>Ga0102924_1002254_pt1 | contig 21246 bp, 24 predicted proteins | sample PaiPotPPM11metaG_FD_80116 | JGI IMG/M metagenome (GOLD analysis project Ga0102924, IMG submission 80116) | Iron sulfur acid spring bacterial and archeal communities from Banff, Canada, to study Microbial Dark Matter (Phase II) - Paint Pots PPM... ...
CCTTCGGAGATCCCGATCCCGCCGGCTGCGCCCATCACGCGCTCGCGGAGATACATCTCCGGAGACTTCTCTCCCGCCGGCATTGGAGGCTTCGGCGGTGGCGGCGCAACCCGCTGCGCATCCGCCACCAACTTGTGCGCGATGGCCAGGCGCTGGTAAGCCGCTGCGGTGGCTGTGACGCCCGCGGCCTCATCGATCGCGCCTTTACGCATCTGCGCCTGGATCTGCGCATAGTCCTTCGCGGCGGCGCGCTCCTTCTCCCGCGCCTGGATGATCTTCACGCTCTCGGCGGTGATAGTGTCGCCTTCGAACTTAGCGGCCAACGCCGAGGCCTTCGCAGCGTCTGCGTTGGCTTTGCCGGTCTCGCGCGCCGTCGCGCCAACGTCGGTCAGCGCCTTGATCGCCCGCGTGCCATCCGCGTTGATGATGATCTCAACTTTATTCGCCATCGGTCACTTCCAGATTCTCCGCGTCAAATGCAGCGATCATCGCCGTCTCCGCCTCGCTCTGCGCAACTTCATACGTCGGCCGCACAAACGGATGCGCGGGCACATCCTCGCCCGCCACACCATCACCTTTGGTCTTGCCGTTGCCCAGCAGCCTCAGCGAGCCGCCATGCACCATGCGGTGCCCAAACTCCACTTCAGTGGCCGTACGGATCAACCGGCTCCCGCGCGGCCCTATGTGAGCCTCGACCGGTTCCACACCTTTGGGAACGAGCACGCGGATACCTTCCTTGAGCGCGCGAGGCTCGAGGGAGTCGCTGCCTGTGTTCTTCTTCTCGAGGACCGGCGCCCGCTCGACCATCTCTTTCTTGAACACGGCAGCGCCAGCCCGGACCATCCGCTCCATGGCCGGACGGCGCGCGTTGCGCGCAGCGGCCTCCATCGTCGCCGCAAGCTTGTCGAAGCCCTGGAAGTCGAAGTCCAAACCATCCATATTCGGCACTCCGGGGCAATAGAAAAGCCGCCCGAAGGCGGCTCATCTGCAAAACCATTTTCCAGCGTTGTCAGAATAGATCGTTCGAGAAGTTGACCTTGGCCGTGCACGGCATCAGCCGCGTGACCTGCTGTTTCGACAGTGTTTCATCGCGCTCCACGGGGAAAGCGCCCGTCATCGTCCACCCCGTATTCGCATCCTGCACAAACTTGAACTCCACCTTCGCATACTGGAAGGTGCGCTCGGTCACGCCCGCTCCCAGCTCGGTCGCCGATCGCTGGGCATCTTCCCGCGGCGCGCCGCAGGCCATAATCAGGTCACCAGCCTCATTCCGAACTGGCAGTTGCGCCGAAGCGGTGGGGACGGTTGCCGCCGCCGTCACCGACGGATGCGGCTGGTAGGAGAGCAGGGCAAGAATGCCGAGGATTGCAACCGAAGCGATCACGGTGCAGATGAGCTTTCTCATGCGCGGAAGTATATCACTTCGTGACTCCAGCAGCGCGTTTGAAATAGACCCGCCACGCCTCAGCCGTCTGCTGCCGGAGTTTCTTCGTCCTCTGCTTCGGCTTCTGTTTGGCGCGGCGATCCCACTCGCTTGGCATAAAGTCTCTAAAATCGCGTTCTTCCTCGAACTGAACAAAGCCGCATCGGCGGATCATGGAGACCAACTGCGCTCCCATAATCTCAGTCGTGCGCCCGTCCAGCTTCCGCTTCGCCATCTCCTCCTGCTCGAGCGTCTCCAGAAAACGCGGTGTCAGGTCCAGAAACTCGTCGAGGGTCATGCCGAACCGAAAGCGGGCGACCGCAATCAGCCGCTCCCAGTACTCCAGATACTCCGCCCGCCCTAGCTCGGGACGGGCTTTGGAGGGTTTTCCTGCTTTCCCCGCTTCGGGAACGCCGCGGACCAGGCCTCGATCACCTTGTCGCGCAGCTCGAAGATCGTGTCCCAATCCACCAGCGCGATAGCATCTTCGAAGCTGATCTCCGGATGGAACGCCACCAGCGAAGCGGCAAAGACGATCGGCAGGTTCTCCAGCGTCAGTTGCGGCATCTGCCAGAGCAACCGCGAATCCACGCCGGCCGCCCGCAGCTTTGCATCGCCCTTCGCCATCGCGCGGAAGTCGAAACACATCTTGTAGGTCTGCCCGTCGATCACGATCTCTTCGTAGGGCAGCGTCGGATCCAGCTTTTCGGCCGCCGGCGCAGCAGCGTTTTTCTTCGTCGTCATGCGAACAACCTTTCCTTTGTAACGCGGGGAGAGTGGGGCGGCGCAGCATCACGCCGCCCCAACCATTTTGGAGTCGTAGCCCTCACGCACGCGAGTGCGTCCATGACGGCACGAAGTGCTACGCGCCTTCGGTGTAGGTGACAGCTCCAGTCTTCTGCAGGCCGACCTGGATCTTGATGGCCTTGCCCACCTGCAGGGTGTCGTCGTAGCTTTCCACCAGCGCGGCGAAGAGCGCGACGTCGCCCGTGGTCACCTGGTCCTGACTGAGCGGCAAGGTGATCTGGAACATGAAGGCCTGAGTGCTCATGAAGGCAGCCTTCAGCAGAACCTGGCCGGGATCGTCGGAGACGCGATTTTCGGTCAGGGTCAGCTTGCCGCTGTCCACCAGCGTCTTCAGATATTCCTTGAACTGGCCGGAGTTGAAGTTGGTGGTTTCCTCGAGGTCCCACTTCTGGCCGCTAGTCGGAGCCTGTGAGATTTCGAAGACGGGGACGAATGGAATCACCGACAGAGCGACTGCGGATGCGCTCGCCGTGGCATTCGCGGAGATGGTGATGGTGCTGGGTCCTGTGACAGTTGCGATGGTGGCGAGAGCGGGGATACCTGCACCCGAGATCGGCTGGCCAGGATAGAGGCCCAGGATGCTCGAGACCGCGGTGATGGAGGCGCTGGCAGAGGTGGTGGTACCGGTGATGGCGATCGGGTTGCCGGTGTAGCTCGGCACCGAAGGCCCAATCGAAAACAGGACGCTGATCGCGGCCTGGGCCTTGCTGTTCTTATACGGTGGCATGGTTGACTCTCCCTTTTTCTGTGCTGCTGGAATGCCCGCGCCGAGGCCCGGGGTGGTTGTTCAATTGAACTTACCGACTTACGGGATTGTGATGGTCTCAGTGATATCCAGACCACCGTTGCCGGCCGATTCGAAAATGTAGGATTGCGATCCTGATGGGATCGAGCCAAACGGCCCCGAATAATAGAAGCCGATACTCCCGGTGCCAACCTTTCCGGGCCCATTACCACCAGTCGGCACAAAGAAGCATGGATACTGACCGGAAGTCACCGAGAAGGAAGTGAAGTTGGTAGGTGCAGTGAAGGTCTGGGGGGAAGTAGTGGATGCGAGAGTGACGCTGACGAAGTTGGTGATGGTGGAACTATAGGGGCCACCACCGCTTGGGGCCGAGCAGACTCCAACATCGAGAGTGCCCGTGTAGGCCGTATTCTCCTGGATTGTGAATGAGGTAAGGTGCCCGTTCGATGTGAATGGCGCATTCGATACACCGACATACCCAGCACCGTAATCAGTCGTCGGGGTCGGAAGCACGCCTTGGGTTTGCTGCGCCGCGGCCGAAAGCGTGAAGGTGGCGAAGCTCGGATGGTAGTAGGTTCCGTTTCGATAATCCCCCACCAGTAACACAGTCGCAGCAAGACTTGAGGCGCTCGTATTCGTCTCGAGGGAGCGGTGTAGAAAATTGAGGTTATACCAGCCTTGTGGATTGAAACTACCCGTATAAATTAGCGTCCAAGGGCCGTTCACCGTAGGACCAGAAAGCATGTTTACGACGGTGGAATTAGATGTTCCCGTGGTTGGCTGATACCAGGTACTCAGCACGTAATAATTGAACCCTGCGACGAAGTCCTCTTGTGAAGCGCTCACCTGGTTGGCGGCGGAATAGATCGAAACCCTGCACCCACTGGCATAGCTCCAGTTGGCGGGATTCACAACGTCCGCCGGCGTCGGGCTGCTTGGCCCGCACCACCATTGCCATTTATTGCCAGCGGTCAGTGTCGCGAGGCTTGCGCGGGGTGTGCGGATCTTCCAGAGCTTACTGCTGTTATTCCAATTGCCGTCTGTGCAGTTCCCGTAAACGAAGGCGTTCCCGCCGTCGATCCCGTTCCCCGCGGTGCTATAGCCGAGCGTGCCGTCATCCGGGCCAAATCGAACAAAGGAACACCAAGATTCGTTCGAAGAGTCCGTGAACATCGAAATGCCTTGACCGTCAGGCGATCCTGTTGTGCTAAAGGTTCCTGGTGCTTGATGGTTGGCGAATGTCGCGCCGTGATTGCAATTGTCAGCGATCACATTCCCGAACCACACGGACTGAGGAGCTGATGTGCTCGAATAGAGATCGCGGTTCGTAAAGGTGTAGAAGCAACCCCCCATCCCAAACAGTCCCGATTGCTTATAGGAAAGCGCCGTTCCGCCCGGGCCATCGGTCCCACTCGTCGCGCCCTGCACGCCATAGCTAGTGAGATTGTTTACCGGTGCGAGCGCCAATGTCGACTCGTTTGTTATTTTCAGAAGCGCCATACTAGCGGATGCGCCGGGGCTCGTGGTGTCGTCGAGCATTATGTACTCAGCGTCGGGCGCGACAAAGTTAGAAGGCGTGTCTCCCGTATAAGACGTGGAAGTGATCGCGCCAAGCGACCCGGATAGAATCGGCGTCCTCGTTAGAGGAGCGGCCGTCTCCACGCTCTGCGGAGTCGAGGGAGTCCCCGCGGAAACAACATAGCAGGAGTAGGAGCTAGTCGACACCAGCCCCGCAACAATTGCCTGGTGCGCCGTCACGCCCTGCTGGATCCCGTTGTCGATCGCCGGGACGCCGGCGCAGAACAGATTAGAATCGGCAGCGCTCGAGGTAGTCCATTGCGCCACAATCGTCGTATCGGTCGGGGTAAATGCTAGCCCCGAAATTGTCATGCCGCCCCCACTGCTCGCGCCGATCGCCGACCACTGCGATGGGCTGGAGGCCGGCGTATGGTTCAGGTTGTTCGCCACCAGGGAGAGATAGGTCGAGCCGGACGCGGTGACCAGGTCGCCCACGTTGTACGTCGTCGAGCCGGACCAGGCCAGCACGCTGGGCATCGTGACAAACGTCCGTGGCGACTGCGCGCGGCCGCCGACAACTGCCAGAAACAGGATAGCCAGCAGCGCGACGCCCCATCGGCGATTCAGAGACCTATACATTGCAGCGCTCCATTCGTTACCTGCAGGCCGTAGGCGAGGCCGTTGGCCGTATCCGTGAAGATGAGCTGCGCGAGGCCGGCCGAGGACGCTGCAGCGACGCCCAGCGCCCCGTAAGCCACCGCCAGTTGATAGTTCGCGCCCGTCACCGTATCGTGCAGCACTACCGGAACCGGCGTGCCCGAAACTGCCGTCACCAGCTCCGTGGCCCCGTTGGCCACCACCAGCCGATAGAGCGTGCCCGTCACTGTGTCCGCGAAGAGCACTGGCAGCGTGCTGGTGTTGACCACCTGCCGGTTGAACAGCAGATAGAACTCGGTGATCGCGACGTATTGCCGCGCGGCGTTCATAAATCCGTCCTGGTAATCCACCAGGAGCGCGCCTTCGAGCCAGCTCGTATCCGGCAGCCGGCCGTGCAGCCCGTCCAGCAAGTCCACCAGCGCCTCGCGCACGCCGCTGGCGACCGCATAGCCGGATGCCGTTGCCGTTCCCACGCCGTAGCAGTCGAACTGGATCCGCATTCGCTGCAGCCCGGAAGTGTCGAACGTCGGATCTGGCGTAACCGAAATCACCTTGTAGACAATCGCCGGAAAGCCGCCCGTATATGCGGCGGCGCCGACATTCTCCGGCAGTGTCACCGGGAAGATGCGGTTGGCCGTAATCGCCTCCAGCCCCGACCCCGCCTGCACAATCAGCGCCACAATGCCCGCAAGGATCATTGGCCACCATTGATTTCAAGACACATCAGATCCACGCTGATATTGCGAAGGTCGGCATTCGCCACCGTCTGAATGAGATAGACATGCGAGCCAAAGGCGACACGCATCCCGCCGGCGAGTTCCGGTGAGGCCGTCCAGCGTATGTTGATAATGTGCGTGACTTGTGCGCTGAACTGCCCGGCCTGATAGTCTTCCTTGGCCTTGGGTGCGCCCATCGTTGTAATCGACGCCCAGGTAGTGCGGATCGTCGTCCAGACCGAGATTGGACCGCCCATATCATCCTGCGTAGTTGACTGCTGCTGGATCTGCACCTGGTGGCGCCGGTCGCCGGGATTTTTTACGATGTCCCTCATGGCTGGTAGTACACCCGGCCTCGATCGAGCAGGAACTTGACCGCGTAGTCGATCTCCTTCGGAATACCCTGCTGGATCGGCAGGCGATTCGCATCCCAGTGGCCAATAAGCATGAGCATTGCCTGGATATCGCCGAAGGGCAGCTGTGGCCCGAGAATCGCGATCGCGGCGCTCGAGGCCGTGAGGGCCTGCGCGGCGACGGTTGCATTCCCAGACCCGTCGACCGAAGCGATCGAGGTGAGCAGCGGAGCGCCTGCGATGCCCGCACCGGGAATGCTGATTATGCTGCCCACGTCCGCCGTAGTAAATGTATAGCCCGCCACACCCGTCAGGACGGAAGCATTGGCCGCAATCGAAGCGACCAGAATACTTGCGCCGACGACGTAATCGATCCAGACTGAGTTGACCTGGCGAAGCGCGATCGGCCATGATAGGCCACCGAGCGATTCCGGAGCCGGTGTAATCTCCGCTGGATCCTGACGATTGTTGAGCACATATTGGCTCGGATCGAGCGTTTGCATGGCCCCAGTCATATCCAGATACTGAATCTGTGTGAAGGTTCGCAGCGCCGAGCGCGAAAGCTCAAAGTGATGCTTATGGTGGTGGCGCCGCTCGCCGCGCCAGCTTCCGAGTGTCGCCAGCGCGCTGGGATCGCCGTCGTAACCATCGATCAGGGTGAGAGGGAAGTGGTGGCCCGGAAATCCGTCGTAGTATTCGCGATACCCCTGCATGACATAGCCGCGCGAAGTATGCGACTCGCAAGTCTCGCGCGCAGTCGAGATTGCGAGCGTGAGATAGCCGTCCTGCGAAGTGTCGCCGGCGTCGACGCGCAGCATCTCCTTCACGAGCGTCAAGGCGATCGGCTCAGACGTCGGCGGCGACGTCAATACGGGGCGTCCAACCATGGCAGGAAGGTCCTATTCAGCGAGCTGGAAAGCGAGGGAAAGAGATCCGGGCGGAAGACATCTCCGCCCGGAGTCAGGTTTAGGCGACGCCGTATGCGGGGCTGACGACCAGCACGGTCTGAGCGATCGTGGTGGCGTCCTGCACAGTGGGCTTCGAGCTGGCGCAATACTGGATCGCGACCAGCGCATCGATCACAGCTCCGGTCGATCCGCCACGCACAATCTGCGGCGTCACGTACCGGTCGAGCGGGCGATACACGTCGAGGATGGCAACCTCGCTGGTAACGCCGACCGAAGAAAGCCCTCCGAGCAGATCCTGCTTGTCGGAACCGTTGGCTGCAGCGCCGCTCGAGGCCTTCACGCCGGGCGTGCCGTCGGTGAAGGTGCCGAGGACCAGGATGAACATCACGCCGTCGAAGCCGCTCATGTCGAGCGTGCTTCCGACCACAGTGGTGGTGCCGACCGCCGCGGCCGGCGAGGCCAACGTGGCTTTGGTATTTGCGGAAAGATTCATAGTGAGACCTCCGTCTCAGAAACTGGTAAGGAAGGGTGAAGGAAGGGAAGCCCGGCACATCAGACCGGGCTCCCCTCCGCGACCAGAAGCCAACCGCGAGCACTAGGTGCTGCAGATGAGGCGCGTGAAGGCCTCGGCGAGCACCGGCATCCCGTCCGTCTCCATCCGGGCGATGTAGCCGACCTGGTTGGTCTCGGCGTAGAGCTCCATCAGGACCTGGATCTCCATGTCGAGCGCGTCGACGATCTCGTACTTCGAGAAGTCGCCGCAGACGCCGATGTACAGGCCGGCGGTCTGCGTGTTGGGCGCATACTCCGACATGTAGAACGGGCGGTTGAGAATGCGGTCCGGCTCGCCGGCGGTGAGGCCCGGCTGCCAGATGTACTGGCCGTATAGATCCTTGAACTTGCGGATCTGCTGGACGATCGTGCGGTTGAAGATGAAGGTCGCCTTCGCCTGGTATTGCGACTTCAACCCATACAGCATGTCCGTGATGCAATCGGACGGGCTGACACCGGTCGCTGGAGCGATGAAACCGGTGTTCGACCCCGTCTTCACATCGCGCGAGGTGTCGATGCCGTTCGCGCTGGCCGTGAACACGCCCAGGGGCTGCTCCGCGCCGGATCCCGACAGGAAAGCCTTCTCCTGCGAGACACCCACCTTGTAGCCGAGTCGGCGGATCACCAGGTCCTGCACCGAGCTGTTCAGCCGGAGCAACTTCTTGGAGACCTTGATGCGCTTCGCAAGGGGGTGAGGCTTGAACTCACGCTTCCCGACCACGAGGCCGGTATCGTCAGTTCCGGTCGCGAGCTCCGCCGTCCACACCGCATCGTCGACGTCGGCGGTACGGGTGGCGATGCCGAGGCTCTGGGCCGTGGCCAGCATGGTCTTCGTCGCGAGCTGCCGGACGAACACCAGGTTGTCGACGACTTCGATCAAGCGCGTCGAGAACTCCTCGGACGCAGTCAGGAAGCCGCCACCGATATCGGAATCCGACGAGAGCGCGTTGCGGATCTCGGGAGCCACATTGCCCGGGGTTCCGCTGTTGAGAAAGCGATCGAAGGCCTCGATGTATTCGGCGGAGTTGCGGATGCCGGTAATACCCTTCTTCGCATTTCCGTCAGCACCGGGAACCGGACGCTTGCCGCCGCTGACCTGGGTGACACCCGCCTCGCGCTCTTCCTGCTTCTCGTGCAGCGCGATCGCCGCGTCGAGTTCGTCCAGGCCCGCATCCATCTTGGCCAGGACCTCTTTCTCTTCCGTGTTGGGCGCCTTGCGCTTGTCGGCGGTGATTTTGTCGAGGACACCCCGGTATTGTGCCACCAGGATTCCCTTCTCGTTTTTCAGTTCGAGACTCTTACGGGCCATAACTTCTCCTTCCCGCGCGATGCGCAGGACAATACGGGTTGTGGTCGTCGGCAGCGCGCTCACCGGGAGGCAACGTCGACGAGCTCCGGAACGTCCGGCGTTGTGGGGGATTAGGCTGCGCGCTCGCGGAGCGTCAGCCGTCGCTGGTAGGCTTCAAGATCCGGGATGAATTCCGAACTCATTTCTTCGTGGTTGGGGCAGTCGCAGCCTTCGGCCTGGCAGGGGTCATTCTCACAAGACGCGCAGCCAAGGGTCGCGCAGGCGTTGCAATCGCACTCACAATCCGGGTTGATATTCGCATTGGGTTTCTCCTGTTGCTGCATGAACTGCGCCGGGGCATTGCGGAACGCCTTCAGCTTGAACTTGCACACGAGCTGCTGGGCCTCCGCGACCTCTTCGTCGGTCTGGTCGACCGTCTTGGTGGCAAACCCCTTCTCGACGGCCTCGGCGCCGCCCATCCAGGTCTCGGCGTCCATGATGGCCTTCACTTCTGCGGCGTCCTGGCCGCTGCGCTTGACGTAGATCTCGCCGATGGTGACCGAGATACCCTCGATCACGTCGGCGGCCTTACGCAAGGCCTGCGCGTCGCCATAGCAGCCCCAGGCCGCATTGTGGATCATCAACATCGAACCGGTGCCCATGTTGATCGTGTCGCCCGCCATGGCGATCACAGAGGCTGCGGAGGCCGCGATACCGTCGACGAATACCTCGATCGGCTTACCCTGCGCGCGCAGCAGGTTGTAGATCGCGACGCCGTCGAAAGCCGATCCGCCCGGCGAGTTGATGCGCAACGCGATCGACTCGAACGCGCCTGCGGCCTTGATCGCCGCGGCCACCGTGCCGGCCGTGACGCCACCGCCGCTCCAATAGTTCTCGCCAATCTCTTCGTAGATGAGAATTTCGAGGATGGAAAGCTTCACGGCAGCCAAAAAGATACGTTTCATCAGTTTTTACCCCTCGCGAGAACTTCTTTCATGCAACGTTCCAGCTCCAAATCGGCGATCTCATCGGCCTTTTCGGCTTCCCATGAGGCCGAAAGTGCTCCCAACTCGGCAGCGTGAGCCTGCGCAAACAGCCCCATGGCCCTCGAAATCGAGCCGTAAAGGCACTGAATCACGTTCAAAATGGGCTGCAAAAAGGCCGTCTGCGCATATTTCTGACGCTCCGAGGCCTTCCTGTTGACTACGCGGCCCGTCACATCGCGGAAAAACCGCAAATTGGCCGATTTCACGCGCTGCAGCGGCTCGCCCACCGGATCAATCTCGGGATCGCCGACGTGCACCTTTCCGATCTGGCTCAGCGGAACCATATTCATCGGAACGAAGAATTCGTCTCCACCCTCGACAATCTCTTCGTTCTCGCTCTCCCTGATATCGTTCGGAGACATCGAAGCGGTCTGGAAACGGGCATGATACCACGCCGATCGCGCGGCCGTGTCCCCGCGGAGCATGCCTTTGATCTCGAATTCGATATAAAAGCGGCCCTTCTCTGCCGGCAGCAGCAGACGCCGGTTGCAGGCCTGCTCGATCCGCTCGAGCCAGGGCGCGATGCAGTCGCGCAGAAACTCGAGGTCCTGTTGCTCGATATTCGAAAACGTCGCACGGCTGAGATCGCCAATCTTGTGCGGTGGAACGCGGAAGAGGCCGGCAATTTCAGACCTCTGGAATTGCCGCGTCTGCAGGAACTGGGCTTCCTCCGGAGGGATTTCGTTCGTATTGAATTTCATCCCCTCTTCGAGGACCATCAGGCGATGCGCGCTCTGCAGGCCGCCGTGCCGCTCTTCGAACTGCTCCTTCAGCCTGGCCGCGGCTTCCTTGCTGATATTACCCGGATGATCGATGGTTGCGCTGGCGTGCATGCCGCTGCCAAACCATTTTGCGCCGAAGACTTCGGTCGCCTTACTCAGGCCCAGCGTCTCGCGATGCAACGCGATCGGCGAATAGGTATGGTACCCGTCGCGCGTGAGCCCGGGGATGTAGAGAATCTCGTCATCCCAGTACTTCATCTCCGGGCCATTCATCGGCCGCGCATAGAACCACATCACACCGTCCTTGACCTCGAAACGGCAGAGATCCGGACGAAGCGGCCACAACCCGATCACCTGGCCATGCTTGCCGCGTTCGATATAGCTGAAATGCCGCCCCCAGAGGTTCAGATTCGAGACCATCATCTCCCGATAGGTGAACGACGACATGTGCGGGTTGGGCTCATCATGCAGCAGAAAGAACAGCGGGAACTTCTTTGCCTCCTTGCGGCCACGCGGCTGTGTTTCGTAGACCTTCCAGGGCATCATCGCGACCGTTTCACGGATGACGCGATCGCACTTGTAAACGTCGGAGACGGTGAGCGCGTTATACTCGTTGATCGCGATGCCGGAAGAGGTCCCCGACAGCGCCAGCAGGCGGGAGAGCCAGCCCGAGGGCGATGAGAGCGAATCTCCCGGCAGGCTGATCGCATTGCGGATGTTTTTGAACAGCCCCATTTATTCGCCTGTCTTCTTTTTGGGTTGTGGAGCGAATAGGGCGCACAGCACAAGGGCCACGCCGGTCACGATGACCGCCAGCGGACGCGAGATCATAGCCAGGCCCGCGATCGTCACCAGCAGGCCTGTAATTCCGACGCAATCTCTCACAGGATCAAGACCCCACGCTCTTCATAAATAGACTTGGTGCGCGCCGGCGCCGCGAGCGCGAGATACATCGCATTGAGCAGCGCGCTGGCCGGATCGATCTTGCTGATGCGGTTATTTTCCTTGCGCGGAAATACGTTTTCGTTGGCGTCTGGCTTGACCAGCACATTGCCTATCGCCCACGCAAGCACTGGGTCGCCTGTGTGATGCACTCGGCGCGAAAGCACAGCCGCCTCGAGCTCCTTCATGGCAGGGTCGAGGTACTTCCACGTCTGCGGAACGTCGCAAACCTTATCTTCTCCGGTGGAATCCGTGCCCAGTCGCAGTTTGAGTTCCTGCTGCATCTGCATGGCCTGGTGCTGATCGAAGCCAAGTCGGGCATATTGGAACCGCTCGACCTCGTCCTCAACTTCCTTCTGCACAAAGGCGAGCTGAATCTCGACGCCGGCGTGACCGACTAGATCGCCGTTGGCGAGCCATCGCTCGTAATGTTGATGCTCGCCGTCGTTCGCGACATCGATCGGAACGTAGTGCCGGCCAAAGAGATAGTAATGCCGCTTGCCATCGATCCAGCGGACAAAGACTTTGCAGCGAGAGGTGAGATCAACGCGGGCGCCCAGGTCGTAACCCTCATAGCAGATGTCGTGCAGAAACTCTTCGATCGAAAGCGATGCATCGCCGCAGAGCCGCCATTTCTCCGAATCCATCCAGGGAGATCGGCCATTCACCCAGATATTGAGGTGCTTGATCTTGAACGCATTCTGCCGATTGGGGCGCTGGATGGCACTCTTTAGATCCCCCAGGATGCGATCTTTGATTACGCTGACGCCGAAGTTCGGGTTCGCCTCCTCGATCGCTTCAATCGTCGTCCAATATGGGACGCTTTTCCCATCGGGCAGCAGTACGACCCGATCGGGATCTTCGATGGTGTAGATGATCCCGAACTGGCGATCGTTGACCAGCGTGCCATCGAGTACTTTCTTCAGATCCTCCTGCAGCTCATGGCAAGGGCACTCAGGGTTGAACCCGGCAGTGGTACCCACGAGCTGCAGCGGCTGCTCGCGGGCCATCATGCCGGTCTTGGCTGTCTCGTATTGCGCCCAGGTGGGTTGTTCGTGGAACTCGTCGTGAATGAAGCAGTGCGGGGAGGGTCCGTCGCCCGGGTTGCCGATGACGATCTCGAACTTGCTGCCCTCGTCCAGACAGAACATCGACTCCTTGCCGATGGTGATGCCAAACCATTCCTTGAAACCATCCGCGCGCCGCGCCATCTTCGAAGCTGGCGAGAAAACCTCGTTGGCCTGTTTCTTATTGCCGGCTCCGGTATAAACCTCCGCGCCGGGCTCGCCATCTCCGACGAACATATACTTACCAATCAGCGCTTCAAGGATCGTTTTGCCGTTCTTGCGCGGAACGATGAGAATCGCCTCGGTGAAGCGGCGCAGGCCCGTCTTCTTATCCACCCATCCGAAGATGGAGCACATGATCAGGAGCTGCCACGGCTCAAGGTGGATGCGCTCGCGGCTGATCGCCCACTTGCCCTTGACGTGAGGAAAGCGCTCCATGAAGGCGCAGACTTTGCCGGCGCGCTTCGGATCGAATTTGTATTCCCACTCCTTGGTGCGCGCGCGGACCATATCGTCGAGATGACGCTGGCATGCAAACTTTACCCACTTGCAGGCCCGAATCTTGCCGGCGAGAACGTCGCGGCAATACTGCGTTGCCCGGGTAGAGTAAGCCAGCCATTCGGGCGGGATCTTGGCTGCCTTCCGCTTAGCCAACTAACTCGCCCCAGCTCGAACCCTGGCGGCTGGATTGCGCGGCCGGTCCTCCACGGTCCGGAACTCGCACCGCCTCAGCTACGCGCGAGCTGTCGATCGGCGTCTGGCCCATGGCAGCTAGATTTGCTTTCGCCTGGGCATAATCCCCGGAGGTAGCCTTACCGAAGCCGGCGTTGGCCCGGCGGATCTTGTACATCAGGTAGCACTGGTTCTCGGCCAGCATGCGGTGCGAGACGTTCAGGACGCGCAAGACATCCTGATCGACGATCTGATTCCAGGTGGCGACCAGCATGACAAATCGCTGATTATTCTTGGCCCCTTCTACCCACTCAGTGGGCGGACCGCCCAGTCCCCCGCCGATCTTCACCACGGATCCGGGCGCGGGGCGTCGCTGCGGATTCTTGCGGTAGGCCCCGGATAGCTCTTTTACAGCCTCAAGTTTGCGTGGACGCCCCATTGTTGCCCCGGAAATGCGGTTTGCTGCGCATTAGCGGCCGCTGGCGAGCCCGCTTCATGCTGGAAGGCTTTTGAAATGAGCTAAAAGGCTGATTTCTCAAGGCAAAAACCTTTCATTTTGTGGATAGATAAATGTGCTTGTGCAACGGTCTAGAGCGCGAAGGGTCTGAGAGATTCAGACCCCCTACCCCCTATCGTTGATTCCAATAGGCTTACGCCCAAATCCGCCATCTTCTCTTGCAGTCTTTACGTTGTGACAGTCATCGCACCCAGACTGATGATTGTCCGTATCCCAGAACAGTTTCATGTCGCCCTTATGCGGCACGATATGGTCGGTCAGCGTCGCCGCCTTGAATATGCCCGGATGAGCGTTGATCACCATCGGACCGTCCGGAACTAGCCTCAACCCTTCACACAGCCGATGCCTGCGCAGCCTGCTAGCGCTATACTGCTGCCAGCGATAGCCATAGCCACGCTGCGCAGCCGTTGGCCTTGCCGCTTCAGTCCGCGCCGCGGGGCTGCAGGCCTTGTGGGCCTCACAGTATCCACGCAACACAAGGTTGGGACATCCTGGCCGCGCACATGGACGCTTGGCCATCTCAGTGACTCAGGCGATACAGCCAGTAAGCCATCACGCCGCCATCCTGCGCGCCCGTCTGCAGCCATGAATACCAATGCCGTGGCTTCGGTGCGACCAGCTTATCCGCTTCCTTGCGACCGTCAGCCAGGATCGCATCTGCCTGGACGCTTGAGTCTGCAATCGCAGCCGTGCCAGTGTCGACATGCTGCAGCGTGTTCGTGACCGATGGTGACGCGATCAGCGCATCGAAGTGTTCCAGCACTGCATTGCTCGAGCGGATGGTTGAATCGGCATCTGCGATCGCCGGCGTAGTTGCAATGACGAGCTGCTTCGTGCCGGAATCCAAGGTCGCCAGCGTGCTGTTCGCATTCGTCAGCGTCTCCGAGAACTTCGCATTCCAGGCCGGCAGCATCGCCGCTTCCGTCTGGCTCACCTGGTCGGCGTGGTGCACAGCCATCTGCGTCTCAACGATCAGGTCTGACGAATGGGTCAGCGTCTTATCGATCTCCGCCAGCGTTCCACATGGCTGCGCCGAACCACACTTCGCATTCACGGTATCCAGCGCGGTTTCGGCCTGTCCGGCGATTACTGACTCATCCCGCTGGATCTTCACGATCAGCGTACTCACCTGCGCCAGACACAGCACGATCATCAGCCCGACCATCGGAACCGTGCCCAGCGCAAGTGCTTTCAGCTTGTTCATCGTCCTAGGCGGCCACTGGCGCCGACGCGCCAATCTCGGTCACTGCTGCCATCACGATCTCTGCAATCGACTGGATCTTCGCCGCCGTTGCCGGATCCTTCACCTGGGCGGCTGCGGTCAGACCTGTCAGATTCGTATTGATGGAAGCGACGATCGAACCGATGCTCGCCGAACTACCTGCGCCCTGAATCGTGCTCTTCAACGCCGAGAGCCCGACCTTGACTTCATCCAGAATCGGGTTCAGGATCGGCGCCAGCTCGGGCGTCAACAGCGAATCGATGCCTTCGATGTACGGAACCGCGGCATTGACTGCCGAAGCCAGAACAACTTCCTCCGCCGGCGCTTTCTTCCACATTGCAATCACATCCGCCTTCACTGCTTGAAAAAACGACTTTATGCTCATATTGCTCTCCACGGCTTTCGCCGACGAACTTACTGCGGGCCCCAAACTCACGACGCCATGCGCGGTATCCATCTTCGATGGATCGCTGACGTCGACGATCTCCTGTTTGCCTTTCAGCCAGGTGCGCGGATCGGTAAGCTTGATAATCACTGCGCGTCTTTCTGCATATAGCCGTTCAGCGCTTTCAGACCCGCGAGTAACATAAACCACGATTCGGGCATGTGGAGGCAGCGCCGCGATCGCCACGACAACCGCGATGGCAGCCGAAACAAATCCGCTGATCGTCGTCTTCGAGATCTTGCTGGTATCGATCTGCATCGCCTTCACCCCTTCAACACCTCTTCCGGCATGGGCGTGTTGCAATAGTTCACAATCACGTCCTGCGCGAACATCCGCACACTCTCCAGCCAGCTCCCATGCGGCAAATAGCCAATCCGGAAACAGGCTGCAATCTGTGCCAGCGAATTCGGCTGGCAGCGGACCATCGCGCCGTTTAGCAGCGTAGCCTTCGATTCAACTTGCCGATCCACATTCCGCGGATCGCACGGCGAACTCAGGCACAGCGCCCACAGCAGCCGTTCCGCTTCGTATCCCGCCAGCGCGTCAGCGCTCAGCACGGCTGCATGCTTTCTGCACGCCGCCGCCAGCTCCTCGCGCATTCCCGGTGTCACGCGTATTGGTCCCAGACAGCCTGGACACCTCCACGTTCGAAAGCTGCGCGATCCTCATCCGTCGGCGTCACCGGAATCTCTGATGGCTGGAAGTGAGGAAAGTCCTTGATGCTGTGCCAGTCGCCGCCCCAACTCAGGCCTTGCGCCTTTATCGCTTCGACCATCGCGTTGAACTCGGGATCGTTCGCGTTCCAGTCGAGCGCGCCAGCCTCGCCGGCCACGAACGGATAGCAGTCCACGGCCATCCCAAAGTTATGCCAGGAATAGCCTCCCGGCGCATTCGTCACCTTCGCCTGCGGCGATCCGTCCGGCTTGGTCAGGATGGTTCTGCCCAGTGCATAGTCCGCATCGGATTCGGCGAACGTTCGCAGGCCCTGCGCCACGCGAAAGCCTTTTCCGCCGGTCGCGATCAGCATCGCCACGCTGGCGGCCTGAACCTTCGCTGCCAGCGGAGGAAATATCTCCGCCAGCCGCGTGAGTGAAACTGGATCCTGCATATCCCATCCTTTTGCGTTCCACGAAAATCGGGGACCGGCTTGGCCCGCCAGTCCCCGTCGCCACGCTTCTCCCGGTAAGAGGAGAGTGTTGCCAGGGCTCCTGCGAACCCTCGCAAACGTCAATGTCTAAAACGAAGGGGCCCGGAGGCAAAGCCGAGCCCGTTTCGTTTGCTCTGGCGATTCTCCGCGACCGCCTTCAGTCTCGAATTCGCCTACAAACACCAATCACTTCGATTTCGGCTCCGGAAGCGGTGCATCCGAATGCCGTCCTGTATAGCCCCCGCGCCCTGCACTCTCGGGGCGCCGATATGGGCCGCCAGTACGGATATTGAAATCCTCCCAAAGAATGTCATGCTCGATCCGAAATACCGATGCCCACTGCACCAGCGGCTTGAGAACGTTTCGGAGATAGCGAGTACAAAAGAGAAGAGTGCCAATAATTCCGACGCTTCCTCCGGTCACGTGGGCTGTCAGCGCGCTCCAAAGCTGTGAGACAAGGCTGGAATCAGCTGCAATCATTTTTAGGAGGCCCTCTTAGGATTCACAACGACATCTCTCGGAAGTATGCGAACCGTCAGCATGCGTGCCGCTGAGCTCCAAACGCCTCAACCTTCGCTTCCACTCGCTCAACAAAGTCCTCCATCGGTGGCGGCGCCGTCTTCTGTCGACGCCCTGCAAGAATCTCCGCCTGCGTCAGTGAGCGCGGTTGAAACTCGCGTGCGCGCTTGACCCGCTGCATCTCGCTAAGATTCTTCGTTCGACTACGTCCGCCCTTGAAGTTGCGGCCCGCGTAGGCGTCCATCTCACCCAATGAGATCGTGCATTGCGACCGATCCAGGATCGGCATCGCTTTTGAATGATCTGCTTGAACGGGCTCTTTGTACATGGCCGGAGCGGCCGGAATGCGTTGCCACGCTATAACTCTGTCCAGGCTATCAGTGATCGCGCGTAGCTTTCCGGCTCTCTCTTGGCGCCGCGCCGACTGGGGCCATACCCATCCCTCGATCGGGAAGTCGCCCTCGGCCGCGAGTGACTCAATGGTGCACGGAAACCCCGCAGGAACAACTGGAAGCTCTTTTGCCATGGAGTTTGTAGACGAGTCCGCCAACCCTTTGATACCGCCCTCGGCCTCGCCGCGGCTTCTAGATCCGTTCGCGTATTCCGTCCATGTGCAACTTTTCACGAGTAGCGCTCGAATGCAATACCCCGATTCCAGTCCCACCGGAATCTGCTTCCAAAACCCGCGTCAACACTGGCGATTTATTTTTAGCACTTCGTGCCATTCTCGACGCTTCGCGTTACTGATTTGGTTCATATATACCCACGCTCGCGTCCCTTCGCCTCTGCAGCCGCGCCTGGTCATACGGCCACATCGCGGACGATCGCCAGTGCCCCTCGCGGAAGAACTTCGGCCAGCCCCAGGTGAAGCGCAGGTATTCGGCGTTCGCGCGATACGTCTTCACATTCGCGATCGCCAGCTCGGCCGCGGCCTGCGCCGTGCACTTCGTCTTCGCGCAGTGCCGGTCGAGTTCATCCCCTACCAGCCGCTCCAACCGCGCATTCTCGGCCACATCGAGTGCCCGCATCACCTGGGCGACGCCCCACACAATCGCGCCGGCGTGCCTGGCCGCATCACTCACGCCTTTCGCCCGCGACTCCATCGCCGACTCCAGGAACTCCGGACCCATCACCACGCCCGGGTCCATCCGCACCAGCTCCCCGCCGAGGATGCACTCCTGCATTGCGCCTTCACGCGGAGCGTCGAGAACCGTGCGAAGCACCGCCGCCCCCCTCGCTTGCGAGGGGGTAGGGGGAGTATCTACACGGGACACACGGGACACACGGTTCTTCCTTATAGGGAGCGGCAAAATGTCACCTGACTCGGGCTGTTTTGTCACCTGAACACCCCCCGAAATGTCACCTGACTCTTCGCTTGCCGCGCCCGGAAAGTCAGGTGACATATTGTCATCTGATTCATCTTCCAGAGTTGTATCCGCTGGAGTTAGATCATGCATAGGTGACACTTTGTCACCTGACGAAATACGAGCCGGTTTTGCGCCTCCATGTTTCCGTTCGAAGGCCATGTGCCACTCGTTTTTGCGCGACTTCGCATTCAGCACGACGCCCAGCTTTACGATGTTGACGAAGTAGACGCTGGCTTTGCCGTCGACCGCGCGGCGCCGCACCTGGAGCCACCCCTCAAGCTCGAGCCACTTCACAACCCGCATCGCAGTCCGCGGATCACAGACCGCCTTCATCGCGATAGTCTCGATCGATTGGACCGCGAACCCATGATCGTCGGCGGCCTCGGCGATCGCCGCCAGCACCACGCGCGGACGCAGCACTGCCGGCCCCTGTTGAAAGACTGCCCCTGTAAGAATCCCACTCATCTAGCCCAACTCCTCACGCCTGCCATCATCCCCACTCGGCCACGGCTCTACGCAGCCGCTCTCGCTGCCAAAAGAAAAGCCGCCCTGGCCTTTGGGCGGCTCAATCGTAAACGCTGCCGGCTTCCTGCATTCCCGGCATACAGGAGTTCCCAACTCCCGCGTGCAATTCTTCGCTCCGCACCCGCACGTCCACCAGCGCGGGGTCACGTCGCCAGCTCCGGGAACTGGTGCCACTCCTGCCCATCCAGGAGATGCCCTGCAGCTTTCTTGCCAAACTGATGACTCCATATTCCATCGGACCACTCATGCCAGTTCACCGCAGCCCTGGCCTTCTCGAGCCAATAATCTTCTGGCTTGGGGTGCGAAGCCCACTCACCCCATTGCTTGAAGAAGAACGGCACGCCAGCCGCGATGCACTGATCCCGCAGCGCTCGCGCCCAGTCCGGGTGCATCGGCCGCGCGCCAGGTCTACTCTCGCCACCGCAGATGGCCCAGCCCAGCCCAGAGCGGCCATCAATCAGGAAACTTAGAGCGTCGATGGAACATTCGTGAACGGCGAAATCATTATGCGCAGGCAGCGCAAGCGAACGCAGGTTCACGGGCCCCAGCAGCGGCTCGAGAGATAGGAACCGGAGCGCCGCCGGCGTCTGCAGTAGCAGCGGGATCCGCTCGTCCGCGGCCCTCTGATTCTCCACACTGACGCCTAGCCAGACGTTCGGCAGTGGCCACGAAGACCTGGCGCATCCAAGGCCGATGTTGTGGTCGGACATCCTTGCCCAGATCACGATGTCAGCATTGTGTGCATTCAGATATGCCAGCATCCGCTCCGGCCGCTTCGTCAGGACCTGGAACGTATGCTGCGGAGCTAGCGCCATCACTGCGAAGATGCGATCGCGCATCACGTCGGTCACGTTTTCGTGAAACAGGTCGCTCATCGAATTGACGAAGATCCGCCGCGGCCGCTTCCACTTCAGCGGATCCAGCAGATGCTCTTCGACGAACTGGATGGTTCCATTCCACACCGGGCGCCCATTCGTGATTTGGGTCAGGCCCTCATACGCGAGCCCGGGCCCGCGAAACCGCCCGGCCACAGCCTCCGCATAGCAGTGCCGGCAGCCTTCGCTCACGCGACTGCACCCGCGAATCGGGTTCCAGGTCGCATCCGTCCACTCAATCTTGCTCTTATCCGCCATCGCTTTTACCTTTCACCTTTCCGTTCGCGCGCGGGCCAAGCCCTCGCCTTCCTGTAGAGCATCCATCTCCAGCCGCGCCAGAATCACTCGCGCATCGAAATGGGCTTGCGCAACCTCGCGCGTCATCTTCCAATCGAACTGACGCTGCAAATGAGCGCCAGCGCCGTGCAGATAATCGAAAGCCTTGAGACAATCCCCCTGACTCCGCGTTTTCGGTTTCACGCTGCGATCCTCCTTCGCTGGCGCGGCTTGGCCCTTCCGTGCTATCTCACGCAGCACGTCATTGATCAGCACCTGGCGCGCCAGCTCTGTCATATAGGGGTTGTCGAGCCCATTCACGCGAATCGATCGGCGCAGCATCCCGGACGCCTCGAGGCCGTGGGTCAGCGCGATGCAGCGATCGACCGCCTGCTCCGGGCTCAGTCCCCGCTTGGCCATCAGCGGCGCATAGTGGAGCGTGACATAGAGCGCTTCCGCAAATCTTCGTCGCCCCGGCGACCCGATCTTCATCGCTAGCCGCGCCCCGCAAACGTCCGTTCATCGCTATCTCCTCTTCAACGCCGCCGCCGCGGCTTTCTGTTGATCCTGAATCACTTTCAGCCTTGCATCTTCTCGTGCACGTTCCAACCGCTCGAGCACTTCCGGCATGGCGACCTCGACCATCATCGCCACATCCGCCGGCTTGATCTGCGGATCGGCCGCCACAGCCACATCCTCGCCGCGCACCACGAGCACCAGGCATGCATCGGAACCCTTGCGCAGCCACTCCGCGCCAGCATCCAGCGACGACAGCGAAGTCAGATCCCAACCTCTACGAGGAAACTTCGGTCCCCTCGAGGACCGGCACGGGGGTGTTCTGGTTTTCCGCCACACCCCTGCGCACGTCGACGTGGGAATCCTTCGCGAGCAGCTCGAGGACCGGCACGGGGGTGTTCTGGTTTTCCGCCACACCCCA
>Ga0102924_1002256_pt1 | contig 21240 bp, 19 predicted proteins | sample PaiPotPPM11metaG_FD_80116 | JGI IMG/M metagenome (GOLD analysis project Ga0102924, IMG submission 80116) | Iron sulfur acid spring bacterial and archeal communities from Banff, Canada, to study Microbial Dark Matter (Phase II) - Paint Pots PPM... ...
CGCGCAGCTACCTGCCGCGACTGCCCTGACCGACCTCGAGCAACTGGCAGCGGGCCTCCAGGTCTCTGACAAGGTGCTCCAACAGGCGATGCAGACCAACCTTCCGGACAAGGCCATCACCATCTCGCTGAAGGAGCAGGTCCTTCGAGCCTATGAACATGGGACCGTCGTGTACCACACGCTGGTGAGTACCGGTCGTCCCACTCTGGAAACCGACCCGGGCAGCTTCAAGGTCTACTGGAAGGTTTCCCCCTGGACCATGCACTCGCCCTGGCCGAAGGGCTCTCCCTACTGGTACCCCGATACCAAGGTAAAGATGGTCATGTGGTTCAACGGCGGTGACGGCATCCACGATTCCTACTGGCGGGCCTATTACGGCCCCGGGACCGAGTATCCCCACTACGATCCCTTTGGTGAGGACAACGGGAGCCACGGTTGTGTCAATGTCCCGCCGGCGAACATGCCATGGCTGTGGGACTGGACGCCGACGGGCACCCCGGTCATCGTCTACTGACCAGGGGCACGCCTCTACGCCATCGAGCGTAGGCGGCTGGGCCGAACGACCCAGCGCCAGGGGATCGGAATCCCGTTAGACAGGTAGGAGCATTTTGAATGGCTATCGCCCATCCCACCATGCAGCAGGTCGCGCCCCATACCTGGACCTTTCAGGCGACCGCGGTGCCGGTAGCACCGATGAAGGCTCACTGCCGGACCTGCCGTCAGCCGGTCGGCATCCTGAACCCCAAAGAGATCGACCTGCACACCGGAAACTACGTCGTCCAGGGAGCTTGCGACAACTGCGGCGGCGAGGTCGTCCTGATCGTCAGCTAACCGGTTCGAAGCCCTCCCCGGTCCAGTAGCCGAGCATGTTTTCCGTCTCGTGGTAGAACCAGATCAGCTGGCGCTCGCGCGCCGCCTCTTCGAGAAACGCCGCCTTTCGCTGCATCGCATCGAGTGGGAAGAGGTCCAGTCCGCTCACCCAGTTGATTTTCAGGAAGGCGCGCATGAAGAGGAAGTCGCCGGTGAAAACCAGCGTCTCCTCCTGGTCCGCAACGTAGACCGCCTGGTGACCAGCGGTGTGGCCACCGGTTACTCGAACGCTGATCCCGGGGGCCACCTCGGTGTCGCCCGCGACGATCAGGAGGCGCCCCGCTTCCTCCAAGACGGCCAGGTTTTCACGCTTGTAGGAGGGCCGGCTGCGGGGATCGGGGCGTCGCCAGGCTTCGAGCTCGGCGGCCTGCACCACGTGGCGGGCACGGGGAAAGAGCGGGCAGAGCTCACCATCACGGCCCGGCGTTACCAGCGCCCCGACGTGGTCGAAATGCAGGTGGCTGAGCACCACCAGGTCGATGTCGGACGGCTGCAGTCCGACGGCGGCGATCGCATCGGGGATTCCCGGGACACGATCGTAGGCGTAGATCTCACGCTCCTTTTCCGAGAGCTTGGGGCCGATCCCCGCCTCGATCAGGATGTTGGCATCAGGAGTCCGGACCAGCAGGCAGTTGGTCGCCATCGTGATCCGGTTGCGGGAGTCAGGCGTCTTGAGCTTCTCCCACATCACCCTGGGGACGACCCCGAAGACGGAGCCACCGTCCATTCGCCAGTGACCGTCGCTGAGGCAATGGAGGCTGAACCGCCCCAGCTTGCGGGGAGCCGTTTCGATCAAGCCGCGGCCTTGAAGCCCCGGTTTACGAAGTCGACGATGGTCTGGAGCGAGGTTCCCGGCCCGAAGATTTCCGCAACGCCCATTTTTTTCAGCTCGGCTGCGTCGTCCTCAGGGATTATGCCTCCTCCGAAGACGACGATCTCGGTCGCGTGCCGCTCCTTGAGCAGCTCGAGGACGCGCGGAATCAGGGTCATGTGGGCTCCGCTGTGCAGGCTGATACCGATCGCATCGACGTCCTCCTGGATGGCAGCCTCGATCACCATCTCAGGCGTCTGGCGGAGCCCGGCGTAGATCACCTCGACTCCAGCATCCCGAAGCGCGCGGGAGACAACCTTCACACCGCGGTCGTGGCCGTCCAGGCCGACCTTGGCCGTCAGCACGCGGCGGGTGTTTCCCGGCACTTCAGCGCCTCACAACGAAGAAGACAATGATGACCAGCGCCAGGATGGCGGCGACTATTCGTCCGATCAGCGAAAGGCGCATGCGGATCATCTAGAACAGGATCGGCTCGCGATAGACACCGAAGACCTCCTTGAGAGCAGCCATGATCTCACCTTCGGTCGCGTAGGCCTTGACGCACTCGAGCAGTGTCGGCATCAGGTTGTCCGGGCCGCGCGCCCGCAGCTTGAGCTCCTCCAACCGGTTGCTCACGCTGGTATTGTCGCGCCGCTTACGAACGGCTCTGAGCCGCGCCACCTGCCCGAGTTCCGTCTCCGCGCCGATTTTGAGCGTGGGAACGGCACCGCTGTCGCCCTCGGTGTAGGCGTTCACGCCGACGATGATGCGCTCGTTGGCCTCCAGCTTCCGCTCGAATTCGAAGGCCGCATCGGCGATCTCGTGCTGGAAGAAACCGTTTTCGATGCAGCGCAGGACGCCGCCCTGTTCGTCGATGCGGTCGAAGTACTCCCTGGCGCCTCGCTCCATCTCATCGGTCAGGCTCTCGACGAAGTAGGACCCGCCCAGTGGGTCGATGGTGTTCGCCACCCCGGTCTCGTGGGCCAGTACCTGCTGCGTGCGGAGCGCAATCTGGGCGGCTCGCTCGGTGGGTAGGGCGAGGACCTCGTCCATGGAGTTGGTGTGCAGGGAGTTCGTCCCGCCAAGCACGGCGGCCATCGCCTCATAGGCGGTCCGGGTGACGTTGTTTTCGACCTGCTGGCGCGTGAGTGACACGCCCGCGGTCTGGGTGTGAAAGCGCAACATCCAGGAACGGGGGTCCGCGGCCTTGTACTTGTCGCGCATGATGTGCGCCCAGAGACGGCGTGCCGCCCGGAACTTCGCGATCTCCTCGAAGAAATCGGTGTGAGAGTCGAAGAAGAATGAGAGCCTGGGCGCGAACTCGTCGACCTGAAGACCCGCCTTGATACTCGCCTCGACGTAGGCCATACCGTCGGCAAGCGTGAAGGCCAGTTCCTGGACGGCGGTCGATCCTGCCTCTCGGATGTGGTAGCCGGAAACCGAGACGGCATTCCAGCGAGGCATGTGCCGAGCGGCGAAGACGATGGTGTCGACGACCAGCCGCATCGACGGCTCGGGCGGGAAGATGTACTCCTTCTGGGCGATGTACTCCTTGAGTATGTCGTTCTGGAGCGTGCCGCCCAGCTTCTCCAACGACACACCCGCCTTCTCCCCCACGGCGATGTACATGGCATAGAGGATGGCTGCCGGAGAGTTGATCGTCATGGAGGTCGTGATTCCGTCGAGGTCAATACCGTTAAAGAGCGTCTCCATGTCCGCCAGTGAGTCGATCGCCACGCCGCAGTGTCCGACCTCACCCCGGCTCAGCGGGTCGTCCGAGTCGTATCCCATCAAGGTCGGCATGTCGAACGCGACCGAGAGACCTGCCTGGCCCTGCGAGAGAAGGAAGCGGTAGCGCTGGTTCGTCTCCTCGGCGGTGCCGTAGCCGGCGAACTGGCGGATGGTCCAGAGCTGGCCGCGATACATCGAGGGGTAGACCCCGCGGGTGTAGGGGAAGTCGCCGGGAAATCCGAGCTTCTCGTCGTAGTCCCAGCGAGCCAGGTCCTCAGGCGTGTAGAGGGGCTCGATCGGGACGCCCGAGAGCGTCGTGGCGGTTTCCCGAGGGGAGCGCTTTCCGCTCGTGTAGCGCGTCGCCCACTCCTCCCGCGCCGTCTTACTGCGAAGCGCCATCGCCACCACCTTTGCCTCTGCTGGGCTGCGCCATGACTTCCTCGGCCAGGGCGTATGGGTTAAGTTTCCCATTCCGGTCATCGCGCATGCGCCTGGCCAGCTCCGTGTCACCTTCCAGCTTGCTTCGCGCGTCCTCGCGCGCCCGCTCCGCCACCAGTGCGATGACCTCCTGCTTCAGCCGCAGGCGCCTGCGAACCTCGAGCGTGCCGCTTTCGATCAGGAAGGCTCGATGCCTCTCGATCGCCTGCCAGACGCCCTCGATGCCTTCTTCCTTGACGGCCGAGGTGAGCACTACAGGCGGCTGCCAGGCTTGTTTCTGCCCCAACGAGATCGCGTCCTGGATCATCCGCCTGGTTTTCTCGGCTCCGCCCAGGTCCGACTTGTTCACGACGAACACGTCGGCGATCTCCAGGATGCCCGCCTTGATGCTCTGCACCGCATCGCCGGACTCCGGCATCATCACCAGCACGACGGTGTCGCAGATGCTCGAGATCTCGAGCTCGGACTGACCGACACCGACGGTTTCAACGATCACGACCTGCCGTCCGAAGGCATCCAGCAGGTGAATCGTTTCCCGGGTCGCGGCGGCCAAGCCACCCAGGTGGCCCCGAGCGCCCATGCTGCGGATGAAGACGCCCTGGTCGAGCGTGTGTCGAGACATCCGAATGCGGTCGCCGAGGACCGCGCCGCCGGTGAAGGGGCTGCTGGGATCTACCGCGATCACGCCCACCGTCTTCGCGTCTTGCCGGATAACCGTCACCAGCCCATCCACCAGCGTGCTCTTGCCGGTCCCCGGCGAGCCGGTGACACCTACCAGGTGGGCGTTGCCGGTGCTTGGTTGCAGCTCGGCAACCAGTTGGGTAGCCTGCGGATCTCGATCCTCGACCAGGCTGATCGCCTTTGCCAGGGCCCGGACGTCGCCGGACCGCAAGCCGCCGGCGAGACTCATCTCCGCTTCATGCTACGCGCCGGGGCGGATATCAGCCGCTACGCGAGCCCGGCGTGGGGAAGGCCTTCGAAGTGAAGTCCGAACCGAGGACGACGGTGATGGTGGGACTGCCGGGCGTGGGCGCGACCGTCATCACGGGAACCTGGAAGTAGGCAGCCAGCCAGGCTGCCGTCCCGGCGCCTTTCCCGCCCGAGGCATCTTGAATCTGGGTCGCTGCCAGGTGGGGGCCGGTGAGCGGAGCTACCGAGGCATGCCAGCCCACGTTCTGGAAGAGGGCAGCCACGATGCTGGCCGGCGTCCCCGTCCCGTAGGGCAGCCAGTAGCGGCGGCTGCCGTCCTCGATGGCGACCGGCACCTGCTCCGAGAGTGCGGCGCGATCGGGCAGGACCGAACTCAGGTAGTGCTGGAGCGTGGCGTAGCCGGGATCGAGCGCGACCAGGATGTACTGGCCGTCGCCGCTCAGGGTGCTGCGCAGCAGGTTGGAGGTGTCGACTCCGATGTGCCGGATGTCCTTTTCTTTGAGCTGAGCGGCGAGATCGGCCATCTGCCGCATCTCGGCCGGCTTCAGATTCGTCAGTACATTGTCCTGGAGGGCGCCCAACAGGTCGAAGAGGCGCGGGACGGCGTTCAGAGACAGGGCTTTCTGCCGGACCGCCAGCATGATCAGCTGTTGCCGCCTGGAACGGTCGAAGTCGGAGGTCGTTTCCCGCGACCGTGCGTATTCAAGCGCCTGCTCGCCGTTGAGCTGCTGCCAGCCGGCATTGAAGTGGATGTGCATCATGCCGGTCGTTTCACCTCGCGGGTAGTAAGGGTCGTCGAGGCTGGCCGGGACGTTGACGCGGACCCCGCCAAGTGCATTGACGACGTCGCGGAATGCCTTGAAGTCGACTCCTACCCAGTAGTCGATGTGCTGGCCGGTGATCTGCCCAACGGTGGCCGCGGCGAGGTCTCCGCCGCCCGTGGTCGTCTTCCACTGGCTGCTGACGTTCGGATAGTCGCTGTGATCCGTGCCGATCGCGTAGGCGCTGTTGAGCTTCCCGTAAAGGAAGCCATTTCCCGGCAGAGCAGGGATTTTTGCCCAGAGGTCGCGCGGCAGGGAGACCATCACCGCCTGGCGTGAGGCAGGTTTGATCGAAAGCAACATGATCGAATCGGTCAGGTAAGGGCCGTCGTGGCCTGGCCCACCGTAGCCGACCAGGAGGACATTGATTCGCTGGTTGTGCTTGATCTTCCAGCCGAGAGATCCCGGCTCATCCGATTGCGCGTGTACCAGGGTGATCAGGTCCTGGGGTTGCGCCCGTGGTGAGATCGCATGAACGACCGACCAGAGCCGTACTGTCAGCAGCGCGATTCCAAGCAACACGATGGCGACCAAAACAGCCATGCCCGTTCCGAGTAGACGGGGGACTGGCAGCGGGCTGGCGGCGGCGGAAGCGCGCCGCCTACGGGGTGGAATACCCACGAGCTGCCATGAGTCTAGCGAAAGCCGAAGGGAAAACGCGCGGCCGCCCGTAATATTCACGTGATGTCGTCAGTTTCAACGGTTCGCCGACCGCGCGGGCCGTTCGCGCTTCCGGCTCGAGTCCTGATGCTGGGCGCCGGTACCGCCTCCATCGCGCTCGGGACACTCAATCTCTTCCACGAACGTCACGTCGCCGAGGTCGACAACCTATACGTGGCCGGCGCCGGCTTGATCGGCCTCATCTGGCTTATCAGCCTGGTACTCGCCTTCAGGGGTGTGAAACCAGCTGTCGCCCTCGCCGCCGCGATCGCGTTCGTGGAATTCGGCATCATCTCCTCCAGCCACTTCGTGGTCGGCCCCAGCGGGATGAGCGCCTACGTCAAGTCAGAAGGGCCAAGCGTGGCTCCCGTCCTGATGACGCTGATGGTTACCTGCCTTATGACCTTCATGACGGCGATCGTCTGCTGGAGTCACCCGACGGGCCGCCTGAGGCGTGTTCGAATGCTGCCGTTCTTGCTGAGCTCGGTCGTGGGCGCCATCCTGGTGATCCTCTACGCCACGGACAGCGTGTGGCGGGACGATTTCGGGACTGCAAGCCCGGAGGACGGAACGTTTGCGGCGGTGGTATCCGCCACCTTCTGGCTCTTCGGCGGGCTCTGGATCGCCAGGGTGAGAAAGACTGGAGCGCTGCTCATCGCCCTTGGCACTTTCATGGCGACCTTTTCGTTCACGGCGCTGCACCTGACAAGGGGCGGCCACACCATCGCCGAGATCGCCGCCAAAAGCGGTCCTGCCTGGGCAGTGGTGGCGACCGCCATGGCAGCCATGGCCTACATCTCCCTGGCGTGCGCCCTCACCCTCCTGCTCGTGACGCTTTTCCTGCAGCGGCAATCCGCCGCAAAGCCGGCCGCCACCGCACCCGTTCGGCGCTCCGGCAGCGCCTGAGCCAGCGGGCTCAGTCGGGGAGCCGGGTACCCTCGGCGCTGTAGCGGTAGAAGCCGCGGCCGGATTTGCGGCCGTAGTGACCGGCGTCAACCAGCTGCTGCAGCAAGGCGGGCGCGGCGAAGCGCGGCTCGTGCAGGCCTTCGTAGAGAACGCCGCAGATGTAGAGGTGCGTGTCGAGCCCGACGAAGTCCGCCAGCTCCAGCGGGCCCATCGGGTGATGCAGCCCGAGCTTGGCACCCTGGTCGATGTCCTCGCGGGTCCCTAGCCCCTCCATCAGGGCGCGGATCGCCTCGTTGATGAAGGGCACCAGCATCCGGTTGACGATGAAGCCGGGATAGTCGAGGGATGTTATCGGCGTCTTACCGAGCATGTTGGCCAGCTCCAGCGTTGTGCTCAGAGTCGCCGGCGAAGTCTCCCGGCCGCGCGTGATCTCCACCAGCGGCATGACCGGGACCGGGTTGAAGAAGTGCATACCGATGAAGCGGTCCGCCCTCCGGGTCACCGCCGCCAGTTTCGTGATCGGGATCGATGAGGTGTTACTGGCAAGGATCGCCTCCTCCTTGCAGATGCCATCGAGCCGTTTGAAGAGCTCGCGCTTGGCGTCGAAGCTCTCGGTGATCGCCTCGACAACGATGTCCGCCTTGCCGGCGGCCTCGAGCGAGGTGGTTGTGTGCAGACGAGCCAGGGAGGCGTCGCGCTTACCGGCGTCGAGCTTGCCGCTCTGGACCTGTCGTTCGAGACGCCTCACGATGTTGTCGAGACCGCGCGCGACGACCACTTCGTCCACGTCACGGAGAAGCACGTCGAAGCCGCAGGTGACGGCCGTCTGAGCGATCCCGGCGCCCATCAGGCCGGCACCGGCCACGTAGAGCTGCTTCAAGATTTCGTCTCCTTTAGCAAGGCGCGGGCAATCACGAGCCGCTGGATCTCGTTGGTCCCTTCATAGATCTGAGTGATCTTCGCATCCCTCATCATTCGTTCGGTCGGAAAGTCACGAAGGTAACCGTAACCGCCCAGGACCTGGACGGCATCGGTGGTAACCCGCATCGCGGTATCCGAGGCAAAGACCTTAGCCATCGCCGAGGTCAGGTTGATCTCCGGCAGGTGCCGGTCGATGGCGTCTGCAGCCGCGTAGGTGAGCGCCCTGGCGGCCTCGATCTGCGTCGCCATGTCGGCGAGGAGGAACTGGATGCCCTGGAACTCGGCGATCGGCCTGCCGAATTGATGCCGTTCCCTGGCGTAGCGACGGGCCAGCTCGAACGCCCCTTCGGCCAGTCCCAGGGCCTGGGCGGCGATTCCGGGACGGGAATGGTCCAACACCCGCATCGCCAGCTTGAAGCCGTCACCCTCCCGTCCGAGTCGATTCTCCCCTGGCACCACGAGGTCCTCGAAGAAGAGCTGAGCCGTTGGCGACCCGCGAATACCTAGTTTCCTCTCCAGTTTGCCGACCTTGAAACCGGGCATGTCCTTATCGACGATGAAGGCCGAGATGTTTCTCAACGATCCTTCCCCGTCCTGGTCGGTGCGGGCAAAGACGACGAGCGTGTCTGCCACGCTACCTCCCGTGATGAACGTCTTGGAGCCGTTGATCAGGTAACCGTCACCGTGCTTGATGGCGCGGGTTCGCATCCCGCCGGCATCGGAGCCTGAGCCGGGCTCGGTGAGCGCGTAGGCTGCCAGACGCTCGCCTCGGGCCAGCGGCGGCAGGTACTTTCGCTTCTGCTCCTCCGTGCCGGCGAGCCAGATGGGGAGACTCCCCAGTGACTGGACACTCAGGATGAGTGACGAGGTAGCGCAGAACTTACTTATCTCCTCGATGGCCACGATCAGAGTTACGGCGCTGCCGCTGACACCCCCGTAGTCGGGCGTGAAGGGGATGGCGAGGATGTCGTGGCTGGCAAAGAGTTCCTTGATGTCCCAGGGGAACTCGCCCGATTCGTCGATCGCCGCCGCCCGCGGTTCCACGCGCTCGAGGCACAGATCGTGGACCATCTCCCTGATCTGCCGCTGCTCCTCGTCCAGGCGGAAGTCCATCAGGCGGTCAGCACCTCGCGGGCGATGACGATCCTCTGGATCTGGTTGGTCCCTTCATATATCTGGCACGCTTTTGCGTCGCGAACGCGCCGCGCCATCGGATACTCCTCGAGGTAGCCGTAGCCACCAAAGACCTGGAGCGCGTCAAGCGTTACTTCCATCGCGATATCGGTCGCGTAGAGCTTCGCCATCGACGCTTCCCGGGTGAAGGGGAGCCCGGCATCGCAGCGCGCCGCCGCGTTCCAGGTGAGCCAGCGGGCGGCACTCACCTTGACCGCCATGTCGGCGATCTTGTTCTGGATCGTCTGCAGCTCCGCGATCGGCTTGTTGAACTGTTTGCGTTCCTTGGCGTACGCGATGGCGTCGTCGAGGGCGCCCTGGGCGAGACCCACGGCCTGGGCGCTGATACCGATCCGGCCGCTGTCGAGAGCCCGCATCGCGATCCGAAAGCCTTCGCCCTCGGCTCCGAGCCGGTCCGACTCCGCAACTTTACAGTCCTTGAAGAACACCTCGGCGATCGCCGATCCGTTCAGGCCCATCTTTTTGAAGGGTGGTCCGACCGTCATGCCCGGGTTGTCGCCACTCACGACGAAGGCGCTCACACCTCCGGCTCCCGACCCCGGCTGCGTGGCCGCCATCACGACGTACGAATCCGCCTCCCCGGCGCTGGTGATGAAGATCTTGCTGCCGTTGAGAACGTAGCCGGAACCAACCCGGGTCGCCGTGGTTTTCAGGTTCGCAGCGTCGGAGCCGGCCTCCGGTTCAGTAAGGGCGAAGGCGGCCAGCTTCCTTCCTGTCGCCAGGTCGGGCAGCCACCTGCGTTTCTGCTCCTCCGATCCGAAGAGAAGAATCGGCTCGGTTCCCACCGAGGTATGGACGTCGATGATCACTGCCGTGCTGCCACTGAACTTCGCCACCTCCTCGATGAAGATGGCGAAGGAGAGATGGTCCAGGCCGGCGCCGCCAAACGACTCCGGTACCAGCATGCCAAGGAGACCGAGTTGAGCCGCCTTTTCAACCAGGTCCCGCGGAAATTCGAGCCCGTGATCGATCGCCTCGGCGCGCGGCTTGACCTCTCGCTCGGCGAAGTCACGCGCCAGCCGGCGTATCTCCTCCTGCTCGGTCGTAAGCGCGAGGTCCATCAGCGGCCGATACGAACTACGGTTGCCTCACCCTGGGCCATCCCGGAGCAGATGCCGGCCGCGCCGAGCTGACCTCCTCGACGACGAAGCTCGTAGACGAGGTGCATCAGGATGCGCGCACCGGAGGCGCCGATCGGGTGGCCGACGGCAAGGGCCCCGCCGTCGACGTTGACGCGTTCCTCATCGACCCCGAGCAGGTCCGTCGCCGTGCAGGCGACGGCCGCAAAGGCCTCGTTGATCTCGAGCAGATCCATCTCGCCGACTCGAAGGCCGGCCTTCTTGAGAGCAGCCTGGATCGAGGTCGCCGGGACGGTCGCAAGGTAAGGTGTGTCCGCCGCCGACTCGCCGTAGCTGAGCCAGGTCGCCAGCGCCGGCAGCTGCCGCCGCTGTGCCTCGCCCGCGCTCATCATCAGGATGGCGGTGGCCCCGTCATTGACACCGGGGGCGTTCCCCGGCGTCACCGTGCCATCCTCCTGGAAAAGCGGTTTCAGTCGCGCCAGGGCCTCGATCGTCGTATCCGGCCGTGGCTGTTCGTCGGCCGCCACCGTTAGAGGGCCTTTTGGCCCCGGCGCCGCGATCGGAATCAGCTCGTCACGAAAGCGGCCTGCGGCAAGCGCCGCGGCGTAACGCCGCTGGCTCTGGAACGCGTACGCATCCTGGCGTTCGCGCGAGACCTCGAACTCGCGGGCAACATTGCTTCCTTCCACCGCCATGTGGCAACCATTTGCCGGGTCGGTCAGGCCATCGTGCACCATACTGTCGACGAGCGCACCGTCGCCCAGCCGGTAGCCGAAGCGGGCCTTCTCCAGCAGGTAGGGCGCGCGGCTCATGCTCTCCATCCCGCCCGCAACCACCACCCGGGCATCGCCGCTTCGGATCAGAAGCGCTCCGAGGTTGACCGCCTTGAGGGACGAGGCGCAGACCTTGTTGACGGTCAGCGCGCAAACGCTCGTTGGCAGACCGGCTTTGAGCGCCGCCTGCCGGGCAGGGATCTGGCCCACACCCGCGGTGAGGACGGTGCCCATGATGACCTGGTCCACCTCGTTTCCTTCGACCCGACCCCGCTCGAGCACCTCGCGGATGACTTTTCCGCCGAGCTCGGGAGCGGTGAGGCTGGCCAGTCCGCCGCCGAGCCTGCCGAAGGGCGTCCGAGCCGCCGCCACCAGCACGACGTCCTCCACGAATCTCATTCTAGAAGCGCGCCCGAGATTTGCCGGTAAATCGCGGTTCATATACTGGTCGCGTGAGCGCCGCCGAGCCCCAGCAACCGCCGCCGGCTCGCAACGACCTGGCGTCCCGCAACGAGTCGGCGCGCAGCGGCGGTCCCGCCCGCTACGCGGAGAAGCTACGCACAGAAGGCAAGCTTCCGGTACGCAGGCGCCTCGACCTCTTGCTCGATCCCGAATACCACGTCGAAGACGGCCTCCTGGCGCACAGCGAAGAGGCGGGCTACGGCGCCGACGGCGTGGTCACCGTGGTCGGCCGGATCGAGGGCAGGACGGTCTGCGTGATGGCGAATGATCCAACCGTCAAAGCCGGCTCGTGGGGTGAGAGAACAGTCGAAAAGATCATCCGGATCCAGGAAACGGCCGAGCGGTTACAGGTTCCGATCTTCTACCTGGTCGACTCCGCCGGCGCCCGGATCACCGACCAGGTCCAGATGTTCCCCGGGCGCCGTCACGCCGGGCGGATCTTCTTCCAGGAAGTGCGCTTGTCGGGTGCGGTCCCACAGATCTGCCTCCTTTTCGGCCCATCGGCCGCCGGCGGCGCCTACATCCCCGCCTTCTGTGACCTGACGGTGATGGTCGAGGGCCACGCCAGCATGTATCTGGGTTCCCCCCGCATGGCCGAGATGGTGATCGGTGAGAAGGTCGACCTGGAGGAGATGGGCGGAGCCAGGATGCATTGCGAGCAGAGCGGCTGCGGCGACGTCCTTACCTCGACTGAGGAAGAGGCGATCGCCTTCGGCCGCCGCTACCTCTCCTACTTTCCGCAGAACTGCCTGGAGCAACCGTTTCCAATGCCGCCCGCGTCGCCGCCAGCCGGCGTCGACCTGGAGGCGCTGGTCCCGGCGGAGGAAGGCCGCGCCTTCAATATGCAAAGCCTGATCGACGGCCTCGTCGACGAGGGCAGCTTCCTCGAGATCAAGGCCCTCTTTGCCAGGGAGATCATCTGCGGCCTGGCACGTATTGACGGACGGGTGGTCGGCATCGTCGCCAACCAGCCGATGCACAAGGGGGGCATCCTCTTCGTGGACTCGGCAGACAAGGCGGCTCGCTTCATCTGGCTCTGCGATGCCTTCAACATCCCGCTCGTCTTCCTCGCCGACGTTCCCGGCTTCATGATCGGGACCAAGGTCGAGCGCCAGGGAATCATTCGCCACGGCGCGAAGATGATCGCGGCTGTCTCCGAGGCGACCGTTCCCAAGATCTCGGTGATCGTCCGCAAGGCCTACGGCGCGGGGCTGTACGCGATGTCCGGGCCCGCCTTCGACACCAACGCCACCATCGCTCTGCCGACGGCGATGATCGGCGTGATGGGTCCGAGCGCGGCTGTCAACGCCGTCTTTTACAACAAGATCCAGGAGATCCCCGAGGCGGAGCGCCCCGCCTACGTCAAGAAGCTGCAGGATGAATATCGGGAAGATATCGATCTCTACCGCCTCGCCTCCGACCTGGTCGTGGACGCGGTGGTTGCCCCATCCGACCTCCGCGACGAGTTGACCGCGCGCCTGACTCTTTATGCGACCAGCCGGAGAGCGCGGGTCAATCGCAAGCACGGCGTCTTCCCGGTCTAGATCGAGCGGATTAGACTCCTTTAATCAGCCTGCAGGATTGGAAGGAACGTCGAGCCGCCGAGGCCGAGGTCGATCCGGATCGGTTGCTCGAGGGGGAGGATCCGGATACCGCCGAGCTTGAAGACGCCCGCCACTGGGAGCGTGTCTACGCCGAGCTCAAGTCCTTCAAGCTACGGATGATCGAGACCGCCGAGTCAGCGATCGCGGACGGTATTCAGAAACCGGCCAGCCGTGAGATCGTCACAACCGACCTGGTTGCGTTACGTGCCGAACTTCGTCGCTTCGACCGCCGCCTCGCCTTCTGGAGCAGACGCGTAACGGAACGCTAGCCGGCCGCAACGACCACCGTGCAGCCAGCCCCGGGACCCAGTTCGAGGGTCAGCCGCCCGCCGCCCGCATCCCAGGATGAAGATTCAAGGCATTGGCCGGTCGCACGAGGTGTCCCCAGGGTGGGGCCCGACCAGCCCACCAGGACCGGCTGGTTGGCATGGATTGAATCGACCCTTAGCGCCAGCCGTTCACGCGTAATCCCGGGGCCAGGCCGGACGCCCGACGGGAGCGCCACAGCGTAAGGCCGGGCCAGGTGGCGTAGAGCCTCGGGGTTGACCAGACGGCCGGCCGCGTCCACGATCCCCCAGTAGCGGTTCTCCCGCCACTGCCACCAGGCCCAGCCGATCCTCAGCCGGTCCGCCTCGTCGAGAACCGCGTCGGTATAGGAGAGCGCGTCCGGCTTGGTCAGGTCGTAACCCATCTCCCCAATCCAGAGGGGGGCCGGGACTTCGGCAGCCTCGCTCGCCCGCTGGCGGAATCGTGAGTCGAGATACGAGGGATCTCCGGTCCAGAAGGGCGGCACCAGCGAGCCTTCGTAGAAATGAGTCCCGTAAACGACGTTGGGGGCTTTCAGCGGGACCACCGCCGTATCGAGTGACAGCAGCAGGATCCCCTCGACAAAGAAGAGGTGATTTCGGTCCACCGACCCGATCGCCTCGATGGCGTGTTGGAACATCGGCCAGAGGTACGACTTTTCGAAGATGCGCGGCGGGATCGGAAGCGGGTGTGCCTCATTGAAGATGTCGTAGCCGGCCACCCCCGAATTGTCATTGAAGCGTCGTGCCACAGCCTGCCAGGTTCGATAGAAGTCGCTTTTCCAGTCATCGGAAAGCCAGAAGTAGGTATCCGAGGCAACCGCCGCCGGCGATAGTGCCGGGCCCCAGGAGAACTGGGGCAGGGGGTTCCAGTCCGGCACACCGAGGGTCGCCCAGGCTGGGGCGCCGGAGTAGCCGAAGCGCGGGCTCCAGCCCAATCGGAAATGCATGTCGAGCACCGCGTAGAGTCCGTGCCGGTTGAGCAGCTGGACCGTGGAGGCGACCCGGTCGAGGTAGCCCTGGTCGATTCGACCGCGGATTGGTTCGAGCTGAGCCCAGTCGATCCCCAGGCGGACCACGTCGAAGCCGGTTCGCTGGATGGTGGAGGCGTCCGCCTCCTCGAAGGGAGCCGGCGGATCTTTCGGATACGAGACCAGCGCGTCGACGTTGAAGCCGCGCAACTGAACGGTTCGATTCTCGGAGTCGACGATCAGCCCGCGTTCGGTACGAAGCCAGGGAAGTCCGGAGCTGGCCGGAGGATCGTGCCCGGGCGGCAGGTCAACCAGCAGCGGCGGCGAAGGAAGGTAGGCATCGATCGCGAGCAGCAGGACCAGGAGCAGGATGCCCAGGCCGAGCCTTTTGGGCCAGCGGCGGCGAGCTGCAGCGATGCTAGTACGCGCGGATCTGACCGGGGTTACCGGCCGGTGCCAGCAGCCGGCTCCGCAACCGCCTTTGCGGCCGCAGCCACGACCTCCTCGATCGTGTCGCAGACCTGGGCACCGGCGCGCTGGAGGGCTTCAACCTTCGAGCTGGCGGTCCCCTTGTTCCCGGAGATGATTGCGCCGGCGTGCCCCATTCTTTTTCCCGGCGGAGCGGTGCGCCCGCTTATGAAGCCGATGACGGGCTTTCCGAAGCCCGGCCCGAGCACCTCTTCCGCCGCCAGCTCCTCATCACTTCCTCCGATCTCGCCAATCATGATCACGGCCCTCGTCGTTGAGTCGGTCTTGAAGAGTGAAAGGACCTCCTTGAAGGAGAGACCGAGGATCGGGTCTCCGCCGATGCCGACCGAGGTGCTCTGGCCGACGCCTGCCTGGCTCAGTCCCTGGATCACCTCGTAGGTCAGGGTCCCGCTGCGAGAGACGATCCCCACCGAGCCGGAACGGTTGATGTGATTGGGGATGATCCCAACCTTTGCCTCCCCGGCGGTTACCAACCCGGGACAATTGGGGCCGATCAGGCTCACTCCCGCCGCCTCGACAAAAGCCCTGGCGCGCACCATGTCGTAGAGCGGGATGCCCTCGGTGATACAGACGATCAGGCCGATGCCTGCGGCGGCCGCCTCCATGATGGCGTCGGCGGCGAAAGGAGCCGGCACGAAGATTCCGCTGACGTCCGCGCCGCTCCTCGCCTGCGCTTCCTTCACCGTGTCGTAGACCGGGATATCGAGGTGGGTGGTTCCGCCTTTGCCCGGGCTGACACCTGCGACCACGTTGGTGCCGTAGGCCTTCATAGCCTCGGTATGAAAGCTGCCTTCCCGCCCTGTCAGGCCCTGTACCAGCACCCGGCTTTGTTTCGAAATCAGAATGCTCATCTGTTCGCCAAGCTGACGATCTTCCTGGCGGCGGCGGTGGCGGTTACCTCCGGCGCGATCCCGGCCTCGGCGAGCAGCTGACGCCCTTCTTCCTCCCGCGTGCCGGTCATGCGCACCACGAGGGGCAGCTTGAGATCGAGATCCCGCCTGGCGTCGATGATGCCTTTTGCGACCTCGTCCCCGCGCGTGATGCCTCCAAAGATGTTGATCAGGATTCCCTTGACGTGCGGATCGCCGGCGAGCAACTCCAGCGCGCTGTGCACCACCTCGGCCTTCGCACCGCCGCCGATGTCGAGGAAGTTCGCCGCGCGACCGCCCTCGCGCTGAACCAGGTCAAGGGTGTTCATCACCAGTCCCGCGCCGTTTCCAATCACCCCGATCGACCCATCCAGGCGGACGTAGGTCAGTTTTCGCCGCTTGGCCTCGGCTTCGAGCGGATCCTCGTCCATCTCCTCAGCCGAATGCAGGTCCTTGTGGCGGTAGGCGGCGTTGTCGTCGATCTCCAGCTTTCCGTCGGCTGCCACCAGTCCCCCATCGCGGGTCACGGCGAGCGGGTTGATCTCGATCGTGATGGCATCCAGGTTGCGCGCGAGGGAGTACAGCTTGCCGACGATCGGCGAAAGCTGGGCCTGGAGCGGACCGAGCCCGGCGCGAAAGATCAGGTCACGGATCTCGAAGGCCAGCGGCCCCCGCCAGGGGTCCGGGTAGAGGCGGGCAATCGCCTCCGGCCGGGTCTCGGCGACTTCCTCGATCTCCATCCCTCCCTGCGCGCTCAGGATGAGGACCGGCTTGCGCGCATCGCGATCCAGAGTGAGGCCGAGATACACCTCTCGGCTGATCTCCTGGGCCGTTTCGCAGAGAACCTCTCTCACGGTGTATCCCTTGATCGTCATTCCCAGGATCTCCGCGGCAACCCGCTTCGCCTCTGCCGGGGTCGTCGCCAGCTTGATGCCGCCAGCCTTGCCGCGGCCTCCTACTGGTACCTGGGCTTTGACGGCGATCGACCCGAGGGCTCCGGCAGCGAGGGCAACCTCGTCGGCGGTGCGGGCGAGGCGACCGTCGGGCACGGGGATTCCGGCGGCGCGGAAGCGTTCTTTTACCTGGTACTCGAGGAACTTCATTCTGCCGCTATCACAGGGGGATGTTGCCATGCCGCCGGCTCGGCCGGTCGACACGCTTGTCCTTGAGGAGCCGCAGCGAGCGGATCAGGGTGGGCCGCGTCTCCTGGGGCTCGATCACATCGTCGACGTAGCCACGCTCCGCCGCCACGTAGGGGTTGGCAAACCGTTCCTTGTAATCCTCGACCAGTTGTTCCAGGCGGCCGGTCGGGTCCGGCGCGGCCGCAAGCTCCCGTTTGAAGATTATGTTTACCGCCGCCTGCGGGCCCATCACCGCAATCTCGCCCGTCGGCCAGGCGTAGTTGAAGTCAGCTCCGATGTGCTTGGAGGACATGACGTCGTAGGCGCCGCCGTAAGCCTTGCGGGTGATGACCGTGAGCTTGGGTACGGTCGCCTCGGCGAAGGCGTAGAGCAGCTTGGCTCCATGCCGGATTATTCCGTTGTACTCCTGGGCGGTGCCGGGCAGAAATCCCGGCACGTCGACAAACGTCACCAGGGGGATGTTGAAGGCATCGCAGAAGCGGACGAATCGGGCACCCTTGACCGAGGCGTTGATGTCGAGCGCGCCTGCCAGGATGCGGGGCTGATTGCCAACGATTCCCACCACCTCCCCGTCGAGCCGGGCGAGACCGATGACGAGGTTCTGGGCGAAGTGTTCCTGCACTTCGAAGAAGCTTCCCTGGTCGACCACGGCGCAGATCCCGGCCTTCATGTCATAGGGCTGCTGCGGACTCTCCGGTATCAGTGTCTGTAGCTCCGGATCGCGCCGTTCCGGATCATCCAATGCTTCGATGGCGGGCGGGCGTTCCCGGTTGCTGCCGGGCAGGTAGGAAAGCAGGCGCCGAACGGAGGCGAAGGCATCCGGCTCTCCGTTGGAGAGGAAATGCGCCACTCCGCTTTTGATGTTGTGCACCTCGGCCCCGCCAAGATCATCGAAGCCGACCTGCTCGCCAGTGGTGACCCGGATCACCTCGGGACCGGTGATGAACATGTAGCCGAGGTGCTCGACCATGAAGATGAAATCTGTGATGGCAGGCGAGTAGACCGCCCCGCCGGTGCAGGGACCGACAACGACCGAGATCTGTGGCACGACGCCGGAGGACTGGACGTTGCGGTAGAAGATATCGGCGTAGCCAGCCAGGCTCACAACGCCCTCCTGGATTCGCGCCCCCCCGGAATCGTTGATCCCGATGCAAGGCCGGCCGGCCTTTACGGCCAGGTCCATCACCTTGCAGACTTTCTCCGCGAAGACCTCGCCGAGCGAACCGCCGAAGACGCTGGCGTCGTGCGCGAAAACGAAGACGTCGCGACCCTCAACGCGGCCGTAGCCGGTGACCACGCCGTCGCCTGCGATCTTCCGTTCCCCCATCCCGAACGCTTCCGTACGATGGACCGCCAGCGCATCGAGTTCGGCGAAGGTGCCCGGGTCGCAGAGGAGCTCGATCCGCTCTCGGGCGGTGAGCTTACCCTTGGGATGCTGCTTGTCATCCGGGTCACCGCCGCGGTGCATGGCATCGTACTTGCGCTTGCGCAACTCGTTGATCTGCCGCTCCGAGGGTGTCGGCACCTCGGGGCCCGGGGGCGATTCGCGCGTGCTGGTCGCCATCAGTTCGCGAACCCGGGTCGATACTCACCGAAGACCTCGCGCAGGACCTGGCACACCTCACCTATGGTGGCATAGGCACGGAGCGCCTCCCGGATCGGCGGGAGGAGGTTATCGCTTCCCCGCGCCGCCTCGCGCACCTGGACCAGCAGCTGCCCTACTCGCGGCTGGTCTCTTAAGCGGCGCAGTTCGGCGAGCGCGACCCGCTGCTCCTGCTCGTGCTGGGGGCTGATCTTGACGATGGGGACGGGTGCATCATCCCCGGTGAACCTGTTCAGCCCGACGATCACCCGGCTCCCGTCCTCAATCGCCTGCTGGACGCGATAGGCGCTCTCCTGGATGGCGTGCTGGGTGAACCCTGACTCGATGGCTGCGATGGCGCCACCCTCGCGTTCCACCGCAGCGATCAGCTCACGGGCGCCCGCCTCGAGCTGATCGGTGAGCGCCTCCACCAGGTAGCTCCCGCCGAGCGGGTCGGCGACCGCGGCGACGTTGCTTTCGTGGGCAATGATCTGCTGCGTTCTGACGGAGAGCGTGGCGGCGCTCTCGGAAGGCAGGCCGAGCGCCTCGTCAAAGGAGTTCGCGTGCAAGCTCTGCGTCCCGCCGAGCACGGCGCTCATCGCCTGCAGCGCCACCCGGACGATATTGTTTTGCGGCTGCTGCGCCGTCAGCGTGCTACCGCCCGTCTGGGTGTGAAATCGCAGTGCCTGGGCGCGCTGGTCCCCGATGCCGAAGCGCTCTCGCGTGAGCGAGGCCCAGAGACGCCTGGCAGCACGGAACTTGGCCACCTCCTCGAAGAAATCCGAGAAGACGGCGAAGAAGAATGAGAGTCGCGGCGCCAGCTGAGCCGGACCCAGCCCGGCCGCACGCGCCGCCTCCACATAGGCGATCGCGTGCGCCATGGTGAAACCGAGTTCCTGGACCGCTGTCGCCCCCGCCTCGCGCAGGTGATAGCCGGAGATCGAGATCGTGTTCCAGTTGGGCAGCCGCTCGCGACAGTAGGCGAACAGATCCGTTGTCAGCCGCATCGAGGGGCGCGGCGGGAAGATGTAAGTGCCCCGGGCGGCGTACTCCTTCAGGATGTCGTTTTGAACCGTCCCCTGGAGCTGCCTGCCTGCCACCCCCTGTTGCTCGCCGACCAGCTCGTAGAGCAGTAACAGGAGAGCCGCGGGTGCGTTGATCGTCATCGAGGTGCTGACCCGGTCCAGCGGGATCTGGTCGAGGAGGATCTCCATGTCCCTCAGCGATGAGATCGACACGCCCACCTTCCCCACCTCTCCGCGGGAGATGGGCGCGTCGGCATCGTGCCCGATCTGCGTCGGCAGGTCGAAGGCGACGGAGAGTCCCGTCTGGCCACGCTCGAGCAGCAGCCTGAAACGCTGGTTGGTCTCGGCGGCGGAGCCGAAGCCCGCATACTGCCGGATCGTCCACAGGCGCGAGCGGTACATGTCGGGGTAGATGCCGCGCGTGAACGGGTACTCTCCAGGAGGAGGTGCCTCGCGGCCGGCGTCGGCTGACCGGTATACCGGCTTCAGCGGGATGCCGCTGTCGGTCGCGGGTTCCGCGGCCCTTTCCGGCGAGCGCTCAGGCGCCGGGCTGCCCATCGGCCTGGACGAATTCCGTTAGGACGCCACAGACGCTTTTTGGATGGACGAACCCGATCGAGGTCCCGTGCGCGCCCGGGCGAGCGGTTTCGTCGAGGAGCTGGGCGCCGGCGGATCCGGCGCGGCGCAGGGATGCCTCGACGTCAGGGCTGGCATAGGCGACGTGGTGGACTGCCTCGCCTCGATCCTCGAGGAATTTCTGCACCTTCGAGTCCGGATTGATCGGTGTGATCAGCTCGATCCGGCTCTCTCCGATCGGTATCATCGCGATCTCGATCCCTTCCCGCTCGAGGCGTTCCCGGCCGCTGGCACGCAGCCCAAGGCGGCGTTCGTAGACCTGGATCGCCTGGTCGAGATCGCGAACCGCAATCCCGACATGGTCGATCCGGCTGAGCATGGCTTGATTCTACGGCCGACCGTCGACTTGACAGGACCCGGGCCGGTTGTATAGGGTGGACCACGGTCAGTTACATCACGGTTCGAGCTGTACCTACACTCACCGTCCCGAACGACCACTGAGACCGACCGGCTGACCAACGAAGGGAATGGAGGTTGGAAGCATTGATCGAGAATCTTGGGCGTGCGCTGCGACGGACTGCCGGCGGCAGCGCGATCTTCGTATTTGGCGTCGGCGCGGTTTCATCACAACCGCACCAGGCGGTCGTCACGACCGGATCAGCCCTGACGCTGGCCGGCCCGTATAAGGCAGCACCGCCCTCGGCAGGCTCCGAATTGATCTGGGCGCCCGACGAGCGCGCTGTGCTGATGGCGTACCGGGCGGAATCAAGGGCCGCGATCGCGGTGGCACAGCCCGTAGCGGTCAAACGGCCGGCAGTCGCCGTTGGTCCCCGCACCCTGGCAGCACACGTAGCCGTCGCCGCTATTACCCCCCAGCCGGCTCCGCCGGCAGATCCGGTGGCCGCCGCCCCCGGTAACAGCGCCGGCTATGCCTTCGGCTACTGCACCTGGTGGGTCTCGCACAAACGAATGATCCCGTGGCATGGCATGGCCGCCCAGTGGTGGTCGCTGGCCCGATCCTACGGCTTCGCCGAGGGATCCACTCCGAGGCCCGGGGCGGTCATGGTCATGGGATACGGGA
>Ga0102924_1002258_pt1 | contig 21230 bp, 17 predicted proteins | sample PaiPotPPM11metaG_FD_80116 | JGI IMG/M metagenome (GOLD analysis project Ga0102924, IMG submission 80116) | Iron sulfur acid spring bacterial and archeal communities from Banff, Canada, to study Microbial Dark Matter (Phase II) - Paint Pots PPM... ...
CCCTTGGTGTAGTCGAACTTCTCGACCGCGCGGATCAGCCCCAGGTTGCCCTCCTGGATCAGGTCCAGGAACAGCATCCCGCGGCCGGTGTACCGCTTGGCGAGGCTTACGACCAGCCGGAGGTTGGCCTCGAGCAGGTGGTTCTTGGCCCGGCGGCCGTCCTCGGCGATCCACTCGAGGTCGATGCGCTGGTCCGTGTTCATCCGCTGGGACTCGGCGAGCTTCTCCTCGGCGAACAGGCCGGCCTCGATCCGCTTGGCGAGTTCGACCTCCTGCTCGGCGTTGAGCAGCGGAACCTTGCCGATCTGCTTCAGGTAGTCCTTGACCGGGTCGGCGGTCGCGCCCGCGACGGCCACCACGGCGGCGGGCAGGTCATCGTCGTCGTCGCCGAAGACGAAGATCTCTTCGCTGTCCTCGCTAGGTGCCTTGCCCTCGGCGGGGGCGGCCGCGCCTGCGGCGCCCGGCGCGGCGGGCTCGGCCTCGTCCGTGTCGCCTTCCTGGTCTTCGGCCAGGTCGGGCTCCGCCAGGTCGCCCTCGGGCGCGTCGGCGATCTCCAGGTCTCCCGGGACGAGCGCGTCGTCGCTTAGCTCGTCCTCGCCGAGTTCCTCAAGGTCCTCGAGGTCGACGTCGCCTTCGAGGTCGTCGCCTTCGAGGTCCGCGTCCGCGTCGAGGTCGCCCGCGACCGCCAAGTCACCCGGCAGGTCCTGGGACGGCACCGCCGCGAGCTCTTCGCGGGCCTTGGCCGCGCGGCCGCCCGCCCTTGTGTCCGCCGTGCCCTCGGAGATTACGGCGTCGGTCATACCGTCGGCCGGATCGGGCACCCGCGAGTCCCGAGCCGCGGAGCTGGACGGCCTAGAGCGCTTGCGCGCCGCGGAGTTGGCAGCGCTCACCACCACGGTCACCTCTTCCTTCGCTGGGTAGCTTGGGTACGCACGCTAATGGAGCCCTCCCGAGAGGGTCTTGATGCTTGGACCGTGCCGGGAAACAGGCTTCCCGTTCGTCTTGGGGATATGGACACCAACCCGCCCGCCTCCTCTCCACCACCATAAGTGGCCCCTGGGAGTGCCTTGTACACCTCCGCCATGCCGATTTGGCGCGCGGGGGTCACCGCTGAGCCCACTGTTGACCGGGAGACCCCTCGTCGAAGACGGTGGTTGACGGCACGTGCATAACAAGCACCGTCACGTCATCGTCTTGCTCGTGACCTGCGAGCATGTTATCGAGCAGGTATTGCAGCAGCCGCCCGGGCGCGTCCACCAGATCCTGCGGCGCGCTCGCGGCGATCCTGACCAGTTCGTCGAGGCCTTTGTCGAGTCCCCGCATCCGGTTCTCGACGAGGCCGTCGGAGTAGAAGACGGCGGTCGAGCCCGGCGGCAGCCGGAAGGCGTGCTGCCGCCGCGGGCTCGCCCAGCCGAGCGGCGTGCCCGCCTCCGCGCTGTCGAGCACGGGGAGCGCGTCTGGTGTCAGTAGCAGCGTCGGCGGATGGCCCGCGTTGCCCGCCTGGCCCTCCCCCGTCTCCGGGTCGATCACCAGGTAGGTGACCGTGGTGACCTGCTCTTCGCGCTCGGTCGCGGTGAACAGCCGGTCGAGCCCGGCGAGCACCGCCGCGGGCCGCGGGTCGGTGAGCGCCAGCGCGCGCAGCGCATTGCGGACGCGCCCCATGCCCGCCGCCGCGAGCAGGCCCTTGCCCATGACGTCGCCCACGGCGACGGCGAGCCGCCGGTCGGGCAGGCGGAACACGTCGTACCAGTCGCCGCCCACGTCCGTGGACCTCGGCAGGTACTTCGCGTCGAGCGTGAGGCCGGGGACGCTCGGCAGCTCGCCTGGCAGCAGGCTGCGCTGCAGGGTGACCGCGGCCGTGTGCTCCTTCTCGTACATCTCGGCCCGCTCGACGGCGAGCGCGCACTGGCCCGCCAGGGCCTCGAGGAAGACGCGTTCCTCTTCGAGAATCGTCCGCGGCTTTCCGAAGGAGAACCGCAGCGCGCCAAGCGGCATCCCCGCCGCGAGCAGCGGCAGGCCGACCCAGGCCTGTTCGTCGCCGCTGTCGAGCACGCGTCCAGGCTCGTCCTGATCGCCTTCGAACTGGCTCCTGAGCTCTTCCGGGTCGGAGATGAGCACCGGGCGGCGGGTCGCGATCGCGCGCGTCATGACGCTCGGGGTGTCCAGGGTGAGCGGCACCCCCGCGCCGTCGGGGCCGGTGGGGGCGAGCCCTGACCGGTTGACCACCCGCAGGCCGAGCTTGTCGTCGTCGAGCAGCGCCACCGCCGAGCGCAGCGCGCCGATCGCGGTCCGGCCGACCTCGGTGATCACCTCGACCACCTGTTCGACGTCGAGCGCCTCGGCCAGCATCGCCGTCGCCTGCTGCAGCCGCGCGGTGCGCAGCGCGGCCGCGGACAGCTGGTCGGTCAGCCTGCCGCGCATCTCTTCCGCTTCGCGCTGGCTGGTCACGTCGGTGCAGGCGCCGACCCACTCGGCGATCTTCCCGTCCCGCTCGATCGGCACCGCGCGGACGTCGTAGTGCCGGTAGGCGCCGCCCCTGGCGCGCATCCGGAACCGGTCGTCGAAGATCCGTCCGGTGCGCAGGCAGTCGCGCCAGTCCCGCTCGACCCGCTCGCGGTCCTCCGGGTGAATCGAGTCGAGCCACCCGTTGCCGAGGAACTCCTCGACCGTCTGCCCGGTGACCCAGCGCCACTCGGCCGAGTCTTCGAGCATCTCGCCGTCGGGTGACGCCACCCAGACGATCTGGGCGCCGCCCTGGACGAGCGCGCGGTACCGCTCCTCGCTGCGGCGCAGCGCTTCCTCCGTGGCCGGTCCCGTGCCTCCGGCGAGGACGATGAGCCCGGCGCCGCACACGGCGTCGTCCTTGCCGCGCACGCCGAACCAGTGGAAGGTCCGCTGTCCTTGCGCGGCGGTGGCCGGCGTTCCCGCGGCGCCCGCGCCGACTTCGAACGTCTCGATCGCCGGGCGCCCCTGCTCGAGCACGCGCCGGACGGCCGCCTCGGCCCTGGCGGCATCCACGGCCGGCCAGACCGCGGCGATGGGCTGCCCGGCGAAATCGCTCACCGGCCGGTCGTACATCTCGGCGAGCGCGGGGTTGACCCACACGAACCGCATGTCCGTGTCGAGGAACGCCATCCCGGCGGGCGCGTCGCGCAGCACGGCATCGGGGAGCCAGGATTCGAACTCACCCAATCCGGCCTCCCGCTGCTTCGGCACGGAGGTGTCAGCGCTCAACCGAGCACCTCACCTACCATGCAGGCGCCTGCCATCGGCGGCTCCTTCCTGGCGGCAGCCAGCCCGCAGCGCGACATTGGTGCCACGACCGCAGCGACCGCTCAGAATAAGGGTGCCACAATCCAGGTACCGATGCTGCCAGCTAGCGGCATGGAAGCCAAGTACGAATCGTTCCCGTCGCGGCGGGCCGCCAGCGGATCGCCCGGTAAAACGCGACACGAACGGGTTAGCCGCCATCGCGAGGCACAATGATGGCAGCATGGGTAAATTCTCCTACAGCGGATGATGTGCTCTCCCCTGTTACCCGCAACCCGATGCGGGTAACACGGTGAAGCGTCGATTTCACATATGTAGATCTGAGAGGCTATCAGGGTGAGCCCGCAGAGCCGACGTCGTAGCCAGGTAGGTGGCGGCGCGCCCCCCAACGCGCTGTTCGACGAACTCCTGTCCGCGGCACGTGAGCTGCTTGCGGTACGCAGCCCGCTTGATGCCGAGCTGATGGTCAGCGACCTGCTCGGCACCTGGTGGCCGCAGCGGCACCACACGATCGGCGGCGCGGGCATCGAGCAGCTGATCGGCGAGGGCCTCGTCGACTACGCCGCGCAGCAGCGTTCTCCGGCTGCGCTCGCGCTGCTGTCCGGCATCGCCTGCCTCGGCACGTCGCGCCAGGCCGCGGCGGCCGAGCAGGCCGCCATCGCCCTCATGGACGCCGGAGTGCGCGCACCGCGGTGGGCCGAGTACCTCGGCGCGGTGTCGTCGGCCGAGTGTTACGTCAACCCGGACGCCTGGGGCGACCAGGACGAGGTCATCTGCGTCTTCAGCTACGCCGGCGAGGAGCCGCACGCGCTCGTGTCGGTCATCGACTACAACCTGTCGGGCATGCTCAGGGACGGCTGGGTCAGCTCCCAGGTCGACAAGCTGCTTGATCATTGCCGACGGCCGTCGGTGGGCCGGGTGAGTTCCCGGCCGGAAGACGGCTTCCGGCAGATCGACCCGCCCCAGGCGAGGAAGATGCTGCAGGCCGCGCTCGCCGCCACCGACGCGGCGGAGGACCCGCCGGTCAGCGACACCTTCGCCGCCAGGCACGCGTTCATCAGGGCCCGCATCCGCGCGCTGCCACCGACCTCAGGCCGCGTCGTGCGGCCCAAGCGGCCGGCCTGGTCGACCGAGCGCAGGGCGCTGCTCGCCGCCGAGTTCCTCGCGTCCGACGAGGCCGAGGAACTGTCCGACCTGCAGGCGGCGAGCCGCATCGCGGACCTGATCATCGACTTCGGCTGCGACCAGGACAGCGGCAGGCCGCTGCGGATGTCGCCGGCCAAGGTGCAGAACTTCATGCTCGGCTGGCTGCCGCGCAAGGTGCTGCTCTCCGTCGCCGACCAGAACGCGATGCCGCACGCGGTCGACGCCTGGATCCGCTGGTCCGGCCAGAAGCGCGGGCTGTCGGAAGCCTCGGTCGGGCAGACGCTCGACGTCCTGTTCGACTCGATGACCACGTTTTCCCGTATATACCGGGACCCGGCCGAGTTCGGGCTCGACGAGAAGCTCGTCGCCCGGCTGCTTCCCGACTCCGACCTCGAGGCGCTGCCCAGGCGCGCGTTCGCCTTCCCGATCCTGGAAGGCAAGCACGGCGGAGTCGATTTGTCAAAGCTTGACCCGGCCGATCCCGCCGACCGGCGGCTACTGCTGGCCGCGGACCACGACACCAGGACCGGGTCGCCGAGCGCGGCGGGCGTCGGCCGCCACATCGACCGTCACCTGGCCCTGGCGGACCGGCTATGGCGCGGCTCGCCGCCTGCCCTCTGGGACGCCGCGCAGCGCCTGCTCGACACGGGCGAGGACAGGCACATGGTGCTGCACGCCCTGATGGACGTCCTTGACGCCGCGGGTTCCGACGAGGCCGCACTGGAAGTCGCCCTGCGCGAACTGGCCACCGGCCTAAGCGACGACGACCTAAACGGCCTAGCAAACCCCGACTCCTGACCCCTGGGGCTGAGTTTCAGTTGTTCGCGGGTGCCGTCGTAGCGGAGGTGCCCGCGGCGAGTCAACCGGATGCCCTCCGTGACGGCCGCAGGGGCAGCCTGGGCGGCCAGCTCGGCCTAGGTGGGCTAGACCGTTAGGTCGGCGTAGGCGCCTCTTACGTCGGCCGCCGTGAGGGTGGTCAGGTCGGCGGCCGTTGCTGATTCGCCCAGGCGGACGACGCGGACGTCGCGGCAGGCGCATGCGCGCTCGAACAGGGAGCGGGCGAACCGGCCGTTGCCGAGCTCGTCGATCGCGCCGGCCCGCTCGGCCTGCGCGAAGATCTGCTCGAGCACGCGGACGGCCTCGGGCTCGAAGGCGTCGCCCGCCTGCTCGGCGTAGATGACGGCGATGCGCGACAGGTCGCGGGCGGTGTAGCTAGGGAAGGCGACGCGGGTGCTGAAGCGGGACGCGAGGCCCGGGTTGGAACGCAGGAAGCGGTCCATGTCGGCCGGGTAGCCCGCGAGCACGATGACGAGGCGGTCGCGGTCGTCTTCCGCCCGCTTGAGCAGCGTCTGCACCGCCTCGGCGCCGAACGCGTCGCCGCCCGAGTAGCCCTCGTTGTGCAGCGAGTACGCCTCGTCGACGAACAGCACGCCGCCGAGGGCGGAGTCGACGAGCCGGTTGGTCTTGATCGCGGTCGAGCCGAGGTGCTCGCCGACCAGGTCCGCGCGGTGCGCCTCCACCACTTCGGGGCGGACGAGCAGGCCGAGCGCGGCGAAGATCCGGCCGAGGATGCGCGCCACCGTGGTCTTGCCCGTGCCGGAGGGCCCCGTGAACACGAAGTGCCTGGCGGGCGGCTGGCTGGCCAGACCCTGGCGGTCGCGCAGCTTCGCGACCCGCAGCTGCGCCGCGATCGCGCGCACCTGCTGCTTCACCGGCTCGAGGCCCACGAGCTCGTCGAGCTCGGCGATCGCCGACTCGAGCGTCGGGGTGTTCTCGTAGCCGCGCAGCCTCGAGGTCAGCTCGGAGAACGCGTGCTCCAGGTCGGCGCCGCCGATCGTGATCAGGTCCTCGGCCTGCGGGTCGCCGCCGCCGCTCATCACCCGGACGTCTCGCGCCTGGCCCGCCTTCTCAAGCAGGGTCCGGACGAACCGGCCGTTGCCGAGCTCGTCGGTGATCCGGCGCCTGCCCACTTCGTCGAGCATCCGCCACAGCACCGGGCGCGCTTCCGGCGTGAGGCCCTCCTGCTTGCCCCGCAGCTGCGTCTCGGCGAGCGCGAGCAGTTCCTCCGTCGAGTAGGTGGGGAACCTGATCCTGGTCGCGAACCGCGATGCCATGCCGGGGTTCGTCGCGAGGAACGCCTCGGTCTGCTTCTCGTAGCCGGCCAGGATAATGATCAGGTTCTCCCGGTCGTCCTCGGCCCGCTTGAGCAGCGACTGCACGGCTTCCGCGCCGAACCGGTCGCTCTGCCCGTCGCCCTCGTTCACCAGGCTGTACGCCTCGTCGATGAACAGCACCTTGCCGAGCGCCGAGTCGATGAGCTCGTTGGTCTTGATCGCGGTGGCGCCCAGGTACTCGCCCACCAGGTCGGAGCGCTGCGCCTCCACCACGTCGGGGCTGTCGAGCAGCCCGAACGAGTAGAAGATCTTGCCGATTACCCGGGCCACCGTCGTCTTGCCGGTGCCGGGCGGCCCGAGGAAGACGAAGTGCCGCATGGGCTTGTCGGTGCCGAACCCGGCCACCGCGCGGCGGCGGGCCGCCTCGATCGACACGGCGATGGAGTGAACCTGCTCCTTGACCGGACCAAGGCCGATCATCCCGTCGAGTTCCGCGAGGGCTTCGTCCGGCGTGATGACCGGCTTGGCCTGGGTCGTCGCGGCCGCCTGGGGCTCGCGGGCCGCGTGGTCGGCGTAGACCTGGGCGACGCCCTGGGCGCGGGTGCCGTACTGCGCGGGCGAGTGCCCGCCCTGCCCGTTGCGCGGCACCGGACCGGTGGGCCGGCCCGGCGGGGGGCCGTTCGGCGCGGGCGGCGGCGCGGGGGGCCCCTGCCGTCCGTCAAATCCGGGGCCAGTGAATCCGGGTCCAGCCGCACCGGGGGCGGCGTGCCCGGCGAGCGGGCCGTCGGGCCCGAACATGCGCGCTTCCTGCGAGCCCTTGGCCGCCCGCCAGCCGATAAGCGCCGCGGCGATCACCCAGATGGCGATGACCGCGAACATCGTGTTCTGCGGCGAGGCCTGCACGATGGCGAAGACCACGGGCGAGGACCAGAGCAGCGACCAGGCCACGGTGCGGCACGGGATGAACCACTTGGACAACGGCCGGACGTTGGCGCAGGCGGCGGCCAGGAACGGGGTCGCGAGCATGGCGAGCAGCCACGCGGTCGGCACCGTGTGCACCGGGTGGGCCGTGGCGACCGCGGGAGTCGCGTGCGTGGCGAGCCGGTTGGCACTGATGAGGAAGTAGACCCACGCCCAGAAGGCGGCCACGTACAGCGAGGCCATCGTGGTGCGGACGCCGCGGACGACGCAGATGGGACCAAGCAGCCAGGGCAGAAATGCCACCGAGAGCGCCGCCAGCACCGGCTGCATCAGCAGTGGCGCGCGCCGGATCGCCGCGTGGACACCGTCGACCACCGGCACGGGTACATCCCCCGGTGTGCGGCCCCTAACGGGTGGCAACATCGTGCTCCCTTGGACAGTGGTAAATCCCTGTATAGCGCATTGGGCGGGGCCGGCGACAGCACGCGCGCGGACACGCCGCGTTAAGACTTCTCTCTCTTTGGTTCACCAGCACCCAAAGTGTGCAGGTGAGGCAGGTGAGTAAGTGGCTTACGTTCGGGATATTTATTTTGATTTTTCAGTTTTAGACGGGGCTGATGAGATCGATTTCGTCGCGGAGCGGAATGCCGAAATCACCGGTGCGCGGAATGCTCGGCTTACGCTCCCGGCTGCGGTCCACCGCGCCGGGGCGGACGCAGGCGAGGCGGAAGCCGCGGCGCTGGTAGAAGCGCAGCGCGCCGATGTTGTCGTTGGTGGTGGTGAGCGTGACCTGGTGGCAGCCGAGCCGCTTCGCTTCCGCGCGGACCGCCTCGATGAGCATCGTGCCGATGCCCTGGTACAGGTCCAGGGCGTTGATCGTGGCGATCTCCAGGATCTCCTGGCGCACCTCGTACGTCACGAGGCCGGCGATGCGCCCGGCGCGCTCGGCGATGAAGCCGGGGAGGGCCGCCGGGTAGAAGACCCCGTCGTGCACGGCGACCTCGGCGGCACCCCACAACTGGGTCGTCAGCCACTCGACCGTGGGCCGGTCGTTCTCTTCGACTGGCCGGATCGCCACGTCCCGGGGGTACACAGTCACCATTATCCAGCGTTACTCCACTGAATTCTTACGTTCGGTTCCTAGCGAACCGGCGCAGCCTGCCCGCCGCGGCCCGCACGTCGCCCTTGTCCAGGGCGAACGCCACCGCGCCGAACCCGACCACCGCGATCACGATGGACAGCACGCCGACGCACCCCTCGAACACCGTGCCCCCGCGGGGGATGACCAGCGTGACCGCCAGGCCCGCGGCGGCGCCCGCGGCCGCCGCGGCGAGGCCGGCCAGGGTGGCGTGGCCGAGCCCGGCGAAGGCCGCGGGCCCGCGCAGCCGCCTGGTCAGCAGCACCATCGGCACGGCCGTGGCGAGCTGGCCGATGCTGCTCGCGAGCGCGAGCGCGCCGACGACCAGCCGCGGCGAGACCAGCAGGACCATCGGCACGGACAGGGCTGCGGGCAGCAGTTGCTGCGCCACCAGGCCGAAGGCCGCGAGCCTGAGCTTGCCCAGCGCGAACAGCACGCGGGAGAGGTTGGTGACGATGGCGAACCCGGCCACGCCGGGCGCGAACAGCAGGAACGATTCGGTCAGGGGCGCGATCTGGTCCTGCTTCTGCGTGAGCACGTGCGCGGCGGGCACCGCGACCGCGACCATCATCGCGGTGCTCAGCAGGGCCATCAGCATGACCGCGCGGTTCGACCCCGCGCTCGTCCGGTCGAACGCGTCGCCGTCGGTCGCCGACAGCACGGGGAACGTGCTCGTCACGATCGCGATCGGCAGCACCGAGCAGATCGCGGTGAACACCAGGTTCCCGTAGTTGACGAGGACCAGGGCGCCGGTGTTGCCGTGCCCGTTGGCCAGGTCGATCGTGATCACGCTGTAGATGTCGGCGGCCACGAACTCGAGCACGCCGACCAGGGCGAGGCCGCTCGCCCGGCGCACCACGCCCGCCGGGAACTTCAGCGTGAGGCGCCAGCGCAGGTGCAGCCGCCAGGTCGCGGGCAGCGATATGAGGACGAGCATGGCGATGTTCATCGTGGTGCCGATGGACAGCACGAGCATCGCGGTGAGCGGGGTGTTCGCCAGCGGGGCGTGGTGGTCAAGCGAGTCGAAGACCAGGAAGGACGTGATCGTCACCACGTTGCCGATCACCGGCGCGAGGCTGATGGCGGTGAACCTCCGGTACGCCTGCAGCACGCCGTACAGCACCACGGAGAAGCCGTAGAGCATGACCTGGGGCGCGAACGTGACCAGCATGAACCTGGTCGCGTTGATCATGTCCGAGTGCGAGCAGTCGGCGTTCGGGTTGACCGGGTTCAGCGCCTGCGAGATCGGGCCGGCGAGGGCGGCGATCGCCACGGTGGCCGGCAGCAGGATCACGATGGACCAGGTCAGCAGCGCCGACGAGGTCTGCTCGACGTGGGCCTTCGCGCTCGGGTCGGTCGCCGCCCGTTTAGCGGAGCGAGCGAGCACCGGCACCATGGCGCTGGACAGGGCGCCGCCGATGGCGAGCTCGACGATCAGGTTCGGCACCTGGTTGGCGGTCACGTACGCGGTGCCGAGGCAGCCGGCCCCGACGGTCTTGGCGAACACGACGGTGCGCACCAGGCCGAGAACGCGGGAGAAGGCGGTGAGCACGGCGATGATGAGAGCACCGCGGGCAATCCCCCGCGCTACCTTGTTCCTGCCCGCCTCGCTGTCGTCATCGTCGGTCCCGGGACGCGATGGATCGGCAAGGCCGGCCGTATCGGTCTGCACCGCTCCGTAGTCCCCTCGCCCGACGTTAGGGCCCGCCACCCACGCACAGGCTACGGCTTTCCTGCGCATTTTGGCGTGCTCATGGCGCCGTTGACGGGTCTGTCTTTACTATCCCGCGCAACTATCTTCGTCGCCGCTAACGCAGGCGCGAGGCCTCGCGGGCGGCGTGCGGGTTGAGCTGGCCGCCGCGCGAGCCCGCCAGCTTGGCGGCCAGGTGCGCGCCGACCGTGACGGGCTCGTACCGGGCCGGGTTGTCCGCGGAGACGCAGCTCGGCAGGCACTCGATCACCGCGTCCACGTTGCCGTCGTGGAAGTAGGCCGCGGACCGGCGCGGCACGAGCTTGCCTTCGACCCGCGGCGGGGCGACGCGGTGCAGCGTGGAGATCCACTCCTCGTTCGTCCAGCGGGCCGTCGCGTCGCCGAGGTTGACGAGCAGCGCGCCGCCGGCGGGCAGCACCGGGTGCCAGTTCCCGTCGGCCCCGTGAATCTCCAGGCCGGGCACCCGGTCGGCCCAGAGCACGGTCACGATGCCGTAGTCGGTGTGCGCCCCCATGCCGAGCTGGTCCGCTTCCAGTTCGGTGTCCGGGCCAGGCAGGCGGTAGTTGTTCATCCGCAGCACGTCGATCGAGTGGTCGGTGAACCGCTCGAAATAGTCCTCGCGGCCGCCCAGCGCCACGCCGAAGATCTTGACCATGGTCCTGGCCACCCGGCCGGCGGCGCGGAACCATTCGCCGACCGCGGCCTCGAAGCCCGGCACCTCGTCGTTCGGGTAGACGTTCGCGGCGTAGACGTCTTCCGGCAGGTCCAGGCCGGGGAAGTCGTCCGCCGACGTGCCCACGTTGATCGCCTCGAACAAGTCCGCCGCGGTCGCCAGGCCGAGGCTGTTGGCCAGCGACTCCGCCTTCGGCGGGCTGTAGCCGCGGTTGATGCCGGGCGGGCAGCGGTACCTGGCCTTGGCCGGCGCGTCGAGCGCGAAGAACGCGTCGGTCGCGCCGGTGAACTCGCTCAGCGTGGTCGCCGGGATGCCGTGCCCGGTGACCTGCATGAAGCCGACCGTGCGGGCGGCCTCGTCGACCTGGCGGACGACCTCGGAGCGCGCCGCCGCGTCCGCGTACGGCATGCGGAAGCTGGCGATGTCGATCACGGGAACGCGGAGAATACCGTCGCGGAGGGCGGCTGAGGACACGGGGATTTCTCCTTGCTGACCGCGGCCGGTGGATCAGGTCGTGACAACAGTCAATATGAGCTGCTCAGCCAACACTAATATGCGGGCGGAGCAGAAGCGACGCTTCGGCTCCGCCCGGCTCTTCTCGGGAATGGGCGGGACGCAGTCACCACCATTCGTTCGGGATAACGGTTTTAGCAGGCACCATCGTTGTTCCAGGCGCCGGAGGGGCCGCCGGGTACCTCGTCGTAGTTCCACTGGTTGGCGGTCCAGTTGTCGCCGTTGTAGGAGACCTCGTTGCCCGCGGTGTAGGCGGTGTTGCTGACCCAGGCGGTCGTGCACGAGCCGGACGTGGGGGTCGGGGTTGGTGTCGGGGTCGGCGTTCCGCCGCCGCCGCCGTTGTTGCCGCCGGTGGTGAAGGGCTGGAACGCCTGGGTGAAGGCGCCGGTGGACTGGCTGAGGCCGCTGCAGGTCGACGACGCGCTGGTGTTGCCCGCGCAGTTGCCGTTGTCGCGTCCCTCCGCCCAGAACGAGAGCCAGGCGATGCCCTGCTGCGCCGCGTACGACTCGACGGTCGCGGCGTCGGCGAGCGTGAGGATCTCGCCGGAGGTGTCGTTCTGGCCGATCATCGGGGTGTTGCCGAGCATCCCGTACGCGGAACTCGACGAAATGCCGTAGATGCTCGCGAGCTGGCCGGCTACCGCGTCGAGCGCCTGGTTCGCCGCGGCGCCCATCTCGGTGCCCGAGCTGCCGTAGTCCATCGTCATGATGTTGACGATGTTCGGGGTGAAGCCGTTGGCGAGCGCGGTGGTGAGGACGCCTTCGCCGGTGCTGGTGAGGCCGGTGGGCAGCGTCGGGATCGTGTAGCTGATGGTGAGCTGGATGCCGCTGCCGCTCGCCCAGGACCGGACCTGGCTGAGCGCCTGGGCGGTGAGCGCGAGGTCCGCCGAGTTGTACTGCTCGTTGGATTCGATGTCGAAGTCCAGGTGGTTCACGTTGAACGTGGTGACCACGGACTCGACCTGCGCCGCCATCGCCGCGGCCGACGAGCACTGGGCGCCGAGGTCCGTGCCGTCGGTGTCCACGGTGTAGCCGCCGAAGGAGACGCTGACGTCGCCGCCCTGCGCCTGAAGCGCGGAGACCTGGGACTGCCAGCCGGACTGGTTGGGCAGCGACCACTGACAGCCGCCGCCGTTGACGAACGCAAGGGTGAAGAACTGGGTGCCGTAGTCGGCCGCGACGCTGGTGAGCGTGGTGTTGCTCAGGCCGGTGTCGACGTAGGGCGCGAACACGTGCGCGGGCCACGTGGTGGCAGCGCGCGCGGTCTTGGCGCCGGTGATGCCGATGACCGCGACGGCGGCCGTGACGCCGAGCATTAGGGCGACGGCGACGGCGAGCAGGCGTTTGGCTGGGGGCACTGGGGGGTGCTCCTTCCGTGTTGAACCGGTGGCCAGGCCCCCCTGAGCGCCCTCCCGCACCCGACCAGTTCTTATAGGAAAGTTTCCTATAAGAATGAGATAACCGTAACGTTGGCCGACTTTTGCGTCAATATGTTGACTCGGGTGGGTTGCGGAGTTACAGTCCGTTCAATTAATAGGAAACTTACCTATTAATATTTGGTGCCGACCTCATCCCGGGAGGCCGTTATGTCCGCTTATTTCCGCATGCCCGCGGTTAAGTGGCGCCTGTCGCTGCCCTTGCTCGCCTGCTGCCTGATGCTGCTCGGCCTGGTTAGCGCCGTGGTGGCGCCGACAGCGTCGGCCGCGTCCAACCTGCTTGTCAACGGCGACTTCGCCGCGGGCAACACGTCGGGCTGGACCTGCTCGTCCGGCGACACGGTCGTGACCTCCCCCGTGTACTCCGGCTCGTCGTACGCGCTCGCCGGCACGCCGTCCGGCAGCGACGACGCCCAGTGCAGCCAGGTGGTCAGCGTCCAGCCGTCTTCCTCCTACACGCTGAGCGGCCAGGTGGAGGGCGACTACGTCTACCTCGGCGACAGCGGGACCGGGGGTTCCGACACCAACGACTGGACGCCGTCCGCATCGTCCTGGACCCAGCTGTCGACGAGCTTCACCACCGGCGCGGCCACGACCAGCGTGACGATCTACGTCCACGGGTGGTACGCGCAGCCGGAGTTCTACGCCGACGACCTGACGCTGACCGGGGCGGCGGGCAACGGCGGCGGGGGCGGGACGACGGCGCCTTCTGCGCCGACCGGCCTGACCGTGACCGGCACCACGTCCTCGTCGGTGTCGCTGTCGTGGACCGCGCCTTCCGGCACGGTCAACGGGTACAACGTGTCGGAGAACGGCAGCCAGGTGGGTTCGGTGACCGGCACGTCCGACACGATCACCGGGCTCGCCGCCTCGACCGGCTACACGTTCACCGTCACCGCCTACAACTCGGCGGGCCAGTCGCCGGCGTCTAACCAGGTCAGTGCGACCACGTCGGCTTCGTCGGGCGGGGGCGGCGGGTCCTCCGGGCTGCCCGCGCACATCCTTATGGGGTACTGGCAGGACTTCGTCAACAGCGCGACGCCGCTCACGCTGGCTTCCGTGCCGAGCAGTTACAACCTGGTCGCCGTGGCGTTCGGCAACGCTACTTCGACGCCCGGGCAGGTCTCGTTCGGCCTTGACCCGACGCTCGCGTCCGACCTCGGCGGGTACACGCAGCAGCAGTTCATCAGCGACATCGCCACGCTGCACTCCCGCGGGCAGAAGGTCATACTGTCCGTCGGCGGCGCGAACGGCACGATCAGCGTGGACGACGCGACGAGCGCGGCGAACTTCGCGAGCAGCGTTGACTCGATCATCCAGCAGTACGGGTTCGACGGGGTCGACATCGACCTGGAAAACGGCGTCAACCCGACCTACATGGCCTCGGCGCTTTCGCAACTGTCCAGCGATGTGGGCTCCAGCTTGATCATCACGCTCGCGCCGCAGACCGTGGACACGCAGTCGACGGGATCCGACTACTTGCAGCTGGCGCTGGACATCAAGTCGATCCTCACGATGATCAACACGCAGTACTACAACTCGGGCACGATGAACGGCTGCGACGGCAACGTCTACGCCGAGGGCACGGAGAACTTCATGACGGCGCTCGCGTGCACCGAACTGCAAAGCGGGCTGTCGGCGTCGCAGGTGGGGCTGGGGTTGCCGGCCTCTTCTTCCGCCGCGGGCAGCGGGTACGTCGCGCCCTCGGTGGTCAACGACGCGCTCGACTGCCTGGCGGCGCGGGCGAACTGCGGCAGCTTCGTGCCGTCGGCCGCTTATCCCTCGATCCGCGGGGTGATGACGTGGTCTATCAACTGGGACGCTTCGAACGGGTACAACTTCGCCAACACGGTGGCGCCTTACCTGTCGACGCTTCCCTAGGCGGGGATGCTGCTGACCTCCGCCCTTATCTCCGCCTGGGCGTGGCGCAGGCGGAGATTGCGGACGCTGGGCAGCGAGACGGGGACGGCCAGGGTGATGACGACCAGGACCGCGGCGCCCGCTAGGGGCCAGGTGTAGCCGAGTTGCCGCGCGAGCACCGGCCCCAGGGCGTACCCGAGCGGCGTCGCGCCGAGCGAGACGAGCCAGTCGTAGGCGGAGACGCGGGCCAGGACCTCGGCGGGCACCTCCTGCTGGACGGTGGTCTGCCATACCGGGTTAAGGAACCCGAGGCAGGCCATGGCCAGCCCGTACGCGGTCACCACCGTCCAGGCGGGCGCGGCGACGGCGAACAAGACCAGCGGAGCGGCGTAGCTCATCAGGGCGAAGTTGCCGACGAGGATGGCCCGGCTCACCTTCGCGCGGCCGGCGATGAAGGCGCCGACCAGGTAGCCGACGGCGCTCGCCTGCAGCGCGGCGAGCCAGACGGTCTTGCCACCGAGTTCGGTCAGCGCGATCAGCGGGCCCGTGGTCGCGAGCAGGCCCGCGGCGAAGTTCCAGGTGGCGTGGCCGATGAGGCTGGTCCAGTACCAGGTGCGGGCGCGGACTTCGGCCCAGCCGGCGACAAGGTCTTCTTTTAGGGATTGTTTCGGCACGGGTACGGGCCGGACCCGGATCAGCGCCAGGGTGCACGCGCTGAACAAGAAGGTGGCGGCGTCGAGCACGAATGCCCAGCCCGCGCCCGCGGTGAAGATCAGCACGCCGGCCAGCGCGGGCCCGGCGAGCATGGTCGCGCTCGCCGCGATGCCCATCAGCGCGTTGGCGGCCTGCCGGTTGCGGTCGTCGGTGGTGCCCGCGACCAGGGGCAGGGTGGCGGGGGTATCGAACGCGGACGCCGCGCCCTTGACCGCCGCCACCGCCGCGATCAGCGGGAAGTCGATGTGCCCGGCGATCAGCAGCAGGCCGATCGACAGCTGCGCGGCGCCGGACACCAGGGCGGCGGTCATGGCGACGCACCGCGGCCGCAGCCGGTCGACCACTACTCCCCCAATGGGCAGCAGCGCCAACTTCGGCAGGAGCGCGCACACCAGCACCAGGGCGAGGCCGGCCGCCGAGTGGGTGGCGATGACGATCGCCAGGGTGAGGGCGGCGGGGCTGACCACGTCGCCGAGTGCGTCGAAGACCCGGCCGGTGAACAGCAGCCGGAAGTTCTTGTCGCGGAGCGGGTTCGCGTTCGCGTTTGCCATATCAGCTGACACTAGTTCGCTGATAAAAGTTTCGTCAACGAAATATGCGGTTCTGAAATATTCGGCTGGCTTGCTAAGCTCCAGCTATGCAGGAGGACTCCGTGCAGCAGGACCCTGTACCGCAGGACTCCGTCGACCGGCACGTCGAGCACTGGCAGCGGGAGATCTCCGATCTCGACCCCCTGGTCGAGGGCGTGTTCACCCGGATGCAGATGCTGCTGCGGCACCTGAAGCAGGCACGGCATGCCCTGCTGGCCGCGCACGGCCTCGAGGACTACGAGTACGCGACGCTGCACTTTCTCGGCGGCTGCGGTCCCGACCACCGCGCGACGCCCGGTGAGATCGCCGCCTGGGCGCAGATGTCACCCTCCGGGATCACAGGCCGGCTCGACGCGCTCGAGAAGCGCGGCTTCATCCGGCGCCTGCCCGCGCCCGCCGACCGGAGGAAGGTCATCGTCGAACTGACCGAGGAAGGCCGGCGGGCGTGGCTGGGCACGTTCAGCCCGCAGACCAACGAAGAGGCGAAGGTGCTCGCGGCGCTCAGTCCCGGGGAGCAGTCGGAGTTCGACGGCATGCTGCGCCGGATGATGCAGGCCGTCGACCGGCCGGGACTGCTGGACCCGCCGAGGTCAGCGGAATCCGGGGACTCGGCCGAATCCGGGGACGTGGGCGCGCGGCCTAGAAGCCGCTTTACTCCGTGACAGTTTTATTGGGCGGTGTAGCCGCCGTCGACCACGTGATAGCTGCCGGTGATGAACGAGGCGGCGTCGGAGGCGAGGAAGGCCACGAGCGCGGCAACCTCCTCGGGGGTGCCGAGCCGGCCGAGCGCGTGCTTGCCCGCGAGGAACGCGTGGGTCTCCTCGTTGAGGCCGCCTTCGATGAGCGGCGTGACGATGAAGCCGGGTCCGACCGCGTTGACCCGGACGCCGAACGGGGCGTATTCGAGGGCCGCGGTCCTGGTCAGGCCGACGATCGCGTGCTTGGCGGACACGTAGGCGGCGGCGTGGGGCAGTCCAACGGAGCCGAGAATAGAGGCGATGTTGACGATCGCGCCGGCGCCTTCTTTGGCGCTACCTGCGGCGATGGCCGGCAGCTGGGCGCGCATGCCGTAGAAGACGGCGTTCTGGTTCACCTCGATGACGCGCCGCCAGGCGTCGAGCGGGTACTCCCCCACCGGCGCCGACCCGCCGGCGATGCCCGCGTTGTTGACGGCGATGCGCAGCGGGCCGAGGTCGCGGGCCGCGGTTACCGACCGCTCGGCGAACTCGGGATCGGCGACGTCGCCCGCTAGGCTCGCGGCGGTGCCGCCGACGGCGTTGATCTCGTCCGCGACCGCCTTCGTGCCCGGCTCGTTGATGTCGGTGACCAGGACGGCGGCGCCGTTGGCGGCGAGCAGGCGGGCGACGGCCCGGCCGATTCCGGAGCCTCCCCCGGTGACGAGCGCGGAGCGCCCGGCGACGTCGTAGGTGGCCATATTTTCATGGTCCCCGGTTCACAGCTCGGTGGCTAGCTGCTCGCCGAGCCTGCGAAGCAGGGCGTCGTTGCGCTTGTAGTGCGTCCACTGGCCGATCCTGGTGCTGGTGACCAGGCCTGCCCGCTGGAGGACGGACATGTACTGCGAGGCCGTGGACTGGGAGACGCCGGCCCGCGCCTGAATGTGCTTGAGGCAGACGCCCACTTCCTCGGCGGGCTTGTCCTGCTCGGGGAAGCTGCCGGGGTCGCGCAGCCACGCCAGAATGGCCAGGCGCGCGGGGTTGGACAGCGCCTGGAAGATCTCGCAGAGCTCCTCGGCGCTGAGGATCACTGGCTGTTGCGGCGGCACGGGACTTAGTGTATCGCTATATCGCGGATTCTCGATCTGCTGTGCTAGCGTTGGATCGTAAGTTCACGATTTAGCGATGAAACGGCGCTTCGGGTTCCACCGCTACGTCGACAGCTTCGCCATGTTCGGGCAGGCGTTCGCGACCATGCGCCGCGACCGGATTATCCCGTGAGGGCGGCCGACGACGCAGTGGGCTTGAGCGTCGTGATACGACAGTGACCAGTGAAGTAACACCGAGAGAAGAGGACAATGCCTGAAGTTCCTGCAAGACACGTGGACCTGCTCGAGAAGCCGCTCTTCGCGCACCTGGCGACGATACGGCCGAACGGCGCGCCGCAGAGCAGCGTGATGTGGTTCGCCTGGGACGGGTCGCGGATCCGCATGACGCACACCAGCACCAGGCAGAAGTTCGCCAACCTCGCCCGCGAGCCGCGGGTCGCGCTGTCCATCGCCGACCCCGATGACCAGTACCGCTTCCTCGAGGTCCGCGGCACGGTCGAGAGCGTCGAGGACGACCCTGGAGGGGAGTTCTACCGCTCGCTCCAGGGTCGTTACGGCATGGACTACCCGATCCTCGACGCCGACGTGCGCGTGGTGATCACCATCCGCCCGGACCGCTACGTGGCCGTCCGCAGCGGCGCGGTGGTGGGCGTCGAGATCTGACCCACGACTCAGCGCGCCCCGCGTGATCGTAATCGGCGACGGCATTGAGGCCGGTGGCCCGGATGACCCGCAATCGTCCGCGGACATCTCGATCGCCACGCGGGTGGCCCGATCCTTGAGGAAGGCCCCGAACCACGGCCGCTCCTGCGCGAAGGACAGCGGCGGCGCGACCCCGCCCGCCTGCGCCCCGACGTGCTTAGAGCTGAAAACCGTGCCATCGGATAGTAGCTATGTATGTAATAGCCATGTACGCTAAATGACGTGAGTGCTGAGCCGACGCCCGGCTACCTGGTCTGGCGGCTATCGATGAAATGGCGAGTGGCCGTCGACCGGGCACTCGCGCCGCTTGGCCTGACGCACGCGCACTACGTGCTGCTCGCCTCGCTATACGGCATGGAGCGGGAGGGACGGCGGCCGACGCAGCGCGAGCTTGCCGATCACACCGGCTTGGAGGCGCTGTACACCTCCAAGCTGGCCCGCTCGCTCGATGCCGACGGCTTGATCAGGCGCGACCGCGACCCCGAGGACACCCGCGCCATCCGGCTGGCCCTAACCGACCGCGGGCGCGAGGTCGTGCGGCCCGCCATCGCAGAGGTCGGCAAGCTGCTTGACCGGCTGATGGCTCCGCTTGGCGGCCGCGGGGACCCGCGGGCGAAGGCCCTGGTCCAGGACCTGGCCACGCTTCTCGACACGCCACTCGACGAGTAAGGACGCCTCACATGCCCGAGATCAAGGCACTCGATTCAACGATCCACTACGAGGATTCAGGCGAAGGCACGCCGTTCGTCTTCCTGCACGGCAACCCGGGCTCGTCCTATCTGTGGCGCGAGATCCTGCCCCGCATCGGCCCCGGCCGGCTGCTCGCGCCCGACCTCATCGGCATGGGGCGCTCCGGCAAGCCTGACATCGCCTACACCTTCGATGACCACGCCCGTTACCTCGACGAATGGTTCGACGCGCTTGGACTGGACCGGGTCGTGCTCGTCGGCCATGACTGGGGCGGCGCGCTCGCGTTCGACTGGGCGTCCCGCCATCAGGACCGAGTCATCGGCATCGCGTTCCTTGAGAGCATCGTCAAGCCGATGGCCTTGGAGGATCTTTCGCCGCAGGCGCGGGCCCGCAGCGAGAAGATCCGCAGCTCCGAGGGCGAGCACCTGTATCTAGACCAGGACCTGTTCGTCAGGCAGGCGTTCACCGGCGGCGGCGTGCTCACCCCCGTGAGCGAACGGGACCTGGCGGTCTACCTATCGCCTTACCCGACTCGCGCGAGCCGCCGTCCGCTGCTGGCCTGGGCCAGGCAGATGCCGCTCGGCGGTGAGCCCGCCGGACTCGTCACGCGAATCGCGGCATACGATGCCTGGCTCGCGGCCAGCCCGCAGGTGCCCAAGCTGATGATGACCTTCGAGGGCTCGCCGACGCTGCTTGGCGCGGCGACGGCCGACTGGTGCGCGCGCACCATTGCCGCGCTGGAGATCGTCCACTGCGGCGCGGCCGGGCACCACGCGCCCGAGGACCGTCCCGCCGAGATCGCCACCGCCGTCTCCGACTGGGCCGACCGCCTGGGGCTGCGCTTATGTAAGGGGCGGCCGCTCCAGGTACTGGCCCACGCCGTTGCCGAACGACCAGTCGGCGAACTGGTTCTCGTGGATGGTGACGAACACGTTCCGCGGCTCAGTGTCCGCGTACTTGCCCGCCAGTTCGGCGATCCTGGCGTAGAGCGCCTTCTTCTGCCCGTCGGTGCGGCCCGCCCGCATGGTGATGTCGACGTAGACGAGGCCGTCGTCGCGGTGCACGCCCAGGTAGTCGGGGTCGTAGCGGAACATCCCGGTCGTCCCGTCGTGGCTGGTGAGCACCTGGAACAAGTCGTCGTCGGGGATGCCGATCGCCTCGATTAGGGCATCGTGGACCGCGCGGCCGAGCGCGTCGAGCCTGGCCTGGTCCGCGCGCAGCGCGTCAATCCGAACGAAGGGCATGGCAGTTTCTCCTACTTGATCGAGTTTTCTTCCCGGGTCTGGCCGCGGCCTCCGAGCAGTTCGAGGGCGCCTTCGACGGCCTGCGCGTAGGTTTCCGCCGAGCCGGCCGCGCGGGCCAGCACGTACCCGCCTTGCAGCACCGCGACGAGCGCGGCCGCGACGGCGGCGGGAACAAGGGACGGGTCCAGCTCGCCGCCGTCGCGGCCTTCGGCGAGCACGGTGGCGAGGCGCTCACGGACCTCGGCGAAGGCGTTCTCGATGGGCCGGCGCAGTTGCTGGTCGCCCATCACGTCCGGGTCCATGGTGAGCCGCCCCACCGGGCAGCCGCGCAGCGCGTCCCGCTCGCGGCGCATGTACCTGGTGACCCGCTCCGCGGCGCTGCCGGGGCCGCCGAGATCGGCGTCGGCCCGGGCGACCAGGTCCGCCACGTTCCGCTCGATGGCCGCGAGTGCCAGGTCGTGCTTGCCGGCGAAGTGGTGGTACATGGAGCCCTGCCCAGCCCCGGACCGCTGCTGGATCGCCTTCGGACTGGTGCCCACGTACCCGCGCTCCCAGAGCAGGTCCCTGGTGCTCTCGATGAGCAGCTCTCTCGTGTCCACGAACTGACTGTACCTACTAGTAGGTACAGTCAGACAAGTTTTATCCCGAACGACTTCGGCCTACTCCCTCCGGCCCAGCGACGCGTCCCTGGCCGGGGTCTACACCCAGGGAGCGTATTCCCATAC
>Ga0102924_1002261_pt1 | contig 21210 bp, 19 predicted proteins | sample PaiPotPPM11metaG_FD_80116 | JGI IMG/M metagenome (GOLD analysis project Ga0102924, IMG submission 80116) | Iron sulfur acid spring bacterial and archeal communities from Banff, Canada, to study Microbial Dark Matter (Phase II) - Paint Pots PPM... ...
CCATGGCCTACTGGCAAAACGGCAAAGTCTACATTTACACGGGCACGCAAAGCACCTCGCAAACACTGCCCGCGATCGCACGATGGTTGAACATCGATCCAGACAAAGTTGTTTTCATCAGTGAATACACCGGAGGCGGGTTCGGCAGCAAGATCACCGGCGGGGTGACGATGATCATCCCGGCGCTGCTGGCGAAAAAGACGAATGTTCCGGTAATGATGCGCATCAGCCGTGAAGAGGAGACCTTCATAGGGCGCGCGCGCCCTAGTTTTCAAGGACGGATGAAAGTCGGCTTCTCGAAAGAGGGGCGGATCACGGCCCTCGATATGTTTGTCATCTGCGACAACGGTCCGTACGATGCAGTGGGTGATGCTCCTTCATCGGGACGTATTGTTTCCCTGTTGTACCAGCCGCAAGCCATGCGCTGGCGCGGGTTGACGGTGCTGACAAATACGCCGCCTCGCAGTGCGCAGAGTTCCCCGGGCGGACTGCAGGGGATTGTCATCATCGAGCCAATCATTGCGAAAGCCGCGCGCAAGCTCGGAGTTGACCAGGTGGCAATCCGCCGCATCAACTGCCCCGAGGGCAAAGCACTGTTGGGACCAGTAGTGCAGGGGAAACGCCAGTATGCCACCAGCGCATTCCTTAAGGAAGCACTTGACCGTGGTGCGGAGCAGTTCAAATGGAGCGAACGGGTCGCACGCACTCCGAAAAGGAAAGGCACGAAAGTGCGCGGCATTGGCGTTTCGCTGAGCTGCTACGTGGGCGGCACCATCGGATTCGACGGGCTTCTCGTTATCAAGCCGGATGGCCACATCACCTTCCAGTCTGGAATCGGCAACCTGGGAACCGAGTCGGTGATTGATGTACATCGCGCGGGGGCAGAGGTTCTCGGCGTGCCGTGGGAAAAATGCAGCGTAGTCTGGGGCAACACAGCGAAGGATCTTCCGTTCACCTGCGTGTCCGGCGGAAGTCAGACGACTCACGCAATGACACGGGCAGCGTATGCCACGGCGATGGCTGCCAGGCAGAAGCTTCAGGAGATCGCAGCGAAGAAACTCGGCGGCAAGCCCGAACAGTACGTAGTAGCCAACGAACGCGTTTTCCGCAAAGGTGGCGCCGGCATGACCTTGGCGCAAGCCGCGAAACACGCGATTGAACTGGGTGGCGTCTACGATGGCCACGAGGCGCCAGCCGATGTCCACAAACTGACGAAGGCGTCGGTCGCGGCATTGGCGGGACAGGGCCTGGTGGTGGCCGCCAAGGACAACTACCCGCGCGATGGCTCGACCTATTCTTATGTCGCCAGTTTCGCCGAGGTTGAAGTCGATGTCGAAACCGGTAAGTACTACATCGTCGACTTCCTCGCCTCCGCCGATGTCGGCACAGTGATTCATCCCCGAGCTCTCGGCGGTCAGGTGCTCGGCCGTTCGACGCTCGGCATCGGACATGCGATCGGCCAGAAATGGGTTTTCGATCCGCATTATGGCGAGATGCTCTCGAAGCGGTTCTACCAAAGCAAGCCGCCGACAATTCTCGATGTACCCGTCGACATGCAATGGACTGCGTTGGACATTCCGGACCCGGAAACGCCGGTCGGCGCTCGCGGCGTCGGTGAGCCTCCGGTTGGAGGTGGGTGCGCTTCGATCTTGAATGCCCTATCGGATGCATTGGGAGACGAGATTTTCCAGCGCGCTCCTGTGAACGCTGACACGATTCTGGCGTCGCTCGAAGCGGGCCGGCCGATGCAGCATCCCCTGATGGCCCATATATGATCCACATTTGATGGCCGATATTTGAAACCGATGTGAAGGAGAGTTATGGCTGTCATACGAGACGTAATGGCCGCTTTCGAATTGTTTCAGCCGACTTCCGTCGCCGACGCGCAGAAACTTCTCGAACAGCATGGACCAGATGCCTGGGTCCTGGCGGGAGGACTCGACAGCTTCGACTGGCTGAAGGATCGAATCAAGAAACCGAAGGCGGTGGTTGATTTGAGCGGAATCGACGAACTGCGCGGAGTTCGCCCTTCTGGCAATAATGGCAGCGATGGTATCGAAATCGGCGCCATGACCACGCTCACCGAAGTGGTGAATCACCCCATTGTTAAGCAGAAGTATGATCTGCTGGTGCAGGCGGCGGAATTAGTGGCGTCACCGCAGATCCGCAATCAAGGAACCATCGGCGGCAATGTTTCGCAGGATACGCGCTGCTGGTATTACCGCAGCGGTTGGCCCTGTTACCGTGCCGGCGGCAACATTTGCTATGCCGATACGCCGGAGGGCCGCAACCGCGAGCACGCGATTCTGCAGGCCGACCGCTGCGTGGCGGTGAATCCATCCGATTCAGCCCCGGCCCTGATCTCCCTTGACGCCAAGTTTGTCATCCGCACTCGAAAAGGTGAGCGCGTGGTGGATGCGGAAGATTACTTCGTCGGTCCTGACATTGATATTACGCGCCTGCACATCTTGCAGTCCGGGGACTTGCTTACGGCCATTCGTATTCCTTCCACATGGGCAAGTGCCCAATTTTATTTTGAGAAAATTCGGGACCGCAACGTTTGGGACTTCCCGCTTATGAACGTCGCCTCGGCCATGGTGACGTCCAGCGACAGGATTGACCGTATCCGAATCTGCGTGAACGGCGCGGCCGCACGTCCGTTAAGGCTAAAGGCCGTCGAAGATGCAGTTCGCGGCAAGCCACGCGACGCCGCGACAGGTGAGATGGCCGGGAAACAAGCCGTGCAAGGCGCGATCCCCTTGCAGTTCAATGCCTACAAGATCCCGCTGATGCGAAATCTCGTGAAGCGCGCCATCGTTGGACAGGCAGCGGGAGTGGAGGAAGCAACATGGGCCTCTTAGAGTGGGCGACGAGTCCCTGGGGTAAACTTGTCCCGATTCATATTGCCTGGTTCTTGATCTGGGTCGCGGTGATCGCGGGATTCCTCTTCTTTATAGTTCATGTCACCTACCTGCGATATTTTGCCAAACCAAAAGAGTTTGCGGGCAGTATTTCGCCAGCCGTAGCGACGCGAATTCCCGACCATGTGCCCAGACACTCGCTAGCTGCGCGTCTGTTCCACTGGATCATGGCAGCTTCCATGTTCACGCTGCTGTGCACCGCGTTTCTGCCGAAAGTCGGCGTGCAGTTCAATTGGGTGACCTATCACTGGATCGCCGGCACGGTGTTGACGGCTTCGGTCATTTTTCACATCATCCACGCATCCTTCTTTATGGACTTCTGGGCGATCTGGCCGGACCGCATTGACCTGCGGGATGCATGGCGAAGAACGCTGCGGGCTGCCGGGAAGCCTGAGCCACCACCTGACAGATTCGCCAAATATCCTTTGGAGAACAAGCTCTACCACGGCGCCATCATCGCCGCCGGTCTGTCCGCGATCATAACTGGTGTGTTCATGATGTCTCGCGTGCACACCGTCTTCTTTCCCCGCAATCCGTATCTGTTCAGCGACATAACCTGGGGCATGATGTACGTGCTGCACGGACTGTCCGGCGTCGGATTGATCGCGTTGATCATGGTGCACGTCTACTTCGGACTCCGGCCAGAGAAACGCCCGATCACGAAGTCGATGATCTTCGGTTGGATGAGCCGCGACTTTTATTTGAAAGAACACGATCCCAAGCGATGGGTGGTCGAGACATCTTCGTCCTCATCTTCTTCACCATCAACATCCAAGGGGTTGGAGGGCCGAGGGCTAACCGATGCTGGCTGAAATTGGGAGTCGTTGCGAGGCCGTGGAAGAGTGCTATGAGTTTATGCTGGCCTATGCAGCCCAGGGGCTCGCTAGCGACGAAGGCAGCAAATTGGCTGGACAAGTCCGTGAGTTCCTGTGGCGCGCAATGCAAGCATTGACCGGGCTGGCCGAAGCTTGTGCAGCAGCAGTCAGAGAGGAAGGTCGTGAGCCAGCCGACAAATACTCGGCGTTTTTTGCGGTGCTCGATCGCGACTCTCGCGACTCTCTTGCCGCCATTGAGCTGGTTCTGGCCCAGCCCTCCATCAGTTCTCAGTTGATTGATAATCTGAACGCTTCCATTCATCTCCGCGCGCTGCTCACCGACTTGTTTCTGCTGGACGAAATCCTGAGGAACCCTCAAAAGCCGGCGGAGCAATTGGTCACGAACAAAGGCGCCTGACGCAATCGGCTCCCCCGGCTCTATGTTCTTTTCTTTTCGCTGACGTGCATCCACTCCGTGGGGCAAGAGGATGCGGACTGGATACGCCTCGGTCCACTCGGAAGCCCCATAGCCGTCAAGCATGGGCTGGAGCATTGGGCGGCCCGCAGTTTTGGTCTATTCGGATGACGATATGGAAACCTACGTGCCCGACCTTAACACGATGGCTCAATCCTAAGGGAGCTTGAGTGTCGTGCGACCCTACTACCGGTTTGTGGGCCAACCGGAAGTTATCCGGCTTCCATGGCGGGATTAGTCCTGTAAGTCGGTTCGTAGGAAGTGATCTCCGCACTTGCCATTGATTTTGGTCGGATGACGGGCCAACCGGACTGTTATTCCGGGCCAGACCTCGGCTTGTGGGAGGTCTTACCGCATAGGTACCGAGAAACGCGCTAGCCGTGACCGTTGCATTGCCGGCGACAAGCCGACTGCCCGGTACCGATCCGGATATCGCGTCATATCTTTTCTGCCAGTGCTCAGCGAGTGGCTTTTGAATCGAGGATTTTCATAAAATCCAGAATCATCTGAACGACGGCCTGGTCGCCGATCGAAGTATTGATCATTGTGTGGTAAATGGAACGATCAGGCCATTCGACATGGAAGTACTTTTGGATGAAATCAGAGCGCTCCCAATCGACCGTATCCACGAGTTGTTCAGCTTCCTCGTCAGTCTTGCCGCGAGCTAACAGCCGGCGGACTTTATCTCCTCTCGCAGCATAAAGGAACACTCGAAACGTGTCTTCGCGGTTCCTGAGAAATTGCTGCGATCCTCTTCCGACGATGACGGACTTTCCGGTCTTCGCAGCGTGTTGAACCACACGTTCTGTAATCTTCAAAATGCTTTCGCTGTCAACCACGTTGAGCTTGTGCGCGTTGATACTGCCTTCATAGCTGCCACGCAAGAACGATTTGAAGAGGCGATAATACAGGGGATCCGTTCGCTCCTCTCGACGCTCGACGACTGCCTTGGGGCAATTCGCTAGCCGCGCGATCTCCTCCGTCAGCAACTGATCCCAAAGCTTCCAACCCAGTTGATTCGCGAGCAGCTGAGCAATTTCGCCGCCGCCGCTTCCATATTCGCGTTCGATGGTAACGATGTTTGTCATTTCCGTTTCTGATCTTTATCTTTTTGTCTTTCCCTAGACTAATTGTTATTCTGCGACCCTTACCCCGCCGCCACCCGGATCATTCTTCTTCAAAACAAATGCCAGCAAGAACATGATCGCCGCTCCGACGGCAAGGACCAGAAACGTGTCGACATATGCCAGGCTCGCCGCCTGCGCTTGCAGCGACTGGTAGATCCTCGCATAAGCGACCATCGGCGCCTCGTGCTTGCCCACTCCGGCGGCAGCGAAGTGCTGAGTGAGGCCGTTAGCCGAATTTATAAAATTAGGATTATCGACTCTGACGTGCTCCACCAACCTCGCCTGGTGGAATTGGGAGCGCCGCGCTATCAATGTCGTAACCAAGGACGTCCCCACGCTGCTTCCCATATTGCGCATAAAATTGACAATTCCGGCGACTGCGTTGTTTTTCTCGGGCGCGATTCCGATGTACGCCACTAGCGTAATCGGCACGAACAGAAAACCCAAACCAATCACCTGTGTGATGCGCAACCACGTGGCGGCGCTGAAGCTAATCTGCAAATCAATCCGCTTAGTTGAATAGAACATGGCGATCGACAAGGCCAGCCAGCCGAAGGCAATCAGATATCGCGCTTGGATCTTCGTTGTCAGTTGGCCCATGATTGGCATTTCAATGAGCAAGACAAGACCTCCGGCCGAAAGCGCAAGCCCAGCGAGTTCGGAGGTGTACCCCACTAAGGTCTGGAGGAACTGCGGCATCAGGACCAGGCTGCTGAACAATAAGATTCCCAGGGTGAACATCATTAGGCTCGAACTCGCGAAGTTAAAGCTTTTAAACATGCGAACGTCGATGATCGGCGTCTCGTGAAACCACTCCCAGATCACGAGCGAGACCAAGCACACGGCCGAGACGATAACTAAAGTCGTAATGAAGTGCGACCCGAACCAATCGTCTTCCTGGCCCTTGTCGAGCAGCACTTGTAACGCCCCAACGCCGAGTGCCAGCAGAGCGATGCCAATGTAGTCCAATTTCACGCCAGCCGCCTTGAGCCGCCCTAAATAAGGAGGATCTTCAACAAAGCGCCGGACCAGAAACCAAGTAGCCACCCCAACTGGGAGGTTGATAAAAAAAATCCACCGCCATGAATAATTGAATGTGATCCACCCTCCCAGGGTTGGCCCGATGGTGGGTGCCATGATGGCCGTAATGCCATACAGCGCGAACGCCAAGCCTCGCTGTTGCGGAGGAAAGGTATCTGCGAGAATGGCTTGGGCCATAGGCTGCAGACCTCCGCCGCCCGCGCCTTGCAACACGCGGAAGAGAAGAAGAAACCCGAGACTTGGCGCGATGCCGCAAAGCAAGGAACTCACAGTAAAGATACTCAAGCAGGCCATGAAAAAGCGCTTCCGCCCCAACGCGCCTGCGAGCCAGCCGCTGATCGGCAGGATGATGGCATTCGATACCAAATAAGAGGTCAACACCCACGTACTTTGGTCGTTGCTCGCGCCCAGATTCCCGGCCATATACGGGAGGGCGACGTTCGCAATACTAGTGTCGAGAACCTCCATGAAAGCTGCGAGAGCCACGACAACCGCAATCAGCCACGGATTGTACTTGGGCCGCCAAACATCCTGATCGATGGTGAGCGCAGCGGAACTCATTAAACGAAACTCAGTGGAAATACACGTCGGGTACGACATTCATGCCTGGTCGAAGCCGGCGATCCCGGTTCTCCCCTGAATCGAGAACGATCTTTACTGGAATCCTCTGAACAATTTTCACGTAATTTCCAGTGGCATTCTCCGGCGGAAGCAAACTGAATAGCGGCCCGGTTGCTCCGGCAACGCTGTCCACGTGGCCTGTTAAAGTTTGGCCAGTCGAATCCACATGGATGTTCGCTCTCTGTCCAACTCGCATGTTCTTAAGCTGGGTCTCTTTAAAATTAGCGGTCACCCATACTTCATCGAGAGGAACCACGGTGAGGAGTTGCTGCCCGTCTTGAACGTTCAGACCAACGACCACGGTCTTATTCACTTCACCGCTGACCGGAGCAAGGACTTTCGTGTATTGGAGATTTAGTTGCGCCTGTTCGAGCAGCGCGCGCTTTTGCTGAACATCCGCGATCGCAGCCCGCACGCGAGCCCGGGTCGACGACACTTGCTGCGGCCCAGTCTCCGCGGATTTCTGGTTCGCAGCGGCTTGCGTCAGACGGCTCCGGGCCTGTTGGATGAATTGCTCCGCTGCTGACTCATTGGCGCCGGCTGCCACTACCGTCGCCGTGCTGGACCTGGCCGAAGCCAATGCTTGATCGTAAATTTGCGCGGATATCTCCCGCTTTTCGACCAATAACTTGTAGCGATGGAGATCGTCTTGCGCTTTCACATCATTCGCCTCGGCCTGTTCGAGTTGCGCATGAGCGGCGGCCAGCTGTTTCTCGGCGGCTCTGACTCCTGCGCTGGCGTCTTCGATGCCGGACGATGCAGACTCTAGCTGGCTTAAAGTATTCACTGAAGTAATCGGAACTGTGATATTCAGCGATTGGGCGGTCGCTTCGGCGTTGGCGAGATTAGCTTGCGCCTGTGCAACCGCAACCTGAAAGTCTGTCGGATCAATTTCCACCAGCACAGTGCCTTTCTCAACCCACTGGTTGTCGTTTACGTTGACTCGTACTACGTGGCCAGAAACACGCGCGCTGACAGGATAAAGGTGAACATCCGCTTGGGCGTCGTCAGTCGATTCGTAGCTGCCCAGGTAGCGCCACAAGAGCACTCCCACGATAATGACTACAGCAATCGCTACCAGAATAATGATGTTTCTGCGGCGCTTGCGGCTACGGCGCACTGACGGCGTATAGTTTCGGTTCGTCACGGGCGTTGAATCGACCCGAGATTCTTTATCCGTCTCAGGCAGTGAACGAGGTGGATTTTCTTCCGCCATATTCATTTTCCTTTGAAATATTCCTTGACGCCCTGCTCAGCGATGCCCAGAGCGCGAACCAAGGAAATTTTTGCGTAATTGTAACTGTAAAGACTGGAGATGTACTGTTCATGCGCGCTTGCCACTGCCTCTTGCGATTGCACCACTTCAACGGTATCCGTGATTCCCGCGCTGAAACGATCGCTTGATTGAGTCAGCGTCTTTTCCGCCAAGTCGATATTGCTGCGCGCCACGTTCACCTGATCGGCGGAGGACTGCAGGTTCAGCAGCGCCGTGCGCACATCGGAGTCGATCTGCGCCCGCAGATTGTCCAGACGCTCGCGGCTCTGCTCGAGTCTAGAATCGGCCTGCAAAACATCCCCACGAACACTACCGCCCTGAAAGACTGGGATCGACAGGATTCCGCGAACGTCGAATACTTGCGTTGCCGTCGAGGGGTGCGCGCCTGCCTCGCCATAATCTGCATTAAAGGAAAGCGATGGGAAATAGCCGGCCACTGCCGCCTTCCGGGAAAATTCCGCTGCGCGTACGTCGGTTACGGCCGCTTGGTAATCCGAACGCGAAGCGTATGCGCGTCTCAAAGCCTCATCAATGGTCATGACTTCGAGCGACTGGTAAGGCGATTTGTCCGTGAGGTCAAATTCCTGCCCCGGAGCCAATCCGATGACCCGGGCCACTGTCAGCTTCTGGATGGCGAAGTTGTTCTTCGCTTGGATCAACTGTTGTTGCCGGGTCTGGAGCTCGACCTTGGTGCGCAGACCATCGATATCCGGCGAAGTGCCGGCATTTATCTGGTCAGTTGCCTGATCGTAGAGTGTCTGTGCCGTCCTGACTTGCGCTTCTGCCGTGTCAATGCGGGCTTCGTCGGCGATCGCCTGCAAATAGGTATAGCCCACGGCCAGTACTACAAGATCACGGGCATCCTTGAAAGTGTAGTCGGCAGACTTCACACTTTGGCTGGCCGCCCGAGTAGCGTTGATTGACTTCCAGTCAAACAGGGATTGCGTGACAGCGGCGCGCGCGTCAAAATACGAAAATGGGCCAACGGACGGCGGGATTTTGATTGTGCCAAAACTTGTGAGGCCTAGCTCGGCAAGATTTAACTTCGAGACCTCTACGTAAGGCGACGCCGTCACGTGTGGTAACAAAGCGCTCAATTGTTCCCATCGCTGTCCTCGAGCGGAGCGAATGTCCGCATGCGAAAGCAGCAGTCCGAGATTTTGCTTTAATCCGCGGTCGATCGCGCCCTGCAACGAAAGCGGCAACACCCCCGGAACAGGTTTTGCCGGCACGCTACCCGCGAACGAACTCACTCCGCCGGTGCCGGGGATGGCTTGGCCGGGAGTGCTTGAACTCGGTGTCGTTTCATTTTGTGCAAAGGATATTGCTGCTCCACAAATCAGGACTCCTGCTAACAACAAAACGTGGCGGCGTTCGTAGCTGAGTCTCAAGGGAGTCTCCTTTCATTTTCTGAACGCTAGGCTGGTACTCCCGCAAGAGGAGTGAATGGGACTATACACTTAGTGGTTCAGCGTATAACCTACTGCCGGAGTCGCGTCCAAAGAAATAGGCGGTACTTGGTAGTGCCTGGCGAATCAACCGGGGCGCAACTAGCAAAGTTCCTTGGTCATTATGCCTAATTTACTGCGCTGAAGCAGCGAGTCATCTCAGTGCGTTGTACTCTAAGCGACAGACGCACCAGCACACAACCAATCGCGAAAGCAAACAGTGTCCCTTTTCACAAGGAGGTCGAATGTCCACTAGAGACTTGAGGTTCACGACTCATATTGATGTTCTGCGCGTCTTTATTGAAAGAGGTGAGTCCGCGAAATTCGCTGATCGCACTCAACTCGCCGAAGTCGTCAAGGAAATGGCGAAGCCAAGAGTGGCTAGGTCTGCACGAGAACAAGGCCAATTTAAATCGGAATGACGTTCTAGTCGTGGAGAACGATGTTGAGAAGTGAACTGTGAACTTGCAATGCATCACCGGTCTGATAGTCAATGAACCCCAATTTCCTGAACCGGTTCATGAAAAAGCTGACCCGCGAGCGAGTCGTGCACACCATCTCTGCTAGAGTTTCCTGACTGATTTTGGGCGTCGCGAACCTCGAAGAGAGCCGAACTAGAGCCATCCGCGCTACTTATTTCCATGGTCGTCAGGGCGGAGTTGTCCACCACATGGATGGTGTACTTACCAGGCGGAACTTTGGTGTTTCCCGCATGGAACTGAAATGGGATGTCGGCTTCAAGGTCCCCAGTAATCTGCGCCTGTGCTTCGGTTGGATACATCGTTAGGGCAAGAACCAAGGCGATGAACAACGACGCCAATTGGTATCTTCTTGTCTCCTGCAGTTTCATAATTTCTCCTCCTTGGGTTCTTAAACAACACTCGTCGCTCGACTCGGTGTGGAAGCCTTGTGCTTAGCTTTTTGCCGAGCTTGGCGGGAACTTCTTGAACATCTTCGCGACACCCTTTTCCAGGTTCTTTTCATTTTTGTCGGCTTTATTGGACAGGGTGTCCTCGGCACTGCCGCGCCAAATCAACTGCTTGGTTTTTGCGTCGTACATGTCGACGACCAGGGTTCCTTCCTTGTAGTCCTGCTCCGTTGTGGTAGCGTCGCCCATGCCTCCGAATCCTCTCCAGCCCCATCCTCCACCGAAACCGTCATAGAACGTCTGGAGTGATCTTTGGGTTTGGGTTGTCTTAATCGCAACGATGGCCACATCGCCACCACTGTCGACCTGAGTCCAGCCCTTCGCCGCTAATTGGGCATCGACTGCTTTCTTGATCCGGGCGTCCCAGAGGGAATTCGCTGGCTTGATTTCCTGCCAGGAATATGTCTTGTACTGAGAGAAATTGGCTTGATGATCAAAGTCGGTTTTTACCTGCTGCGCAAACGCGGCTCCCAGCGCAACCAGGAAAAGTACGGTGCAAACTGCTGTACGTCGTATGGGCTTCATGTGAGCCTCCTTTTCGCATGTTAGGAATGCATTCGCATTTCCAAACACCCTTCGCACTCAGAACAACCCATTTGACGTTCTGGCGCAAAGCTTTGGAAGTTTCGTCTTGGGGAGGATCCGGAAGGTAAGCAAGGCCCGCGCCGTCGACTCGTTGACTCACTGTCCGCATGTCGACGTTGCGATGTTTTCATTCTCCTGCGCGCCTGATCCCGAGGAAGGCAAATGCTGTTTTTTGCGCAGAAGCGAGTTTTGGAAACATGGATGCACGCACAGAGTCATGGACGGAACTAAAGAGACACGGACTGCACAGCGACTTGGTGATTGGAGATCACTCGCCGAACAAGCCAGTGAGGAAATGGATCCGGAGAAGCTGATGACCCTCGTATTGGAACTTAACCGCGTCTTGGAGGAGCGGCAAAGGAACTGCTACATCTCCGATTGAAAGTCTCATGAAAATAGATCAAGAGAGTGGCATTCGAAGCAGCAGGAATTACGCAGCACGTTTCAAGCATGTAATCGATCGTGACTTCGATTCGCGTGTAGGAGCGGTCTGCGTGGGCGATGCAGAGGCAGCGCATGCAGGAAATCGCGATGACCGTCGTGGCCATTGTGCTGGGCAGCGTGGCGGGGGGGGAGTGATGAGATGACTGACTCGATCAGGGGCGAGCGGCAAACTCGTGACAGTGGCGGAACATCGATTCGATCGCGTTTATCGGGAGCCTTATCACCGGCAGAATGTCCATTCTTCTTTCTCGCTATCCTGATCGCCGTTTTTTCTGGCGCCCTTCGGGACCAGGCGACCGTCCACTTCAACCATGCACGTGTCACACGTCTGAACGGGGCCGAGTTGAGGGTGGTAACAGACCTGGAGGACCGACGCACCGGTACGGTTGATCAGATCGACGAGAAGCTCGTCGGGTTGAGCTTGTTGAACGACGCCGTCAACCGCAACCTTGGCCACAGTTTTTTCCTTTCTATAATTCCTAGCAAGTCCGGTTCCAGTCACATGAGGGAGTCAAGTGGCGACGATTGAACGCTCACACAACTAATCTTGAGGCTCATGAGGGCGCGGTCCCCCGCTATTCTGCTGAGAGGACGAGTGACCGCCCTTGGACACGTGCGTCGAGATATGGTCGCTGTCGCTCAGGCCTGTTGCACGCCACGCGATCTATGACGAACCCTACCTTGTTTCTCCTGTTTCCAGCGGATCGTGTGAATGATTCGAATAGTTATCGACGTTACGATGAGGTTTCTCAGAAGCCTCCAGCCATTTCTCTGCCGACCCCCTTGTGGCATCGGCATTCGCCCTCCAGGTCACCTCGTCGTCGAGGCGGAGTGAATATCTGCGATACCGGCAACTTCTTCCATTCGCCGCAGGACAGCCGAGAAGTCGTCTTCATCATGGTGTGCCAGCTCTTCTGAATTGACACGAAACGCCGCTTCAGTCGCAGGCATTGGGGTATGCGCTTCTGCCGCCGCCTTTAGAATCAACTGGAAATCCTTGTTCATCAGGCGAAGCGGAAATTGTGGACTGTAATCGTGGATCGCCACCCTCGCCAGCTTTCCCACATGAGCGGGCGCGACCACAGCTGTCTTTGATAAGACTTCAAGCAACCGTTCGCGATCCAGACCAATTTTCTCTCCAAGGACCACAGCCTCGGCAATTGCCTGCATACCAATACCTAACAGCGTGTTGACGACTAACTTCATCGCTGTTCCAGAGCCAGAACCGCCCAGAAGAAAATACTGTCTTGCCACCGCCTGGAATATTGGCTCAGCGGCGCGGAACAGTTCTTCGTTGCCGCCTACCAGGAGCGTCAGGATACCTTGCTCCGCGGCGGGAGTGCTGCCCGAGATGGCGACATCCAGTACCTCGACGCCAACGCCGGCGCCATGTCTCTGCAGTTCGCGTGAGTCTTCTGGAGAGATCGTGCTCATCTCAAGCACGACGATTCCGGGTCGCGCTCCAGCAAAAACTCCTTCAGGCCCGGTGTAAACGCTCCGAACTGCTTCATCGTTGGTCAAGCAGGAGAGAAGCACATCGACAGTGCCTGCCAGTTGAAGAATATTTGTTGCAACGACGGCGCCCTGTTGAGCGATGCCTTTCGCCTTGCTGAGATCTCGGTCGTGTACGTACAGTTGGTATCCGCGATCAAGCAGGCGTCGAGCGATCCGGCTTCCCATGTTGCCCAAGCCGATAAATCCAAGTTTCACGTCATCTGCTGTAAGAAGTCTCATTGGGTCTCCGTTGTCTTCTGAATATTGAAAGCCTGCGCCGATTGACGGCTGAAATCATCCGCGTTGCCACGCGGCAAACCCGTGACTAACGGGTACCTCCGGTTTGTCAACGTACCTGACTCGGAACTGTTGAATGCACTTCCTGTTCCAAAAGCAAGAAGAGAGTGTGACGTTTGATCCAAATCTCAAATACGAGCGAGGCGGACGGATCGTGGGTGATCGCCGTGGGCGTTTCACCGAAGACCAGACCTCTACCGTGTCAAATCAGGTTGTACAAACTCTAAACCCTTTAGCTCCTTTGCTTTTCCGTTTTCCGCATCCCAAAAACAGCTCAAAAACGGCTAGTTTTGGTGACGAATTGGTGACGAGTTCCTCCGGCCAGTTTCGTAGGTTGTGAGATGGCGATATTTCACCAACTACTGCATAGCTTCCGAGTAGCATTCAAACAATACGGGAGCTACCAGAGAAGTATCTAACCATCCGGCGATTCCCGTCGAACTATTGTTAATCTTCACAGCAGTGAGCTAAATTTCCTGTCGTAAGGTGTTCAATGATCAAGCTTGCGCCGATCACCATACCCACCAAGCCAATTGGCAATATCCCAAGACCCACTGATCTTATCGAGAGAGTCGCCAAAGCCGACGGTGAGGATCCTCGGAGTCACTGCTCCAGTCGATCCCATATTGAGACCTCGGAAGAAGGGCCCGACCGTGTTCGTTCCAACCCGGCAACAATTGGCGCTGGTGCGGTTAATTTTTAATTGAAGCGGCGCGTCTGTTCCGCGTGGCAACCGGATGGAGTGAAATGGCTGCCGTGAACTTGATTGGCTCGTACAACTACGCGCTCGTGGCGCTTTCGGTGTTGATCGCCATGTTTGCGTCGTACGCTGCACTGGATCTCGCAGGTCGGGTAACGGCCGCGGGCGGTTGGACTCGCGCGGTTTGGCTACTGTGCGGGGCCGGTGCGATGGGGACTGGCATTTGGTCCATGCACTACATTGGAATGCTGGCGTTCATCTTACCGATTCCCGTGGCCTATCATTGGCCGACCGTTCTGCTGTCACTGCTTGCGGCCATTCTCGCTTCGGTCATTGCGCTGTACGTGGTGAGCCGCAAGAAAATGGGTGCGTCCCGAGCGGTCGCCGGAAGTGCCCTGATGGGTGCGGGTATTGCGAGTATGCATTACATCGGCATGGCCGCCATGCGTTTACCGGCCACATGCCAGTTTAATTCCTTTCTCGTCATCCTGTCCGTCGTGTTCGCGGTTCTGATTTCTCTCGCGGCGCTATGGATTACCTTTCACTTCCGAGATCAGAAAATGGGGATCGGCCGGGAAAAGTTAGGCGGAGCCGTCGTCATGGGTGCTGCGATCCCCGTCATGCATTACACCGGCATGGCCGCCGCCAGTTTCACGCCCTCGGGCATGCCGGCGGACTTGTCTCACGCCGTAAGTATCTCCACACTTGGCACCGCCGGAATTGCCGCCGTCACCTTTGTCATCCTCGGGCTGGCTCTGCTGACATCCTGGGTCGATAGGCGATTCGCGACCCAGACCCTGGAACTGCAGGAAGAGAAGCTGCAGCGAAGCGAGGCGTACTTGGCGGAGGCGCAGAGGCTCACGCACACAGGGAGTTGGGCCTGGCGGGTAGCGGGAGGAGACGCCTTGCATCTGTCCGAGGAATGGTACCGCATTTATGGCTTCGATCCAGAAAATGGTCCGCCGTCTTTTGAAGAACGTCGGCAGCGCACTCATCCGGAGGATCGAGCCAAGTGGCAAGGGGCAATCGATCGAGCCATCGCTGAAAAGTCGGGTTACGAAGTGGAATTCCGAATCCTTCTTCCAGGCGGAACGGTCAGACACATCCACACCGTCGGCCATCCTGTTTTGAACGCATCGGGAGATTTGGTGCAATTCGTGGGTAGCTCGACGGACATCACCGAGCGCAAGCATGCCGGAGAAGCGCTGCGTCAGGCGCAGACGGATCTCGCACACGCCAGCCGTGTGACCACTATGGGAGAGCTGACTGCCTCCCTGGCGCACGAAGTGAATCAGCCGATTGCCGCCGCTGTCACCGACGCCAATACCTGCTTGCGCTGGCTTACGCGCGATCAACCCGATCTGGAAGAGGCGCGTGAGGCTGCGTCGAGAATCGTTAGAGATGCAACGCGTGCCGCGGACATTATCAGCCGGATCCGCCTGCTTTTCAAGAAGGTTAGTCCGCAACGGGAGTTGGTCGATGTAAACGAGGTCATTCGAGAGATGACCATCCTTCTGCGCAACGAGGTATCGCGATACTCCATATCGGTCCGCACGGAGTTGGAGACAGATTTTCCGCTTGTCATGGGAGACCGTGTGCAATTGCAGCAGGTTTTCATGAACCTCATCCTCAATGCCATCGATGCGGTGAAGGATGTGGACGGGACGCGTGAGCTCGCCATCAAGTCGCAACGAGAGGAAAACGACCAACTTCTCGTGTCCGTCAGCGATACCGGCGTCGGGCTACCGCCGCAGCAAGCAGATCAGATTTTTGATGCGTTCTTTACAACGAAGCCTCATGGAACGGGCATGGGGCTGCGGATCAGCCGCTCGATCGTTGAATCGCATGGCGGCCGCTTGTGGGCTGCCGACAACTCTCCGCGCGGAGCAATCTTTCACCTCACTCTACCCACCAAAGCCGAGGCGCATGAATGACACACGAAAGGCGCTCCGGCGGTATTCGTCATTCATGAAGTTGCCGCTCTGCGTGCGGCCATCCAGGCGACGCGCGACGCCGCGATGGACTCAATTATCCGACCGATTTTGAAACCGCCCACCGATCAAATGTGCCCGCGTGAGGAGCGACAACGCAAAAGGGATCGCTATCATGCGTTGAAGTGAATCAGTAAGGGCGACGGAGGTGTCTGGAGAGAGAAAGGTGGTCAGCGAGGAAAAAGCTTGCTTAGTCGTTCAGAAAGCGTAAGCACCGCCTTGTTTAATTCAGGAAGCCCGGGTGTGTCGTAGTCGACGTCAAGAGTCTCCAGGTCGCGTGTGACGTCTTTAACAAGCTGGGTTGCCATTTCCACGCGCTGGCTCATGACCTGCGCGAAAAGCGAGTACGGATCGCTTCCTTTCCCTTGCGCTTCCAACCATTGCTGCACGGCTGCGCTTGCCTGCCGCGCCCGCTCGGCGGCGGTCCGAAAGTCCATAAGGACCTTCACATTGATCATTCCGGTTTTCACCGAATCTTGCAGCTTCTTTAGTTCCTCGTTCGTCTGCTTCAGACGCGATGAAAGTTCCGGCGCTTGCTGCGGCTTCTCGGACATAACTGCAAAATCCTTTCACACCTCGGGCTGGTTTCGATCTGCTCGGGCGGCTTTGTGTTAGCGTAGTTTGCCACCTGCCGGTTGTCGATGTTACCGCCGTCACAAAATCATGCCCGCACCGTCGCGCCGGGTGACAATTCTCAAAGACATCCTTGCGCTGATCAAGCCGTCAAAACACTAACGTAACTCTGATGAATCAGGCCTCGCAGCTATTATCGACGTTGTAGCCCCAGATCCACGACCTTGCGCATCCACGCATGTTTGGCGGGGCCAATCACATCGCCATGGAATCTCCGGAGTCGTCACAGAAGCCCGTCGCGGAAGACGCAGCTGTAAACAGCGCCGGCCGCTACCAAATCCAGGAAGAGCTGGGACACGGCGCAACGGGAGTGGTCTATAAAGCCTACGACCAACTGATTGGACGCACCGTCGCACTTAAGGCGATATCTGTCGATCGCAGTACACCAAACCGCGAAGAACTGATCGAGCGGTTGAAGCTGGAAGCCAAAGCCGCCGGAAAGTTGGATCACCCTAACATCATTACGATCTATGACGTCGTGCAAGAGGATGACGTCATCTACCTGAGCATGCAGTTCGTCGAAGGAAAGACGCTGCTCAGGTTTCTCGCGGAAGACCGAGTGCCTATGCTCTCCACCCTCATTTGCTGGGCGGACCAAATATTGAGTGCGGTTGGTTTCGCTCACGCTCATAGCGTGATTCATCGCGATCTCAAGCCTGCCAATCTCATGCTGACCAGCCAAGGCACGATCAAGGTTCTCGATTTCGGCATAGCCAAGGTCGGAAATGAAACGCTGACACAAGCTGGATTAGTGGTGGGCACACCCGGCTACATGGCTCCGGAGCAGGTTGCCGGAAAAAAAATTGATCATCGTGCCGACATCTTTGCCCTGGGGTCGGTTTTCTACGAGCTTGTGACGCGCGAAAAACCCTTCCGGGGTGATATCACCACAATTCTTTATAAGATCATGAACGAAGATCCGGTGCCGCCATCGATCGTCAATCCGTTTCTTCCAGGCAGCATTGACGCCATTATCCGCAAAGCTTTGGCCAAAGATCCGAAAGAACGCTTCCAGACCTGTGATGAAATGCGCGCCGCTTTCCTGGAACAGGCCGCGCGGTTGAACATTAAACTTGCGTCGCCCATCCCATCCGCGACGGCGGTAACAGTACCAGCGCCTCGCCCGGACACCTTCCCACATTACCTTCTAAAAGAAATCGCTCCTCGGCGCTCGACGCGCAACAGGCGGGGTATGGCAGTGGTCTTGACTCTGGCCCTAATCGCGGCGACGAGCTGGGCCTTCTACACTCGCTCGCAAACCGGATGTTTCCCTCCACTGGTAAAAAAACTCGAGGCTGCAGCCGATCGCGTATGGGCGAGGCTGGCTATTAAGCCTGTGAGGCCTGGGCAATCTGTTGCTCAACAGCCACAAGCGTCGGTGAGTGATCAACCTGGTCAGAACAGCAGCGTCAGCAATTTCCCTGCTGCTGGGACGAACTCGCCCCCGCAACCGTCGGCGGCACCCCCCAGTGCGGAAGGGGCGCAGAAGCAGCCAGGTCCCGATGGATCTGCCGTTTCCACGGTGCCGTCGCAAGAACCAGCGACCGGGCAAGCCTCAAAAATTCAGCCGGTTAGTGACAGCGTTCCCGCGGCCACGAGAACAACATCAATCACTCCTGCTCCGGGTATCACGACCGATATTCAGCCTTCGAGGGCGTTGGATCAGCCGGCAAATTCGACATCTCCCACAGCGGTTCAGCGGAATGGAAACAACGGGATTTCGGCAGAGAGTGCGAGTACCTCAAATCCGCAAGCAGCGGACGGCGAGAGGGCGGAAGCGTCCGATGCTTCGGGCAAGACTGCCGCACAATCGCCCGCCACGAAGCCCTTGGAGAAAACAACGCTCAACCCTGCCGTGACTGTGGAGGGATTTACGGTGAAGGATATCCCGGACTTAGTTAGCCAAGCCGATGCCGCCGAAGAACGCGGTGATTATCCTCTGGCACGTTACCAGTATCAGCTCGTTTTAAAACTCGACCGCAACAATAGCGCGGCGCGCTCGGGACTATACCGGGTTAACGCGACGGAGCGATCGCACTGACCGCGCAGGCTCTCGGGGTTCTAAGTGCAATCGCGATGTTGCGCTATTAGCAGGTTATTGCGGCCTGTTTTGTATCAAGGTAGAGCGGCTTGCGACGCACTCGCAGTGGCGGTACAACCGAACGTTGTACCCTGCCTCGACTCATTGATAACTGATGTTGAAACATTCTCCATTTCACTCACAATCCGGTTCTGAGTGTAAACGCCCATCTGTTTATACCAGTCAAATCCGGAATAGGGATCTGGCCATAATACAGGCCACCGCGGTCTTGAAGGGGCTATCGAGAGCGTGGCGTTAGAGTCGCTGTCCAGGCGCACAAACCTGCCAGCTCCCTTAGGGCTTACCCGGCAGTAGCCACTTGCTGGGCCTGGGCATTCGGTCGCACGTGGCTGGATAGATAGCTGTAGCTGACATCGAACGCTTTTCGGATTGAGTCCTTCAAAAGGCCTATATCCGTGTGGCGGGGCGCGCCTTCGGTCCGTACTTCATGTCCTCTAAATCCGCCGTCAATGAAATCGACGATAGCGTTGTGTCCGTCATCGTCTTCGCCGTCCACTTCGAGCTTTTCGAGGCGCTCATCGTCCAACCGGCCGAACAGCGCTCCGACCGTATGCAGGATGGCATCCTTCGACAGGTAGTCAGATTTCGGAAGCGCGCTGATCTCAATTCTGACCCGCCTTCCCTCCAGCTCTCGGACGAAAGGAGCCAGCCCTTTGAGGCTGGAGTCGAGACCCTCAAGGTACTCAGCTGGTTGCAGTGATGCTACTGTGAGAACGAACCGTCGCGGCTTTTGCAGTTTCCCCAGACGGGTCATCGCGTCTTCGCTTAGAACTGGCAGGAAGACGAAAGCAGTTTGAGCCGCCCAGTTGACCAGCCGAGCGAACGAAGCTTGGCTCACGTGAGGCGAGCGCTGGAACACCACCACGTTCAACTCTGAGTTATAAAGAAAGGCGCATGGCTCCGCCACGCTCTGGTGATCCGGAAGGGTTAGCCGATCAAGCGCGCCTGTCCGCGAATCGCCCGTGGGAGGCAGATTTCGCATGCGGTGTCTTGAAACCAGACCGACCGTCTGGCCAGGTTGATGTTCTGCGTCTGACACGTCGAAGTAGAACGCCCCGTAGTCAACCCGACGCTCCTCCATTGGCGTGTCGAGGAGTTTTTGCAGGGCGGTCGAAAAGTCGGCGCCGTTGAACGCTGTGGGGATGAAGAAATCGTAGCTGAGTTTTGTGGCCATACAATTGCGCAGCCTAGCGCATTTTGCCGGGCAAAACCACCACTCTTCACTTGAGGGGGTTAATTAAGTAGGAACCTGTGCTCCGCAGAAAATCGATCCGACCTCACCCTGCAATTTCTTTGAGCCAGTATTCATGGTGGACCGCGCCGGAACTTAGATGGCAAGCCGGATACCGTTGTTGGCGATTTATCACCAACAATCCACCGTAGTTCGCCAACTACTCTGCCGTTGACTTGCCGTACCCCCGCGTCTAAGATTTCTCGAAGCCGGAGGTCACGATGATTCGGGAACGGGCGCTGAAGATTGTTTTGGTTTTAGTGGGACAGCTAACAAACTACGCCACCAAAGCAAAAAACTTGCGCCAAGAATCCACGTGGAAATTGAACGGATTACAGTGTTCGATGGCGGTGAACGCCCGACAGTCTATGGCTTGAACCCAGACGGAGAACGCGGAAAGTTCTGCTTTGAATTTGTGAGCAATTGTGAGCAGACTTCGGGAACTCTGAATGTCATGATTCAGGAGCTCTTTGCAAGATAAGTTTGCCTATCGTCCATGAGGTTTTTATGAACAGGTTTCGCATACTGCTGGCTGATGATCATCCGGTTTTTCGTATGGGTGTGTGTGCGCTGATCCAATCTCACGAAGGTTGGGAGGTCTGCGGAGAGGCCGCCGATGGACGCGAAGCGGTGAAAAAATGCATCCAGTTGAGGCCAGATCTTCTGATCTTGGATATTTGTATGCCAATCCTGAATGGCGTTGACGCGGCGCGGCAGATCCTGAAACACAATCCGGAACAGAGAATACTGGTCTTGACTAATGTCGAGTCCGAGCAGGTTATCCGGGAATGCTTGCAAGCCGGTGTGTACGGTTGGGTCTGCAAGTCTGATGGAGCCGACGATCTGACCGACGCGATACAGGCAATGCAAAACCACAGGTCTAGCTTTAGCTCGCGCGTATCCAATCTGATCTTGGAGGGGTACCTGCAGCAGCCCCATCGGCAGACACCATTGCTGGCCCTGCCGCCCAGACTCTCGCCGCGGGAGCGCGAGGTTGTTCAGCTTGTGAGCGAGGGCAAGACGTCCAAGGAAATCGCCACAGTGCTAGGGGTGTCCTTGAAAACCGCGGAAACTCATCGCAG
>Ga0102924_1002263_pt1 | contig 21207 bp, 13 predicted proteins | sample PaiPotPPM11metaG_FD_80116 | JGI IMG/M metagenome (GOLD analysis project Ga0102924, IMG submission 80116) | Iron sulfur acid spring bacterial and archeal communities from Banff, Canada, to study Microbial Dark Matter (Phase II) - Paint Pots PPM... ...
CAGGCGAAGTAAATGCAGTGACTTTGTCACGCTGACTTCTGCCGACTCTGCTAATGACTGCCGCACATGCAGAAGTTGTGGTCGCGGCACATCTATCGTTGTCGAGGTTGTAGCGCGTAGCGCGTAGCGCCTGCCCCCGTACACCGAGTTGTTCGAGACCTACAAGGGGGTATTCGGTGTATAGCCACCGATCCTTAACAGCCCCTCAGCTGCCCGCGGTAAAGTCGCAATGCTCGTCAGGATACTAATGGTCGCCTGCATCGAATCGTTCCGGCGGACAGCGGCGCAGGCAATCAGCTACGAGCGATCAAGAACGGCACAAGTACTTCGATTCCCAAAGCTGAATCGGGTAGGGCCGATTTGCGATGAGATTTTCCTCTGCTTGCCGAAGCGCAAGCCGCCCGTCCTTCAATGACGTTCTTCGGGTGCAGGCGAAATTCATGTTGGAACTGAACCGTACTCTCAGCGAATCCCACTAGTGGTCGTTCAATCGTTGCCTGATAGGAATGCGGCATGTACACGTCCCGCAAAGACAGACCAGAAAATCTCCGCTATGCGGGATGTGCTCAAGCAACTGAGCACCGCCAATTCGAAGGCTGTGGTGATCGTTTGTTCAACATAGAAGCTTCGCACCAAGAGACTGCCAGCGCCATGGAATAAGCTCGTTTCGTGCCGCGGACGTGACCCTCCGCTTCACATCGAAGGCTACATTGAGGGTGGTGCATCGTCGGCTGCACTGCCCCAAGCCAGGTTCGGACGTGGTCCCATTTGTAAGACCAGCGTACTCCCATCGACTATGGCGGCATGATCGAACCATGGTTTGTTCCAAGGCTTGCCGTTTAGTTCCGCCGACTGGATGTACTTGTTCTTCGCCGATACATCCCGGGCAATAATCGTGAAAACCTTGCCATTCTTCAACGCAATCCTCGTTTCCTCGAAGATTGGGCTTCCGATGTTGTACAAGGGCCGGCCCGGCGTCACCGGATAAAAGCCCATAGCGCTCAGGACATACCATGAGGACATGGCCCCGCCATCGTCATCCCCGCAGATACCGAGCGGGCCGGCACTATACCAGATCTTCATAATCTCCCTGACCATTTGCTGAGTCTTCCACGGTTGGCCCGCATAGTTATACAGGTAGGGGACATGGAAGCTCGGCTCGTCTCCTTGCGCGTACTGCCCGATCAGGCCGGTAGCGTTATCCCACTGAGCCAGGTACTTGTATTTCGGCCCGTCGTACTGCTCGACAAACAGGGAATCGAGCTTTTGCAGGAATTTGTCTCTTCCGCCCATGATCGCGATCAGGCCGGGGATGTCATGTTGCACCTGGAAAGTGTATGTCCACGAGTTCATCTCAGCGAAGTATTCCCGGCCGCCCCATCCGCCGCCCATCTTGGGATCAAAGTCCTCGACCCAGTTACCGTCGGCCGATTTGGGCGCCATAAAACCGATGCGCTTATCAAATACATTCCGATAGTTACCGGCGCGCTTCATGAAGTACCTGTAATCGGCCTCCTTCTTGAGCGCCTTCGCCAGTTGCGCCAGGCACCAGTCGTCATAACTGGTTTCGAGCGTCACGGCTACAGCCTGGCGCTTTTCGCGCGGGTTCACCTCCGGGATAGTCTCGGCTTCCCCCTTCGCCAAGGCAGGAAAGAACCCCTTCTCCTGGTAGACCCGGTCATATGCTGTCAATGGGCCCGAGCGCCAGGGCAGAAGTGTTCCTTCCGTCGCCCGCGCCCGCAGCCCCTCGTATGCCTTCTCCACATTGAAATTTCGATAACCTTTGAGATACGTATCGGCTATCAAAGCTGCCGCGTGATAGCCAATCATCGCGGTCCCGTCACCACTTAGTTGGGGGAAGGAAGGCAACCAACCGCTCTGCTCGTACATCCGCACATACGACTGGATCATGTCTTCCTGACGCTTCGGATCGAGAATCAATTGCAGGGGATGGAGCGAGCGATAAGTGTCCCAGACACCGTCGTCAACGTAGAAAGGACGGCCATCCGCGGAATGAATCTCATGATCATAGCCGCTGTAATATTGATCGTTTTCGGTGATATCGACCATCCGACCCATCGACCGGTAGAGCGCCGTGTAGAAAATCGTCCGTTCGTCCTTGGTTCCCCCCTTGACGAGGATGCTGCTGAGGGCGCTGTTCCAGATGGTGCGGGCATTTGTTTTCGTCCGTTCAAAATCCCACGTGGGGATCTCACGCCTCAAGTTTTCTTTGGCCACTTCGGTGCTGATGTGTGATATGCCGATGCGAAGAGAGATGGTTTCCTGGTTCGGAACTCGGAAGTTCAGGGCCAGTCCCTGGACGCTGAAATTTGCGGGACGGCCATCCCCTCCAATGGGTTCGCTGCTGTATACGGACGAGGATGCGAAAGGTTTCGAGATTTCAGCATAGAAATAGGTTCGTTCCCCCTTGTTGCCTGGGGAGCCGGTAAGCGCCGCAGGGCCGACAACCTTGATCTCGCCACTTGAACTGGCATTCCACATCAAATGCGCTTCCGCATTTGCCGGGAACGTGAAACGGTAGTACACAGCCCGCTCGCTAACCGTGTACTCCGCTTCAACGTTATACTTCATAAGGCTCGCGGCGTAGTAATATGGCGTTGCTGTCTCCAAATCGTGATCGAATGGCGAAGCCTGCTTAGATGGGTCCGTCTCCAGCGAGCCCACGGTCGCCATAAAAGTCGCGGCCCCCGCGGGGAAACCGTAAATTTTGTCTGCGAGGTATCGATCCCGGATACCAGGGGTCGTCAGGGGCGCGATGCTGATCATGGCATATGGGAGATGTACGGCCGGCGATGTCGCAGAGAGCAGATGGCCAATACCGCCGATGTTCGGATCGACGTAGTCAACCGGGTCCTTTGTCTGTGTAAAACCGTACGCTTCGCAGAGGAGCAGCAATGAAACGATCATGACGGGCAAGCGATGGCGGTGAGCTGATGTCAAAAATGTCTCCTCGTGTACTAGCTAGTCGCGAGCCACACCGGTTCGCAATGAATTGTCGTAGCGGATCGAGCATAGGCTTGTCCCCGGATAAAACGCCAGTTCCCATTCATTGTGAAACGGTATGTAACGTTGTCTTTGCAATGGGTTGCGGGAGGCGCTTAGCACGGCGCAAGACGGCATCCGGACGGCGCGTCGATCGATAAAGTCCTCAACGATTGGTCGCAGCCAATGGTTTATTCCCGAAGGGGCGTTGCTCCCTGGTTTGCGTCTGAAACCAAAGGAAATGGCCGATCCCAACTACCAATCATGGGACCTCGCCTTGTGCTGCTGCGGCACTTTTCAAGCTGGGGGCGCAAGGACGTTGTGCCACGGAACCTATAAGCCAGGCCAAAAGACTGGCCGTAACCTGCGCCATCCGTCGTTACATACCCACCAATACGGTTGCAGACGTGAGATGTGACTTTGCCTCCGAACATACGAGGACTATGGTCGATCTGGAATTCGACATGTCCCAAGTACAGATGTTGCGAACCATCCTAGTCCTCGCAGTTGGAAACGGCTGTGTTGTCCCTCCGGTTGGCCTTAGTACTTACACTCCAGGATCGTAAATGAGCACACCGAACGTTTTGAGGTTTACCTGGATCGCCGCAGCCGCGCTAGGCGTATTCTGCGCGGGCTTTGGCACTTCCCAAATGCCGCCTGACTACCGAGGTCCGAATGATCTAGTCGCTAATTCCATCTCCGCCGATGGCTATGACTGGTTGCAATTCGGGGGCAATCCACAGCACGATAATTTCAATCGCAAGGAGCACATCCTCAGCCCCTCCAATGTGTCTGGCTTGAAGCAGCTTTGGCAAGTGTCTCTTCCGGATCCGTCGGACAGCGAAGCCGTATACCTAAGCGCTGCGAAGACCGTGGCAGGAGTGCGCGACACTGTATTCCTGGTCACCAAGAAGGCTCGCCTCATGGCGTTCGACGCCCATACGGGAGCCCTTATTTGGCAGAACAGCTGGAGTTGCTGCCGCGATTCCGAATCCGGCCCGGCAGTTGACCCGAACCGAAAGTTCGTTTACGTGTACGGCACTGACGGCTACATTCATAAGGCAAATGTCTACGACGGGTCCGAAGTGAAAGGAGATGGCTGGCCGGAAGTGGCCAGTCCGCCCCAGGCGGAGCAAGGATATTCGCTTGCTATCGCCACTGCTCGCAATGGCGTCAACTACCTCTACGCTAATTCTTCCCAAGGTATTGGGCATGTCACCGCTATCAACCTGGCAGACGGCTCGCAGCATGTCTTCAACTTTCAAAACAGTGACTCGACCCTGCATTTGAACATGCCCGGGGGCCCCCCTGGCCATCGCGGCGCCGCGGCATGGGGTCGTGCAGCTGCAGTCTATAGCCAGGACACCGATCGGGTATTCTTCGGCACTGGGACAAACAGTAGCACCTTTGCGCCGGTCGACCATATCTGGGGCGGTACCCTGGTCGCACTCCGTCCAGACGGAACTTCAACTCGGGGTGACGGTTATCCCGTCGACAGCTATACCCCTTCCAACTGGACTGAGCAGTTCCGAAGGGATCAGGACCTCGGGAGCACTGATCCCTTAATCTTGCCTACTCTTCCGGGCGCCAAATACCCCCATCTGGCTCTTCAGAGCGGTAAGGACGGCAAGATCAGAATTCTGAACTTGGATGATCTGAGTGGACAGGGGAAGCCGGGACAAACCGGGGGCGAACTGTATATCGCCGGTACGCCCCAAGGGCGACTCCGGGTTATGACTCAACCCGCACTGTGGATTAATCCGAGTGACGGAAGTGTGTGGACAATCTTCACCAGTGATTCAGGGATCTCCGCCTCGAAGGTGCTGGTGGATGCCAGTGGAAATGTCAGCTTACAGCCCATGTGGCAGCATGCTACCGGCGTGACTACAAACCAGACGGTTGCCAACGGTGTTGTTTACTATGCGAACAACGGCGGGCAAAGTGGTTCCCCAACCGGCACGCTCTTTGCCTTGGATGCGTCGACTGGGGAGGTGTTGTGGTCTGCTCCCATCACATCGCATCATTGGGCCAGTCCTATCGTCGCGAACGGCGTACTTTACAACCCGGACGGCAGCTCGCAAGGCCGCTTGACCGCCTACGGTTTAACTGACCAGGCCCCTTCGATGTTACTTGAGGCAGAGTCCCTTAAGATGACCAGCTTTACTGCCGGCGATGTTTCTCATGTCGCTCATGATCCGAACGAGAGCGGTGGCCACGGAGTAATTCTTGAAGGCAAACGGCCAGGCGATTTCGTTACTCTTACCGTAAATGTTCCACGGGCCGGAAACTATAACGTCAGAATACGAATGAAGAATGGAAGTAATCGTGGCATCTGGCAGCTTAACGTTGACGGCGTCAGATGGGGCTCAGTTGACCAATTCTGCGACTGGTCGGTTTTCCCCGAAGTGGATCTCGGCAATTTTACGTTCACCGCAGAGGGTGATCACGCGTTCACATTTGCAGTGACAGGCAAGAATTCTAAGAGCACGGGGTATTGGGTTGCCATTGATTACTTAGAGATAACACCAACGTCAACTTTATCCGACATGCCGTCTCGGTCAATCTGGCAAGGTGTCTACACTCAACAGCAGTCCGAGACTGGACACGAGCTTTATGACCACGACTGCGCCTCATGCCATGGCACACAGCTCCAGGGCGGTCAAGTCGGACGGGCACTTGTGGGGGATGCTTTTCGGCAGAACTGGTACGGTCAGAGGCTTAGCGAGCTGATGGGCAGAATTCGAACTACTATGCCGCTGGGGAACGCTAATTTGGATCCAGAGCAGGTTGCCAAAGTAGTGGCCTATCTGCTTGAACGTAACGGATTTCCGGCAGGCAAAAGGGAACTCGCGAGCGGATCCGAGTCTGTCCAACAGATTCTGATTGAGCCAGACGTCAGGAAGCATTAGTCACCCAATCGGAGTGCAAATGAAAATGATTCAGGTCCTTTCGCTTACCCTCGGACTGGCCGTGTTCGTATCGCCGCTCCTCGCACAGGAGACCGGTACGCTGTCCTCGGATCAACTTGACAATTTGATGGCGCCAGTCGCTCTTTATCCAGATCCGTTGCTGGCACAGATGCTGGTCGCATCGACCTACCCCCATCAGATCGACGAAGCGGGCCGGCTCCTAAGGGCAAGACCCAGCCCGGTTGACGACCGACCGTGGGACGTCAGTGTTAAGGCAGTTGCACACTACACGCTTGCGCTTCAGTTCATGGATCACAACCTGGATTGGACCACGACTCTTGGGCGTTCCTATGTGAAGCAACCCGTCGACACGATGAAGGCGATACAACGCCTGCGCCGCCTTGCTCAAGCCACCGGCACCCTGCGTTCTGGGCAAGAGATTGAAGTTGTTGAGAGCGGAGGCGATATTCGGATTTGGCCGGCTGGCCCCGAGCTTTTATTTGTACCGGTGTATGATCCCGCAACTGCAATGCGGCCTCGCGTTGCGCAGGTCGGCACGCCTTTAATATCGTTTGGATCCGGCCAAAAGATCGGCGCATGGCTCAACCGGGATTGCGACTGGGCTAAGAGCGCAATTGTTTACCATGGCTGGGAAGGCAGCGCGAACTGGGTCGAGCGAAGTCGCCCCGCGGTTCAGATGAGCAAAGTGTATTTGGATACCGCTTACAGCGATTCCGGAGGAGACCGCAGCATCCTGAACAGCAGTGTGAATTATGAGGCCTTAAACCGCTGGAATGGAATTCACCCTAAAGTAGGCTTTGGTTTGCGCCGAAGTACTTCTGCTGCTACGGGATCTGGAAACAGCGGAGCGATTTATAGCTCGGATATCGAGTGTAATATCAACGTTCATGATTCGAGGCTGAACCAATTTCGCGGATATGCTGATATAGGCCGCCAGTCCCCTTTACCAGAAGAACTAAAGCCCGACGAGGCACAAGAGTCCAGGCCGTCGATGCCGTTGTTCGTAGCCGCTCATCCTGAATTTGAGCCCGGTGTGGCGAACGAGCAGGTACACAGTAGCCAGGCAGAGACGGTTCAGATGCCGAGAGGCTATCAAGAGAAGTTGTTTCATACGCCCGAAGAAGCTATGACCGCTCTCGGCGAGGCTGCGAGTACAGATGATCGTGCGGCGCTGGAGGCTATCTTCGGGCACCGTAACTTGTCGAAGCTTCTGACAGGGGATTCCGTTGTAGATGATGGCGCTCTGAAGCAGTTTGCCGGTAAATTTCAAAAGTCGGAGCTGCTTGAGAAGGCAACTCCCACCACTTACCGTGTGGTGGTTGGCGAGGAGAAATGGCCGTTTCCCATCCCGATTATCAAAGAAGGTGGGCACTGGCGGTTTAATACAGCGCTCGGCCTCGATGAATTATCAACTCAGAAACTTGGGGCAAACGAGCTCTCGGCGATTTTGAGCTGCCGCGCTTTCGTCCTGGCTCAATGGGAGTACCGCGCCGCATCCGGTCACAGGAGTCGTGATGGGCAGCCGGTCTATGCACAGCGGTTCCTTAGTACTCCGGGAGGGCGCGATGGGCTGTATTGGCCAACCAAGGAGAACGAAACGCGCAGCCCACTCGGTGCACTGTTAAGCTCGGCCGCGACACCCGATACCAATGGGTTTCATGGTTATGATTTCAAGATTTTGACACGCCAGGGGAATGAGGCACCCGGGGGGCGGCTCAATTATGTAAATGGCGACGGCGACATGGTGTCCGGATTCGCCCTGATCGCATACCCCACGCGCTGGGGAATTTCCGGAATTATGACTTACGCTGTCAACCAGCAGGGCCGGGTGTATGGAATTAATTTCGGTCTCCGGACTGCGGAGATCGTGTCCGAGATTGACGAGTACAACCCGGACCCAAGCTGGAAACTCGTGGATGAAGGCTATCCTCCCGCCCGATAAGCGCGATGGTTGCGGCTGGGAATGGTTGGCTCAATTTCAAGTGAGCGACTGCTGCTGGTGACAGAGGGTGTAGGAGCACACGGAACGGCGACCGTTCCGACCGCGTGGAACGACGTGCGTCGGCACGAGATGTCCCCGGCGACAGTAAGGGGCCCTCGGAATGCGCCCGAACGAAAAATGGCGGTTGAGGACTGAGGAGACGATATGCGGATGTGCTCTGTTGCGGCGATATGTCTGTTGATGTGCATAAGCGCGTCCGGCGCGGAGATCGTGGACGCCTCTACTATGGACGGAAAGGTCCTGCTCGGCTATCAGGGCTGGTTCAACTGCCCTGGCGACGGCTCACCGCAGAACAATTGGCGCACCTGGGCCAAAGGAGTTCCCAGCGCCGACACCCTGACGATCGACCTGTATCCAGACCTGAGCGAACTGGATGCGAGCGAGCGATGCCTGGTTCCGGGCATGACCGTCGGCGGAAAGCCGGCCTATCTCTATTCAGCCTGGAATCGGGCGACGGTGCTTCGGCATTTCCGCTGGATGAAAGAATACGGCCTGGACGGAGTTCTGGTGCAGCGGTTTGTTGGGAGCATCCCCGACAAGCGTTCGACAGGAGATGTCGTTTTGAAAAACGTCATCGCCGGCGCCAGACAATACGGGCGCGTGTTCGCCATCGAGTACGACATCACGGGTGCCAACCCGGAGACCGTCGAGGACACCCTCAAAGCCGACTGGAAATACCTGGTGGACGATTTGAAAGTAACCTCCGACCCCCGATACCTACACCATAACGGTAAGCCAGTGTTGTCGATCTGGGGAATGGGCGAGGAAGAAGACCGCCATGTTCCGAAGGATCCGGCGGCCGCCAAGGAGATTGTGACGTGGTTCCGTTCGAAGGCGGAGCCCAGGTATCAAGTTACCTACATGGGGGGCACGCCTTCGCACTGGAGGAGCCTCACGGGGGAAACGCGCAAGGATCCCGCTTGGACCGGAGTATTCCAGACGATGGACGTCATTCAACCGTGGAGCGTTGGCCGTTATAAGGACAAGGGGGAGGCCGACCAGTGGAAGAAGGATATGCTGTTACCCGACCTAGCGCTCACCGCCAAGAACGGCCAGGGTTACATGCCCGTGGTCTTCCCGGGATTTTCCTGGCACAACCTGAAAAAGGATGCGCCTGCGAACCGTATTCCCCGGGATCGCGGTGAGTTTCTTTGGCGGCAGGCCTATAACGCCCGAGTCGCCGGTGCGACGATGCTGAAGATCGCAATGTTCGACGAGGTGAATGAGGGCACCGCAATCTTCAAAGCGGCTTCCCGACGACAGGATGCTCCCGATCAGGGTTCCTGGCTCACGCTAGATGCCGATGGAGCGAACCTACCCAGTGATTGGTATCTGAGACTTGCGGGCGAAATCACCCGGATGTTCCATGGAGAAATCGCACCGAACGCCAAGATGCCGGAGAATCCGGGGCCTCCCTGGAAATCAGGTCCCCGCCGATGAACGAAGCCGAGTCTGTGGGTTTAGAAGGTTGCACTGGACGTACGGAACTTCAATATGAACACCAACTACTTTGTCACGGTCGATTCGGTAACGATAACGGAGTCATGCGGGGGACGAAGATCCTTGACGTTCCAGTCAAATAGGGAACTCACGATCGCCCGCCGACTTCTCCAAAGAGTTCATGTCGTTGAAGCATGGCGAGGAATCCGATCATAAACAAGAGGGCTGTGGCGAGCCCTTAATGGCACACATCTCGGTCCTGGTAACTCCATCCGCCCCGAAGCCTGCGCGCTAGCATTCCTAGATGCGGACAATTGAACTTCCTCCCGTACTCGTTGACTGTACGAGACTCCGCGATGCAATTGTCGCCGGCTGGGAGCTCTTGCCTTAGATAGCCTCTGCTCGTGACAGCGACCAAAGGGTTTGTTCAGGCAGTCGGGCTTCGCTTAGACCCAGTTCCACACCCACATGATGCGCGAATGATGAATTCAACGGGCAACACGATCTTGACTCTTATCCGCTCTGGATCGAGTTTCGGGTTTTCGATGTGATCGAACAAAAGCTTAGCTGCTTGGGTCCCGAGAACTTGCGCCGGCTGCCGTATTGCAGTCAGCGGCGGAGACAGCAGCGGCGCAAGTGAGAAGTCGTCGAACCCGACAACAGCCATGGCGTCCGGAATCTTAATACGTGACTCTTTCAGCGCCTCCAGGACGCGCAGGGTAGTGACGTTGTTCAGCGAGAACACCGCGGAGGGTCGGTCCTTCGCTTTCATCCACGATTGGACGACTTCGCCTACCGCCTCAGGCGTCGAAACATCATCATAGAGAGCAGGCTTAAGCGCAGATCTCTTCAACACATTTGTGTAGCCTATAATTCGCTGGTTAATTGAGTAATAGTTCCTGTCATAGCCGATACAGGCAATCTTCCGGTGGCCATGCCATACGAGGTGTTCGACCGCGGTCTCTGCTCCTCCAAGGTTATCGACGACGACCTCATCGGCGATCAGGCCGGCCAAGGGCCGGTCGAGCGCTACAATCGGTACGCCGTTCGAGGTGAGCATTTGCAATCGATCGTTGGGAAGCGAAGGAACAATCACCAGGCCTGCGATGTTTTGGCCTATCATCATGTCCACTTCATTCTTCTCGACCTCCGCGTTCCGCTGCGATGCGACAATCAGGGTCATATAACCTCGCCCAGACGCGAACTCTTCTGCTGCCGCGGCACACATCCCAAAGAACGGATCCGATAGGTCGGGGACGATCAGCCCAATCATTCGCGCCCGATTTCCCTTCAGGACCCGTGCTGCTTGATTCGGGCGATAACCGAGTTTCTTTATCGCAGCGTTGATTCGTTTCCGTTTTTCATTGCTCACATATCGATTACCGTTGACAACCCGGGATACGGTGATGGCTCCGACGCTGGCGAGTTGCGCAACGTCGGCCACCGTGGGCGGCGAACTTTGTGTGGAGACCTTTTTCTCTTTCAACGGAGGACCTTTTCAAGCGCGGACAATCAAGAAATCTTGGTGCAGCCGTCTGCTACCTTCCCCATCCGGGATTTTGCTCCGAGACACGGAGAGAACCCAATTAATTAAAGAGTGTACTTAGATTACTGGTAACGATATCATATAATTCTCTTGCTTGAGTCTTTCGGGTCTGTTCGTTTCGACGATTCCATCGCGATGAGGTGACAAAGTGGAGCTTTACTCGATCGGTGTTGACCTTGGGGGGACCAATCTCAGGGTGGCGGCCTTTGACCCCAGGCGGGGCCTGATAGACTCCGTCGAACTGTTGACTCGGCGCACCGCGGGCCGCGACGCCGTTATTGCAGACCTCTGCGATGCCGTTGAATCACTGATCCGGAAGTTTGCCGGCCGGCAAGAGTGCGCCGGGATCGGAGTAGCGACGCCAGGCCCTATGGAGTTGCCGGAGGGACGACTTCTCGATCCTCCCAATTTGCCGGGCTGGGAGAATTTCGAGTTGCGGCGGGAACTCGAAAAGCGGCTCAAGGAAAAGGTGGTCGTGGAGAACGACGCGAATGTAGCGGCCTTGGCCGAGTGCCTGCTGGGACAAGGCAAGGAACTCAAGCTTAATTCATTATGTATGTTGACTCTGGGAACCGGTGTCGGCAGCGGCATCATATTGAATGGCGGAATATGGCATGGAATGAATGGAATGGCCGGCGAGTGCGGCCATATTTCGGTCGATCCACAGGGCTCTATGTGTGCCTGTGGCACACGAGGCTGTTTGGAAATATCAGCTTCAGCCACGGGCCTTGTCCGCCAGGCGCGGGAGCAAATCGCTCTCGATCCGGGAGGCGCTCTTGCAACGAACCTGCGCCAGAAACCGAACTTCACGGCGATGGATCTGTCCACTCTTGCGAACGAGGGCGATCGCAACGCGATTCAAATCTTCGAGACGCAAGGCCGAGCTCTCGGCCGAGGGCTTGCGGTTCTCGTTAACTCATTGAATCTTCCATTGTATGTTCTTGGGGGAGGGGTGACGGCAGCTTGGGAGCTGTTTGCCGCAAAGATGTTTGCCGAACTCAGTCAAGGAAGCTCTATTTACCGGCTAACCGATCCGCAGCGCACCACCCGCGAGTATATGGCGAAAGCGAATACCTGGGTTGTGCCTGCCAGGCTCGGTTCGAACTCGGGCATCCTGGGCGCCTGTCTCGTGCCGTTCGGCGAGGCACCGGCCTCATTAGAGACGAGGGTGTCGATCTGTGATCTAGGTCGGATTCGTTGAAGCGTAAAATGCCAGCCGGCTTCCGGGACGTCTCATTGCGATCGACACGTGTCGCGCCCAAGAGGCTCATTGACACCCGTCGTTCCGAGAGCGTAGTTTGGCATCTAGTTATGATGATACCGCTACCATACACAATTAAAGCTAATTGGCCCCCGTTCCTTAGGGGATTGCAAAGGGGTGGCTATTTCAAAGTGGGCTAAGTGTTTGCACTTGGATCGTTTGTATGGCATCGCTGCCATAGACGCCTCCAAGCTGAAGATTTGATTGCTTGTAACTATCACGCTTAACAGGTGGTCTGATGAGAATTGGTCGCGCGCGTTTTTTGGTGGCTTGATGGCGAAACATCCGCATCATCCGGCCTACGAGATCAAGCCGTACGAAACCAGAACGGCGAACTTCGATGTTGCTCAGTTTGCGAACTCGCAATCTGGAATGCGGAAGGCAAGTGGGTCACTGAGTCCGACAATTTCACAGTCTCGGCTGGGGACAGTTCCGGCGCGGACCTCACAACAAATTTCACACTGAAACCCTGAGAGAAGTGAACCTACACATGATGAGACAAACTTCCATTCTTTCCGCTGCTCTACTGCTTGCTTCAGTGCGGGCGCTCGCTACCGGTCCTTCGCCGAAATCGCCAGTCGACTACGTTTCCCCCAACATCGGTAGCATCGGCCAGTTGCTTTCGGCGTCGACGTCGCCCTTCGTGCAAGTTCCGTATGGCATGGCCCGGCTTGTGCCGGTCACTACCCCGGGGATTCGCGATAAGTATCTCGCGGACAAGATATACGGCTTCACTCCCGGCGCGGGGATGATCATGGTGGCAACGGGTGCGGTAAGTCCCGAAACGGCAGCCTATGCTTCGGACTTCGACCACGATTTCGAGACGGCTACACCGTATTACTACGCCGTCGATTTGCAGACATGGTCGTCCAAGGCAGAGTACACGGCAACACAACATGCCGGATTCTATCGATTTACATTGCCAGCTTCGTCGAGCGCTCACATGATCCTGTCCCTAGAAAAGGGCGGGGAACTTGCCGTCGTCGGTCCAAACGCGTTGCAGGGAAGTCAACGCATTGCCGGTACGGTGGCCAAAGAGACGCGGTTGTACTTCTATGTCGAATTCTCACGGCCCTTCGGGAGCTACCAGACGTGGCAGGACCATACCCTTCAACATGGAGACAGCGTTCGGGGGGACGAGATCGGTTTTGTGTCGACACAGTCGACCGTCGCTGGCGAGCAGATCGAGGCGCGTGTCGGACTCTCCTATATCAGCGCGGAGCAGGCAAAGCACAATTTGGTTCTCGATGCCAGCGGCAAGGACTTCGAGGCTATCAAAGCGGCAACGCGGGCCCGATGGGAGGATGTTCTCAATAAAGTCGATACCACCGGCGGAACGGAACGGCAGCGTACTATTTTCTATACTGCCCTTTGGCGGTCTTTCTGCCGCATGACGGACATCTCGGAGGATGGCCGCTACTATTCAGGATTCGATCACGAAGTCCACAACACGGACGGGCACGATTTCTACGTCGACGATGGTCTGTGGGACACCTTTCGCTCCATGCATCCTCTCCAACTTCTGCTGGACGGGCACCGGCAGGAAGACATGGTCCGTTCGTATCTTCGGATGTATCAGCAAAGCGGGTGGATGCCGTCTTTCCCATCTGCGGCCGGGGACCAAGCAGTCATGATCGGCCATCACGCCGATCAACTGATCCTCGACACCTACAACAAAGGCTACCGAGACTTTGACCTGCAACTTGCGTATGAAGCAATGCGCAAGAACGCCACCGAAGCAACGCTCTTGCCGTGGAAGCGCGGTGGCCTGACATCTCTCGACAAGGTCTACTTCGATAAGGGATTTTTCCCGGCGCTGGCATGGGGAGAAAAGGAGACGGTTCCGGAGGTCTCGAGGGGCGAACGCCGGCAAGCGGTTTCGGTGACCTTGGAGTCGGCGTATGACGACTGGACTGTTTCCGAAGTTGCCAAGGCAATCGGCAAGCAGGACGACGCAACCTACTTCGCGAAGCTTGCGCACAATTACCAGAATGTTTGGAACCCCGCGATCAAGTTCATGTCACCGAAGAGTTCCGACGGGCATTGGGTGGAGCACTTCGATCCGCAACTCGGCGGCGGCCAGGGAGGTCGAGACTACACCACGGAAATGGACTCATGGGTCTATACCTTCAGTGTGCAGCACGATCCGGAGGGACTCATTCAACTCATGGGCGGCCGGGACGCTTTCAACGCCCGGCTGGATCAGCTTTTTGTAGAACAGTACGGCACTTCGAAGTATTCCTTCCTTGATCAATTTCCTGATGCAACCGGTCTGGTTGGGCTGTACGCGCAGGGTAACGAGCCGAGCTTTCACATCCCCTATCTCTACGACTTCTCCGGCCAGCCGTGGAAGGCAGAGAAGCGCATCCGGCAACTGCTAGATGTGTGGTACGGAGATGGCCCTCTCGGGATTCCCGGTGACGACGATGGCGGAGAGACCTCTTCCTGGTATGTCTTCAGCGCGCTAGGCTTCTATCCGGAATGCCCGGGCCGTCCGGTTTACGAGATCGGAAGTCCCATCTTCGCGAGCAGCCGCATCATCATGGGCAATGACAAGGTTCTTACCGTTAAGGCGAACCACGTATCGGCGCAGAACAAATACATACAATCCGCCACGCTCAACGGCAAGCCATGGGGCAAGCCATGGTTTGCACACGCCGATATTGCTGCTGGAGGCGAACTGGTGTTGGAGATGGGAAGCCATCCGAACGTGACCTGGGGAAGCAGTCAGGGGGACGCACCGCCTTCGATGACATCCGTGCAACCCTAACCTTCGATTTAAGCCAGATGTCCCATGCTGAGAATGGTGACATCGGGCTTCATGGGAAACTCTTTGGCAGCAGATCGTCCTTTGGGAAACTGGAAAATCGAAGCCCGAATCCCCTCATGCGGATGAGGCGAATGGAGAGTGCATCATCTTCTCCACTCCCGCCTGACACAGATATGTGATCGCGCGGAGAGCCCGACCACGAAACATCTGGCTGCTTGGAGGCAGACTGAATGATAAACCGCAGGCAATTGTTGAAGACAGCAGCACTCACACTTCCACTCATACCAATTGCAAAAGCTCAGGAGCTGGCTAAGAAATCCAATGGTCTCCCGCCTCTAAGGATCGAGGACGTCAAAGTTATCACCACCAACGGTGGCAGCCATTATCATTGGGTCTTCCTCAAGATCATCACCAGTGAACCCGGTCTTTACGGAATTGGATCGGCGAATGACGACTATCAGGCGATGGCCGTCGTCGCGGATCTCGAAGATCATCTGAAGCCATGGCTAATCGGCAAGGATCCTAACCGTATCGAAGAGCTCTGGCGCGAGGCGCAGTTCCGCACCTACTGGCGCAACGGCCCCAGCAACAACAACGTTCTCTCTGCCATGGATATGGCTCTGTGGGACATCAAGGGCAAACGTGCCGGCATGACGATGCTGGAGTGGTCCTGGAATATCTGACGGCCGAGCAGCAGTAATTGCCCGAACTCTCCGGCGAAGTCTTAGCTTTAAGGGAAGCGATCTTATCGTCGAGCCTGAGAAAGTCTTAGTGCCGTATATGAAGCTATGAAGTGCCCCCAGGGGGAAGGGAATCGTTGAGGTTCCTTGTTGGGAGCGCAGCCTAGAGACAGACAGCGACTTAAAGCAGGGCTGCCCCAATGGATCAGTTTCCACCTTCAATAGAAGACACCAGGCTGCCAATAGATTCCTGAACGCATACCTCGTTCAAGCCTAGAGCGAGCCACTACCCGGCAGGCGATTGGGCTTTCGTCCGCTGAGTAGCGGGTTTCTTGCCGGCAATCTGGATTTGCGATTTCCCCGTAGATGCGCGAACAACTAGTCGGCAAGGGAAGCAGATTTCACGACCGTCCCCTCCCACTTGACCATTAAGTCTTTCGAGCAACATACTTGCGGCTTTGTGGCCCAGTTCAGCGGTTGGTTGCTCAATAGTTGTTAATGGTGGGATCGAATAGGCGGCCATCGGGATGTTATCGAACCCGATCACGGCGATATCGTCGGGAACAGAGAGGCCCTGATCACGAGCTGCATATATCGCCCCGAATGCGGTGTAATCATTCCGCGCGAAGACGGCCGAAGGCCGAGTCTTCAGCGCAATCAACTGCCGCATTCCCTGATACCCGGCTTCGTAAGTCGAGTAGGCCGGACCAAAGTCCGCTTTCGGTCCGACGATTAACTCCTCCGAGATTGAAACGCCGTTATCACGCAAGGCATCCGCAAAACCTTGAAAACGCCTCAAGCGTCCAGCATTAATTAAAGAAGCGCCGATAAAGGCTATCCGCTTGTGTCCCAACGAAATGAGATGCTCAACGGCCTCGTAAGCCCCCCTCCAATAATCGGAGGTCACTCGGTCCACAGGTAACTGGCTCAACTCTCTGCCGATCGTTACAATCGGCATCCCTCGACGAATGAATTGCCGGAGCGCATCGTCTCCTGCCTTGGTCTCCATCGTTGCGACGATGATACCGTCTACGCGGTGGTCGAAGAAAGCCCTTAATGCGGCTATTTCGGCTTCGCTACTCTGCTCGGTCGTGCTGATAAAAGAAGAATATTGGTTTTCAAGCAGAACTTGTTGAATGCTGCTGGCTAATTCCGCTGAAAACGGATTGGCGATATCCGGCAGCAGAATGCCCACAACACGAGTACTCTGTCGCTTCAAACTCCTCGCAAGCTCGTTCGGAAGATATTCGAGTTCCTCGATAAACGGTTGAACTCGGTCACGCATCTCGGCGCTGACGTACCCTGTGCGGTTTATGATCCGTGAGACGGTCATTGGCGCTACTCCGGCACGTGCAGCAATATCTCTGAGTGTTGGGTGCTGTAATTGTTCCTTCGATCTCTTCGTAAATATCCTCTCCTCAAGCCATGGCTCGCCAAGTCCTTCTGAATCAGAATACCGGTCTAATTATTTTATCGTAGACGGAAATTAATAGATATGGTATCGTTACCTTAGTCTTGGCACCTTGGAAGCCACGAGTAGCAACGGAACTAAGGTATGAATTTCCAATGAGATAAAACTCTCCTCCGCTTATGGATTCATTCGCTAAAGGTCATCCCATATCCCATCTTGAGAAACGTGGTCTTGTCGTTGGTAGAGTAGTGGGCGGCGCGCGTATCTCTGCTTCAGGTGATTGGCGCGAGATTGCTGGCATCTGTGCCGCGCAGCAACAATCTTGACGATTCGAATCTAGGTTGGCGAGGGTTCAGAAAGTCCTCCCCTTCAAACGCCCTCCGATCCGAAGGAGATGTCTTGTTCATGCAAAAGATCTTGGTAACCCTCGCCATTTTCTGGCTGTGCGTTCCGCAGCTTGTTGCCCAGAGCACAGACGTATTGCTCTCTCCGGATCAACTCGATAACTTGGTTGCATCAATTGCCCTCTATCCTGACGCGCTGATCGCGCAGGTTCTGCCGGCCGCGACGTTTCCGAACCAGATCGATGATGCGACTCGTGCCGTCTCTGATTTGTCGAACGTAACCCCGATCGATTCGCAAGAGTGGGATGTCAGTGTTAAAGCCATTGCTCACTATCCCCTCGTGCTTCAGAAGATGGATGATAACCAGGATTGGACCATATCCCTGGGAAGAAGTTTCGTGACCCAGCCCGTTGAGGTCATGAAGGCGATTCAACGATTGCGTGCGCGGGCGCGCTCGTTGGAAAACTTGCCCAGCGGACCTCAACTTGAGGTGGTCGTAAACAGAAGTGGCAACATACAAATCACGCCAGCGACTTCACAGTTGTTGTATGTACCGGCCTACGATCCCAGCGCAGTGTTTTTCCGCCGGACCGCGCTGTCATTCGACATTGGAATGCCCATAGGGGCGTGGCTTAATCGCGATTGCGATTGGGGGCATATGACTGTGTTCAACCATGGGTGGAAGGGCAGGGACGGATGGATCGCACGTAGCCGTCCTTTCGTCACGATCACCAGCACATATGCCAGCAGTCTCGCTGATAGCGTTGAGATCGATCGGGAAGTGGTGAACCGGAGAGTGAACGGTAAGAGCCTCGACCGGTACAGCAGCATCCATGCTGCAGTGAGCTACAACAACCTGCCGAGAGTTCGTGAGACCGACGAAGATTCAGCACTTAGTGGTTTCGTAGGACGCGAGCGTAAGGACACTGCGGAGAGCGAACACTTCAACACTGTGGCATTCGAATTCCGGGATCCGGGCGATTTCGCCGCAAACGCCGCGCGTTTACGGGGCAGGTCTAGCAGGGCGGCACCTGTGACCGCTCAAAACGATAGCGGCTATGAAGAAAGGTTGTTTCACAGCGCCGAGGAAGCTATGGACGCTCTTGGCGCAGCAACGAAGGACAAAAATGAGGCAGCGCTCGCAACCATCTTCGGCCCGGATAATTTGAAGATACTGCTTACCGGTGTGCACGAGGCGGACAGCGCAATGTTGGAGCGGTTTGCCGCAAATTTCGCAACCTCGGCCAAGCTCCAAAAGGTCAACGCGACTAACTACATGGTTACAGTCGGAGATCATGATTTGCCGTTCTTGATACCAATCATCCGGGAGGGGAGGCACTGGCGGTTCGACACAGTATTGGGAAAAGAGGAGTTGCTTAACCAGACCATTGGTGAGAACGAACTTTCGGCGATCATGGCATGCCGCGCGTTTGCGCATGCCGAGGCGGAATATTTTGACGTAATAGGAGCGGCCCATACTGGACACTCCGAATATGCGGAGAAGTTTATCAGCACACCTGGAACAACGGACGGATTGTACTGGGACGCGGACAAGAATAATAAGGTTAGCCCGCTAGGGCTTATGTTGGCCCGAGCAGGTACGGATGGTCGAAACACGGGACAGGTTCAAGCGTCAGGAGAGGCCGTTCCCGGAGAAAAATGGACGTCATCTTTAGGAACTCCCTATCACGGATACTATTTCAAGATCCTCACGCGCGCGGGACGCAACGGCCAAGAGAACTATGTGGTCGACGACAAAATGGTCGGTGGCTATGCGTTGATCGCCTATCCAGATCACTGGGGCAGTTCAGGCTTCATGACGTTCATGATCAACTCGCGAGGGCGGGTCTACGAAAAGAACCTTGGGCCAATGACCTTACAGATCGCCGGAGATCTTACGGAATACTACCCAGATCCTGGATGGAAACTCGTGCTTGTTGACGGAGACCAGACAACTCCATCGGTATCGATGGGTGTGAAATGAGGATCGCCGAGAACTCTGTCAATTAGGCTGCGAGTGCAATTCGAAGGAGCAAATGGCCATGGAACAGAGTGCTTTCGAAAAAGGGCAAACATGCCAAACAAATCATGGGTGGGCCATCGTTATAGTGCGGTCACGGGAGCTTTATCCGTAGATATTTCTACGGGCGATTGTCAGGCCCGGGTGTGGACATTGACGAAGGCCTGGCGGCGAAGAATCCATTGGGACCGATATTGAACGGCGGGGCACACGGTACCGATAGAACGACCCACGGAGCAGTGGTAAAGCCATAGGTGGCTCGATCCTTCACCTGAGTCTGGGAGATGGAGTTTGATGGGCAATCGTAGAGATTTTCTGAAGAAGAGTGTCTCGCTGACAGCGGCCCTTTCGCTGGCCGGAGAAGGCCCACGAGCTGCTGAGCCGTGCCGGCCCAGCGCCGCCGTGGAAGCGGTCAAGTGGCCTGTACTGGTAGGACCGGATACACCCAAGCTGACGCTGAACATTCCCAGGGATGCGACCGAGGCACGCATGCGCATGCATAAGCAATTTGGCGATAATTGCGTGCATATGAGCGGTCCGCAGCTACCCTGGACCGAAGCTGGTCTGCGGGCGATCATGGATCGCTTTCAAGCCGGTGGCCTGACCGTCATCAACATGATGTTGCCCACGCTGTCTGCTATCATTTACAGCCGTCCGGGGCGTGACGAGCAGATCCGGCAGGTACAGGATTCGCTGCGCGCCGCGGGCGCAGTCAAGCTGCCGGTGGTCGAATACAACTTCTATGGCCACCGCTTGACAGAGGGTTATTACAATGTGCCCGGCCGCGGCGGCTCGGGTTATCTGGGCTATGACTACAATCGCAAGATGGCGAATACGCAGGACGATCATTGGGCATATCCTGCCACGCGCTCAGCCGCTGAGATGGAGCTGGCGCCAAGGGAACTCGAGCCCTTGCCCGATGAGGGCCCACATACAGCTGAAGAAATGTGGGGAAACATCACTTATTTCCTCCAGGCAGTGATCCCGGTGGCGGAGAAAGCCAATGTCAGAATGGCCCTCCATCCCAACGACCCGCCAGCACCTGTGAGCCGGGGAACGCACCAGATCATGAATAGCTTCTCAGACTGGAAGAGGCTGGTGAGCATCGTGGACAGCCCGTCGAACGGAATGACCTTCGATTGCGGCGTCTCGAACGAGTTGGGCGAAAATCCACTGGAAGTGCTCGAGTACCTGGCGGACCGCGATCGCATCAACCACGTGCACTATCGCAACGATATTATGGAAGCGCCGTCGACCAAATATATCGAGGTATTCCCGGATAACGGCACGGTGAATATGTTCGCCGTCATGCGTGAGTTGGTCCGCCGCAAGTACCGCTTCGGCGTCTTTCCCGAGCATCCGCGAAAGAACGACATTGACGATCGGCTGGGTGGAGACTTTGTTTCCTATCTCTATAACCTTGCGTACGCGCAAGGCATGTTACAGGCATCATTGACCCTGCAAGAGGCGAACACTTAGGTCAATTCAGAATCTTCCGCAGATATTGTTGAATAGGTACTCTTCGTCCAACTCAGTGGTGAACTCGGTCGTCCGTCGAGATCCGTGGAGACGGGTAATTCCAAATGTGATGTCCAACGATGTTTCCCTGAAGCACTCGGTTGCAGCGCCGCATCTCTTTGCGAACTGATCGCAGATCAAAAGAATCGTGAGCATTCTGCACGAAGTTCACAGCACCACAGAGATAGCCTATTTCCGGACGTAGAAAGGCCCCTACTGTGACTGCAGAGGCTCTCAAATGCCGGATGTAATGGAGGGGCTACGGCTTGAGCCTACAAGGAC
>Ga0102924_1002265_pt1 | contig 21205 bp, 17 predicted proteins | sample PaiPotPPM11metaG_FD_80116 | JGI IMG/M metagenome (GOLD analysis project Ga0102924, IMG submission 80116) | Iron sulfur acid spring bacterial and archeal communities from Banff, Canada, to study Microbial Dark Matter (Phase II) - Paint Pots PPM... ...
GCCCGCGATCGCGGGCCTCGGCCGCGACGAGGTCATGTCGGCGGTCACCGGGCTGACCCGCCGGGACGTGCTGCGGCCCGCGGCGTCCCCGGCCACGCTGGCGTTCCGCCACCCGGTGCTGCGCCGGCTGGTCTACCGCAGCGCCGACCCGGCCTGGCGGGCGGCCGCCCACCGCCGGGCCCTGGCCGAGCTGGCCCGCCGCGGCGCCCCGGCCGCGGAACTCGCGCACCACGTGGCCGCCGCACCCGGCGGGGACGTGCCCGAGGACGTCGAGATCCTGCTGGCCGCGGCGCGCGGCGCGATGAGCTCGGCGCCGGCCAGCGGCGCGCACTGGCTGCGGGTCGCGCTCGACCTGCTGCCGGACGACGCGGCGCACGCCCAGCAGCGCCTGGACGTGCTGCTGCTGCTGACCCGGGCGCTGGGCGTGGCCGGGCGGGCCGCGGAAGGCCGCGACCTGCTGCACGAGATCCTGCGCCGGATACCGCTGCGGCCGCCCGGCCCGCGCGTGGCCGCCGTGACCTACTGCGCGACCATGGAACGCCTGCTCGCGCACTACGCGGACGCCCGGGCGCTGCTCAGCGCCGAGCTGGCCAGCCCGCGCGCGACCGCGACCGGCGAAGGCGTGGCGCTGGCCATCGAATACGGCACGGTCGCGGTGCTGTCCGCCGACTTCCCGTCCGCCCGGGGGGTGCTGGCCGAGGCCGCGGCCCGGGCCCGTCGCCGGGGCTACCGCGTGCGGGAGGCGTTCGCCCTGGCCACCAGCGGGTCCGGCGAGATGTACGAGGGAAACATCGAGACCGCGCAGCGCGCGATCGACGCGGCCGCGGCGCTGGTCGACACGCTGACCGACGCCGAGCTGTGCGAGGAGCCCGAGTGCCTGCCCGTGCTGGGCTGGACCGAGTTCTTCCTCGAGCGCTACCCCGACGCGGAACGGCACTTCGCCCGCGGCGTGGCCATCAGCCGGAACGTCGGCCAGTACCACGTGCTGCCGCAGCTCCTCCTCGGCCAGGGCCAGCTCGCGGGCTGGCGGGGCCCGCTGACGCGGGCGCTCGCGGTGTCCGAGGAGGCCGAGGAGATCGCCCGGCACATCGACAGCGGCGACGTGCTCGGGCTCGCGCTGGGCATGCGTTCGTTCGCCCTGGCCTGGCGCGGCGGCTCGGACGCCAGCAAGCACGCGGTCGAACTGGCCGAGCGGGCCGTGGAGGTCACCTCGCCGGGCAGCGTGTGGTGGGCCCGGGCCGCGGCGAACATCCGCGCGCTGGCCCTGCTGCTCAACGGCGACCCGGCGCGGTCCGCGCAGGTCATGCTGGCCGCCGGCGGCGGGCCGGGCCTGCCGCTGATCCAGGCGACGCTGCGGCCGGTGTGCTTCGATCTGCTGGTCGGGACCGCGGTCATGTCCGGCGACAACGCGGTGGCCCGCGACTGGGCCCAGCGGGCGGACGCGGAGGCGCGCCGGCTCGGGCTGACCGGCCAGCGGGGGTTCGCGCTGCGCGCCCGCGCCTTCCTGCTCTCGGCCACCGGCCGCCACGCCGAGGCCGCGACCGCGTTCCGCGAGGCCGCCGACCTGCTCGGCCAGGCCGGCATCCACGTCGGCCAGGCCTGGGCGCTGGCCTTCGGCGCGCCCAGCGCGCTCGCCGCCGGCCGCCCGGACACCGCGCTGGCCATGGCGGACGAGGCCTGGGCGCTGGCTCAGACGGCCGAATCGCTCACGATCCTGGACGCGGCCGAGGGCATCAGGCAGCAGATCGCGGCCGAGGGGAGCGGGCCGGACCGGGCGGCCGACCCGCTGGCCGCGCTTACCTCCCGGGAACGGGAGATCGCCCAGCTCGCCGCCACCGGCCGGGCCAGCCGCGACATCGCGGCCCAGCTCTCGCTCAGCCCCGGACCGTGGACACGCACCTCTCGCGGGTCTACCGCAAGCTCGGCCTGTCCTCCCGCGCCGCCCTGGCCAGCCTGGTCGCGACCGGCTTAGTAACCGAGAGCCGGGTCGACTAGGCCGGTCAGGGGCTGGCCCGCGGCGAAGCGGGCCACGTTGTCGCGGATGCGCCGGGCCAGCAGCGGCTCGATCATCTCCTGGGTGTCGGCGGTGTGCGGGGTGATGATGCAGCGTTCCAGATCCCAGAGCGGGTGCCCGTCCGGCAGCGGCTCGGGGTCGGTCACGTCGAGCGCCGCGCCGCCGATCGCTTCCTCGGCCAGCGCCGCCACCAGGGCATCGGTGTCGACAATGCGCCCGCGGGCCACGTTGACCAACCAGGCGTCCGGCCGCATGGCCGCGAGCCGGGCCGCCCCGATGATCCGCTCGGTGCGCGGGGTGAGCGCCAGGGCCAGGAATACCACCTGGGCCTGCGCCAGCGCCTCGTCCAGGCGGGAGTCGTCCAGGGTCAGCGCCGCGCCCGGGACCGGGTCGGGCCGGTGACGCACGACGGTCGCGGTCACCCGCATCGGCCTGAGCAGTTCGAGCAGGCTCTCGCAGATGCCGCCGCCACCGAGGATCGTGACCGGCTGGTCGTACAGGCTGATGCCGGCCGGCCGGCCCCAGGAACGCGCGGTGATGCGCCGGCGCAGCAGCCGCAGCCCGGCCAGGGCCAGGGCCAGGGCGTGCTCGGCGACCGGCTCGGCGTAGGCGCCCTTGGCCGAGGTCCAGGTCCGGCCGGGGTCGAGCAGCCCGGCGCTGGTCACCTTCTCGATGCCGGCGAACGGAAGTTGCACCCAGCTCGCGGAACTCGCGGTGGCGAGTGCGGCCCGCAGGCCGTCGATGTCGCCCGGGTTGAGCCAGACGAGCGCCTCGGCGTCCGCGTCGACGTCGGTCGGCTCGCCGCCGCCGTCGCGAATAGCCTTTTCCGCGAAATCGCGGCGGACGGGGGCGACGGCGATCCGGGGGGCGGTCACGCTCAGCACCTTAATGCACCTCCAGATCGGGCTTACCTGCGAGGCCAGGCCCAGCCAGGGATGATGGCCGATTTCACCGGCAGCGTGATGCGACGTTCTGTTACTATTTGTCGGCCCAGCGCCCGACGTTGACAGGGGACACCTGATGAGAGGCTCAGTCCTGGCCGCCTCCGCCGCGGCTCTCGGGCTCGCGCTGGCCGTCAGCGCGTGCAGCAGCGGCGGTTCCACGTCGGCGCCGCCCACCCATTCCGCGTCGCCCCGCGCGACGACCTCTACCGGCAGCACCACCTCGACCAGCTCGTCGACCTCCCTGCCGGCCGGCTACCAGCGCGTCGGCGGGGCCGCGCAGGGCGTGTCCATGGCCGTCCCGAGTTCCTGGATCTCGATCAACTTCGCCCAGCAGAACATGCGTCAGGCCGTCCAGAAGATCGGGCTGCACGGCGTGAGCCAGGCCACGCTGACCCAGGACCTGAATTCGCTGCAGAAACTGAAAGGCGTCTACGACGTAGACGTCAAATCGGTTAAGAATTCCCCGGAGCATTTCGCGACGAATATCAGCGCCTACTGCACCGCTTCGGGGATCAGCCAGTCGGGAAGCGCGGGCGTGCCGGTCTTGCGCCAGTCGGCCGCGTCCCAGCTCGGGCAGGTCGGGGCCGAGAACATCAAGCAGACCGACGAGGAGATCGGCGGGGTCCCGGGGGTCAAGACCGCGTACAACCTGAGCAGCTCGGCCGTGGGCCTGCTCCAGGGCGCGCAACTGGAGGTCCTGCCCAAGCCGGACCGCGTCTGCTTCATCACGCTGACCGCCGGGGGGTCGTTCCCCAGCGCCGTGCTGGACACGGTGGCCGCGTCCGTTCAATATCCGTAATTCCTGGCTGGGCCGGCGGCGTTCAGGCCCGGGTCACGCCTTTTGGCCCGGCCAGCCGGTCGAGCAGTGAGCGCCGCCATTCCTCGGTCTGCCGGACCTGATTGAACGTGAACACGTGCAGGCCCTCGACGGCGGAGGCGGGCGCGGCCAGGGTGGCGCCGGTGCGGCCCAGCAGGCGCTCGGGGTCGTAGCCGCCGGGGGCGCCGAGGCGCAGGAACCAGCCCGTGTGCCCGGCCAGGAACCGGGCCGACTCACCCACGCCGGCCTTGGCCGCCATTCGCACCAGCCTGGTCCGTTCGACCGGCCCGGCCAGGCCGACGAACAGCGGCAGCGTCACGCCGCGCGCGGACCCGGGCGATCCACTTGCGCAGCACGGCCGGGTCGAAGCAGAGGTTGCTGACCAGGTACGCGGCGTGGCGGCGCTTGTCCCACATGGCCTGGATGGTGATGTCGTCTTCGATCTTCGGATGGCTCTGCGGGTAGCCCGTCACGCCCACGCGGGCGAACGGGCTGCCCATCTCGGCCAGCCGGTCGAGCAGCGCCAGCGCGCTGTCGAAGCGGCCCGCGGGCGGGTCGGCGTCCCCGGCCGGCACGAACACGTCGTCCACGCCCGCCGCGGTCAGCCGGGCCACGATCTCGGCCAGGTGGGCGTCGTCGCGCACCAGCCGGGCGGACAGGTGCGGGACCACGCGGTAGCCTCCGGCCGTCAGCCGCTCCGTGAGGTTCAGGGTCGGGTCCAGCCCCTTCGTCGGCGAGGCCGTCACGGTCACCGTGAGGTCCGCTGGCACCCATTCGAGCACCGCGTCCTCGGTGCTCGCCGCCGGGAAGACCTCGTACCTCGGGTGCTCCAGCAGCGGCGCGGCGCGGGCCAGCCCGGAGCGCAGCATCACGGCCCGGGCTCGGTCAGCAGCCGTTCCAGCTCGCGTTCCAGGCCGCCGGTGCCGACGTCGATCACGGTCAGCGGCAGCCCGAACATCCCGGCCACCGCGGCCGCCTCGGCGTCCAGTTCCGCGTCGCGGCACTGGGCCAGCCAGACGACCCGGCGGTAGTGAGCGAAGTAGTCGGGCCAGAGCTCGGGGTAGCGGTCCAGGCCGAGCTCGGCCAGCACCGAGCGGCGGAAGCTGCGCACCAGGAAGTCGGTGAGCAGGTAGGTGCCCGGCTCCCGCTCGAACATCGCCCGCAGCCGGGCCGGGCCGGCCAGCACGTCGTAGCAGTGCAGCCCGGGCAGCCGGCGCAGGCCGAGCCGCTGGCACAGCTCGTCGAGCGCGCCGTAGCTGCCGCAGTCGGCGTAGCCGAGCGCCACCCGCAGCCCCCGGGCCTGCAGGTCCCGGGCCAGGCGTTCGGCGGCCGGGGCGATCCGCTCCGGGTGGTTGTGCAGCGCCGGCGGCAGGTGGTGCAGCTCGACCGGCCAGCCGCGGCGGGCGGTGATCTCCCGGATGTGGCCGCCCAGCGCGCCGCACGCGATCACCGCGAGTTCAGGCGGGGAACTGCAACTGCTCGACGAACGCATCGTTGAAGTCGGCGCGGTCGGAGAGCTCGACATACCTCACCTCCTCCTGCAGGGCCAGCGCGCCGGCCCGCTCCCGGACCGAGAGCAGCGCCATCTTGGCCCCCTCGCCGGCCACGTTGCCCGCGTTGACCACCCGCAGCACCGGCAGCCGCGGCACCAGGCCGAGGCGGATAGCGTTGGCCGGCGACAGGTAGCTGCCGAACGACCCGGCCAGCAGGACCTGCTGGATCGCGCCCGGGCCCAGCCCGGCCTCCTGGAGCAGCACGTTCCAGCCGGTGGCGATGGCCGCCTTGGCGAACTGCAGCTCCCGCACGTCCCGCTGGGACAGGTAGATCGACCGGGTGACGTCGCCCGGCTCGCCCCGCCAGTGCAGCACGAACACCCGCTCGGCGCCGAGCGTGGTCAGCCGGCCGGCCAGCCCGGGCGTGAGCGCGGCGGCTTGTTCCTCGGGCACGAACCGGCCGGAGCGGTCCAGCAGCCCCACGCCGACCAGGCTGGCCACGGCGTCCACCAGCCCCGAGCCGCACAGCCCGGCCGGCTCGGTGTCCCCGATGACCCGCAGGTCCAGGCCCTCCGGTGTGAGCGAGACGACCTCGATCGCGCCGTCGGCGGCGCGCATCCCGCACCGGATCGCCGCGCCCTCGAACGCCGGCCCGGCCGGCGCCGCGGTGGCCAGCAGCCAGTCCCGGTTGCCCAGCACGATCTCGCAGTTCGTGCCGATGTCCACGAACAACCGGGTGCGCGAGTCCCGGTCCATGCCCGAGGCCAGCAGGCCGGCGGTGATGTCGCCGCCGACGTACGCGCCGAAGGCCGGGAACACGAACGCCCGGGCCCGGGGATGCGCCGGCAGTCCGAGGTCGGTGGCCGCGAGCACCTCGGGGAACTGGCGCGCGGCCATGATGAACGGCGCCACGCCGAGCGGCTCCGGGTCGACGCCGAGCGCGATGTGCGTCATCGTCGCGTTGCCGGCCAGCGCCACCTCGCTGACGTCGCCGGGGTCGACGCCGGCCTGCCCGCAGACGTCCGCGGTGAGCTCGGTCAGTGTCTCGTGCGCCAGCCGGGCCAGGGTGTCGCCGGTGGCGGGATCCATCATGGTCGCGCTGATCCGCGTGATCACGTCCGCGCCGAACGGCTGCTGCTTGTTCAGCATCGACGCGACGGCCAGCGGCGTGCCGGTGGCCAGGTCCAGCAGCGTGGCCACCACCGTGGTCGTGCCGAGGTCGAACGCGATGCCGTAGAGCCGCCCGGTGGTGTCCCCGGCCTGCACGTCGATCAGCACGTCGTCCACGATCACCGCGGTCACCCGGTAGTCGGCCGCGCGCAGCACCCGGCCGACCGACCGCAGCACCCCCAGGTCGACCCGCAGTTCCAGGTCGTCCAGGCCGTCCAGGATCCGCTCGAGGTCGGTGCGCTGGTCGGACAGGGACGGCTCGGCCAGCTCGAGGTAGCGCTTCTGCGCCGCGGGGCGCAGGATGACCTGGCGGCCGACCCCGACCGTGGCTGCCTTCGGCCGGGTCACCAGCGGCGGCACCGCGATCTCCAGGTCGCCGGCCGCCTGCGCCCGGCAGGCCAGCCGCCAGCCGGCCCGCAGCTCGTCGGGGGAGAACGCCCGCGCGTCCAGCGGCGAGGCCGGCACCTGCCCGCCGGTGACCTGGATCTTGCACTTCTTGCAGGTGCCGTGGCCGCCGCAGGTCGAGTCGATCGCGATGCCGTTCCAGCTCGCGGCGTCGAACAAGGTGACGCCGGGCGGGACGCGCACCCGGGTCCCGCTGGGCTGGAAGGTGAGATCGACGCGCGCAGGCACCGGGCTCGCCGCATCCCCTGCCCCGTGCTCCGCAACCGCCCCCTGCGTCACAGCCCGCCCCCCTGGGTCACGGGGAGGCCTGGGCGGCGCGGTGGGCGGCGATCCAGGCGGCGCCCCAGGCGTCCTTGTTGGTGAGCAGGTCGGCGGCCTTGACCGCCCGGACGAGCTGGGGTGACCGGGCATCCATGATCGCGCTGGTCAGCCCGTTCAGGATGGCCATGGGCAGGAACGCGGAGCCGATCGACGCGCGGTCCGGCATGCCGAACGACACGTTGGAGGCGCCGAGCGTCATGTTCAGCCCGAACTCCTCGCGCACCAGGGCGATGGTCTCCAGCGTAGAGAGAACCAGCGTGGTGTCCGCGCCGACCGGCATGGCCAGCGGGTCGATCACGATGTCCTCGACCGGGATGCCGTGCTTACCGGTGGCCACATCCACGATCTTGCACACCAGTTCGAGGCGGCGCCGCGGGTCTTCCGGGATCTCGTCCTCGTCGTTGGGCAGCGCGATCACCGCCGCGCCGTGCCGGCGCACCAGCGGCAGGATCGCGTCCAGCCGTTCGTCCTCGGCGGTCACCGAGTTGACCAGGGCCTTGCCCTCGTAGGCGGCCAGCCCGGCCTCGAGCACCTCGACGATCGAGGAGTCCAGGCAGAGCGGCAGGTCGCACCGGCCCTGGATCAGCTTGACCGCCGCGGCCATGAGCTCGGCCTCGTCCGCGAGCGGCGCGCCCATGTTGACGTCGAGCATCATCGCGCCGCCCGCCACCTGGCCGGCGACGTCGATCTCGATCCGGGACAGGTCGCCGCGGCGCAGTTGCTCCTGGAACAGCTTGCGCCCGGTCGGGTTGATCCGCTCGCCCACGATGCAGAACGGCTGCTCCGGGCCGATCCTCAGCTCCCGGCTGGCTGACGAGAGGACGGTCTCCACGCCCGCGACCTCCCTGCTCGCTAGGCCGGCGCCATCGCGCGGCGGTGCCGGATCAGCTCCTTGGCCTTGGCCACGGCCGCCGACGCGTCGGCGGCGTAGCCGTCGGCCCCCACCACGTCCGCGTACTCCTGGGTCACCGGCGCGCCGCCCACCATCACGATGACCTGATCGCGCAGGCCGGCCTTCTGCAATGCGTTGATGTTGGCCTTGAACATCGGCATGGTCGTGGTCAGGAACGCCGAGAAGCCCACGATGTCCGGCTCGTGCTGGCGGATCGCGTCGATGAACTTCTCCGGAGCGACCTGGACGCCCAGGTCGACCACCTCGAAGCCCGCGCCCTCGAACATGATGTTGACCAGGTTCTTGCCGATGTCGTGCACGTCGCCCTTGACCGTGCCCATGACGATCTTCCCGATGGTCTGGGCGCCGGTCTCGGCCAGCAGCGGCCGCAGGATCTCCAGCGCCCCGGCCATGGCCTTGCCCGCGATCAGCATCTCGGGCACGAAGAAATCGCCGCGTTCGAACCGGGCCCCGACCTCCTCCAGCGACGGGATCAGCGCCTCGTACAGCAGCGTCTCCGGGCCGAGGCCCATGTCCAGGCCGGCCCGGGTCAGGCCGAGCACCGCGGGCCCGTTGCCGACCAGGGTGTCGTCGTAAAGCTGCTTCAGCAGCTCCTCTTGGGTCATGCCGCGCCTTCCTTTCGCTGGCCTCGGGCTCGCTGCGGCTGGTAGCCGAGCACGGCGGACAGGGCGTCGGCCTCGGCCACGCACTGGGCGGCGATGGCGGGGAGGCGCCCCAGGGTCAGCCGCGAGGCCGGCCCGGAGACCGACAGCGCGGCCACCACGGCGCTGCCGTCGCGGTAGACCGGCGCGGCCACGGCGACCAGCCCGGGCTCGAGTTCCTCGTTCGTCACCGCGTAGCCGCGCCTGCGCACCTCGGCCAGGTCGGCCTGGAGCGCGTCGCGGCTGGTGATCGTGCGCGCGGTCCGCCGGGCCAGGCGCCCCGGCGGCAGCGCCGCGGCCCCGTAGGCCAGCAGCACCTTGCCCAGCGCCGCGCAGTGCAGCGGCACCGACAGGCCGACCCAGTTCGTTCCGCCGATCAGGTACGTGCTGTCGACCTGGGCGATCTGCTCCACCATGCCGCGGCTGGCCACGCCGAGGTTGATGGTCTCGCCGGTGGCGTCGCCGAGCCGGTCGAGGAACGGCTGGGCCACGGTGATCAGGCCCGCCTCGGCTCCGCCGCGCCAGGCGTAGGAGACGAACACCTCGCCCGGCCGGAACCGGCCCCGGGCGTCCCGCCGGACCAGTCCGTTGCGCTCCAGCGCCATCAGCAGCCGTGAGGTGGTGCTCTTGGCCAGCCCGCTGGCCGCGGCCAGTTCGGTGAACGTGACCGGCTCCGAGCCGTGCACCACCTGGACCAGGAGCTGGGCGGCGCGATCGACCGCCTGCGTTCCGTTGGGGCTAGTCAAAGGAGTCCCTTGTGCGCGAGTTCCATGTTACGGAACCTTGTTCTACTATGTGATCCTAAGTTGGGCCAGGTACAGGGGTCAAGCCAGGGTTATCCGCGTGGGACCAGAGGTGGCCATGTTCCGCAATCGCATGCCGCGTTACGAAATCCTTTCCCCGGACGCCGTGGCCGTCCTGGACGCCGGCTGGCGGCGCATCGTCTCCGAGATCGGCGTCCAGTTCGCCAAGCCCGAGGCGGTGGAGCTGTTCCGCAAGGCCGGGCAGGCCGTCGAGGGCGACGTGGTCAAGCTGGATCCCGAGTTCGTGCTCGAGCAGGTGGCCAAGGCGCCGCGGGAGTTCGACGTTCAGGCCCGCAACCCGGCCCAGAGCGTGCATATCGGCGGGGACCAGATGGTGTTCGGCGCGGTCTACGGGCCGCCGTTCGTGCGCGAGGGCGAGGTGCGCCGGGACGCCACGCTGGAGGACTTCCGCCGCCTGGCCATGCTGGCTCAGTCGTTCCCGCAGCTCGACTCGGCCGGGGGCGTGATCTGCGAGCCGAACGACGCTCCGCTTGATTCCCGCCACCTGGACATGACGTTCGCGCTGCAGACCCTGACCGACAAGATCTACATGGGCAACGTGGTCTCCGGCCCGAACGCCGCCGACACGATCGCGATGACCGAGATCCTGTTCGGCGGGCGCGCCGCCATCGAGACCGTGCCGGCCACGATCTCCCTGATCAACTGCAACTCCCCGCTGCGCTGGGACGACCGGATGCTGGACGCCCAGTTCGAGTACTGCGCGGCCAATCAGCCCGTGGTGCTGACGCCGTTCCTGCTGATGGGCGCGATGTCGCCGGTGACGATCCCGGCCGCGCTGGTCCAGCAGCTCGCCGAGGCGCTGTCGGGCATCGCGCTGGCCCAGCTCATCCGGCCCGGTTGCCCGGTGATCTTCGGCTCGTTCCTGTCCAACATCGACATGCAGTCCGGCTCGCCGAGCTTCGGCACCCCGGAGTCCGGGATCGGCCTGCTGTGCACCGGGCAGCTGGCCCGTCATTTCGGGCTGCCGTTCCGCACCGGCGGCGGGCTGAACGCCAGCCAGACCTGCGACGCGCAGGCGGCGTACGAGTCGCTGATGACGCTGCTCCCGACGTTCCTGGCCGGGACCAACTGGGTGATGCACGCGGCCGGGTGGCTGGAGGGCGGGCTGGTCTCCTGCTACGAGAAGTTCATCGTCGACATCGAGCTGCTGCGGATGCTCCGGGTTGAGTTCACGCCGCTGGAGATCGACGAGGCGTCGCTGGCGTTCGGCGCGCACGAGGAGGTCGGGCACGGCGGGCACTTCCTCGGTGCCGCGCACACCATGGAACGGTTCCGCGACTGCTTCTACCGGCCGTTGCTGTCCTCCACCGCGAACTACGAGCGCTGGCTGAAGCAGGGCGGCAAGGACGCCACCGCGCGAGCGGGCGAGATCTGCGCTAAGACGCTCGAGGAGTACCGGCCGCCGCCGCTGGACGACGCGATCCGCGCCGAGCTCGAGGACTTCGTGTCCCGCCGCCGCACCGAGCTCGGCGACTAGCGCGCGTCTTCTAGATCATGGAGCGGGCCTGCGGTGCAGGCTCCTGACCGAGCTGAGATCGCGTTCCGGGCCGGGCAGCACCGGGCCTGGTGCCCTCGCGGCGAACACCGGCCCGGCCCCGCCCGCCACACCAACCCCGCCAGCACCACGGGCTCGCCTGAATAAAAGATCTAGGACCCAAACCCGTCTATATCGTGCATTTGGGTCCTAGATCTTTACCGCCGTCCAACCTATGAGGCCAGCGTGACCGCCGGGACCAGGGTGGCAGGCGGAGGCGGGCCGCGAGCGCGAGAGGCCCCCCGGGGGGTGCCGCGCGGGGGCGCGTCCCGGGGGATCGACCAGGACCGGCCCGCCTAGCTCTGTAAGCCGCTTCGCCTGCGCCTGACGGGCCGGCCGACGGCTGTGCTCACGGTGCGGGAACCGATCCACGGGCTTGTGGCAAGTAGGGGTGAAGAGGTCTCCCTCTGTCATAAGGAGCAAAGCTCGTGAAAAGCTCATTTCCTCTGCTCCACCTGCGCGCGGCGGGTCTGGTCGCGGTCGCGGTGACGCTCGGCGTCGCCGCGGCGCAGCCGGCCGCGGCGCGGCCAGTGTCCCGGGCCGCGCCGTCCGCGGCCCAGGCGACCGCAGTCCGCAGAGCCGCGGCGCCGGGCGCGTCGCGGTCGGTGGTGCTGATCAACGGCGGCCAGGTCACGGTGCCCGCGGCGGGCCGGGGTCCGGACGTCGGCCGGATCGGCCCGGCCGCGGGCGGCGGTTCGGCCGCGCCCATGATGTCGCTGACCCTCGGCGGGCACCAGTACGCGATTCCCGCCGCCGCCCTGCCCTATCTGGGCCACGGCCTGGACCCCAGCCTGTTCGACGTCGCCGCCCTGGCGAGCCGCGAGACTGGGGGCCGGCTGCCGGTCCAGGTCGGCTACCAGGGCCGGCGGCCCGTGCTGCCCGGTGTGACGATCACGAGCGCCGGGGGCGGGATCGCCCGCGGCTACCTCACCGCGTCGTCGGCGAAGGCGTTCGGCGCCCTGCTGACCCGGCAGTACCTGGCCGACCGGCCCCGCGCCAGCTACGGCACCGACGGCCTGTTCGCCGGCGGGGTGTCAATCGACCTGGCCGGGACAACCCAGCCCCCGGCGGCGCGGCCGGACTTCCCGATGCACACGCTGACCGTCACCGGGACCAACCTGGCGGGCCAGCCGGATACCGGCGACCAAGTCCTCGTGATCAACGTGGACAATAACGCGCTCAACATCCCGTCGCAGGCGCTGAACGTCTTTTACCACGGGTCGGCGAAGTTCAGCGAGCCCGTCGGCCATTACTTCGCGCTCGCTTCGTTCACCGACGTCAGCGGCGGCAACGTGACCGGGTTCCGGGCGGACATCCTGCCGCAGTTCACGGTGTCGGGTAACACGACCGTGCAAACCGCCGAGCGCGCCGCGACCAGCGAGGTCATGGCGGTGACGCCCCGGCCGGCGGTCTCGGTCATGCCGGTGTTCACCCTCGTCCGCCCCGCCGCCACGGGCGTATCGGCGGCCAGCCCGCCGGTGGTGTGGGAAGCGATGGGCGCGGCCGACGTGCCGTTGTGGGTCAGCCCGACCACCCGCCGGCCGACGGCCGGGACGCTGCAGACAGTCACCGATTTCACGCTCGCCTCGCCCGCGGGGGCGGCGGGCACGCCGTACGAATACGACCTGGTCTACTCATCCAGCGGGGTCATACCGCCGCAGCGCCACGTGGTCCGAGCCGCAGGCCTGAGCACGGTGGACCAGAGCGACTACCTGGACACCACGGCCAGCGGGTACCAGTACCGGAACGCCTGGCTGCCGCCCCAGCTCTACGCCATCCAATGGAGCTATCCCGTCCTGCTAACCCTGCCCGGGCGGCGCGTCGACTACACCACCGCCTCGCCGCAACTGGCGTGGTCCACCTTTCTCGTCCAGAACCCGGGGAAGAACACCGGGGGCACGCTGCAATCGGAGGCCGAGCACGTCTACCGGCCGGGCGAGCGGGTGAGCGAGAACCTGAACGTCTACCCGCTGCACGAAGGGGCCGACGTGGACACGATCGGCGCCGCGTACTGGAACACGCAGCCGGTGTCGGCCAGCCGGTCCGGCAACCAGGTGACCCTCGATTTCGTCCCGTTCACCGACAACAACCCCGGCGACAACGGCACTGGATTCGGCACCGGGTTCGGTGCCCCGGTCACCGGCACCTACGAGATCGACGACAACGGGGTCAAGGTCGCGTCCGGGGACGCCACGCAGTCGCCCGCGTGGCAGGCCACGGTCAGCGCGAAACCATCGGTGATCCGGTTCATCCTCAATGCCGCCCAGCCGGCGGCGTTGTCGGACCGCACGCAGACCGTGTGGACCTGGAACTCGGCTGCCACGGCGGCGCAGAAGCTGCCGCGGTGGTGGCTGTGCCCGTCGTACTACTTCAACGGGCCGCTCAGCGACTGCACGGTGCAGCCGCTGATGACCCTGGACTACAACGTGGCCGGGATGAGCCTGAGCGGCTCGGTCCCCGCCGGCCGGCAGGTGCTCGGAGTGACCGTCGGGCACCTGCAGCTGAGCCAGGCCGCGAAGGTGACCGGCGCCACCGTGCAGGTGTCGTTCGACGGCGGCCAGACCTGGCAGCCCGCGGCGGTGACCGGAAACGGCGGCCGCTACCAGGCCACCTTCACCGCCCCCGCAACCGGGACGGCCGGATACGTGACGCTGCGGGTGACCGCGGCCGACGCGGCGGGCGGCCAGATCAGCGAGACCATCTGGCGCGCCTACGAGATCGCGTCATGACCCGCGACCAGGAAACGAGGGACAGACACGTGACGATCAGCAAGCGCATCACGGCCCGCCGGGCGGGTCTGACCGCGGCCCTGACCGCGGCCGCCGCCGCGGCGGCGCTGGCCGCCCTCCTGCCCGGCGCCGCGCAGGCGGCCCCGGCCCGGCCGGCCCCGGGCGGGGCGCCGGCCCTGCGGGCGGCCTGCGCGCCGGTGCCGTCGGGATACGCCCGGTGCCTGGTCCTGTACCGGCCCCAGGTCGCGGTGAACCGGGCCCTGGCCGCCCGCCGCACCGGCCCGGCGGCCGCGCCGGCCGGGCTGACCGCCAAGGACATCGAGGCCGCCTACCGGCTCCCGGTGAGCCAGAACCCCGCGCAGACCGTCGCGGTCGTGGACGCCTACAACACCCCGGATCTCGCGCGGTACCTGGCCACCTACCGCAAGCAGTACGGGCTGCCCGCGTGCACGCCGTCCGGCGGCTGCCTGCGCCAGGTCAACCAGGCCGGGAAGACCGCACCGCTGCCGGCCTCGGGCGTGGGCACCGGCTGGGACGTCGAGACCACGCTCGACGTGGCCATGGTCTCGGTCGCCTGCCCGCACTGCAACATCCTCGTCGTCGAGGCCGACGACAACAGCGTCGCGAACCTGGCCGCGGCCGAGGACACCGCAGTCCGGCTGGGCGCCGACGTCGTCTCCAACAGCTACGGCGGCCGGGAGGACGGCCAGAACCTGGCGTACGCGAAAGCGTATGACCATCCCGGTCACGTGATCGTGGCGTCCTCCGGGGACGAGGGCTTCACCGCGGCGAACTTCCCCGCCGACCTGACCTCCGTCACCGCGGCCGGCGGCACCGAGCTAGCCCCGGCCAAGACCAAGCGGGGCTGGGCCGAACAGGTCTGGAACGCCGAGACGGCCTTTCCCCCGGGCGCCTCGAGCAGCGGCTGCTCGGCCTACGTGCCCAAGCCGGCCTGGCAGCACGACCCGCACTGCCCGATGCGCACCGTGGCCGACGTGTCGGCGGTCGCGGCGAACATCCCGATCTACGACAAGACCGAGGGCGGCTGGCTGACCGTCGCGGGCACCAGCGTGTCGTCGCCGCTGATCGCGGGGGTCTACGCGCTGGCCGGGAACGCCGCCACGATCGCGCCCGGCTACCCCTACGCGCACGCCAAGTCGCTGTTCGACATCACCGTCGGCAACAACGACCCGGATGACCAGTACTACCACTCCGACGGCGCGATCTGCGGCTACGACTACCTCTGCGTGGCCAAGCCCGGGTACGACGCGCCCACGGGCCTGGGCAGCCCGGATGGCATCGGCGCGTTCTGAACCGAGCCGCGGGCCTGATCCCGGGCGGGCGACCGGGATCAGGCCCGCACGTGTCGCAGGTGACGGGCGACCTCGCCGGCGACGTCACGGTGATCGGCGAACACCCGCGCGCCGCCGGCGGCCAGGACCGGGGACAACAGCGGCGCCTTGCTCTCGGGCACCACCCAGGTCACCGCGGCCTCGCGGCCCAGCCCGGCGTACTCGTCGGCGGTGACCGCGTCGGCCAGGGGCGGGTCCACGGCGAAGAACACGACCGCCGGCCGCACCGCCGGCCGGCCGGACAGCTCCAGGGCGGCCTGATCGCGCCGCAGCATGACCCGGATGGCGCCCAGCACCTGCGGGAAGTCCACGCCCCCGGGCGAGCGGCGGAGCTGACGGCGCGGCAGCCAGCCCGCCTGGCGGAGCCTGCTCTTCCCGGCGGGCTGACCGCCGGACATGGCCCGCACCTGGTAGGCCAGGCCCGGCGTCCCGGCCAGGCTGCTGCTCAGCGCGCGCAGCACCGCGCGGCCGCGCCGCCAGCCCGGCCGGTCATCCAGCCGCTGGTCGCCGAGCAGGATCAGGAACACCAGCCCGGTCAAACCCGGCTCCGTCAGGTCGGCGGCCCGCACCCGGCCGGCCTCGGGCCAGGCCGTGCGGCCGAGCCACGCGGGCGGGGCCGGGACCCAGGGCAGGCTGGCCCACGCCCGGGTGTCGCGGTTCACAGCTTGCCGTCGTCGGGCAGCCCGAAGCCGGGACCGAGCTGCGGGATCGGGCGGGTCGCGCCGTTGGCGGACGCGCCCGGGCTGGCCACGCTCAGGTCGGCCCCGCCCCCGCCGCTGGGCAGCTTGGCCCGCACCTGCAGGCTCCAGTCCCGGAGCGTGGCGTCGAGGATCTTGGCCATCTCGGCCGCGACGTGCTTGTTCGCCCGCCGGCCCAGTTCTTCCTCTCGCTCGCGCATGTCCGCCTCGACCCCGATCCGGACGCGCGACTTGCCCTCCTCGATCCGCCTGCTCTCGATCCGGCGGGCTGTGGCGGCGTCGATGAGTTCCTCTTCCCTGAGCCGGCCCACGACCTCGTAGGCGGACAGCGGACCCATGTTGAGCAGGAACTTCACCGTGACCGGCAGGATCTCGATGAGGAAGAACAACGCCAGTACGGCCAGCCGCGCGGCCTCGAGGCTCGGGCTCGTCGCGCTGGCCTGCGACAGCGCCTGGAGCTGGGCGAGGATGCCGGTGTTCGCCTCGTTGACCTGCCGCCCGCTGGCCGCCGCGCCCCGCAGCTCGGCCTGAACCTGCTGATACTGCCGCTGGAGCCCCGGCAGGGCCTGCTGGGCCTGCGCCTTGAGCTGCGAAACGCGACTGCCCAGGTCATGGGAAAAGCCGCTCTGCGCGGTTTTCAGCGTGGCCTGCGCCGCGTTAAGCCGGCTCTCGACTGAATTGTACGTGCTGACGGCCTGCTGATATTCCTGGTATTTCGCCTGGGCCCGGGGGCCGTTGCCGACCTTGCCGGACGAGCCCACGCAGTTCTGGCCGTCCAGCTCGCACTGCCATGCCTCGCGCGCGGTGACTTCCGCCTGATAGTCACTTTGCGCCTGCCGCTGCAACTGGCTGACCTGTGTCTGCGCGGATTGCAACTGCGGGCTGGTAATGCTCTGCGGAAGATGGCCATTCAAGATGCCTTCGTCCGTATTGATCTGGGTCTTTATCCGGTTAGCTTGCTGCTGCTCGCCGCTGCCGGCCTCCAGCGCCGCTTCCTGCCGGGATTCCTTCTGCTGCATGACGAAGAGCTGCTGATTGATGTCGCTGGCGAAGATGCGCAGGACGAGCGGCGTGGAGATCACGAGCGCGAGAACGACCGCCAGCGCCAGCCGGGGCAGCGTGATCAGCACCAGGCGCGTGCGGTTGCGGGTCGAGCCCATGCTCAGCACCAGGAACCGGTCGAGGTTGAGGATGACCACGCCCCAGAGCAGGCCGAGGACCCCGGCCGCGGCCAGCGGTGCCTTCACCCCGTCGTGCAGCGCGAAGATCATCGATACCACCGCGATGCCCGAGGTGGTCAGCAGCACGCCGGCCATCTGGACGAACCGCGCCCGTTCCTGCGGCACCTGTTCCAGCAGGGCCTCGTCACCGCCCCCCAGCCAGGCCATGGCGTCAGCCGTTCGCTTGATCATTTCCGCCCCCCAGCCTGGCCCGCCGCAGCGAGGCCACGTACCGCTGCCCTTCGTTCTGGATAAGGCCCTGCAGCGCGCCTGACGTGGCCGCGATCGCCTCATCGAGGCGCGGCGCCGCCATCGGCGTCAGCCGGTCCGGCCGCATGCTCTCGACGAGATCGAGCGCGCGCACCGGCGGCACGCGCAGCGGGCCGGGCCCGCTCACCCGCGTGGACAGCCGGCCAGCGAACGCGGCGGTCATCGGATCGAAGCAGAAGGCCTCGAGCGCCGGGACCTGCGGCCGGGCCAGGCCGCCCAGGCTGACCGTGACCGGCGCGCGGGCGGCCGTCCGGCACGCCACCACCCGGTAGAGGTAGCCGTACAGGTCCTTGGCCGTCGGCCGCCGGGCGCGGTCGGCCGACAGCGCCCGGGTGACGAGGTCGGCGCCGACCGGGTCAAGCTCGCCGGGCAGCAGCCCGGCCGGCTCACCCGGTGCGTCCCCGGCCCCCGGGACCAGCACGCGCAGGATCGCCAGGCCCAGCTTGTACGCGTCGGTCACGGTGTCCTGCCGCGCGTCCGCTGACCCGGCCGCGTTCTCGGGCGGTTCCCAGCCCGGGGTCGAGGACTGGCTGCGGCCCGGATCGGCCAGCGGCGCGGCACCGTCGCAGCCGAGCAGCATCAGCCGCGGCGGGTCGGCCGCGAACGCCGCGCGGGCCAGGCTCAGGTCGCCGTACACCCAGCCGTGCGCGTGCAGCCGGCCGATCGCGTAGACCAGGTGCGCCAGCAGGATGAGCCGCTCCGTCTCGCCGACCTCCGGCAGTTCAACCCGGGCGGCCGAGCGCTGCGCCGCGCTCGCGGTGAGCCACGACAGCGCGCGCGGCCGGGCCACCACCGCGCGGGAACCCGGATCGGCCTGGCGGGCCCGGAATTGCGCCGGGACCGCGGGCATGAGAAACCCGGAGACGTTCCCGGGAGCGTCTTCGACCAGAGCCCGGGGCCAGGCGCAGTACTGGTCGAGTTCCGCGCGGTCCGCGGGGCTCATCCCGTCGCGCAGCGCTACGGCCGCCGCCACCTGCGCGGCGCGATCAATCGTCAATTCTTTGAACGCCAGGGGCGTGCGGTCACCTGGCAGGCGGAAGCGTTCTGCTCGGAATACCCGGCCGAACCTGCCTTCCGCCAGGAAGGTCAGTTTCCCCAGGCTGACCTGCCTGACGTTCGTTCGCGTCCCGATTGGGTACGCCTTCATCCCCCGCGGCCCGTCTTTGGTCGTAAGTTAGGTACATCGTGAATGTCCGCCGCCGTTAACCTCACCTCGGGTGAGAAAAGAAAGCGCGCGGCCGGTTAGCCATGTACCCGGGCTCCTGCTATTCATGCTTCGGCCCGGCCCGGCCCGGCCCGGCCCGCAGCCCCGCACCCGCGCTCCGGCCGGGCCCGGGCCGGGAGCCGGCCCGTTCGCCGCGCCGGCCCACCGCGATGGCAGTGCCGCCTCGCCCGCCTGAGCGGAATGATCCGGGAAATTCCGAATGCGGCTATCCGCGGTCGCGGCCTCCAAGTAGTTTGACGAGCGAGCGGCGCCCTAACGGCGCCGAACGCGGTCAACGGGGAGGCGCCGTCATGGAAGCCGTGATCAAGGGCACGACGATGCCCATCCTGGAAGTGTCGCTCGGCCCGGGCGAGGCGGTCGTCTCCACCCACGGCGAGCTGGCCTGGATGACGCCGAACATCCAGATGTCGCAGACGACGAACATGGGCGGCGGTGGCGGCGGGGGGTTCATGCAGGGCCTCAAGCGGGTCATCGGCGGCGGCGGGATCTTCCTGACCCGGTACCAGGGACCGGGCGCGATCACGTTCGCGGCCAAGGTGCCCGGCCACATCATGCCCGTGGACATCAACCCGGGCGAGGCCTACTACGTGCACCGGCACGGCTGGCTGTGCGGGACTCCGGACATCTCGCCGAGCGTCGGGCTGCAGCAGTCGTTCCGCGGCGGCATGTGGGGCGGCGACGGCTTCGTGCTGCAGAAGCTGGAAGGCCAGGGCCGGGCCTGGATCGAGCTGTCCGGCGAGCTCACCACCTATGACCTGCCGCCCGGCCAGACGCTGATGGTGCACCCCGGGCACGTCGGGATGTTCCAGGGCAGTGTCCAGTTCATGGTCACCCGGATGCCGGGGATCGCCAACACGTTCTTCGGCGGCGACGGCTTCCACCTGGTCGCGCTGACCGGGCCCGGGCGGGTGTGGCTGCAGTCGATGCCGCTGCCGGTCCTGGCCCATGCGCTGTCGCCCTACCTGCAGCAGGACACCGGCAACGCCGCGCAGTCGGTCGGCGGCGGCGCGGTCGGCGGGATCATCGGGGACATGCTCCGCGGGAACTAACCCGCGAAAAGCTGTTGGCCCGGGGGGCCATCGGGACTCCTAGCACCGTAATGACCATGCGGGCACCGCCGCGCGGCGGCGCCCGGCGGTGCACGAGGAGACCAGCATGATCACCCTGACCAAGGCTTCGGCTCTCATGGCCACCACGCTCACGTCGGCGGCCGTGGTGGCCACGCTGGCCATGCCGGCCCAGCCGTCCGGGGCCACGCTGCGCCTGTCCGCCGGTTCCCCGGCCCTGTGCGGTCCCGCGGTCGCCCCGGCTCCGTGCGCCACCCCGGCCGGGCCGGCGTCCGCGGGGCGGCGCTGAGCCCGGCAGGCCGGTCCGGCCCCCGGGCCGCCCCGGCCGCGGGCACGCATGCCAGAACCGTTATCAACGAGGCTGTTCCGCGAGCGTGTTCTCCCCCTACGGTTTTCCCATGCAGGACCGCGAGATCGTCGCCGCCATCGTCGCCGGCGACCCGGCGGGCCTCGCCGCGGCCTACGACCGCTACGCGCAGGCGCTGTACAACTACTGCCGCTCACTCCTGGCCGAGGCGGCCGACGCCGCGGACGCCGTCCAGGACACGTTCGTGGTCGCCGCGTCCAAGCTGGACGGGCTGCGCGAGCCGGACCGGCTCCGGCCCTGGCTCTACGCGGTCGCGCGCAACGAGTGCCACCGCCGGCTGCGCGCCCGCGCCCGGACCGCCGACCTCGAGGAGGCCGGCGAGGTGACCGACACCGCGGCGGAGGACGTCGGCGGCGCCGCCGAGCGCGGCGAGCTGCGTGACCTCGTGCGGTCCGCGATCGCGGGCCTGAACCCAGGCGAGCAGGAGGTCATCGAGCTCAGCCTGCGCCACGAACTCGACGGCTCGGAGCTGGCCGGCGCGCTCGGCGTTCCGGTGAACCAGGCGCACGCGCTGGCCTCGCGCGCCCGCGGGCAGCTCGAGCGGTCGCTCGGCGCGCTGCTCGTGGCCAGGACCGGCCGCGAATCCTGCCCGGAACTCGACGCGCTGCTGGCCGGCTGGGACGGTCAGCTCACCGTGCTGCTGCGCAAGCGGGTCAGCCGGCACATCGAGCACTGCGACGTATGCGGCGCGCGCAAACGCCGCGAGCTGAGCCCGGCCATGCTGCTCAGCGCGCTCCCGATCTTCATGCTCCCGCCTGGCCTGCGCCAGCAGATCCTGCGCCTGGTCTCCGACGTCAGCCCCGAAGCGACCCGCTACCGCGAGCACGTGGCGCGCCGGGCCGAGCCGTTCGGCCCGGCCGGGTTCCCGGTGCCGATCGCGCCCCTCGGCCGGACCCGTCCGCGCGGGCGGACCGTGGCCGTCGCCGCGGTCGCCGCGCTCGTCCTGCTGGGCGGCGGCGCGGTCGCCGCCGCGGTGCTGCACCCGGGCGGCGCCCCGTCGATCAGCGCGGCCGTCCGCCACGCCGCGACGAAGTCGCCCGCCAGCGCCGCGGCCGCGCCGGCCGGCGCCCCGTCGCCCCGATCCTCGCGCTCGCCGGGCGCGGCGACGCCCTCACCCAGCGCCACGGCCACCCCGTCCGGGGCGCCCTCGGCCACGCCCACCCGCACGTCCGGCCCGGGGCCCGGGCCGACGCCCACGCAC
>Ga0102924_1002266_pt1 | contig 21192 bp, 13 predicted proteins | sample PaiPotPPM11metaG_FD_80116 | JGI IMG/M metagenome (GOLD analysis project Ga0102924, IMG submission 80116) | Iron sulfur acid spring bacterial and archeal communities from Banff, Canada, to study Microbial Dark Matter (Phase II) - Paint Pots PPM... ...
CTCCCGACGGCGCCACGTCCTATTCCTACGACGCCTCGGGCAACCTCACGGATGACGACGGAACCCAACAAGAGTTCAACGATGGCGACGAGCTCTGCTGGTCAGTTTCAGGCACTTCAGATGGCGGGTGCGACACGGCGCCGAGCGGAGCTACAACCTACACCTACGACGACAACGGCAACCTGACCGCCATCACCCCTGCCTCGGCGAGTGCTGCGTCACTCGACTACAACGCCGCTGACGAGCTGTCCGGCTACCAGCTGGGTAGCGGAGCGGTCATCTCATACGCCTACGATGGGGACGGCCTGCGCGTGAGCGAGACCACCAGCGATACCACGACCCAGTTCACCTGGAACGACTCTGGCCCGCTGCCCCTGCTGATCCAAAAGACAACAGGATCGGATACGACTTCCTACATCGACGGGCCTTCGGGTCTGCCCCTGGAGGAGATCAATCCAGACGGCGACACCTACTATTATTCCCAGGACAACTTGGGGTCGACCAGGGCCTTGACCAACTCGAGTGGCGACCTAGCCGACACCGATACGTACGATTCTTACGGGAATGTAACCGCCAGTACTGGCAGCGTCGCTGATGCCATGCTATTCTCGGGCCAGTACATGGACACCGAAAGCGGTCTTTACTACCTGTTAGCTCGCTACTACGATCCCTCCACCGGCCAATTCCTCAGCGTGGACCCGCTAGTTCAAGACACTCAGATGCCGTATGCGTACGCGAGTGGTGATCCAATCAATGGGATTGACCCGTCCGGCAATGATGTAACACGAGCCGAAATGTGTGAAAAGCTTACGACGTTGGCGTGTGGCCGCCAGCCTGAAGTAACCTGGGGCTCGATTAGCGTGGGGCTTTGCGGCAGTGCACTAGGAGTAGTTAGGCTCGTAGGTGGGTTTTTAACCATCTGTCCCATTGTCTTGCGATTTCAGGATGGCAATCTAGCTGGGGTCGGTTCGACTGAGACGGTAGGCGGGGGCATCGGCCAGGGGGGCGCCATCGCTGGCACCGTGGGGTTAAGTGTGGCAGATCCTTCCAGGATCTCCGACTTGGGCAACTTCTTTATTTATGCGGAGGGTGCGGCGGGGGCTGGTCCAACTGCGGCCTTCTCGAGGGCGCAGGGCCGGGAGACCTGTGGCACTCGAGTTGACGTTTGGAGTGCCGGAGTGGGGACTGGAGCCGGATTGAGCTACCTAGCGGGAGGCTCGTGGACTTTTACGCAAACATGGTGGGGAAGTTGAGTACCCACCCTAGTCGTGCTCTCGAGTACAACGCTCCAAGTCGCCAGTTCTACCCCGTGATCTTTGGAGTGATGACGGTCGGCGGACTCGCATTCTTGCCGGCCGCGTTGATCGGCGGTAGTCCACCGTGGTGGTTTCCGCTCATCTTTCTGGCGATTTGTGCGTGGCTCGACTTCGGCTATCTCTATTGGACGTATAACTCCGTCCGAGTCGAGGGCGGTGTTCTCTATTGGGGAGGCACGTTCCGGAGGGGCTCGGAGTCCATGGCTGAAGTCATGGATGTTAAGGAGATATGGAGCGGCGGCATCAACGTTTTTGAACTCCGTGATGGACGCCGTATTCGTGTGATCGTCTTTCAAGGATATTACCCATTCCTACAGGGACTCAGGAGCGCATATCCTCACTTACCCCTCCCAGCCGGCAGGAATGCCGAGTTCGTAAACAAATTCAACTGGCGCGCCTCGGAGGATAAGCAGTTCACGACCCCTGGTCCGGGACTGCGCATCCCTGGGATGTTAGTCTTTGTGATCCTGCTTGTCGTGCTGTTTGTGGTGGCGGGGCTAGTCTTTCCTCACTTGCAGTAGCGGCTCGGCATCTGGTTGCAGGTTGAGAGAATGCTTGATAGGCCCTTCCTTGACAGGTCCTTCCTTGGATACTCAATTACGCGTGGATGGCAATGGTGGGCGTGCAGGGAGGAGCTGGCTAGCCGAGGTGGGGGCAACTCGATTGGAGTAACGTCGCTATGGCGGTCGACTGGACAGAGATAGCCGCGATTGCGACTGGATTTGCAGCTCTGGTCACAGCCTGTGCAGCTGGGGCTACTCTCTGGGTGGCTCACAGGCTCGCATCCAGTCTTGCCGTAATAGCTTCCCTTCTTTGCTCGTACCCGCCGCGTATTGCCGGTGGCATCTTATCTCAGGCAGCCTCAGCCATCCGGCCAACGCTCGACCCATAGCTGTCTGCCAGCTCTAAGTCAGCTCTAGTCCGTCCCCATCCCTGGTCCCAGCACGCCCTTAAGTAGCGTCACTGACCGTCTTCATATGCTAGTTTTGTCCTCAAACTGGCCCGAAAGAGCCGATTTCTTCTACGAAATAGAAAGAGGCGCCTGAATTGACCTCGGACGCCCCTAGACTAAGAAACTCGCGAGCGCTTAGCAGTTAATTCGCGAATGCCTCCAGCTCGCTCGAGGCATTTGCGAGTTTCTAGCAGGCCTGGGAAGATGGGCTTCCTGGGATGAGCTGGGAGACGCTCTGGGCCGGCTTGAGAGTGTGGCGAGTGACCTGGGTGCTTGGCTTGGTTATTGCGGTTGTGGTGACACCAAGCACGAATTAGCCGCAATCCTTTGGTGCTAAGCCAGGCTCGTCCCGAGTAAGGCAGACTGGCCGAGAGACCGAACGCAGGAGAGTGTATGTTCAGTCTCAACGCAAAACTTAGCGAGTGCGACTCGCGGTTGACGCACGGAGGAGCCGCGATATATTTGTCAACGATGGAACCTAAGTCGCTCCAGCATCCAGACAGTGGCCATGCTGCGGACGTTGAGGCCATGTTTCAACGCGCCGGACTCACGATGTTTTGGCGCGGATCAGAGATAACTTGCATAACGAAGTGGATGACTGCTCCCGATCGACCGGCTACGAGTAAGAGAGAGGCTGCTCCGTCGCAACCACCACGCTAAAAAGGCCAAATTCTTCGTAACCCATGATTAGCGCGACGCAGTGGGCGTCAACGATACTTCTGTGCAACAGGTCGGCGTGGCTACTCGGAATGTCCGTGGTTATCCCAAACTGCGGCGCTAGGAGCGTGATTGTGGGCGACCCTCCCTGGGTCTCCAGCATGAGCGTGGCGCGTGGCCAGTAGAAGAGTGGGAGCCGCAACTCCTTGACCCAAGCAGGAACGGACGACTCTGTCAACGTGAGTTGCTGCGCCTGGATCGCGTGAAGCCTGTCCAAAATCTCGGGTCGAGAAAGATGGGGCCAGACAATGGTCACAGTTGCGAGCACTCGTCCTCGCTCGTCCAATGTCGCGGCGATTGTGATTCTCGTGACGTCTTCGTGCACGATACCCTCCCCGTTGAACAGATCACATGGCCTAGTCGAGTGCTGGGAAGCCGTGCCGGAAGATGGAATTCCATGCATCGAAGGCTTTCGCGAGCTTTCCTGCTGCCTCTAGCTCGAGAGCACTCTTCGCGCCCTTGGCGTCCTGGTCCAGCATCCTGACAACGCGGGCGCGCTCTTCTGCTGAGAGATAGCCGTCGATCCTCCCTCCCGCCTCCCAAGGATCGTGAAATTCGCTGCGAACCCAACTGGGTAACGCGACGAGGGTGCTCTCTACCCGCTTGGCATAGGTAGTTGGGAGTGTCTTCGCCTCGCGCCACATGCGCCAGACCATCAGCTCAGTGTGAAAGCTGGTCAAGTGGGCACCATTCTGTAGGTTCCAGAACTTTATGATCCGGATCAGCGGCGTGAGCATGTTTTCTAGGGCTTGATTGCGGTCCGTGATGAGCCTGGTGTGGTACGCGGGGTTCGTGGCGGACCAACGATTCTTCCCATTTGGGATGAAGTATCCGCCGCCGTCGCGCCGGAAGGCCGGAACCACATCAGCTCGAATCACCGAGAAGTCCAGTCGCACCGCGACTTGACGAGCCGACACCGTGGTGGTCGCATAACCGTCGTTCAAGCGGTCTCTCAGTAAATAAAGTAGGGCACGGGAGTCATTGTCGTAGCGAGCTTTGTAGTGAGAGTAGGAGAAGGGCGCGAGGATATCGAGGTCTCGCTCCGGGCGGATGATCGTGCCGCGTCGATAGGAGCCGATGGTGAACGGCGCTTCGGCCATCGTGAAATGATCATTCAGGAAGGCCTTGATCCCCGTGACCCGAGTGGCTGCTGTCGCTGATTGAGGCTCGGTGAGGCGCAAGCGAGTCAGCAGGTCAGTGAATGCGCCACTGACACTGATGGCCATCAGAAGGGCACCGCTTGCCAAAAGTGATCTGCGACGTAGTCCGACTCGCCAGCTTCAACGCTCTTCTGGGCTTGGCGATAGGCCCAGGTGGGAGCACGAAGCGGGGGCTGCTGAGCCAAGGCGTTGAGGCGCGCGTTGAGGGCTCGGAGCTCACTCTCAAGTTCGGCGCTCGTCCACCGGGAGCTACCGATCCGAAGGCCGCGGAACTCACGAGTATCGTTGCGCAGGACTAGGTAAGCGGCACCCTTGCTCGCATAGCCTTGGTAGGTTTCTTCGGGTCGAAGCACGGCCCTAGTTCCAGCGAGCACCGCGGCAGCCAAGCCCAATACTCCGGCTAGGACGGGCACCCTCGTCAGTAAGGCAGTTGCCCCGGCCCCTGCCGCAGCGACTGTAGCTGCGATAGATGACGGTAGGCCTACATAGACAGCCACCGTGGCCCAGCGAGATGCGGCCTTCTGGAAGGTGCGCGCCGACCAACTGCTGTCGACGATGATCTGGCTGGCCGACTCCCAGAGTGCTCGTCGGACGTCTAGTTCCTCGCCCGGTAGAGCAGAATCCAGACTCGGGCCGTCGCGGGCACCAGCCGATAGTTCGTGGCCCACACTGCCGCCTCACTAATCGCCTCGTTGACCACGATCATCTTGGGTGTTCAGCGCGTGATTGTCAACCCCTGGTGGGGAACAGATGTGCCTACACCATATCTAGCCAAACAGAATCCGACATCCCGGCGTTGAACTTGGGAACGAGCCATCGGTGCCAGGGAGCGGAGTGCAGATGGTCTACCACACCTACCAATTCCGGCAGATCGAGGAGAGCAACCGGGCAAAGTGGGAGGGGTGGGCTCAGGCTAAGGATGAGCGTGGCGACTTCGACGAAGCGCAGGGCACCCGAGATTTCCTGAAGAAGTGGGAGGAGGAACAGGGTCAAGAGAAGGAGGAGCTTGTCTGTCCCACTTGCCAGCGCCGGTGGCTAACACCAACCGCCAGAGGCACCCTACGCCCCACACCGGATGGGATGTCCCTCAGCCATCTTGGAGCGGGTGCGCCAGCTGCGCATGGACATCCATGCACTTGAGGCTGAGCTCGATCGAAAGTTGGACTCGCTAGAACTGGATAGCGATGATGACTAGGCGGTGGTTGGCGACAGCAATTTGACCGCAGCCGCAGTCCCAGATGTAATTGTCCCGTGCGTCACATTTGGCCGAAACTTCTGTCCTACTGCGCTGCCAAGTTGGCAGCTTTGGTCGTGTTGGCCGTCGTAGCTGCCGGCTGTGGTTCGAACACGCCCGTGATTACCAAGCCCACGCCTTCTCCCTCGGCTTCGGCTTCGCCGACGGCTAAGACGACTTCGGGCTCCAAGGGGCTGACTTTGGCTGAGGCAACCAGTCCCGGCTATATCGCCAAATTCCCCTTGGTCGATTGCAACACGCTCTCGGCATCAGCTCAGACCGCCTGGGCTACGCTTCTAGCCGGTAGTTCGACTGGAAAGTGTGCTCCAGCGAATTTCTTGACCCAAGATGTTCCCCTTGTCGGAATTAACGTCGAAAACGACGATTCCAGCATCTCGCAGGCTCAGGCAAATGCCTACGGAAAGGCACTCATCACCTCCCTTGCTTGGATCAACTGGGCTGCCTATGGCGGATCTCCTGGCGTCTTGGCCGCAATTCCGTTCGAGAACGGGCCAATCGCGCCCGAATACCAGATGATCGCCGGCGGAGGAGTAGTCACGACCCCCATCCACGGAATCGCGGCCTACCCAGAGCAGCTCATCTTGGTGCCGCTCAACAGCGCAGGGCAAACGGCCGTGGCCAATACCACCGCCAGCTTTGCTCTGATTGCCAATTACGGATCGTATACCGATGAATACACCTGGTCTTACCCATCTGGCAGCACGCCTCCCTTTCCCTTGAAGGGAAGCGATCAAACTACGCCTGCTATTTACGACGGCTCGATCAGCACTAATGCAGTTCTGGGAACCTTCTTTTCAGTCAACACCTATGGCTTGAACTGCTCGGTTGGACCGGCAGAAGGGATTTGCCAGGCAGCGGGTGTTTCATGAAGACTACAACCCGGCGCTTTGAGGAGAGCGCCCTTAGATGAAACTAAGGGCGGAGGGGCTGGTTCTAGCTGTCATTCTTGCTTCGATGGCGTCGGTCTTCACAATGATTACCCCTGCCTTTGCTCAATGTGGAACCTGTACTTCAGGAGGTTCGACGGGCTCCACTGGTTTCACTATTACTAGTAGTGGCAGTCTGACCTATAGCCCAGCCAACGGATCGATTACCCAACCGGCCAATCCAGCCGCTCCACCTCAGCCCACCACGGCTGCTTCTTGTGTTGGTGATTACTACGAGTCATACGGTGTCGGGCTGAGCGGGATCACGGTCGAATACCAGTCTGGTATCAATACGCTGGGTTGGGTATCTATCTACAGGTAGATACATTTGGCAACAATTGCTCCATTGGACCAGCAGCTGCTATTTGTCAGGATGCGGGAGCCTCTTGGATTCCGGAGTGCGCAACGCTTCAAGAGGTGTTGTCGTGAACCATGGGAGCGAACGGCGGCCAACCTGATGGCTTGCCCTTTAGCTAGCTGTTTGGAACCTCGGCGACCGCTGCATTCACAGCCAGCGTGACCAAGTCACGCGATGGTCTCGTCATTTCGCGGAAAGCCACCACCTGCGTCGCCACAACGGCTAGCACGACATACTGCATCAGGTTGGCATAGACGGTGTGAACCCGATGCAGTTGGAAGGCGCGTTCTCTCAACGGCATGGAGCCGCCCCAAGTGACCTGGCCATCAGTGGTAGTCGCGGCACGATAGGGGGTCATGTGGTGTCCAACCCCACTAGTCATACGCCAAAGGTCAGCTGGCCAGCCCAACTCGTAGCGACTCTGCCAGTAGAGGAGCATCGGCGCTACGTCTTTGTAACTCCTGCCTCGGCCCGTGCAACCACTCCCTTGATGCCGCTGAGTCACTTGTTCAAGCCAAGTCCTCGCGTTATCGAGCGCATCTGCTTGCATTGAGCCGGGGTTGGCCTGGTCAAGGTTGGACTTGTTCGCCTTTGCCATCCCAAGTTCGAGGCATGACGCGCGCCTAGCAGCAAACACCCCTTCAGCATCCGTGCCGAGACAGCGCTGGGAGATTGGGTGGGTCCCGCGCGGCTCACCCTCTGCCACCCAGGCGGCGTGTGCGACGGCTTCGAGCATGCTTCGCAAGATCACATCAACCGCCCAGGACTCGACCGGATGACAAAGCAGTGTCAGGCACGCGTGGAACTCCGGCACCACGATCGTTCGGATCTGCATCAAGAGCCCGGCTGCTCGATCACTGTCCAGATCGGTGAGGTGGGGAGAGCCAATCAGGTCTTCCGCATCTACTGCCCAGTGCCGTGACGCGTCTAGCGCCTGGTCGAGGGCGACCTCAGCGGGCGACCATTCGGCACTCATCCGGGAGAGTTGTCTACAGGGTCGGTTGCCTCGGTGAGCGGTGGTTGGTCTCCCTCGGCCGGAAACTCAACCGCTGCCATGAAGTCGCCCGCCGAGCGCCATTTGTCGTCTTTGGGGTCAACCTCACAGCCAGCAACCCGGAGGCGACTGATCAACTTCTCACGCGTGTCCCACGAGTTGTCTAGGCGAATTGTGTGGCGACCAATGATATCGGAGAATGGTCGCAGATTACCCAACTCGACGATAACCGTTCGGCGAGGATGGGAAAGGAAGGCCATACCTGCCTCGAAGTAAACGTTGGGCCTAGCTTGGTATTCCTCTCGCAGTTCGCTCGGGGAGGCCGCATGTACGGGGCGCAGCTGGACTCGTTCGTCAGGAGTCAGGAACACGATCACCGCGCGCGCGAGGTGAAAGCCAGCCGTGAGTATGTCCCCTGTATAAGGAGCGCCACTCCCAGTAGCGGCGATGGCGTCGAACTCGAAATCTACGATGTGGAGACCAAGTGAGGTGAGGAACTCCTTGAGGGCGGCAGTTGCCTCTTTGTTGCGCCCGTGAACTACGAAGACCTTGCGTGCATCTCCCGCGAGATCCTCTACTGGAGTTATGACAGGGCTCTGGCTTGGCTCTGTGTCCTCAGTTGAGGGCTGCTCGGCAGTCGCCAGTTCTGCTGGAAACAATCGATTCAACTGCGCCAGCTCCGCTTGTTGCGCTTGGGTAATTTGGTCGATACGGTCCAAGACATCAGCCACGGTAGAAACGCCGAGATACCTTCTTGCCCCACGTTCGTTGACGGTGAATGACCAGCCGTCAGGATTAGTGCCGCCCCCTCGCCAGAAGCCCGGTAGTCCACCCACCACAAGGTCGAAAACAACTCGGAGGGCGTTGCTGTCAGGCGAGAGTCCGAGATTGGCTGCGAGTTCGCTGCTGCTTACGGTCAGATACTCGTCAGCCGACTTCGGCTCAAATTCGGACGCGAGGCGGGCTACCTCGCCGATTACGGCGACGAGTTCCCGGAGATCGTCATCAGTCCCGGAGACCAGTGAGAGGCCGCGGATTGTCAGTCGAACCTCTTGCTGGTCGGGCTCCCACCCGGATCGGAAGCGGCTCAAGTCGGGCCAAAGGAGTCCCGGAGGTAGCTCAGGGCTCAACGCAACTAAGTCGACCTGCTGCTCACGGTGGAGAGCGTCATCCAACTGCCTGGTCGTCGGCCAGCGGTTGTTGGCGCTATAGAAATCCCACACACGCTGGAGAAGCGCATGCACGGGTGTTGGAGCCGGCGGCGCAGGTGTTGCTGATGGAACGGCAGATGGTTCCAAGGGCTCCAGTATCTCGTCGGTAACATCTCTGCCTTCGGAGAAGATCTCGTAGTCGACTGGGACTCCCGCTACGCGGGTGTTTGTTTTGGCCCGCGGCCTGATCTGTTCGGCGGATTCGTCGGTAACGCGGATCTGGATCTGCTCAATCTCATCTGGGGAGAGACGCCGACCGGCCAAATTAATCGAGCCCTGCTCGCGGTATGGCTTGACCACCTTGGCTTCCAGTTCCTCGCGGGATAGGTCGAGCTTCCCCACCCCCGGCCATTGGTGACTGCGAAGGGTGATCCAAACGTGGTAGTGGCTCATACCCGCGCTGCTGGATGGTTCACGTTAGCTTCCAGTAGCCACGCCTACCCTTGACCTTGGCGAAGCGGGGATCTCGGGCTAGCGTCTTGTGCAAGGTGGCATAAGCTGAGTCGGTTCTGAGGAGCTTACCGGCGCTCTGGAGTGCCTCTGTCAGCTCGATAGCTCGCATCTCGCCGTTTGCCCGTAGCAGCACCTCGATGGCGTCGCCGATAGTTCCAGAGGCCAGCTGAGTCCCCTCAGGCTGCCCGCCAGAGCGCACTAGGCTGATGCCAGCCTCCAGGGCCCGGATCTGACCCGCCAGGCGCCTCCTAGCCTCTCTGGTGTCCTCTAGGGACTGGGCCAGCTTGTCGTCCTGGCGGCGTAGAGCCGCAAGCTGCTCTTCGAGGGGCCGCAGGGGATCCGCCCGCCCGGGTGTCGGGGTAATGGTGGCAGCAGTCTAAGCCTATGGTCTTCTGGGCTAGGTAGGCGTGCCTTATAGAGACATGGTATAGTCGGGCCTACCCGATCTTTGAGCAGAGGTTCAGGCGATGTTTTCGAGGGTCCGAAACCGGCCTGCCAAGGCATGTCGTCAGCCTATGGAGGCTGCACTGACGGCCTTGTTACATGCACTGCTAGGTAACTCGTGCGCGTGTATTACGCGCGCATGCGCGCGCAGGGCAGATCAAATGCTCCGAAGACGAGGCGATTCCTGTTTGACAGCTTTCTGCGGCCATGGGATCCTAGTTTTATGCCGACCTCTGCGACCAGCCCAAGCCTGGCCACATTCGAGTGCTCTGGCGGGCTTTTGCCCCAGCTTGGACTCGCAGACTGCGTCGGCAGCGGTGGAGCCCGCCACCAGACCGGGGGTGCTTGCCGGGCCTAACCGAGGGAAGCTTCAGCGCATCCCGGGATCGCCTCTTGGCGCTGCCTAAAGGGCACAAGTACCGAGCGGTGGCGAGTCGGTCCTTCCGCCCCAGGTATGCCCCTAACGACGAGCAATGGGAGCGCGCCGTTCCCCTGCTGGTGGAGATTTTGGCCCACGATCCAAGGCAGCTCGCGGCCAATGATCGCTCGCTCCAGATTCACCGCTCCGCTTTGGCCTCGCACCTCTACTGGCTTGCCGGCGATTACCCAGATCAGCTCACCGCGGACTTTGCTCTTGACGAAAGGCAGGTGAGCCAATCGGCAGCCCGCTCGGAAGGCTACCTCACCCGTCGGTCGCGACACGCCTACATGTCCAAGCTTCGCTACTTCCGCAGGGGCTATCCCAAGCTCTTCCCAGCGAAGGACCCCATACCACCAGCAAATCACTTCGGCCCCGTGACCGATGTCGAATTCGACATCGGTCACGGGGCCGAAGTGATTTGCTGGTGGTATGGGGTCCTTCGCTGGGAAGAGCTTGGGATAGCCCCTGCGGAAGTAGCGAAGCTTGGACATGTAGGCGTGTCGCGACCGACGGGTGAGGTAGCCTTCCGAGCGGGCTGCCGATTGGCTCACCTGCCTTTCGTCAAGAGCAAAGTCCGCGGTGAGCTGATCTGGGTAATCGCCGGCAAGCCAGTAGAGGTGCGAGGCCAAAGCGGAGCGGTGAATCTGGAGCGAGCGATCATTGGCCGCGAGCTGCCTTGGATCGTGGGCCAAAATCTCCACCAGCAGGGGAACGGCGCGCTCCCATTGCTCGTCGTTAGGGGCATACCTGGGGCGGAAGGACCGACTCGCCACCGCTCGGTACTTGTGCCCTTTAGGCAGCGCCAAGAGGCGATCCCGGGATGCGCTGAAGCTTCCCTCGGTTAGGCCCGGCAAGCACCCCCGGTCTGGTGGCGGGCTCCACCGCTGCCGACGCAGTCTGCGAGTCCAAGCTGGGGCAAAAGCCCGCCAGAGCACTCGAATGTGGCCAGGCTTGGGCTGGTCGCAGAGGTCGGCATAAAACTAGGATCCCATGGCCGCAGAAAGCTGTCAAACAGGAATCGCCTCGTCTTCGGAGCATTTGATCTGCCCTGCGCGCGCATGCGCGCGTAATACACGCGCACGAGTTACCTAGCAGTGCATGTAACAAGGCCGTCAGTGCAGCCTCCATAGGCTGACGACATGCCTTGGCAGGCCGGTTTCGGACCCTCGAAAACATCGCCTGAACCTCTGCTCAAAGATCGGGTAGGCCCGACTATACCATGTCTCTATAAGGCACGCCTACCTAGCCCAGAAGACCATAGGCTTAGACTGCTGCCACCATTACCCCGACACCCGGGCGGGCGGATCCCCTGCGGCCCCTCGAAGAGCAGCTTGCGGCTCTACGCCGCCAGGACGACAAGCTGGCCCAGTCCCTAGAGGACACCAGAGAGGCTAGGAGGCGCCTGGCGGGTCAGATCCGGGCCCTGGAGGCTGGCATCAGCCTAGTGCGCTCTGGCGGGCAGCCTGAGGGGACTCAGCTGGCCTCTGGAACTATCGGCGACGCCATCGAGGTGCTGCTACGGGCAAACGGCGAGATGCGAGCTATCGAGCTGACAGAGGCACTCCAGAGCGCCGGTAAGCTCCTCAGAACCGACTCAGCTTATGCCACCTTGCACAAGACGCTAGCCCGAGATCCCCGCTTCGCCAAGGTCAAGGGTAGGCGTGGCTACTGGAAGCTAACGTGAACCATCCAGCAGCGCGGGTATGAGCCACTACCACGTTTGGATCACCCTTCGCAGTCACCAATGGCCGGGGGTGGGGAAGCTCGACCTATCCCGCGAGGAACTGGAAGCCAAGGTGGTCAAGCCATACCGCGAGCAGGGCTCGATTAATTTGGCCGGTCGGCGTCTCTCCCCAGATGAGATTGAGCAGATCCAGATCCGCGTTACCGACGAATCCGCCGAACAGATCAGGCCGCGGGCCAAAACAAACACCCGCGTAGCGGGAGTCCCAGTCGACTACGAGATCTTCTCCGAAGGCAGAGATGTTACCGACGAGATACTGGAGCCCTTGGAACCATCTGCCGTTCCATCAGCAACACCTGCGCCGCCGGCTCCAACACCCGTGCATGCGCTTCTCCAGCGTGTGTGGGATTTCTATAGCGCCAACAACCGCTGGCCGACGACCAGGCAGTTGGATGACGCTCTCCACCGTGAGCAGCAGGTCGACTTAGTTGCGTTGAGCCCTGAGCTACCTCCGGGACTCCTTTGGCCCGACTTGAGCCGCTTCCGATCCGGGTGGGAGCCCGACCAGCAAGAGGTTCGACTGACAATCCGCGGCCTCTCACTGGTCTCCGGGACTGATGACGATCTCCGGGAACTCGTCGCCGTAATCGGCGAGGTAGCCCGCCTCGCGTCCGAATTTGAGCCGAAGTCGGCTGACGAGTATCTGACCGTAAGCAGCAGCGAACTCGCAGCCAATCTCGGACTCTCGCCTGACAGCAACGCCCTCCGAGTTGTTTTCGACCTTGTGGTGGGTGGACTACCGGGCTTCTGGCGAGGGGGCGGCACTAATCCTGACGGCTGGTCATTCACCGTCAACGAACGTGGGGCAAGAAGGTATCTCGGCGTTTCTACCGTGGCTGATGTCTTGGACCGTATCGACCAAATTACCCAAGCGCAACAAGCGGAGCTGGCGCAGTTGAATCGATTGTTTCCAGCAGAACTGGCGACTGCCGAGCAGCCCTCAACTGAGGACACAGAGCCAAGCCAGAGCCCTGTCATAACTCCAGTAGAGGATCTCGCGGGAGATGCACGCAAGGTCTTCGTAGTTCACGGGCGCAACAAAGAGGCAACTGCCGCCCTCAAGGAGTTCCTCACCTCACTTGGTCTCCACATCGTAGATTTCGAGTTCGACGCCATCGCCGCTACTGGGAGTGGCGCTCCTTATACAGGGGACATACTCACGGCTGGCTTTCACCTCGCGCGCGCGGTGATCGTGTTCCTGACTCCTGACGAACGAGTCCAGCTGCGCCCCGTACATGCGGCCTCCCCGAGCGAACTGCGAGAGGAATACCAAGCTAGGCCCAACGTTTACTTCGAGGCAGGTATGGCCTTCCTTTCCCATCCTCGCCGAACGGTTATCGTCGAGTTGGGTAATCTGCGACCATTCTCCGATATCATTGGTCGCCACACAATTCGCCTAGACAACTCGTGGGACACGCGTGAGAAGTTGATCAGTCGCCTCCGGGTTGCTGGCTGTGAGGTTGACCCCAAAGACGACAAATGGCGCTCGGCGGGCGACTTCATGGCAGCGGTTGAGTTTCCGGCCGAGGGAGACCAACCACCGCTCACCGAGGCAACCGACCCTGTAGACAACTCTCCCGGATGAGTGCCGAATGGTCGCCCGCTGAGGTCGCCCTCGACCAGGCGCTAGACGCGTCACGGCACTGGGCAGTAGATGCGGAAGACCTGATTGGCTCTCCCCACCTCACCGATCTGGACAGTGATCGAGCAGCCGGGCTCTTGATGCAGATCCGAACGATCGTGGTGCCGGAGTTCCACGCGTGCCTGACACTGCTTTGTCATCCGGTCGAGTCCTGGGCGGTTGATGTGATCTTGCGAAGCATGCTCGAAGCCGTCGCACACGCCGCCTGGGTGGCAGAGGGTGAGCCGCGCGGGACCCACCCAATCTCCCAGCGCTGTCTCGGCACGGATGCTGAAGGGGTGTTTGCTGCTAGGCGCGCGTCATGCCTCGAACTTGGGATGGCAAAGGCGAACAAGTCCAACCTTGACCAGGCCAACCCCGGCTCAATGCAAGCAGATGCGCTCGATAACGCGAGGACTTGGCTTGAACAAGTGACTCAGCGGCATCAAGGGAGTGGTTGCACGGGCCGAGGCAGGAGTTACAAAGACGTAGCGCCGATGCTCCTCTACTGGCAGAGTCGCTACGAGTTGGGCTGGCCAGCTGACCTTTGGCGTATGACTAGTGGGGTTGGACACCACATGACCCCCTATCGTGCCGCGACTACCACTGATGGCCAGGTCACTTGGGGCGGCTCCATGCCGTTGAGAGAACGCGCCTTCCAACTGCATCGGGTTCACACCGTCTATGCCAACCTGATGCAGTATGTCGTGCTAGCCGTTGTGGCGACGCAGGTGGTGGCTTTCCGCGAAATGACGAGACCATCGCGTGACTTGGTCACGCTGGCTGTGAATGCAGCGGTCGCCGAGGTTCCAAACAGCTAGCTAAAGGGCAAGCCATCAGGTTGGCCGCCGTTCGCTCCCATGGTTCACGACAACACCTCTTGAAGCGTTGCGCACTCCGGAATCCAAGAGGCTCCCGCATCCTGACAAATAGCAGCTGCTGGTCCAATGGAGCAATTGTTGCCAAATGTATCTACCTGTAGATAGATACCCAACCCAGCGTATTGATACCAGACTGGTATTCGACCGTGATCCCGCTCAGCCCGACACCGTATGACTCGTAGTAATCACCAACACAAGAAGCAGCCGTGGTGGGCTGAGGTGGAGCGGCTGGATTGGCCGGTTGGGTAATCGATCCGTTGGCTGGGCTATAGGTCAGACTGCCACTACTAGTAATAGTGAAACCAGTGGAGCCCGTCGAACCTCCTGAAGTACAGGTTCCACATTGAGCAAAGGCAGGGGTAATCATTGTGAAGACCGACGCCATCGAAGCAAGAATGACAGCTAGAACCAGCCCCTCCGCCCTTAGTTTCATCTAAGGGCGCTCTCCTCAAAGCGCCGGGTTGTAGTCTTCATGAAACACCCGCTGCCTGGCAAATCCCTTCTGCCGGTCCAACCGAGCAGTTCAAGCCATAGGTGTTGACTGAAAAGAAGGTTCCCAGAACTGCATTAGTGCTGATCGAGCCGTCGTAAATAGCAGGCGTAGTTTGATCGCTTCCCTTCAAGGGAAAGGGAGGCGTGCTGCCAGATGGGTAAGACCAGGTGTATTCATCGGTATACGATCCGTAATTGGCAATCAGAGCAAAGCTGGCGGTGGTATTGGCCACGGCCGTTTGCCCTGCGCTGTTGAGCGGCACCAAGATGAGCTGCTCTGGGTAGGCCGCGATTCCGTGGATGGGGGTCGTGACTACTCCTCCGCCGGCGATCATCTGGTATTCGGGCGCGATTGGCCCGTTCTCGAACGGAATTGCGGCCAAGACGCCAGGAGATCCGCCATAGGCAGCCCAGTTGATCCAAGCAAGGGAGGTGATGAGTGCCTTTCCGTAGGCATTTGCCTGAGCCTGCGAGATGCTGGAATCGTCGTTTTCGACGTTAATTCCGACAAGGGGAACATCTTGGGTCAAGAAATTCGCTGGAGCACACTTTCCAGTCGAACTACCGGCTAGAAGCGTAGCCCAGGCGGTCTGAGCTGATGCCGAGAGCGTGTTGCAATCGACCAAGGGGAATTTGGCGATATAGCCGGGACTGGTTGCCTCAGCCAAAGTCAGCCCCTTGGAGCCCGAAGTCGTCTTAGCCGTCGGCGAAGCCGAAGCCGAGGGAGAAGGCGTGGGCTTGGTAATCACGGGCGTGTTCGAACCACAGCCGGCAGCTACGACGGCCAACACGACCAAAGCTGCCAACTTGGCAGCGCAGTAGGACAGAAGTTTCGGCCAAATGTGACGCACGGGACAATTACATCTGGGACTGCGGCTGCGGTCAAATTGCTGTCGCCAACCACCGCCTAGTCATCATCGCTATCCAGTTCTAGCGAGTCCAACTTTCGATCGAGCTCAGCCTCAAGTGCATGGATGTCCATGCGCAGCTGGCGCACCCGCTCCAAGATGGCTGAGGGACATCCCATCCGGTGTGGGGCGTAGGGTGCCTCTGGCGGTTGGTGTTAGCCACCGGCGCTGGCAAGTGGGACAGACAAGCTCCTCCTTCTCTTGACCCTGTTCCTCCTCCCACTTCTTCAGGAAATCTCGGGTGCCCTGCGCTTCGTCGAAGTCGCCACGCTCATCCTTAGCCTGAGCCCACCCCTCCCACTTTGCCCGGTTGCTCTCCTCGATCTGCCGGAATTGGTAGGTGTGGTAGACCATCTGCACTCCGCTCCCTGGCACCGATGGCTCGTTCCCAAGTTCAACGCCGGGATGTCGGATTCTGTTTGGCTAGATATGGTGTAGGCACATCTGTTCCCCACCAGGGGTTGACAATCACGCGCTGAACACCCAAGATGATCGTGGTCAACGAGGCGATTAGTGAGGCGGCAGTGTGGGCCACGAACTATCGGCTGGTGCCCGCGACGGCCCGAGTCTGGATTCTGCTCTACCGGGCGAGGAACTAGACGTCCGACGAGCACTCTGGGAGTCGGCCAGCCAGATCATCGTCGACAGCAGTTGGTCGGCGCGCACCTTCCAGAAGGCCGCATCTCGCTGGGCCACGGTGGCTGTCTATGTAGGCCTACCGTCATCTATCGCAGCTACAGTCGCTGCGGCAGGGGCCGGGGCAACTGCCTTACTGACGAGGGTGCCCGTCCTAGCCGGAGTATTGGGCTTGGCTGCCGCGGTGCTCGCTGGAACTAGGGCCGTGCTTCGACCCGAAGAAACCTACCAAGGCTATGCGAGCAAGGGTGCCGCTTACCTAGTCCTGCGCAACGATACTCGTGAGTTCCGCGGCCTTCGGATCGGTAGCTCCCGGTGGACGAGCGCCGAACTTGAGAGTGAGCTCCGAGCCCTCAACGCGCGCCTCAACGCCTTGGCTCAGCAGCCCCCGCTTCGTGCTCCCACCTGGGCCTATCGCCAAGCCCAGAAGAGCGTTGAAGCTGGCGAGTCGGACTACGTCGCAGATCACTTTTGGCAAGCGGTGCCCTTCTGATGGCCATCAGTGTCAGTGGCGCATTCACTGACCTGCTGACTCGCTTGCGCCTCACCGAGCCTCAATCAGCGACAGCAGCCACTCGGGTCACGGGGATCAAGGCCTTCCTGAATGATCATTTCACGATGGCCGAAGCGCCGTTCACCATCGGCTCCTATCGACGCGGCACGATCATCCGCCCGGAGCGAGACCTCGATATCCTCGCGCCCTTCTCCTACTCTCACTACAAAGCTCGCTACGACAATGACTCCCGTGCCCTACTTTATTTACTGAGAGACCGCTTGAACGACGGTTATGCGACCACCACGGTGTCGGCTCGTCAAGTCGCGGTGCGACTGGACTTCTCGGTGATTCGAGCTGATGTGGTTCCGGCCTTCCGGCGCGACGGCGGCGGATACTTCATCCCAAATGGGAAGAATCGTTGGTCCGCCACGAACCCCGCGTACCACACCAGGCTCATCACGGACCGCAATCAAGCCCTAGAAAACATGCTCACGCCGCTGATCCGGATCATAAAGTTCTGGAACCTACAGAATGGTGCCCACTTGACCAGCTTTCACACTGAGCTGATGGTCTGGCGCATGTGGCGCGAGGCGAAGACACTCCCAACTACCTATGCCAAGCGGGTAGAGAGCACCCTCGTCGCGTTACCCAGTTGGGTTCGCAGCGAATTTCACGATCCTTGGGAGGCGGGAGGGAGGATCGACGGCTATCTCTCAGCAGAAGAGCGCGCCCGCGTTGTCAGGATGCTGGACCAGGACGCCAAGGGCGCGAAGAGTGCTCTCGAGCTAGAGGCAGCAGGAAAGCTCGCGAAAGCCTTCGATGCATGGAATTCCATCTTCCGGCACGGCTTCCCAGCACTCGACTAGGCCATGTGATCTGTTCAACGGGGAGGGTATCGTGCACGAAGACGTCACGAGAATCACAATCGCCGCGACATTGGACGAGCGAGGACGAGTGCTCGCAACTGTGACCATTGTCTGGCCCCATCTTTCTCGACCCGAGATTTTGGACAGGCTTCACGCGATCCAGGCGCAGCAACTCACGTTGACAGAGTCGTCCGTTCCTGCTTGGGTCAAGGAGTTGCGGCTCCCACTCTTCTACTGGCCACGCGCCACGCTCATGCTGGAGACCCAGGGAGGGTCGCCCACAATCACGCTCCTAGCGCCGCAGTTTGGGATAACCACGGACATTCCGAGTAGCCACGCCGACCTGTTGCACAGAAGTATCGTTGACGCCCACTGCGTCGCGCTAATCATGGGTTACGAAGAATTTGGCCTTTTTAGCGTGGTGGTTGCGACGGAGCAGCCTCTCTCTTACTCGTAGCCGGTCGATCGGGAGCAGTCATCCACTTCGTTATGCAAGTTATCTCTGATCCGCGCCAAAACATCGTGAGTCCGGCGCGTTGAAACATGGCCTCAACGTCCGCAGCATGGCCACTGTCTGGATGCTGGAGCGACTTAGGTTCCATCGTTGACAAATATATCGCGGCTCCTCCGTGCGTCAACCGCGAGTCGCACTCGCTAAGTTTTGCGTTGAGACTGAACATACACTCTCCTGCGTTCGGTCTCTCGGCCAGTCTGCCTTACTCGGGACGAGCCTGGCTTAGCACCAAAGGATTGCGGCTAATTCGTGCTTGGTGTCACCACAACCGCAATAACCAAGCCAAGCACCCAGGTCACTCGCCACACTCTCAAGCCGGCCCAGAGCGTCTCCCAGCTCATCCCAGGAAGCCCATCTTCCCAGGCCTGCTAGAAACTCGCAAATGCCTCGAGCGAGCTGGAGGCATTCGCGAATTAACTGCTAAGCGCTCGCGAGTTTCTTAGTCTAGGGGCGTCCGAGGTCAATTCAGGCGCCTCTTTCTATTTCGTAGAAGAAATCGGCTCTTTCGGGCCAGTTTGAGGACAAAACTAGCATATGAAGACGGTCAGTGACGCTACTTAAGGGCGTGCTGGGACCAGGGATGGGGACGGACTAGAGCTGACTTAGAGCTGGCAGACAGCTATGGGTCGAGCGTTGGCCGGATGGCTGAGGCTGCCTGAGATAAGATGCCACCGGCAATACGCGGCGGGTACGAGCAAAGAAGGGAAGCTATTACGGCAAGACTGGATGCGAGCCTGTGAGCCACCCAGAGAGTAGCCCCAGCTGCACAGGCTGTGACCAGAGCTGCAAATCCAGTCGCAATCGCGGCTATCTCTGTCCAGTCGACCGCCATAGCGACGTTACTCCAATCGAGTTGCCCCCACCTCGGCTAGCCAGCTCCTCCCTGCACGCCCACCATTGCCATCCACGCGTAATTGAGTATCCAAGGAAGGACCTGTCAAGGAAGGGCCTATCAAGCATTCTCTCAACCTGCAACCAGATGCCGAGCCGCTACTGCAAGTGAGGAAAGACTAGCCCCGCCACCACAAACAGCACGACAAGCAGGATCACAAAGACTAACATCCCAGGGATGCGCAGTCCCGGACCAGGGGTCGTGAACTGCTTATCCTCCGAGGCGCGCCAGTTGAATTTGTTTACGAACTCGGCATTCCTGCCGGCTGGGAGGGGTAAGTGAGGATATGCGCTCCTGAGTCCCTGTAGGAATGGGTAATATCCTTGAAAGACGATCACACGAATACGGCGTCCATCACGGAGTTCAAAAACGTTGATGCCGCCGCTCCATATCTCCTTAACATCCATGACTTCAGCCATGGACTCCGAGCCCCTCCGGAACGTGCCTCCCCAATAGAGAACACCGCCCTCGACTCGGACGGAGTTATACGTCCAATAGAGATAGCCGAAGTCGAGCCACGCACAAATCGCCAGAAAGATGAGCGGAAACCACCACGGTGGACTACCGCCGATCAACGCGGCCGGCAAGAATGCGAGTCCGCCGACCGTCATCACTCCAAAGATCACGGGGTAGAACTGGCGACTTGGAGCGTTGTACTCGAGAGCACGACTAGGGTGGGTACTCAACTTCCCCACCATGTTTGCGTAAAAGTCCACGAGCCTCCCGCTAGGTAGCTCAATCCGGCTCCAGTCCCCACTCCGGCACTCCAAACGTCAACTCGAGTGCCACAGGTCTCCCGGCCCTGCGCCCTCGAGAAGGCCGCAGTTGGACCAGCCCCCGCCGCACCCTCCGCATAAATAAAGAAGTTGCCCAAGTCGGAGATCCTGGAAGGATCTGCCACACTTAACCCCACGGTGCCAGCGATGGCGCCCCCCTGGCCGATGCCCCCGCCTACCGTCTCAGTCGAACCGACCCCAGCTAGATTGCCATCCTGAAATCGCAAGACAATGGGACAGATGGTTAAAAACCCACCTACGAGCCTAACTACTCCTAGTGCACTGCCGCAAAGCCCCACGCTAATCGAGCCCCAGGTTACTTCAGGCTGGCGGCCACACGCCAACGTCGTAAGCTTTTCACACATTTCGGCTCGTGTTACATCATTGCCGGACGGGTCAATCCCATTGATTGGATCACCACTCGCGTACGCATACGGCATCTGAGTGTCTTGAACTAGCGGGTCCACGCTGAGGAATTGGCCGGTGGAGGGATCGTAGTAGCGAGCTAACAGGTAGTAAAGACCGCTTTCGGTGTCCATGTACTGGCCCGAGAATAGCATGGCATCAGCGACGCTGCCAGTACTGGCGGTTACATTCCCGTAAGAATCGTACGTATCGGTGTCGGCTAGGTCGCCACTCGAGTTGGTCAAGGCCCTGGTCGACCCCAAGTTGTCCTGGGAATAATAGTAGGTGTCGCCGTCTGGATTGATCTCCTCCAGGGGCAGACCCGAAGGCCCGTCGATGTAGGAAGTCGTATCCGATCCTGTTGTCTTTTGGATCAGCAGGGGCAGCGGGCCAGAGTCGTTCCAGGTGAACTGGGTCGTGGTATCGCTGGTGGTCTCGCTCACGCGCAGGCCGTCCCCATCGTAGGCGTATGAGATGACCGCTCCGCTACCCAGCTGGTAGCCGGACAGCTCGTCAGCGGCGTTGTAGTCGAGTGACGCAGCACTCGCCGAGGCAGGGGTGATGGCGGTCAGGTTGCCGTTGTCGTCGTAGGTGTAGGTTGTAGCTCCGCTCGGCGCCGTGTCGCACCCGCCATCTGAAGTGCCTGAAACTGACCAGCAGAGCTCGTCGCCATCGTTGAACTCTTGTTGGGTTCCGTCGTCATCCGTGAGGTTGCCCGAGGCGTCGTAGGAATAGGACGTGGCGCCGTCGGGAG
>Ga0102924_1002268_pt1 | contig 21180 bp, 14 predicted proteins | sample PaiPotPPM11metaG_FD_80116 | JGI IMG/M metagenome (GOLD analysis project Ga0102924, IMG submission 80116) | Iron sulfur acid spring bacterial and archeal communities from Banff, Canada, to study Microbial Dark Matter (Phase II) - Paint Pots PPM... ...
GGGCGGGGTTGCCGAAGATCTTGGAGAGTTTTCCGCGCTATGCGCCGAAAAGTCTCCAAGATCGCTGGACGTTAGTCGCCGCCCCCGCCTCGTCGTATGCCCAACCGTCGACCGCCTCGCTGTTGCCCGCGCAACTCGGCGGCGGGCAGCTCTTCGGCGGTCGGCTGCGGATCCCGGCCCCACCCGATCGAGCGCCCTGGCCCGAGTGCTTCCCGCGCCTGACCGAAATAGGTTCCAGCCAACTCCCCAACTGGGTTTCTGCCGATCCGAAACCTAACTCACCATGATCGTGGTGGATTGGGGGCGATTATCGCCCCCAATCCACCACGATCATGGCCCACACCCCGCGCCGCCCGCCGCCACAGGGCCGCCGCCGGATAGCCAGGGCTAGCGCCTCGCCCCGGCGGGCCCTGGCCACCACCAACACCGCCTACCGGCGGGCCGCCGCAACTACCCGGTCCACCGGGCGACCACCAGTACCGTCGTCCAGCCGACCGCCGCGCCTACCCGGCCCACCGGGCCAGGCCACCACCAGCACCGCCGTTCAGCCGACCGCCCCGTGGTCGGACGGCCCCTCGGTCAGCGACGTCGGTCAGCCGGGTCCGGGCCGTCGGCGGCGCCGCCGACCAGGCCGGCGCGGCGCAGCGCGTCGGCCATGGCGCCGCCGCCCTCCCCGGCGCCGGAACTCCCACCGCGGCCCGACCCGCCGCGCTCCCGGCCTCGCGCGCCACCGCGCTCGGCGCCGCTGCCCTCCCGGGGCCGGGCCCGCGCGCCGGCGCGCTCGCCCGGCCGGGCGCCGCGATCGGCGCCTCGGGCGCCACCGCGATCCCGGCTGCTGCCCTCCTGGCCAGCCGAGCTGCCGGGCTTTCCGCGGGGCGGGCTTGGTTGGGCGGTTCGGGCCGCGGCTCCGGCGTCCCGTTCGGAATCATCATCCAGTCGGAGGGTGAGCGAGATCCGCTTGCGGGGGACGTCGACACTGAGCACTTTCACCCGGACGATGTCGCCGGGCTTGACCACCTCGCGGGGGTTGGCCACGAAGGTGCGCGACATCGCGGACACGTGCACCAAGCCATCTTGGTGCACCCCGACGTCGACGAACGCGCCGAACGCCGCGACGTTGGTGACCACGCCCTCCAAGATCATCCCGGGCGCCAGGTTCTCCAGGGTTTGCACGCCCTCGGCGAACGACGCGGTGGCGAAGGCCGGGCGCGGGTCGCGGCCCGGTTTCTCGAGCTCGGCGAGGATGTCGGTCACGGTCGGCAGGCCGAAGCGCTCGTCGGTGAAGTCCTGCGGGCGCAGCGAACGCAGCACCGCGGTGTTGCCGATCAGCTCGGGCATACCGGTCCCGGCCGCGGTCAGGATGCGCCGGACCACCGGGTAGGCCTCGGGGTGCACGCTGGAGGCGTCCAGCGGGTCGTCGCCGCCGTTGATTCGCAGGAACCCGGCGCACTGTTCGAACGCTTTCGGGCCGAGCCGCGGGACCTTGGTCAGCGCCCGGCGGGTGCGGAACGGTCCGGCCGAGTCCCGCTGGGCCACGATCGCGCCGGCCAGGCCCTCGCTGATCCCCGACACGCGCGCGAGCAGCGGGGGCGACGCGGTGTTCACGTCCACGCCGACGGCGTTCACACAGTCCTCGACCACCGCGTCCAGCGAGCGGGACAGCTTCGCCTCGGACACGTCGTGCTGGTACTGGCCGACTCCGATCGACTTGGGGTCGATCTTGACCAGCTCGGCCAGCGGGTCTTGCAGGCGGCGGGCGATGGAGACCGCGCCGCGCAGGGACACGTCCATGCCGGGGAGCTCGCGCGAGGCGTACTCGGACGCCGAGTACACCGAGGCACCGGCCTCGGAGACCACGATCTTGGTCAGCTTCAGCTCCGGGTGCTGCTGGATGAGTTCCGCGGCGAGCTGGTCGGTCTCCCGCGAGGCGGTGCCGTTGCCGATCGCGACTAGCTCGACCTGGTGGGCCGCGGCCAGCCGGGCCAGCACGGCGAGCGACGCTGCCCAGCCCGCCCCGGCCCCGGGCGCCCGTGACCCGGCCGCTGGGCGCCCGCGCAGCTCGTGCGGGTAGATCGTCTCGGTCGCGACGGACTTGCCGGTCGCGTCGACCACCGCGACCTTCACCCCGGTCCGGAACCCGGGGTCGAGGCCCATGGTGGCCCGGGCCCCGGCGGGCGCGGCCAGCAGCAGGTCACGCAGGTTGGTGGCGAACACGCCCACCGCGCCCTCCTCGGCGCCCTGCCACAGCCGCATCCGCAGGTCCACGCCGAGGTGCGACAGGATGCGGGTCCGCCACGCCCAGCGGACGGTGTCGGCGAGCCACCGGTCGGCAGGGCGGCCCCGGTCGGTGATCCCGAACTGCCCCGCGATCCGCGACTCGTAATCGTTGGCTTCGCCGTCCGGGGTTACCTCAGCGGGATCCAGCTCGAGCTCGAGGAACCCCTCCTTCTCCCCGCGCATCAGGGCCAGGATCCGGTGGGATGGCAGCCGGGTGAACGGCTCGGCGAACTCGAAGTAGTCGGCGAACTTGGCCCCCGCCTCCTCCTGGCCCTCTCGCACCCGCGAGACCAGCCGGCCACGCGACCACATCCGCTCGCGGAGCACGCCAATCAGGTCGGCGTCCTCGGCGAACCGCTCGGACAGGATGGCGCGCGCCCCCTCCAGGGCGGCCGCGACGTCGGCCACTCCGCGGGCTTCGTCCACGTAGGCCACGGCCTCGGCCTGCGGGTCGCGTCGGGGGTCGGCGAGCAGGGCGTCAGCCAGCGGCTCGAGGCCGGCCTCGCGCGCGATCTGGGCCTTCGTCCGGCGCTTGGGCCGGTACGGGAGGTAGATGTCTTCCAGCCGCGCCTTGGAGTCGGCCGCCCTGATCTGCGCCTCCAGCGCCTCGTCCAGCTTGCCCTGGGCGCGGATCGACTCCAGGATCACGCCGCGCCGCTCCTCCAGCTCGCGCAGGTAGCGCAGCCGCTCCTCCAGCGTGCGAAGCTGGGCGTCGTCGAGGGCGCCGGTCGCCTCCTTGCGGTACCGAGCGATGAACGGGACCGTGGCCCCGCCATCGAGCAACTCGACGGCCGCGGTCACCTGCCCGGCCCGGACGCCGAGTTCCTCGGCGATCTTGCGGCTGACCGGCTGATCAGGTGCCTGGACGGGGGCAGTCACAACTCGTTCCGCCTTTCGGGTCGGGCCGGGGGCAGCGATGCCCGCGCGGGGGGCACCGCATGCATTGTGCCGCGCCCGCCCAGGTGGCCGCTTACCCGTCGCGGCCGAGCGCGGGGCCGAACGAACGTTCCATCTGGTCGGCCAGCGCGCCGAGGGCCCAGGGCTCGGTGCCGATCAGCCGGATCACCGGCTGGGGATCGCTGTACAACGCCACCTCGAAGCCGGAGGCGTGTACCACGTGGCCGTTGATCCAGCCCGAACGCGCGCTGGCCAGGTAGGCGACCGCGGGGGCCACGTTGTCCGGGGACCATTCGTCGACCGACGCGGTGCGCGCGCGGCGGCGGTCGGTGGGCACCGAGTCGGTCATCCGGGTCGACGCGCCGGGCGAGATCGCGTTCACGGTCACGCCGTACTTGGCCAGCGCGTGCGCGGACGAGTACGTCAGCCCGACGATGCCCATCTTGGCCGCCGCGTAGTTCGGCTGCCCCGGAGCGCCGTGCAGGCCGGAGACCGAGGTGAAGTTGATGATGCGGTTCTGGGCCGACTCGTCGCGCAGCGACCGCCAGTGCGCCGAGGCGAACTTCGTGGTGTTGAACGTCCCCTTCAGGTGGACCCGGATAACGTCGTCCCACTCCTGCTCGGTCATGTTGAAGATCATCCGGTCGCGCAGGATCCCGGCCACGTTGACCAGCACGTCGAGTTGCCCGAACTCGCTGATCGCCGTCTTGATCAGCTCCTCGGCCGCGGCGTGGTCGGAGATGTCGGCCTGGCTGGCGATGGCCCGCCCGCCGGCTGCGGTGATCTCGTCCGCCTCCTGCTGGGCAGGCCCGGCGTCGATGCCCGAGCCGTCCACCGCGGCGCCAAGGTCGTTGACCACGACGGCCGCACCTTCGCTGGCCAGCAGGTTCGCCACCGACTTGCCGATGCCGCGTCCCGCCCCGGTCACGATCGCCACCCGGCCGTCGAGAGTTCCCATCCGGTTCACCAGATCCTTCCGCGCCAGGGCGCCGCTGCTTCGCGCCAGGGCGCCGCTGCTTCGCGCCAGGGCGCCGCTATTTCGCGCCAGGGCGCCGCCGCCGCTATTCCTAGAATTCGCTTCTGGAATTACCTTTAGGACCGGACTCCCGACTGTCAACCCCGCCGTGGATCGCAGCGGCGGGGCGAGGGCGGCGCGGTGGCGGAGTCCACCCGCCCAGGGCTCCGGCCACCAAGATCGTGGGCGCCCTGGTCGGCCACTAGCACGCCCGCGGGCCCCACGACCGGATTGGGCGGGAGGCGTGGCGCCGCGGCGTGCGCCCGCGGGCGGCCTGCGGCGTGGGCGGGCGGCGGACGCCCGCGGGCGGCGGTGCGGCGTCCGGGGCTGCGGGAACAACCGCTCGCGCTCAGGTCGCGGAGCGGGGAGTTTGCCTTGACAGGGAGGCGGGCGGCGGGTTTTGATCGGAACTAGAATTGGATTCTAGGATTAGTGGGGCGCGGCAATGGAACTTGACCTGGGCCCGGGGATCGCACAGTTCCGCGCGGAGCTGCGGGACTGGATCACGGCCGAGGCCCCGGACGGCCTGGCCAGCATGGCCGACTGGAAGGCGGTCAACACCACCGGCGGCAACCGGGATCCCGAGCTGATCCAGGCGGCCGCCACCCCGGAATACCAGGAGTGGGGAGACAAGCTGCGCGACGCCCGGCTGATCTGCCCGCACTGGCCGGAGGAATGCGGAGGCCAGGGCATGGACGCCGTCCACCTGGCCGTGCTGAACGAGGAGTTCTACCGGGCCGGCCTGCCCCGGGTCCTGCGCGGCATGGGCGAGTGGCTGGTCGGGCCGTCGGTGATCATGCATGGCACGCCGGAGCAGCGGGCGTACTTCCTGCCCCGGATCATCTCCGGCGAGGACGTGTACTGCCAGGGCTTCTCCGAGCCCGGCCACGGCAGCGACCTGGCCGCCGTGGAGACCCGCGGCGTGGTCGACGGCGACGAGGTCGTGATCACCGGGCAGAAGGTGTGGACCTCCGGGGCGGCGCGGGCCAACATGATGTTCATCCTGTGCCGGACCGACCCGTCGGTGGAGAAACACGCCGGGCTGTCCTACATCCTGTTCTCGTTCACCGACCCCGGTGTGACCTACCGGCCGATCCGGCAGATGTCGGGGGCCGCCGAGTTCGCCGAGGACTTCATCGACGGCGTGCGCGCGCCGCTGTTCAACGTGATCGGCGGCCTGGGCCGCGGCTGGCGGGTGGCGATGACCACGCTCGGGCACGAGCGCGGCGGGCAGTCGACGACCGCGCACCTGGGTTACGAGCGCGAGTTCTGGGAGCTGGCCGAGACCGCGCGCAAGCGCGGCAAGACGGCCGACCCGCTGGTCCGTCAGCAGCTCGCCTGGGCGTACACCCAGGTGCAGCTCATGCGGTTCAGCGGCCTGCGCGCGCTCGCGCGGGCCGCCGAGGGGCGCCCGCCCGGCCCGGAAGCCTCGGTGAACAAGCTGTTCTGGAGCGAGTACCACAAGCGGCTGGGCGAGATCGCCATCGGCATCGAGGGCAGCGAGGGCCTGCTGCGCCCCGCGGGCCCCGGCTACCCGACCACCGACTGGCAGAACGTCTTCCTCGCCAGCCGGGCCGGCACGATCTACTCGGGAACCAGCGAGATCCAGCGCAACATCATCGGCGAGCGCGCGCTCGGCCTGCCCAAGGAGCCCCGGGCGGCCGGCTGATGGTGGCCGACGTCGACCCGCCCGGTCTGCAGGCGGCCCACCGGGAGGCCGTGCGCGAGCTGGTCACGCCCGAACGGCTGCGCGAGTTCTTCGCTCCGCGAAGCATGGCCATGGTCGGCGCGTCCGACACCTCGGGCTGGGCCCGGTTCATCGTGGCCAGCAACGCGACCGCCGGCTACGCGGGCCCGCTGGTCACCGTGCACCCTGGGCACGCGACGGCGTTCGGCCAGCCGACCGTGCCCAGCCTGCGGGACCTGCCCGAGCCGGTCGACCTGGCGTTCATCCTCGCGCCAGTGCCGGCCGTCGAGAGCGTGCTGGACGACGCGGGCGCGGCCGGGGTGCGCGGCGCGGTCGTGCTGGCGGCGGGATACCGGGAGGTCGGCCGCGAAGGCCAGGCGCTGGAGGACCGGATGGTGGCCCGCGCCGCGGCGAACGGGGTCACCGTGCTCGGGCCGAACTGCCTGGGCTTCCTCAACGCACACGCCCGGTGCGCGCCGTTCGCGCTGACCGTGCCGGCGCCGCTGACCCCGGGCCCGGTCGGTATCGCGCTGCAGAGCGGCGCCCTGGCCAGCGTCGTGCTGTCGTTCGCGCGGGCGCACGGCATCGGCGTCAGCACGCTCACGACCATGGGCAACGAGTCGATGATCAGCACGCTCGACGTGCTCGACTACCTGGTGCAGGACGAGCACACCCGGGTCATCTGCCTGTTCCTGGAGGAGATCAGCGACCCGGAGAAGTTCGCGCGGGCGGCCGAGCAGGCCGACCGGGCCGGTAAGCCGATCGTCGCGCTGAAGGTCGGTTCCAGCGAGGCCGGGCAGCGGGCCGCCCTGGCCCACACCGGCTCGGTGGCCGGCAACGACGCGGTGGTCGACGCGGTGCTCCGCCAGCTCAACGTGATCCGGGTCACCAGCCTGGAAGACCTGCTGTGCACGGCCGCGCTCCTCGGTTACGACCGGTGGCCGCGGGGCCGGCGCATGGGCGTGCTGAGCGCCTCCGGCGGCGCGTGCGACATCATCGCCGACCGCGCGAACGCGCTGGGCATCGAGATCCCGGAGTTCGCGCCGCAGACCGCCGCCGCCATCGCCGCGCACCTGCCGCCGTTCGCCGTGGCCAAGAACCCGCTCGACGTGACCGGCTATCACCTGGCCAACCGCCGCACGTCCGCGCTGACCGCGATCGACTACGCGCTGGACGCCACGGCGGCCGACCCCGGGCTGGACTTCGTGCTGTTCAACGGGATCACCCTGCCGGACGCGCGGCCTCCGGACGAGGCTGCCGCCACCATGATGGAACGACGTGTGGCCTGGCTGGCCGAGCGCATGGCGTCGGCTCCGGTGCCGGTCATCCCGGTCGGCTCGACCTGCGTGGACCTCAGCGACTACGCCCGGCAGCTCCTGGACCGCCACCGGATCCACATGCTCGGCGGGATGGAATTCGGGCTGCGCGCGCTGGGTCACGCGCTGCCCTGGGTGGAACACCACCATGCGGCACGTTCCGACCTGCCGCGAACGGTCCCCACGCCCCGTGTCTCCACAGACCGCGTCTCTACGCCGGGGGACTCGGCGCAGTGGGACTCCGCCTCAGGTGCCTGGTCCGAGGTCTCGGCCCGCCGCCTGCTCGCGGACGCCGGGGTGCCCCTGGTCCCGGCCGAGCTGGTGCACTCGGCCGACGAGGCCGCCGCGGCGGCCGGGCGGCTCGGCCTGCCGGTCGCGCTGAAGATCTGCTCGGCCCGGATCACCCACAAGTCCGACGTCGGCGGGGTAGCCCTCGGGCTGGCGACCGAGGCGGAGGTCCGGGCCGGCTTCGAACGGGTGCTCGCGGCGGGGCGTTCGGCCGCCGGGGCCGATGTCGACGGCGTGCTGGTCTCCGCTATGCGGACGGGCGGGGTCGAGATGCTGGCCGGGGTCACCGTGGACCCGACGTTCGGCCCGGTCCTGGCCCTGGGCCTCGGCGGCATCTGGGTCGAGGTCCTGAACGACACCAGCCTGCGCCTGCTGCCCGTCCGGCCCGGCGAGGTGAAGCGCATGCTCGCCGAGCTGCGGGGCCTGCCGCTGCTGCGCGGCGCCCGGGGCACGCCGCCCGCCGACCTGGACACGCTGGCCGAGGTGATCAGCGTGCTCGGGGATGCGGCCGTGTCGCTAAACGGGGCCCTGCGCGCGCTCGAGGTCAACCCGCTGTGGGTCAATGGTGATCAGGTCGAGGCGCTGGACGTCCTCGTCGTCACCGAGCCGACCGCCGCTTAGGAACGCTTGGGAACGCTTAGGAACAGGAGCGAGCCAGATGATGATGGGCGTCAGCACGGAGCAGCAAGAACTCCGGGAGTCGGTGCGGCGCTTCCTGAGCGACCGGGCCGCGCTGCCCCGGGTGCGTGAGCTCATGGAAGCCGACGACGGCACGGACCCCGAAGTCTGGAAGCAGGCCGGGGCCCAGCTCGGCCTGCAGGGCATCGCGATCCCCGAGGAGTACGGCGGGTCCGGGTTTTCGTTCGCCGAGCAGGCCATCGTGCTGGAAGAGCTCGGCGCGGCCCTGTACACCGGGCCCTACCTGGCCAGCACGGTACTGGCCGCCAACGCGCTGCTGGCTAGCCCGGACAAGGCGGCCCGGCGCGACTTCCTGCCCGGGATCGCGTCCGGCGAGACCGTGGCCACGCTGGCGTTCACCGAGGATGACGGGTCGTGGGAGCCGGGCGCGATCCGGCTGTCGGCCGCGCCCGACGGCCCCGCATGGCGGCTGACCGGGCACAAGAGCTTCGTGCTCGACGGGTACACGGCCGGCCGGATCCTCACCGTGGCGGTGGCCGACGGCGGGCTGTCGCTGTTCGCCGTGGAAGCCGGGGCCGCGGGGCTGGCCCGGACGCCGCTGGCCACGCTGGACCAGACCCGGAAGCTGGCCCGGCTGGAGTTCGACGCCGTGCCCGCGCGGCTGATCGGCTCGCCCGGCGACGCGGCCGCCGTGCTGGACCGCGTGCTGGACGTGGCCGCGATCGCGCTGGCCGCCGAGCAACTGGGCGGCGCGCAGCGCGCTCTCGACATGGCCGTGGCCTACGCGAAGACCCGCCACCAGTTCGGCCGGCCCATCGGCAGCTTCCAGGCGATCAAGCACCGCTGCGCCGACCTGCTGCTCGAGGTCGAGTCGCTGCGCTCGGCCGTGGCCTACGCGGCGGCCGCCGTGGCCGAGGACTCGGACGAGGTGCCGATGGTGGCCTCGCTGACCAAGGCCTACGGCTCGGACGTCTACTTCCACGTGGCCGCCGAGAACATCCAGATCCACGGCGGCATCGGCTTCACCTGGGAACACGACGCTCACCTGTTCTTCAAGCGGGCGAAGTCCAGTGAGCTATTCCTCGGCGACGCCACCTACCACCGCGAGCGCCTGGCCCAGCGCGTCGGCCTCTAGCCCGAGAGCCGTGGCTAACCGGGACGCCGCGCGGCATACCGGGGCGCGTGCGGGCGGAACTCGCCGGTTATCCGGGCCTCGGGTAGCGCGGACAGGAAACCGCCCGGGCCGTCGAAGTCGGGCATCTCCAGATAGGCGGCGCCGATCCCCTCGGGGTCGTGCGCGTCCGAGCCTGCCCCGCCGGGCAGCCCGAACCTCGCGGCCAGCTCGGCGGCCCGGTCGTTCAGCGCCTGGTCTGCGATCTTGGCGTTGAACACCTCGACGACGTCGACCTGGCCGTCCGCGCACAGCCCGTCCAGCGCCGACCCCAGGCTAGAGCGCCCGTGGTCGAACGGGTGCGGCACGTAGACCAGCGCGCCCTGAGCACGGATCCGGCCGGTCACCTCGGCCAGCGGCAGCACGTAGGGGATCCGCTCGGTCAGGAACAGCCCGATCACGTCGCCGTCGGGAGTCCTGATCTCCTCGCCGACGATGACCCGGGCCCCGATGTCCCGCGCGGCGGCCGCCTCGGCCGCGGCTGTCACGTTGTGGTCGGTGATGCAGATCACGTCGATCCGGTGCCGCGCCACCCGCTCCGCGAGCTGGTCCAGCGTGGTCACCGCGTCGCCGGACGCGACCGTGTGCAGGTGGCAGTCGACGCGGACCCAGCCGGGCGGGGCCGCGGGGATGGCCCGCGCCGGGTCGCTGTCGGCCCCGGGCATCGCGCGGCCGGCTAGCGCGGACCGGGCACGGCCACGCCCAGCTCGTTGAGCAGGTCCTGGGAGTAGGTGGCCCGGCCGGTCAGGCTCTGGGGATCGCGGTGACACAGCATCAGCGCGGCCTCGGCCATGACCGAAGGCGGCTCGGCGTTGGGGTCGTCCACCGTGGTCAGCTGGTGGAACAGCGTCCCGGGCGTGGGGACCACCTGGCTCGGCGACAGCGCGTTGACCGCGATGTTATCCGGGTAAAGCTCGGCGGCCAGCCCGGTCGAGAACCGCTCGAGCGCCGCCTTGCACATCCCGTAGACCGTGCTGCCCCGGCCCGCCCAGCCGGCCGGCGGCATGGTCGGGTGCCGGGCCGCGACCGAGGAGATGTTCAAGATCCAGCCCGCGCCCTGGGCGCGCATGCCCGGCAGGACCAGCGTGGCCAGGTGAAACGGCGCCTGGACCTGCACGTCGAACATCAGCGCGTACCGCCGCGGCAGGAAGTCCTCGACCCGCGTGAAGTAGCTGACGGCCGCGTTGCTGACCAGGATGTCCGGCGGGCCAAGCCGCTCGGTGGCCTGCTCGACGAGGCGCTCGCGGTCGGCGGGCTGGGCCAGGTTGACGGCGATCGGCTCCGCGGTCCCGCCGGCCGCGCGGATCTGGTCGGCGGTCTCGCCGATCGTGCCGGGCAGCGGGGAGGCGCCCGCCTCGGTGGTCCGGGCCGCCACGGCCACCGCCGCGCCCTCGGCCGCGAACCTGCGCGCGATCTCCGCCCCGATGCCGCGGCTCGCGCCGGTCACGATGGCCACCCTGCCGTCCAGCACGCCCATGCGGATCACTCCCGGGAGGCTCGGCCACGCCTAGAGCAAAATACTAGAAGTCGGTTCTACTTTCGCACCCTCGCCGCCCGACGGCAACGCGGACCCGCACCCGCCGCAAGCCCCCGACCCAGCCGCGTCGCTCGGGTCAGGAGTCCATGATGGCTTTGCGCTGGGCGCCGTCCACCGGAATGTGCGCGCCGTTGAGGAAGCTGGCCCGCGGCGACGCCAGGAACGCCACCAGCGCGGCGACCTCGCCAGGTTCGCAGATCCGGCCGAACGGGATGGAGCGCTCGGCCAGCTCGTGCGCGCGCTCCTGGGTGACGCCCTTGTCCCGCGCGAACGCCTTCTCCAGGGTGTCCCACCGGTCGGTGTTGACCGGCCCGGGATTAACCGTGTTGATCCGCACCCCGTAACGACCGTATTGCTCGGCTACCGACGACGCGAAGTTGATGTCGGCCGCGTTGGCCACGCCCGCGGTCATCTCCCAGTAGCTGGGCTTCAGGCCGTCGTTGCCGACCACGAGCACGATCGCGCCCTCCCCCCGCTCGCGCATGTGCCCGATGACCGCGCGCACGGACCGGACGTAGCCCATGAACTTCAGGTTGAGGCTGGCCTGCCACTGCTCCTCGGTCAGATCTTCGAGCAGCCCCCCGGGCGAACTGCCCGCGCAGGTGACGAGGATGTCGATATGGCCGAACCGGTCGAGGACCGTGGTCATGCACCGCTCGACATCGGCCGGGACGCTCATGTCGCCGACGATCGGCAAGATCGTGCGCCCGGTGGCCGCGGCGATGTCCTTGGCCGCGAGCTCGAGCGGCCCGGCGGTGCGCGCGGCCACGACCACGTCGGCGCCCTCCTCCGCGAGCACCTGCGCCACGTGGCGCCCGATCCCCTTGCTCGCCCCGGTGACGACGGCTACCTTTCCGTCCAGCTGCAGATCCACTACGCACCCCTTCCGGCCGCGCCGATGGTATATCACGCGGGTCGCGCATGAACAGGAGGAATGAGCATGGCCGAGCTGATCGCGGACCTGTTCGTCTCGCTCGACGGGTTCGCGGCCGGGGTGGATGCCGGGCCGTTCTTCGGCTACTCCGGCCCGGAACTCGACGCCTGGGTGCAAGACGCGCTGAGCCGGCCGCAGCGCATGGTCATGGGGCGCGTCACCTACCAGGTCCTCGCGGAGATCTCCGCCCCGGCCACGGACGAGGTCAGCACCCCGATGACCGCGCTGCCGAAAATCGTCTTCTCCGGCACCCTGACCGAGCCGCTCGCCTGGGCCAACACCCGCCTCATCCGCGGCGGGCTGGCCGAGGGCATCGCGGCGCTGAAGCGCGAGTCGGACGAGCCGCTGCGCACCATCGGCAGCCTGGCCCTGGTCCGGAGCCTGATGCGACTCGGGCTGGTCGACCGGCTCCGGCTGATGACGTTCCCGCTGATCCTGGGCGAAGCCGGCCTGGAGCCCGCGTTCGCCGGGTACGCCCGGGCCGGCCTGGACCTGACCGGCACCACGGTCCTCGACTCCCGGCTGGTGCTGCTCGAATACGCACGGCCCGAATACGCACGGGGCCGCGCCGACGGCGACCGGCGTTGATCACCGTCTCCGCGGCCGCGCCCGGCCACGTTATGGCCATGGCCGAGCTTTTCCGCGAGCTGGACGAGTTCTACCGCGAGCCGGAGATCGAGCCGCCCGAGGTCACCGCCGAGCGAATCAACTCGGCGCTGTTCGGGCCCGTCCCGCGCGCCTTTTCCCTGCTGGCGTGGGACGACGCCCGGCTGGCCGGCCTGGCCGGCTATTCGTTCCTCTGGCCGTCTCGGCGGGCCACGAAATCGCTCTACCTGAAGGAGTTGTACGTAAGGGAGCCTTACCGCGGCACGGGAGTAGGCGAGCTTCTGATGCGAAAATTGTTCTCGGAGGCCACGGAGAATGGCTGCTACCGCGTCGAATGGACCGCCGACGACCATAACCTTGACGCGCAGCGCTTTTACGCGAAGCTGGGCTTTCGGGTACTGCCATCAAAAGTCTTTTATCGAACGGAGGGAGTTGACGCGATCCGCAGGTTCGCCGCGGACGGGTGACTGCTCCCGCCCGGCCTACAGCTCGTTCTTGTAGACCTGGCCTTCCTTCATGATGAACTTCAGCGTCCGGTCCGGCGTGGTGAGCACCCGGATGTCGTCCAGCGGGTTGCCGTCGATCACCAGCAGGTCGGCGAACGCTCCCGGCGCCACCACGCCCACCTCCCCGGCCAGCCCCAGCAGCCGCGCCGCGGTGGTCGTGGCGGACCGGATGAGGTCGGCCGGGGGCTGGACCTCGGACCGGATGATGAACTCCTGAAGCTGCTGGTCGTGCATGTCCGCGAACAGGTCCGTGCCGTAGACGATGGGCAGGCCCGCCGCGTGCGCCATCTCCAGGGCGCCGATCGCCCCGTGGATCACGTCCTGCAGCTTGCCCGCGATGTCGGCGGGCAGCAGGCCGTCCCGGGACTTGGCGGCCAGCGTGCGGTAGGTCACGATCGTCGGCACGTAGAACGCCCCGTACTTCTGGAACACCGGGATGCTGCTGGAGTCCATCAGGTTCCCGTGCTCGATGCTGCGCACCCCGCACTCCAGGCCGCGGTTGATCGCCCGCGAGGTGTAGGCGTGGCCGGCCACGTAGATGTTGGCCGCCGTGGCTTCCTCGACGATCGCCCGCAGTTCCTCGAGGGAGAACTGCGTGGAGTCCACCCGGTCGCTGGGCGAGTCGACCGCGCCGCTGAGATAGACCTTGATGTGGTGCGCGCCGCGGCGGACCTCTTCGCGGACGGCCCGCCGGACCTCGGGCACGCCGTCGCAGATCACGCCGATGGCCGGGGAGTAGTAGTTGCCGTCGTAGACCTGCCGGCTGGGCGCCCGCCAGTCACCGGCCCCGCCGGTCTGGGAGAGCTGCTTCCCGCCGAACCGGATACGCGGTCCGGTGAAGTACCCCTCCTCCACGGCCTGGGCCAGCCCGAAGTCGCCGCCCCCCACGTCCCGGATGGTGGTGAACCCGCGGGCCAGCATGCCCGCCAGCGCGCGGCCGGCCCGGGCCGCCACGTAGTACGGCGGCCACTCGGCCATCGCGAACAGGTCCATGTCGACGACGGCCGGGTGGGTGTGCGCGTCGATCAGGCCCGGCATCACGGTCCGTCCGGCGACGTCGAAGATCACGGCGTCGTCCGGGCCGGTCAGGCCGGGACCGACCTCAGCGATCCGGCCGCCCTCGATCGCCACCGACTGCCCCTCGGCCCGCTCGCCCCGCTCGGGATCGAGAACCGACGCGTTCCGCAGGATGGTTACTTCCGTCACGGCTGCCCCTCCCGGCTCGCAGGCCCGACGCGATCCTAGCCGGGGCCCCCGGGACGCTCAGCCGCTGGTCGTCCGCAAGGCCAGCGTCCGCAGGCAGCACGACCCGGGGATCTCCTGGGCGCCGACCGCCCAGACGATCCCGTGACCCGGGCTGGCCACGCCCGCCAGGCTGTCGTCCGGGGCGGCGGCGAGCTGACCGGGGTCCGGGCTCGGGGCGACCGACCAGGTCGTGCCGTTGTAGTGCTCGGTCAGGCTCAGCAGGCCGCCGTCGCTCTGGTCGGTGATGCCCACGCTCCATACATCGGTGGCCGACAGCGCGGTGGTGCCCAGCAGCAGGCTGCCCTCGGTGCCACGGTCCGGGACCGTGACCAGCTTCCACGACGTCCCGTTCCAATGCAGCATGTATGGCTGGGAGAACAGGTTGTCGTTCACGTTCCCCTCATATCCGCTGGCCCAGACGTCGTCCGGGCCGGTCGCGGTGACCCCGGTCAGGAAGTCCAGCGAGTCCTTGCTCTGCAGCGTCGGGGTCGGGACCAGCGCCCACCGCGTGCCGTTCCAGTGCGCGGAGACCGTGGTCTGGCTGTCGGTCTCCCCCACCGCCCAGACGTCGTCCGGCGTGATCGCGGTCACCGCCTCACCGAACTGGGTGCCCGACTCGGTCGGCGGCGGGACGAAGCTCCACGTGCTGCCGTTCCAGTGCTCGAACAGCAGCGCGATGATGTTGCTGCCGTTGAAGAACCAGCCGACGGCCCACAGGTCGTCCGGGCCCGTGCCGCTGATCGCGGTCAGCTCGTCGGTCGCGCCGGACCCGGTTTCCGGGTTGGGGCTGGGCACGACCTGCCAGGCGGTGCCGTTCCAGTGCTCGATCAGCGTGCGCCGGACGGTGCCGTCGGAGCTTTCGCTGTCGCCGACCGCCCAGGCGTTCGTGCTGCTCAGGTCGTCCGTGCCGGTGAGCTCGGCCTGCGGCATCCCCGGCGCGAGCGGCACGGGGACCTTGGACCAGGTCGCGCCGGTCCAGTGCTCGGCCAGCGGCAGTTGCCCGGTCACCTGGTTCGTCCCCACCGCCCAGGCGTCGGTGGCGCTGGCCGCAGACACCCCGGCGAAGGTCACGTCGCTCGTCACGGCCGGGCTGGGCTGCGGAATGGACGGGACCCGCCAGATGCTCGGCGCCGGCTTGGGCGCGGCGGGGGGCGCGGCGCTCACCAGCGCGGTGCTGGTCACGCCCTCGGCCGAGACCGCCGTCACCCCGGTCAGCCCGGTGACGGCCGTAGGCGTGACCGATCCGGTCGTCGTCGCGTTCCCGATTTGCCCGAACGCTCCATCTCCCCAGGCCATGACCGTGCCGGTGGTCAGCAAAGCCAGGCTGAACAGGCCGCCGGCCGAGACCGCGGCGGTCTTCGGCAGGCCCTTGACCGCGATCGGCACGTCGCTGTTCTGGATGCCGCCGGGGAAGCCGTCGGGCTGGCCGAGCTGGTTGAAGCCGTTGTCGCCCCAGGCCACGACGGCGCCGCTGGACAGCAGGGCCAGGCTGTGCTGGTACCCGGCGGACAAGGCAGTGGCCCCGGTCAGGCCCTTCACCGCGACCGGCACGTCGCTGGACCCGAACGTCTCGCTGCCGTCGCCGAGCTGGCCGGATTCGTTGGCCCCCCACGACTTGGCCGTGCCGCCCGCCAGCAGCGCGAGCACGTGCTGGCCGCCTGCGGCCACGGCCGAGACGCCGGTCAGGCCGGTGACCGGCACCGGCACGTCGCTGCTGGTATCGCTGCCGTCGCCCAGCTCGCCCTGGCCGTTGTCACCCCAGGTCATGACCGTGCCGTTGGTCAGCAGCGCGACGCTGTAGAGGTCGCCCGCGGCCACGGCCTTCACCCCGGTCAGGCCCTTGACCGCGACCGGCACGTCGCTGCTGGCCGTGCTGCCGTCGCCGAGCTGGCCGCTGGCGTTGTCGCCCCAGGCCATGACCGTCCCGTTGGCCAGCAGCGCGAGGCTGTGCTCGCCGCCCGCCGCGACCTGGGTGACACCGGTCAGCCCGGTGACCGGGACCGGGTTCTGGCCGTCGTGGTTGGCGCTGGTGGTCCCGTTGCCGAGCTGGCCGAAGGTGTTGTCGCCCCAGGCCATGACCGTGCCGCCGGACAGCAGCGCCAGCACGTGGCGCCCGCCCGCGGCGATGGCCTGCACGCCGGACAGTCCGCCGACCGCTACCGGTTTGCTGGCCGGGGCCAGCGAACCGTCGCCGAGCTCGCCCGCGCTGTTGTCGCCCCAGGTGTAGACGGTGGTCACCGCGGACGGCGCCGCCGCGGACGGCGCGGCCGCCGCCGGCCCGGCGGCCAGGCCCGCGGCTCCTAAGGTCAGCGCTACGGGCAGAACGGCAGCGGCAATCCCGGACACGCGCATGAACGCCTCCCAGCGGCCTGAGCGGACGGCTTCCCCATACCGGACACGGACGGGAGCGCGAAACGGCTCAATCGGCGCGGCGCGTCAGTTCGTGTAATACCAGAGCTCGGGCGTGAAATAGAACTGGGTCAGGCTGGCGAACGATCCCGGCGGCCCGGACAGGGTCTTCTTCCAGACGCTGACCACGTCGGAGTTGGGTTCGAACAGGGCGGGCTGCTGCCGGGTGAGGTAGGAGATCTCGTTCCGCACCGCGTCCGGGTCGCTGCCGCGGACCGACGCGCTGATCAGCTTGTCCGCCTCGGGGTCGCTGTAACCGCCGAGGTTGTACTGGCCGCCGGAGTTGAAGTCGCCCCAGGTGGTCGGGTACGGGTACAGCGTGAACTCGCCGTAGTCCGCCATGGCCCACTTGCTGGCGTTGCCCGGGTAGGCGGCGTCGTCGTCCTGGGAGACGATCGCGGTGAAGTCGCTCAGCTGGAGCGTGATCGTGATCCCGGCCTGCTTGGCCTGCGCGGCGAGCTGGCTCAGCTCCCCGGGGAGCACCTGGTTCGGAGCATAGGAGAGCTCGAAGGCCAGCCTGGTCCCGGCCGGGATGCCCGCCCCGCACTGTCCAGCGCCGCGGCCCGGCCGGGCGCAGCTATCGGTGCCGCCGGGCGTCACCGTCCAGCCGTGGCTGGCCAGCAGGCTCCTGGCCGCCGCCACACTGAACGGGTAGGGGTTGGTCCGAGCGTCGGCCGGCGTGTACGGGCTCACCGGGATCGCGGGGACCGGACCGTAGGCCGGGCCGCCGGCGCCGCCCATATCGGACTTGATGATGTCCGGCTCGTCCTGGAGGTGGGCGATCGCCTGCCGGACGTACAACTGGGCGATGATGTGGTCGAAGTCGCCCGTCGGGTCCTTGAAGTTGTAGAGCACGTTGGACCAGAGGAACGACGGGTAGCCGAAGACGTCGTACCCGCCCTTGACCTGGGACGCGATCGTGGTGTTGCCGATCGGGATGTACCCGACGTCGACCTGGCCGGCCTTGACCGCGTTGAGCTCGTCGGTGTTCGTGAGGACCGGGACCGCCCGCACGGCCGTGATCTCGTGGCTGTCCGGCCCGGAGTAGTGCGGGTTGGCCGACAGCGTGCTCGCCCCGGTGCTGGTGTCGAACGAGGTCAGCCGGTAGGGGCCGTCCACCACCTGCCACAGCGGGTTGGCCGCCCAGGTGCCGGTGGCCTTGGACTGGGCGGCTAGATAGTCGTAGATCTTCTGCGCGTTGGCCGGCACGGTGAAGTCCAGGATCGGGCCGCCGGCCGACGCCCGGGCCCAGGCGTGGGCCGGCATCGGCGGCAGGACCGCGAGATAGTTCTCGTCGAACCAGGCCGGGTTCACCGCGGAGGTCAGGCTGATCACCAGCGTGCTGCTGCTCGGCGTGGTCATGCTCGCGACGTCGTCGGGGAACGAGCCCGGGACGTAGTAATCCCAGTTCGTGATGTTGTCCTTGACCGCCGCCTTGATCAGGTCGATGGCGAACACCACGTCGCGGGAGGTCACCGGCTGCCCGTCGGACCAGTGGTACGCCGCGTTCAGCGTGACCGTCACGGTCCTGTCCCCGTCAGACCAGGCCGGCGCCCGGGCCAGGCTCAGCGCCGGGTCCATCCGCGGCGTAACGCCCTCGTCCATCCAGTACAGGGGCCGCCACATCTCATAGTTGAAGTCCAGCACCGAGTAGTAGGTATCTGCCGCCACGGTCGTGATCGGCAGGATCCAGCTCGGCGTGGACCCGCGCGGCTCGGCGAAGCTGACGGTGCCGGGATGCGGCGTGCCGGTCTCCGCCGGGACCGAGCCGAAACCCCCAGGCGTCGGCTCGCTCCCGTCCGTGCCGTTTAGCTTGGTCAGCGTCCCGGGGCCCCTGGGCGTGTTGCGCAGCGGCGAGATCGGGCTGGCCAGCACGACCCCGGCTGCCACGAGCACGGCCAGCACACCGCCCATGATCAGGGCGGTGCGACGGCGCGGCCGGCCCGGCGCCGCCGACCCGACCGACGCCGCGGGCATGGCCGCCGGCGACGCCGGTGGCTGCCACGCGGCCCCGCCGGCCGCCCCCGGCACCGGCGCGCCGCCGCCCGGCCATGCCCCCGGCCCGCGCGGGTCCGCTGGGCCCGGCCACGCCGCGGGAGGGACGGGCGCCCCCGGGGACGCAGGCGCCCGCCCAGCGCCGGGCCACGCCGCCGCCCCGCGCGGGTCGGCTGTTCCGGGCCACGCCCCGGTAGGGACGGGCGCCCCGGGGGACGCAGGCGCCCGCCCAGCGCCGGGCCACGCCGCCGCCCCGCGCGGGTCCGCTGCACCGGGCCACGCCCCGGGAGGGACGGGCGCGGGCGCGTCGCGGACCGCCGGGCCCGCCGCGGCGGGCCAGGCTGCGGGGGGTGCGGTGGCCGCTGCTCCGGCTCGCCCCGCCGTCTCGGGCGGGGTCGGTCCTGGTGGTCCAGGCGAACCAACGGCCGAGGGGCGGCGCGGCAGGGCCTGGCCGGGCGGCCCCATCGACGCCGGCTGCCCCCGCGCCATTTGGTCGATGGGCCATCCACCAGATTCTTTTGCGGTCGATGTGCCATCCACCCCAATCGCTGGGGGCGGCGGAGGCGCGTCGGTGACGAAGCGGGCCTGATACGAGCCGACCAGCTCGGCCAGGCCCGCGGGCCAGAACGACACGGCCGAGGTCATCGGCGCTAGGTGGGCGGTGATGACTTCCATCAGCCGGGCCAGCCCGGGCCGGTCCCCGGGGCGCTTGGACAGGCAGCGGGCCAGCATCTCGCGCAGCGGGCCGGTCAGGGCGCCCAGCGCGGGCTCGGTGTGGACGATCCGGTAGATCATCGCGACCGCCCCGCCCTCGCCGAACGGGGCGGCGCCGGTCGCCGCGAAGCACAGCACGCCGCCCAGTGAGAACACGTCGCTGGGCGGCCCGACCGGCGCACCCTCAGCCTGCTCGGGGGACATGAAGCCGGGCGTGCCGACGACCATCCCGGTCCCGGTCAGCGCGGTCCCCTCGAGCGCGCGGGAGATGCCGAAGTCGATTACCCTCGGGCCGTCGGGGGCCAGCATCACGTTCGACGGCTTCAGGTCGCGGTGCACCAGGCCCGCGGCGTGCACCGCGGTCAGCGCCTCGACCAGGCCGGCCGCCAGCCGCCAGATGGCCACCTCGGCCAGCGGGCCGCGCGCCTCGACGGCCTCGGCTAGCGAAGGACCGGCCACGAGCGTGGTCGCCAGCCACGACGGGTCGTCGTCGTCCCCGCTGGCGTCCACCACGGGCGCGGTGTAGCCGCCGCCCACCCGGCGCGCCGCGGCCACCTCCTGGCGGAACCGATTACGGAACGATAGGTCCCGGCCGAGTTCCGGGCGGATCACCTTCACCGCCACGGCCCGCCCCGCCGGGGAGAATCCGAGGTACACCCGGCCCATTCCGCCCGATCCCAGCCGGGCCTCTAGCCGGTACCGCCCGACCTGGCGCGGGTCGTTCGCCTTGAGCGGTTCCATCATCGTCCTCATCAATGGCGCGACAGGTTACCGCGGCAGCCTCCGACGGCGACCCTGCCGAAACGCCGATCACGCTCATGATTGGCCGGTGAAACGGCTGGTGAACGCGATCCGGACGGTACGGCAAATCATCTGGCTGCAGCCCGGGCGTGACCGCCCGTAGGCACTATGTTCCGATCCGGCACTAGCTTAATCAAATCGGCGCCGTTGTCCGGCAAAACCCGGCTCGGTCTAGTCGTGCGCCGCGGGCCGGAAAAGTATCGGCGGGAAAGTGCTGGTGATCTGATCCTCGGCGCGGAACGTGGCCAGCGCGACCAGCCACCTGACCTGGTCCGGGCTCAGATCGCCGCGCCGGATATCGGCGGCCACGTCGGCCACGACGCGGCTCACCAGCGCCGTGACCACCCGGTGCGGTTTCACCCCGTGCTCCCGCGCGACCTGGGCGATGGTCTGGCCGTCGTTCAGCGCCGTGGCCAGCGCCGCCTCGCCGACGCCGATCACCTCCGCGGCGATTGACAACTCGCTGACCAGCTCGTCCGGAGGGCAGACCAGACGGTCCTCCAGCGTTTCGCTCGCCATGTGCGTGACGCCTCCCGCTTCTGTGGGCCGGTACGACCGAGTCTCGGCGACCAAGCTCCACGTGCGCTGCGGCCGGGCTGCATACCTGCTCAGGCCCGAGGCGACCGGCTACCGGCGGAACTCCCGGGCCAGCGCCGGGCCGTGGGCCGCCGCCCAGGCCGCGGCGAACGAGCCGAAGTCCGCGACGTCGGCCTCGAGCACGAACAGGCCGCGCGCCGGGACCGCCGCGCCCAGTTCCAGCAGCAGCGGCGTGAAGTGCACGTCGACCGCGAGCTGATGGTTGGGCGCGCCACCCAGCAAGATCGGGACCGCGGTTTTCCCGGCCAGGCTCCCGGTGCCCAGCCGGTCCAGGAACGCCTTCAGCAGGCCGGAGTAGGTGGCCTTGTAGGTCGGGCTGGCCACGACCAGGACGTCGGCGGCGAGGACCAGTTCGACCGCGGCCGCCGCGTCGGCGTCGGCCGGGTCCAAGACCCTGGGTCCCAGCGCGGCGAGATCCACGTCGTCGCCGGTGGCGTTCGGAAGAATCTTTACGAGCTCGGCCCCGAGGGTCCGCGCCAGGCCGTGCGTCCTCGACGCGGGGCGGGGGTTGCCGACGACGGTAACGATGCGCACGAGGGGTGATAC
>Ga0102924_1002269_pt1 | contig 21173 bp, 16 predicted proteins | sample PaiPotPPM11metaG_FD_80116 | JGI IMG/M metagenome (GOLD analysis project Ga0102924, IMG submission 80116) | Iron sulfur acid spring bacterial and archeal communities from Banff, Canada, to study Microbial Dark Matter (Phase II) - Paint Pots PPM... ...
ACGTGACCTGGCTGAGCTGGACGGCTGACGGCCGGCTGTGGCTGGCCGGCTGGCAGCATCTGGGCACGGCATGGGGCTGGGCCGAGTTGGGCGACGGCGACGGAGAGGCGCGGCTGACGATACGGGCCGAGGCGGCCAGCTGCCTGAACTCCCGGTGGCACCCGTCGGTGGTGCCGCTGGCCGACGGCTCGGCACTGACCATGCGCTCCACCCCGACCACCCCGCCGCAGGTGGTGCGGCTGCGCCGGGGCCGCGAGGCGGAGGCATGGACCGAGCTCAACGCGGGCCTGGCGCAGTCTCGGCGGCTGCGGGTCCGCGGCCTGAGCTGGGCCGGGCCGGACGGGACGCAGATCGAGGGGCTGCTGGCCGAGCCGGATGAGGAGGCTGGCGGGCCGCGGCCGCTGGTGGTGGACATCCACGGCGGGCCCAGCCTGGCCTTTCATCACAGCTGGGACCTGCCCTGGGCGGAGCTGCTGACGGCGGCCGGCTACGCGGTGCTGATGCCCAACCCGCGCGGCGGCGCGGGCCGCGGCCAGGACTTCAGCCGGGCCAACCTGGGCGACCCGGCCGGGGCCGAGTTCGCGGACATCGAGGCCGGGGTGGCGCACTGCGTGGCGGCCGGGCTGGCCGACCCCGGCCGGGTGGCGGCCATCGGGGCCAGCTACGGCGGCTACCTCACGGCCTGGGCCATCGCGCTCGGCGGCCAGTTCCGCTGCGGGGTGGTCATCGCCGGCATCAGCGACCTGGTCAGCGTCCGGGGCACGGCCAATAACGCGCCGTTCTACGACTACCTGCTGCAGGGACGGCCGGCCGATCAGCCCGCCCGGTACCTGGACCGCTCGCCGGTGACCTGGCTCAGCGCCGGCTCATCCCCGGCGCTTATCCTGCACGGACAGCAGGATCGGTGCGTGCCCGTCAGCCAGGCGGAGGAACTGTACGCCGGGCTGCGCGAGTTCGGCATCCCGGCCGAGTTCGTCTGCTACCCGCGGGAGGGCCATCAGGCCACCGAGCCCGCCCACGTCGCCGACCAGCGGGAGCGGATCCTGCGCTGGCTGGGGACCTACCTGGAGGTGGCTTCGTGAAACTCGGGATCCACACGCCCAACTTCGCCTCGCTGGCCAGCCCGGCCGACCTGGCCGACCTGGCCGCGCGGGCCGAGGCGGCGGGCTGGGAGGGCTTCTTCATCTGGGACCACGTGGCCCGGCCGGAGGGCACCTACCCGATGGCCGAGCCGTGGATCGCGCTCACCGCGATCGGCACGGCGACTCAGCGGCTGCGGATCGGGCCGATGATCACGCCGCTGGCCCGGCGCCGGCCCTGGAACGTGGCCCGGCAGGTGGCCAGCCTGGACGAGCTGACCGGCGGCCGGGTTACGCTCGGCGTGGGCCTGGGCATCAGCAGCGGCCCGGAGTTCAACCAGTTCAGCGAGGAGAGGGACCCGCGGGTGCGCGGCGACATGCTGGATGAGGGGCTGGAGATCCTGCGCGCCGCCTGGCAGGGCACGCCGGTCCGGCACGCGGGCGCCCACTACCGGGTCGACGACGTGACCATCCTGCCCGCGCCGGTGCAGCCGCGGCTGCCGATCTGGGGCGCGACCGAGCGGCTCAGCGGCCGGCCGGTGCGCCGGGCCGCGGGGCTTGACGGGGTGTTCCCGATCCAGCTCGGGCCCGCGGACCTGCCCGAGCTGCTGGATAACGTGGCCCGGCACCGGCCGGACGGCCTGGACGGCTACGACGTCGTGGTTACCGGCACCGGCAACTCGCAGGCCTGGCGGGAGGCCGGCGCGACCTGGTGGCTGCACGAGCTGGACTGGCGCCGCCCGCTCAGCGAGGCCATCGCCACCATCGAGGCGGGACCGCCGGCCGGATGAGCCAGTCCTTTGACGCCGTGGTCATCGGCGCCGGCATCGTCGGCGCGGCCTGCGCGTACTACCTGACCCGCGCCGGGCTGCGGGTGGCGGTGGCCGAGCGGGGCACGGTGGCGTCGGGGACCACGGGCGCGGGCGAGGGCAACATCCTGATCTCCGACAAGCAGCCGGGCCCCGAGCTGGAGCTGACCCGGCTGTCCCAGCGGCTGTGGCGGGAGCTGGGTGATGAGCTGGGGCCGGAGGCCGAGCTCGACCCCAAGGGCGGACTGGTCGTGGCGGCCGGCCCGGCCGAGCTCTCCGGGCTGGAGCAGTTCGCGGCCAGTCAGGCTGAGGCCGGTGTGCGGGCGCAGGCCGTGCCGCCGGGTGAGCTGCCCGAGCTGGAGCCGCACCTGGCCCGCGGGCTGGCCGGGGGCGTCTTCTATCCCGAGGACATGCAGGTCCAGCCGATGATGGCGGCCGCGCTGCTGCTGCACCGGGCCGCTGAGCGGGGCGCCGAGCTGCGGTTCCGGCACGAGGTGACCGGGCTGGAGACGGCGGCGGGCCGGGTCACCGGGGTGCGCACCTCGGCCGGCCTGCTCAGCACCGAGCTGGTCGTCAACGCGGCCGGCACCTGGGCCGGGGAGGTCGCCGGGCTGGCCGGGCTGCCGCTGCCGGTGCTGCCGCGCCGCGGGTTCATCGTGGTCACCGAGGCACTGCCGGTGCTGATCCGGCACAAGGTCTACACCGCCGACTACGTGGCCAACGTGGCCAGCGGCTCGGCGGGCCTGGAGGTCTCGACGGTCATCGAGGGCACGGCCAGCGGCACCGTCCTGATCGGCGCCAGCCGGGAGCGGGTCGGCTTCGACCGGTCCTCGTCGCTGCGGATCGTCGGGCTGCTGGCCGCCCAGGCCGCGCGGCTGTTCCCGGTGCTGGCCCAGGCCCGCGCCATCCGCTTCTACCGCGGTTTCCGGCCGTACTGCCCCGATCACCTGCCGGTCATCGGCGCCGACGACCGGCTGGCCGGGCTGCTGCACGCGTGCGGCCACGAGGGCGCCGGCGTCGGGCTGGCCCCGGCCACCGGGCACCTGATCGCCCAGCTGGCCGCGGGCCAGGAGCCCTCGCTGCCGGTCGCGCCGTTCAGCCCGGCGCGGTTCGCGGAGGCCGCCCGTGCCTGAGCCGATCTCCGTCACCGTGGACGGCGCCGACTGGCTGGTGCCGCCGGGCATCACCATCGCCGCCGCGTTCACCACCCGCGGCCAGCCCGGCTGGCGGCGCACCCGGCTGCGCGGCGAGCCGCGCGGGCTGTCGTGCGGGATCGGGGTGTGCTTCGACTGCCTGGTGACCGTGAACGGGACGCCCGGCGTCCGGGCCTGTCTGGCCGAGGTCCGGCCGGGCGATGTCATCAGCACCGAGACCGGATCCGGCTTCGCTGGCTCCGCGGCGGGGCCGGCCGCCTGGGAGCCGGAGGCCAGTGTCGCGGCTGAGCGGTGTGACGTGGCCGTGGTCGGGGCCGGGCCGGCTGGGCTGACGGCCGCGGTGACCGCCGCGGATGCGGGATGTACGGTGCAGGTCCTGGATCTCGGGGAGCGGCCCGGCGGCCAGTTCTGGCGCTGGGGGCCGGCCACCGCCGACGGGCGCTTCCACCACGGGTGGGCCGCGTTCACCGCGCTGCGCCACCGGTTCGACGCCCACCAGGCCGGCGGCCGGATCGTCTGCCGGCCCGGCCACGCCGTCTTCCAGGTCCAGCCGCCCGCCGGGAACGAGTCATGGTTCCGCGTGCAGGCCGTGGCCGGCGACCGCGAGCGGGCCTACGCCTGGGTGCTGGCCCGCGCGGTCGTGGTCGCGACCGGCGCCTACGACCTGCAGCTGCCGGTGCCGGGCTGGACGCTGCCCGGGGTGATGGCCGCCGGGGCCGCGCAGGCGCTGCTCAAGAGCAGCGCGGTGACCGCCGGCCGCCGGGTCGTGGTGGCCGGCGCCGGGCCGTTCCTGCTCCCGGTGGCAGCCGGGCTGGCCCAGGCCGGCGCCCGGGTGGTCGCGGTGGCCGAGGCCGGCCAGCCCGCGGACTACGTGCGCCATCCAGCCGCCTTGGCCGCGTCCTGGAGGAAGCTGCCCGAAGCGGCTGGCTACCTGGCCCGGCTGACCCGGCACCGGGTCCCCGTGCTGCGCCGGCACGCGGTGATCGCCGCGGCCGGCGACGGCCGGCTGGAGTCGGTCACCCTGGCCCGCCTGGACCGGGACTGGCGGCCGGTGCCCGGCACCGAGCGGACCATGGCCGCCGACGTGCTGGCGGCCGGATACGGCTTCGTGCCCCAGGTCGAGCTGCTGGCCGAGGCCGGGGCGCGGCTCGCGGGCCAGGCCGCCGTGGCCGGGGCGGACCAGCAGACCACCGTGCCCGGCCTGTTCGCCGCCGGGGAGACGACCGGGGTCGGCGGGTCGGACCTGGCCCGGGCCGAGGGCGAGATCGCCGGCCGCGCCGCCGCCCGGTTGGTCGGGCGGGCGGTCGCGCCGCCAGCACGAACCGTCGTCCGGGAACGGGCCGCCCTGCGCCAGTTCGCGGCGGTCATGCAGGCCGTGCACGCGGTGCGGCCGGGCTGGGCGGACTGGCCCGGCGACGACACCGTGGTGTGCCGGTGCGAGGAGGTCACGCTGGGCCGGATGCGCGCCGCGGCCGGCCTCGGCGCCGACGACGCGCGCAGCATCAAGCTGCTGGCCCGGCCGGGCATGGGCTGGTGCCAGGGCCGGATCTGCGGGCCGCCAGTCGCCTCGCTACTGGCCTCGGGACTGACCCCCGCCGAGTCCCCGTCGCGGCCGCTGGCCCAGCCCGTCCCGCTTAGTGTTCTCGCCCAGCTTGCCGGGCCAGACTCCGCGAGTAAAATGTGACATGTCACTGGAGGTGAACCGTGCCAACCGAGCCGCAGACCCAGCCATGGCATGGCGTGCTGGTAGCCAACGCCCTGCCCTACACCGACGACCTCGAAGTCGACTTTGACCGCTACGCCGAGCACGTAGCGTGGCTGGCCGCCTCGGGCTGCGACGGGATCACTCCCAACGGTTCCCTGGGGGAGTACCAGGTCCTGACCCCCGAGGAGCGGGCCCGCGTGGTCGAGACCGCCGTCGCCGCGGCCCCGCCCGGCTTCTCGGTCATCCCCGGCGTCGCCGCCTACGGCGCGCGTGAGTCGGCCCGGCTGGCTGAGCACGCGGCCAAGGCCGGCGCCCCGGCCGTCATGCTGCTGCCGCCCAACACCTACCGCGCCGACGAGCGCGCCGTGCTGGAGCACTACCGCACCGTGGCCGCGGTCGGCCTGCCCGTGATGGCCTACAACAACCCGGTCGACACCAAGGTCGACCTGACCCCCGCGCTGCTGGCCAGGCTGTTCGACGAGGGCCTGATCGTCGGGGTCAAGGAGTTCACCGGTGACCCGCGCCGGGCCTACGCGATCTCCGAGCTGGCGCCCGGCCTCGACGTGCTGATCGGCTCCGATGACTCGGTGGTGGAGTTCGCCATCGCCGGGGCCAGGGGCTGGGTCTCCGGGTACACCAACGCCTTCCCGCGGACCTGCGTCGAGCTGTACCGGGCTAGCATGGCTAAAGACCTGGAGACCGCCGTTCCGCTGTACCGGCTGCTGCACCCGCTGCTGCGCTGGGACGCCAGGACCGAGTTCGTCCAGGCCATCAAGCTGTCGATGGACATCGCCGGCCGGTACGGCGGCCCGTGCCGCCCGCCGCGCCAGCCGCTGACCGCAGAGCAGGAGGCCGAGGTGCGCGCCGCGACCGAGAAGGCAGTGGCCAGGGGCTGCGCCTGATGCGTTCCGGGCGGGTGTTCCACGCCGTCGACTCCCACACCGAGGGGATGCCGACCCGGGTCATCGTCGGCGGCGTCGGCCAGATCCCCGGCGACACCATGTTCGACCGGCGCCGCTACTTCATGGCCAACCTGGACGGCATCCGCAAGGCCCTGATGTACGAGCCGCGCGGGCACGCCGCCATGTCCGGCGCCATCCTGCAGCCGCCCAGCCGGCCCGACGCCGACTGGGGCGTGGTCTACATCGAGGTGTCGGGCTGCCTGCCCATGTGCGGGCACGGCACCATCGGCGTGGCCACCGTGCTGGTCGAGACCGGCATGGTCGAGGTCACCGAGCCGGTCACCCGGGTCCGGCTGGACACCCCGGCCGGCCTGGTGGTGGCCGAGGTCAGCGTGCGGGACGGCGCCGCCACCAGCGTCAGCATCACCAACGTGCCCGCCTTCACCCTCGGCCTGGACCGCACCGTGACCGTCCCCGGCTACGGCCAGGTCACCTACGACATGGCCTACGGCGGCAACTTCTACGCCATCCTGCCGCTCAAGCAGGTCGGCATCGAGTTCGACCGGGCCAACTCCGACGCCATCCTGGCCGCCGGGCTGCGGGTCATGGCGGCCATCAACGACGCCGACGAGCCGGTGCATCCCGAGAACAGCGAGATCCGGGGCTGCCACCACGTCCAGTTCCTGGCCCCGGATGCCACCGCCCGGCACTCCCGCCACGCCATGGCCATCTACCCCGGCTGGTTCGACCGCTCGCCGTGCGGCACCGGCACCTCGGCCCGGCTGGCCCAGCTGCACACCCGCGGCGAGCTCGAGGTCGGGGACGACTTCATCAACGAGTCGTTCATCGGCTCCCGCTTCACCGGCAGGATCCTCGAGGAGACCACGGCGGGCGGCCGGCCGGCCGTGGTGCCGCGGATCACCGGGCGGGCCTGGATCACCGGCACCGCGCAGTACATGATCGACCCCGCCGACCCGTTCCCCGAGGGGTTCCAGCTGTAATCAGCTCGACCGGGCCTCGTCGCCTGAGCGGCCGACCCACAGCCCGCGGGTGTGCCCGACGTGCGCGCTCATCAGGGACTCGGCCCCGGCCACGTCGCCGGACGTCAGCGCCTTCAGCATGACGCGGTGCTCGCGGGCCGAGGCCAGCAGCTGGCCGTTGTCGGAGAGCCGCTGCAGCCCGAACAGCCGGGCCTGACGGCGCAGCCGGTCGACCAGGTCGGTCAGCCGTGGGTTGCCGACGGTGGAGGTGAGCTGGGCGTGGAAGTGCCGGTCGCAGTCCAGGTAGTCGATCAGGTCGCCGCGCTCCGCGGCCGCCTCGATGGCCTGGCCGGTCTCGTTCAGCGCGGCGATCTTCTCCGGGGTCAGCAGCTTGGCCACCTGGGCCATGATCGGTACCTCGATCAGCAGCCTGATCTGCGAGATCTGGTCGAGGTCTGACTCGGAGACCTCGACCACCCGGAAGCCGCGGTTGCGGACCGTCTCCATCATGCCCTCGCCGACCAGGTCCAGCATGGCCTCACGGACGGGCGTGGCCGACACGTCGAAGCGCTCGGCCAGCGTGGGCGCCGAGTAGATCACGCCCGGCTCCAGCTCCCCGGCCACGACCGCGGCCTCCAGGGCGCGGGTCACCTGCTCGCGCAGACTGTCCGAGCGGACCGCAGAGATCTTGTCCGGGCCGCCGAGCCGGTCGATGGTCATGACTCATACTACCGAGTCGTGATCAGCGGTTATATGACAAGACCAACGCCGCCGCGCCGACCGAATTTCATGATCACTCGGGATCATCGCCCATGGGGGCTAACGGTACCCGGATGTCGGCATCTGGGCGCCGGCCAGCACCTTCTCGGCCAGATGGCAGGCCACCCGGTGGCCGGGCGCGACGTCGCGCAGCACCGGGACCTCGGTCCGGCAGCGGTCGATGGCCAGCGGGCAGCGCGGGTGGAACACGCAGCCCGGCGGCGGGCTGGCCGCGTCGGGCGGGTCACCGGGCAGCACGATCCGGGACCGGCGGCCGGCCAGCTCGACCTCGGGCACCGCCGACCGCAGGGCGTGGGTGTAGGGGTGCGCGGGCCGGCTGAGCAGGACCCCGGTCGGGCCGATCTCGGCCACCCGGCCCAGGTAGAGCACGGCCGTCTGCTCGCACAGCTCGCTGACCACGCCGAAGTTGTGGGTGATCAGCAGGTAGGCCAGGTCGCGCTCGGCCCGCAGCCCGGAGATCAGCTTCAGGATCCGGGCCTGGGTCCGGACGTCCAGGGCGCTGGTCGGCTCGTCCAGGACCAGCAGCCGGGGCTGGACGCTGAGCGCACGGGCGATGGCCACCCGCTGCCGCTGCCCGCCCGACAGCTGGTGCGGGTACCTGACCGCGAACTCCGGATCCAGCCCGGCCTCGGTGAGCAGGCCCGCCACCCGCTCGCCGGCCTCCTGGCGCGGCACCACGCCGTGGGCGTGCAGCGCCTCGGCGATGGTGGTGCCGATCCGCATGCGCGGGTCCAGGCTGTTGTCCGGGTCCTGGAACACGATCTGGGCGTTCCGCCGGTACTCCTTGAGCCCGGCCCCGCGCAGCGACGCGATGTCCTGGCCGTCGAAGGTGATGCTGCCGCCGGCCATCCGGACCAGGCGCAGCACGGCCCGCCCGATGGTCGACTTGCCCGAGCCGCTCTCGCCGATCAGGCCCAGCCCGAACGGGCCCGCCGGGAGGTCGAGCGACACGCCGTTCACGGCCAGCACCGGCCCGTACCGGACGGCCAGGTCCCGGAGCTGCAAGAGGTCGCCTTTCACGGGGCGCTCGCCAGGCGGGGCACCGATTCCAGCAGCTCGATGGTGTACGGGTCGGTCGGGGCGGACAGCACCTGACTGGCCGGGCCCTGCTCCACGATCAGCCCGCCGCGCATGACCACCACCTGGTCGCACAGCTCGGCCACCACGGCCAGGTCGTGGCTGATGAACAGGATCGACATCCCGGTGGACTCCCGCAGGCTGCGCAGCAGGTCGAGCACCTCGGCCTGGACCGTCACATCGAGGGCGCTGGTCGGCTCGTCGGCCAGCAGGATCTCGGCCCGCAGCGCCAGCGCCAGCGCGATGGCCACCCGCTGCAGCTGCCCGCCGGACAGCTGCGACGGGTAGCGGCGCAGCAGGTCGGGCGCCAGCAGGACCTGCCGCATGGCCTCGGCGGCGCGGTCGGCGGCCTCGGCCTTGCTCGCCCCGTGCAGCCGCAGCGCCCTGGTGAAGATGGTGCCGACCTTGTAGACCGGGCTGAACGCGGTGGCCGGGCTCTGGAAGATGGCCGCGATCCGCCGGCCGCGGATGGCTCGCAGGTCGGGCGGGCTGAGCGTGGTGAGCTCCTGCCCGTCCAGCTTGATGCTGCCGCTCACGGTGGCCCCGACGGTGTGGGCCAGGCCCAGGATGGCCAGCGTGGTCATGGACTTGCCCGAGCCGCTCTCCCCGGCCAGGCCGACGATCTCGCCGTGATCCAGCCGCAGCTCGTCCATGGACACGACCCGCCGCTCACCAAAGCTGACCTCCAGCCCGCGGATGGCCAGCTTGCCCGCAGGAATGTTCACAGCAGCAGGCTCCGTTTCGGGTCTAGCAGGTCCCGCAGCCCGTCGCCCAGCAGGTTGAACGCGAACGCGGTGACCAGGATGGCCAGGCCGGGGAAGGTCACCAGCCACCAGTCCGGCGTGAAGTAGCTCTGCCCCTCGGCCACCATCAGCCCCCAGTCCGGGGTCGGGTCCTGGGCGCCCAGCCCCAGGAACGACAGCGCCGAGGCGGTCAGGATGACCCCGCCCACGTCCAGCGACACCTGGACCAGCAGCGGCGTGAGCGCGTTGGGCAGGATGTGGCGGAAGATGATGCGCCGCCGCGAGATGCCCAGCGCCCGGCACGACTCCACGTACGGCCGGCCCGCCACCGACGCGGCCTGCCCGCGCAGCAGCCGGACGTACCACGGCCACCAGACCGCGGCGATGGCGATGGTCAGGCTGGTCAGGCTGGCCGGCAGCACGGAGGCCAGGGCCAGCGCCAGCAGCAGCGGCGGGAAGGCCAGGAAGATGTCGGTGATCCGCATGATCAGCTCGTCCACCCAGCCGCCCAGGAACCCGGCGGCCACGCCCAGCGGCACGCCGATGGCGCAGGCGATGACCAGCACGATGACCGCGATGACCGGCGACACCCTGGTCCCGTAGATCACCCGGGACAGGATGTCCCTGCCGACCTGGTCGGTGCCGAACCAGTGGGCCGGCGACGGGGCGTGCAGCACCGAGAACGGGTGCGACGCGTTGCCCGCGTCGCCGGGGAACGGGGCGATCAGCGGCGCCAGCACCGCCACCACCACGATCAGCAGGACCAGCGCGCCGCCCACCGCCAGCAGCGGGTTGGCCCGCAGGCCGCGCCACAGCGCCGCGCCGCGCGGCAGCGAGGCGTCCAGCGGCGGCAGGGTCGGGGTCTCGATCATGCCGGCCTGACCCTCGGGTCGATGGCCGCCTGCACGATGTCCACCACCAGGTTGGCCACCACGTAGGCGATGGCCACGAACAGCGTCACGCCGAGGATGGCGGGCGTGTCCAGGGTGGCGATGGACGCCGCCGCGTAGCTGCCCAGGCCCGGCCAGTCAAAGATCGACTCCACCAGGAACGTGTTCACCAGCGAGTAGCCGAACACCAGGGCCAGCGCGGCCGCCACCGGGGGCCAGGCCAGTTTCATCGCGAAGCGCCCGAAGATCTGCGCCTCGCCGAAGCCCAGCGCCCTGGCGTTGAGTATGTGCGTGTCGCCGATGGTGTCCAGCACCTGCGCCCGCACCATCCGGGCGATCAGGCCCGCCGGGTAGGAGGCCACCACCACGGCGGGCAGGATCAGGTGCACCAGCGTGCTGCCCAGCATGGGCCCGTTGCCGCCCAGGATCGAGTCGATCACCGGGAAGCCAGTCCGCTTGACCAGCGGGTGGCTGAACAGCAGGCCGGGGGAGTACTCCCCGGCCGCGGGCAGCAGATGCAGCTTCTGGGAGAAGATCAGCTGCAGGATCAGCGCCATCCAGAACACCGGCATCGACACCCCGAGGATCGAGCCGGCCCGGATGAGCTGATCGGCCGGGCGCCCCGGGTGCCGGGCCGAGACCAGGCCCAGCGGTACCCCGAGCACGACGGCGATCAGCAGCGCGGTGATGACCAGCTCCAGCGTGGCCGGCGCGGCGGTCATGATGTCCGACAGCACCGCCCGGTGGGTGTGAATGGAGGTGCCCCAGTTGCCGCGCAGGATCCCGCCCAGGTAGGACAGCAGCTGCACGGCCACCGGCCGGTCCAGGCCGAGGAACTTCCGCGCCGCCGCGACCTGGGCCGCCGACGCGTGCGGCCCGGCCCAGACCGAGGCCGGATCGCCCGGCACCAGGTGCGCGACCGCGAACGTCACCACGATGACGCCCACGACCACCACCACGGCCAGGGCGAGCCGGCGCGCGACGAACACCAGCATCAGCTAGAGGGATGCAGGTCGTAGGCGAAGATGACGTTCGGGTAGGCCGGGTTGATCTGGAAGCCAGAGAAGTTCTTTGTCATCGCGTACTGATAATTGGTATTAAACAAAAACACGATGGGGGCCTGCTTCAGGATCTCGACCTGCATCTGCCGGTACAGCGCACTGCCCGCCGAGCGGTTGGTCGCGACCAGCGACTCGACCTGGCCGATCTGCTTGTTCAGCGGCGGGCTGGAGTAATACGACAAGTTGAAGTACGGCTGTTTCTCGCCTTGCAGCAGGTTCACGAACCACGAGTACGGGTCCGCGTAGTCCGGCCACCAGTACTCCATGAAGATGTCCTGGTGGGCCGCCGCCGACCCGGACTTGGCCTTCGACCACTGGGTGGCCCAGGCCAGCGGCTGCACGCTGAGGCTGATGTTCAGCCTGGACAGGCTGGACTTCAGCAGCGAGGCCACGACCTGCTCGTTGCTGTCCCCGGCGGTGAAGGTCAGGGTCAGCTTGAGTGCCTTCTTGCCCGGCCCGTACCCGGCCGAGTGCAGCAGCCTGATGGCCTTGGCCGGGTCGTAGCTGTAGCTGGGCAGGTTGGTGAAGTGGCCGAACAGCCCGGCCGGCACGATGCCGCTGGACTGGGTGGCCGCGCCGCCCAGCGCCGCGATGATGCCGGCGTAGTCGGTGCCGTAGGAGATGGCCTCGCGGACCGGCAGGCTGAGCGCCCGGGAGTTGAGCTGGGCCAGCAGGTTCTGCCACGACGGCGAGCTGGCCAGCGTGACCCCGGACGCGCCCTGGAGCGACTTCCACAGGGTCGGGCTCATCTGCTCGACGAAGTTGACCTGCCCGGAGCGCAGCAGCTGGGCCGCGGTGGTGTCCTGGGGCACGACCCGGAACACCACCTTGGTGTAGTGCGAGCCGTGCCAGCCGCCCCAGTACTTCGGGAACTTCCTGAGGATGACCTCGAACTCCTGGCCGCTGTTCCAGGTCTGCAGGGTGTACGGCCCGGTGCCCGCGTCGTGCGGCGTGTTCAGCCACTTGGTCAGGCTGCCGCCGGCCCCCGCGGCCTGAGTGTCGTAGATGTAGGCCGAGTAGTCGGCCGACGCCTCCAGGTCCAGCGGCGACGGGTACGACAGGTGGAAGACCATCGTGTACTGGCTCGGAGTGTCGATCGACTTGACCGAGTCCCAGATGTAGCCGGCGCCGCCGCCCAGCTTCTTGGCCCGCAGGATGGCCGCGCTGGCCGCCGCCGCGGTCATCAGCCGCCCGGTGTGGAAGTAGACGCCGTGCCGGAGCTGGAAGGTCCAGGTCAGGCCGTTAGCGGAGTGCGACCAGCTGGTGGCCAGCTCCGGGTCCACCTGGCGGGTGACCGGGTTGTAGTGCGTGAGCGTCTGGTACATGTTGCTCATCGCGATGATGCCGTTGGAGTACTCGGTCGCGGGGTCCCAGCCGTCGATCATCACCTGGGTGTAGGTGTCGTAGGTAAAGACGCTGGCCTTGGCCGGCTTGCTGCCGGAGCTGTAGCTGGAGCCGCTGCAGGCCGCCGCCAGCAGCGTGAGGGTGACCCCGGAGGCGGCCAGTGCCGCCAGCCGGATCCGCTTGCTTCTCATGTCCCACCTCTGATGCAGCGGTGCGTGAATTTAACCTGTCGTGGCCGGCGCGTGGAGCCCGCCCAGTGCGCCGGCGGCCTTGGCCCGGATGCGGACCGCGGGAGACGTGAGATAGGCGAGCGGGATCTCCTCGAGCTCGACGATCTCGACGGTGGCCGGGTCGGCGCCGGCCGCGACCGCGTGGTCCCTGGCCTCGGCGCTGGCCTCGTCCAGGGCGGCCTTCCGGCCGCCAGGCCCGAACTGGAAGATGCGGTCGACCTGCCCGCTGACCGACGCGATGGCGGCGCCGATCGCGTTGGCCGCGTCGAAGTGGTCGGGCCGGAGCACCTCGCTGACGCCGGGCAGCTGGTCGGGGATCAGGACGCTGCCGCCGCCCACCGCGATCAGCGTCAGGTCGCCCCTGGCCGTCTTCACCCGGTCGATGGCCTCGGCCAGCCGGGTGTCCGCCGCCCGGGCCGCCGCCTCCAGCAGCTCGCGCCGGGGCCTGGTCCGGGCCGGGTCGCCCAGCCGGGTGCGGCCGATGGCCACCGCGGCGTCGGTCAGCGTCGGGGTCGAGCCGCCGAAGATCAGCGCCTCGTCCAGCAGGCGATAGCCGACGCTCTGCGGCCCGAGCGTCACGTCCTGGCCGTCTCCCGACAGCACCGTGCCGCCGCCCAGCGCGATCGTGACCAGGTCCGGCATCCGGAAGTTGGTCCGGATGCCGCCGATCTCCACGCCCTGCGAGGACTCCCGCGGGAACCCGTTGACCAGCACCCCGACGTCGGTCGAGGTGCCGCCCGCGTCGGCCACCAGCGCGTCGGTGCGGCCGGTCAGGAACGCCGCGCCGCGGATGCTGTTGGCCGGCCCGCTGCCGATGGTCAGCACCGGGTAGCGCAGCGCGTGGTCCAGCGCCATCAGCGTGCCGTCGTTCTGGGCGAAGAACGTGACCGGGGACAGCGAGTGGGCGGCCAGGGCCTGGTCCAGGGCCCGGGCCACGTCGCCCGCCACCCGGGTCAGCGCGGCGTTGAGAATGGTGGCGTTCTCCCGCTCGAGCAGCCCGACCGAGCCGATCTCGTGGCTGAGCGAGACGTGCACCTCGCCCAGCTCCCGCTTGACCACCTCCGCGGCCAGCAGCTCGTGCCGGGGCGACACCGGCGCGAACACGCTGGTGATGGCCACGCCGTCGCACCGGCCCGCCACCGTGGCCAGGAACCGGGCCACCGCGTCGCCGTCGAACGGCGACAGGTCCCGGCCGTCGAACTCGATGCCGCCGGGCACCACCGTGGCGCCCGCCGACACCACCGCGGTCAGGTCGGCCGGCCACTCGAACATCGGCCGCACGCCCAGCGTGGCCGGCGCGCCGATGCGGATGACCGCCACCCGGTGCAGCCGGCGGCGCTCCAGGACCGCGTTGGTGGCGTGCGTGGTGCCCAGCATGGCGTGCGTGATCCGGGCCGCGTCGATCCCGTCGGTGGCGATCACCGCGTCAAGCGCGGCCACGATCCCGCCGGTCACGTCCGGGGTGGTCGGCACCTTGGCCTTGGCCAGGACGTGGTCGGACCGGTCGAGGATCACCGCGTCGGTGTTGGTTCCGCCGACGTCGATCCCGAGGCGGTAATCAAGCGCTGGCACCGGCGAGCTCCTCCACGGGCACGTAGTCGAAGTCGTAGCCGAACGCCCGCGGCCCGGCCATCCGCAGTCCGAAGTCCGACCGCCAGACCGGCGCGCACGGCATCGCGATCACCGTCACCCGCTGGCCGTAGCGGACCCGCTCGGTCGGGATCGCGTCCGCCGTCTCGGTGTCCAGCACCGTGATCAGGTCCGGCACCGAGGCCAGCACGGTGCCCTGCTCCAGCGCCACCAGGTTCTCGTTCTGGATCTCCAGGCGGAGCAGGCGCCCGGAGTCGTCCCCCAGGCCCTCGATCACCACCGAGCCGCGGACGAAGCCCTTGGTCGTCCGCCGTTCCACGTCGGTCACCTTGCCGCTCATCAGCGGATAGCCGCCCGCCACCGCCAGCACCGCCGCGATCGGGTCACCGACCGCCGAGGTCAGCGCCTCGCCGATCCTGATGGCCAGCGTGAACGTGCCCCGCACCGTCGCGTCGCGGGCCTGCCCGACCGTCATCGTGTACTCGGTCGCCGCCCCGGCCCCGCCGAACTCCACCGCCGCCGACCGCTCCAGCCGCTCCATCCACTCGCCGGAGACCGCGCTGAAGACCAGGACGTTGCCCCGCTCGTCGGTCATCACGCCGGGGTTCGGGTCCACCCCCGCCAGGTGCATCGTGACCTGCGGGATCAGCGGGAACGCCCGGCCCATGCCATCGGCGTCGACCACCGGCAGCCCCATCCGCCCGGCCCAGCACAGCGGCAGCAGCCCGTTGGACCCGCCGATCTCGGCCGGCATAAGGGCGGCCACCTCGCGCCCGGTGAGCCGCTCCAGGTGCTCGCGCAGCACCGCGCCCTCGCCGCCGTTCTCGATCTTCTCGATGTGCACGGTCGGCGCCCCGACCATCCCGCACGGCATGATCAGCGCGTCGTCCGGCAGGTCGTCGAGGTCCACCAGCTCGGTGGGCCCGACCTCCTCCAGCGATTGCAGGGCCAGCAGCAGCCCGATCCGCGGATCACCGCCGCCTCCCGTGCCGAGCACGGCGCAGCCGCGGGCCAGCGCACGCAGCGCAGGCTCGTCAAGCAGTCGCTTCATGGCGGAACACTAACCATGTCACGTTGCGCGGGTAACTGGCAGATTGCCCAGTGATCGCCGGAAACGTGTGCCGGCCGCCCAATCACTGGAGCAGGCGGGCGCGGCAGGCCAGCTGGAGGGCCAGGCGCTGGTCGCAGTCGGCCAGGTCGGCCTCCAGCAGGTGGCTGATCTGGCGCAGGCGGTAGGTGACCGCGTTGCGGTGCAGGTGCAGCTTCTGGGCGGCCCGGACGGCCGAGCCCTGCTCATCCAGGTACACCGCCAGGGTCCTGATCGCGGTCTCGGCGCGCGGCGAGCCGAGGCGCTCCAGCGGCGCCAGCAGCTCCCGGACCGAGCTGCGGGCGCTGTCGGAGGCGTACCACTCCAGCAGCATCCGCTGCACTCCGGTGGCGTCGTGGGCCACCACCGGGTCGTTCCGGCCCGCGGCGCGGGCCGCGGCCAGCGCCGCGCGGGCCTCGGCGGCCGAGGCCCGCAGGCCGAGCGGCCCCTGGTGAGCGGCACCGACCCCGGCCCGCAGGCGCAGCCGGGGCAGCCGCTCCCTGGCCGCCTCAAGCACCCGCTCGGCGGCCCGTGCGGCCCGCGCGCCGGCCTGCGGCCCGGGGTCGGACGCGGACATCGAGATGAGCACGATGGCGCGGGACACGCTGGACAGGTACCAGGTGCCAGACCCGGTCGCGGCCTGGAGCGCGACCTGGCCGGCCGCCTCCAGCAGCTCGAACCGGTGCACCTCGTCCCGGCCGGCGTCGTCGAGGTTGTCGGCCTCGAGGCGGACTGCCACGTGCCAGCCGGTCAGCGGCACGCCCAGCTGGCGGGCCCGGTCCAGCAGGTCCTCGCCCAGCGCGGCCTCGGAGATCAGCAGCTCGGCCAGGAGCTGGCCGCGGGACCGGACGGGCAGCTCACGGGACCGGCGCTCGGCGTCGTAGATCCGCCCGGCGGCGGCCGCCGCGGCGTGCAGCACGATGCGCGCGGCCACGGCCAGGTCCCCGGTGACCGCCGGGGCCGCGATGTAGCCGACCGTGACCTGCGAGGTGACGACCGCCGCCCCGACCGCGCCGGGATCGGGGCTGAACTCGACCGGCGTGCCCAGGGCCTGGCTGACCTCCTGGCACATGGCGGCCAGGCTGGCCCCCTGCTGCTCCAGGCGGTTGACGGCGGCGATGCCGGCCTCGGCCCGGGCCAGGGCGACCTCGGCGGTGCCGCCGATCTCGCGCCTGATGGCCCTGATCAGCCCGGTGATCTCGGCCTGTCCGGGGACGGAGATCAGGGCCATGCCGGAGCGCTCGGCGATGTCGGCGGCGGTGGCGGTGGGCCGCCAGCGCGAGCCGGAGTAGGCGGCCACCGCGGCCACGCCCTGCAGCGCGGCCCAGCGCAGGCCCATGTCGAACCGGTAGTCGGTGGCCTCGGCCGACGCCGACCGGCCCAGCACCACGATGCTGTCCGCCGGGGCCTGCCCGAGGTCGGCGAACTGCTCGGCCAGGCGGACATCGCGGATGTCCCGGCCGCCGCCGCCGTGGCTGACCCGTTCCAGGCCGGCCAGCTGCGGGCTGGCGATGATGGCATCAACGGAGGGCACTCGGCCTCCTTGTGCAAACGTGACAATACCTACGTGACTGTAGTGCAGTCCGCCAATTACAGACCCCTGGCCTGCGGTGGCAGCATGCAGCTATATGCCAGACATTCGTGTTGCCGTCGACATCGGCGGGACGTTCACCGACCTGGTGGCCCAGGACACGGCCACCGGGCAGGTGATCCGGGCCAAGGCGGACACCACGCCGGGCGCCCTGGAGCACGGGGTGCTGACCGCGCTGGCCCAGTCCGGGGTCGCGGCCGGGCACGTGAGCGCGTTCATCCACGGCACCACCGTGGTGATCAACACCGTGACCGAGCGCACCGGGGCCCGGACCGGCCTGGTGACCACCAGCGGCTTCCGTGACGTGCTGGAGATCGGCCGCGGCAACCGGCCCGACCTGTACAACCTGGCCTACCGCAAGCCCGAGCCGTTCGTGCCGCGCCACCTGCGGTTCGAGGTCACCGAGCGGATGACCTACCAGGGCCGGGTCATCGAGCCCCTGGATGTCGCCGGGCTTGAGCAGGCGGCCCGCCAGCTGACCGCTGGCGGGGTGCGGGCGGTGGCGGTGTGCTTCCTGCACGCCTGGGCCAACCCGGCCCACGAGCAGCAGGCGGCGCAGATCCTGGCCGCGCGGCTGCCGGGGGTGTCCGTGGTCGCCTCGCACTGGATCAGCGGCCAGTGGCGGGAGTACGAGCGGACCAGCACCGCGGTGCTGTCGGCCTACGTCCGGCCGGTGGTCGCGGCCTACCTCGGCTCGCTGGCCACGGCGCTGCGGGACACCGGGCTGGCCGCGCCGCTGTACGCCATGCGCTCCAACGGCGGGGTCAGCTCGTTCGAGCAGGCGGCCAGGGTGCCCATCGCCCTGCTGGAGTCCGGGCCGGTGGCGGGCGTGGCCGCGGCCGCCGAGCTGGGCCGGCGGATCGGCGCCCGGCACGTGCTCACCCTGGACGTCGGCGGGACCACGGCCAAGACGGCCGCCGTCCGCGACGGCGAGATCAAGGTGACCACCCTGCACCACATCGGGAAGGAGCCCGCCCGCGCGGGCTACCCGGTGCAGTCGCCGACGGTGGAGATCGTGGAGATCGGGGCCGGCGGCGGCTCGATCGCCTGGGCCGACCCGGCCGGCGGCCTGCACGTCGGCCCGCAGAGCGCGGGCGCCGACCCCGGCCCGGCCTGCTACGGGCGCGGCGGCACCCGGCCCACGGTCACCGACGCCAACCTGGTCGCGGGCCGGCTCAACCCGGGCTACTTCCTCGGCGGGGCGATGAAGCTCGACCTGGCCGCCGCCGAGCGGGCCCTGGCCGAGCTCGGCTCGCCCCTCGGGGTCGACGCCGCCGGCGCCGCGCGCGGCGTGCTGCGGCATGCCATCACCCGGATGAGCCACGCGCTGCGGCTGGTCACGGTGCGCCGCGGCTACGACCCGCGCGACTTCACCTTCGTCGCCTACGGCGGGGCCGGGCCGCTGCATGCCACCCTGCTGGCCAGGGAGCTCGGCATCCGCCGGACCATCATCCCGGCCGGGCCGGGCCACTTCTCGGCGTTCGGCATGCTGACCGGGCCGCTGCGCGGCGAGGCGGTCCGCACGGTCATCGGCCCGCTGGACGCCATCGACCTGGCCGCGGCGTTCGCCCCGGCCGAGCAGGCTGCCCGGGCCGAGCTGGGGCCGCAGGGCCAGGAAGCGACGCTCCTGCGCTACGCCGAGCTGCGCTACCGGGGGCAGGAGCACACCCTGGAGATCCCTGTTTCATCGTTTGATCTGACCCGGCTCCAGGACGCCTTCGCGCAGCGCTGCCTGGAGGCCTACTCGTTCCGCCTGGACTCACCGCTGGAGATCGTCTCGGTCCGGGTCACGGCCACCGCGCCGGTGGCGGGCGAGGTGCACTGGGGCCAGCCCGCCCCAGACCAGCGGGCTCAGGACCAGTCCGCTTCCCGGGTGGTTGACCTCGACCCCTACGACGAGCCGCGTGAGGTCCAGGTGCTCGGCCGGGACCTGGTCGGGGCGGACCCGGTCAGCGGCCCGTGCGTGATCGAGGAGGTCGCGGCGACCACGCTGGTCCTGCCCGGCCAGGCCGTCTCGGCCGATGAGCTGGGCAATCTGCTGATCGAGGAGCAGCCATGAGCGCCGACCGGTTCACCATGGACATCCTGCGCGAGGGGTTCACCGCGATCACCGACGAGATGTTCGTGTCCCTGCAGCGGACCTCGCAGAGCCCGATCATCTACGAGGTGCTCGACTTCGGCGTCGGCATCTCCGACTCCCGCGGCGAGCTGGTGTCGCAGGGCAACGGGGTGGCCGGCTTCCTCGGGCCGCTGAGCGACGTGATCCGCGAGACCGTCCTGCGCGCCCAGTCCAGCGCGACCGGCTGGCAGGCCCCGGTCGGGCCGCTGCGCCCCGGCGACGTGATCATCGCCAACGACCCCTACTCCGGCGGCGGCACCCACCTGTCCGACGTGGCCATGGTCCGGCCGGTGTTCTGGGACGACGAGCTGGTCGGCTTCGCCGGCGCCAAGGGGCACTGGACCGAGATCGGCGGCAAGGACCCCGGCTCGTGGACCGCCGACTCCGCCGACGTCTACGCCGAGGGACTCCAGCTTCCGTTCGTGCACGCGTTCCGGGCCGGCCAGCCGGTGCCCGAGCTGCGCGCCATCATCGCCGCCAACTGCCGGCTGCCCGAGATGACGCTCGGCGACCTGTCCGCCTTCGCCGCCTGCCTGGAGGTGGCCGAGCGCCGGCTGCACGAGATGTGCCAGCGGTATGGCGCCGCCACGGTGACCGAGGCCATGGCCGCGGTCCTGGACCGCAGCGAGCAGCTGGCCCGGCTCACCCTGTCCCGCATCCCGCACGGCGAGTTCACCGCCAGCGAGTTCACCGACACCGACGGCCTGGGCAACGGCCCGTTCGAGATCCGGGTCAAGGTGACCATCCGTGACGACCGCGTGGTGTGCGACTTCACCGGCAGCCACGCCCAGGTGCCCGGCCCGATCAACTGCACCTGGAGCGGCCTGGTCTCCGGCGTCCGGACCGTGTTCAAGGCCATCACCGACCCCGCCGAGCCCGCCACCGACGGCTGGTTCCGGCCGCTGGAGATCATCTGCCCGCCGGGGACCATCTTCACCGCCCAGCGGCCGGCCCCGGTCGGCGCCTACTTCGAGACCACCGACCTGGCCAGCGACCTGGTCTGGAAGGCACTGGCCCCGGCCTTCCCCGAGGTCCTCACCGCGGGCAGCTACATCTCGACCTGCTCGACCTCGCTGAGCCTGACCCACCCGGACACCGGCGAGCCGACGCTGCTGGTCGAGCCGCTGGTGGGCGGCTGGGGCGCGAGCGCGATCCAGGACGGCCAGCACGGGCTGATCACCGCCGGGGACGGGGAGACGTACGTGATCCCGGCCGAGGTCATCGAGCAGCGGTACGGCGTCCGCGTCGAGCGCTGCGGCCTGCACATCGCCGAGGGAGCGGGCGCCGGGCGGCGCCGGGGCGGGCGCGGCCTGGTCCAGGAGTACCGGGTGCTCTCGGACGACGCGCTGCTGACCGCGGCCTGGGGCCGTCACCTGTTCCCGCCCTGGGGCGCGGCCGGCGGCCGGGACGGCTCGCCCAACTACGTTGAGCTGATCCGCGACGGCGTCCGGGTCGGCGAGCCGTTCGCCAAGGTCTCCCGGATGAAGCTGTGCCGCGGCGACGTGCTGCGGCTGGTCACCGGGACCGGCGGCGGCTACGGAGACCCGCGCGAGCGCGATCCCGGCCTGGTCCGCGCCGACCTGCGCGACCAGGTCATCACCAGCCGGGAAGCGGCCGAGGTGTACGGGCTCGCGGAGGGAGAGACGGATCGACCCCCGTGATCACGGTCAGCTGTCAGTGATATTGACGGAGAAGTGACCGTGATCATGGCGTCGCACATTCCGGCGCCCCTGGTGATGGCCCTGCGCCTGCGCCGCCAGACGGTCCTGTGGGGGCTTACCCGATGTCCAGGTCCATGCGGTCGAAGGCGGCCATGACCCGCGCCTGGGCGTCGGCCTCCGCCTCGGCGTCGGCGCGGGAGCGGGCGTCCCACAGGGCCGCCTTGGCCCGCAGGTAGTCCAGCCGGGCGTACTGGGCGGCGATCTCGGCCTCGATGCGCCCGGCGTGCCGCAGCAGCAGGTCGCGCTGCTCGCCCGCCGCCGCCCGCCCGCGGGCCCGGTTGGCCTGGTAGACGCGCATGTCCTCGATGCCC
>Ga0102924_1002270_pt1 | contig 21158 bp, 25 predicted proteins | sample PaiPotPPM11metaG_FD_80116 | JGI IMG/M metagenome (GOLD analysis project Ga0102924, IMG submission 80116) | Iron sulfur acid spring bacterial and archeal communities from Banff, Canada, to study Microbial Dark Matter (Phase II) - Paint Pots PPM... ...
CTGGGCTGCTTCTTCGCGGGTGAAATTCTTGATGCCCAGATCGGTCTTGACGTGGTATTTCACCCACGCTGGTTTGCCTTCGCGATTGATCCACATGAACGTGTGGCTTCCGTAGCCGTTCATATGCTGCCAGGCCGCCGGCGTGCCGCGATCGCCCATTAAGTACGTCACTTGATGCGTCGATTCTGGTGAAAGTCCCCAGAAGTCCCACATCATGTTCGGATCTTGCACGTGCGTTTGCGGATGGCGTTTTTGTGAATGGATGAAATCGGGAAACTTCATCGCATCGCGAATGAAGAAAATCGGCGTGTTGTTGCCAACGAGGTCATAGTTGCCTTCTTCAGTGTAGAACCTCAACGCAAAACCGCGCGGGTCGCGTACGGTGTCAGCCGACCCGAGTTCGCCGGCAACCGTCGAAAAGCGCGCAAGCAATTCCGTACGCTTGCCAACCTTACTCAAGAAATCGGCTTTCGTGAATTCGGTGACGTTGTTTGTTACTTCGAAATATCCGAACGCACCGCCGCCCTTGGCATGGACCACGCGTTCGGGCACGCGCTCGCGATCGAAGTGCGCCAGCTTTTCGATCAGATGTACATCTTCAAGCGTGGCGGGGCCATGCGTTCCGGCCGTACGCGAGTTCTGATTGTCCCCAACCGGTATGCCGAAGTTTGTGGTTAGCCGGCTGTCGCCGCTTTTACCGCTCTCGGAAGCCATATCGTTCCTTTCATATGCCGTTTCCAGTAAACTGAACTAGAAGTGAGCCAGCAAGTGGCAGGTCTGCTCAAGAATGAAAATCATTCCTGAGGACTGACGGTACCTTCTTGCGCCTTCGTGAGTCGTTACTGTTTACGCCGGAGTGGGTTTGGCCTCTCTAGCCATCGGGCGCCCGATTCGGAGGACGGCTTCCACGAACTAGCCGCTATCAGGGCGCATTTGCTGTTCTACGGTTCCAAGGTCTGCAACGGCGACGTCATACCCCATAAGCGGCATTGGATTGGCTTGCCGCGATCGCGGCGCTCCGAAGATCCTGCGCTGCGACAACGGCACGGAATTTGTCGCAAAACCGCTTGATCAATGGGCGTTCTGGAACAAAATAGCACTCGACTTCTCTCGACCCGGTAAGCCAACCGGCAATGCTTTCTCGAATCGTTCAACGGAGGCGTTTGCCGGGAATTGCTTAATCCATCGTACTTTGAATCAATCGAACAGGCCCGCAGCGCTGCGCGAATATGGCGCGACGAGTACAATGGGTTTCGACCGCACTCAATGCTGGCTAACAAAATGCCGAAAGAGTTTGCGGCGGCAGCACAGAAGCAATCTGGAAGCCGATTTTCCAACGATCGCGCCGGTCTATTAACTGGGTGAGGCTCAAGGCCGCCTGATGTCCAATCAACAACCGTCTACGAAAGCGGATCAGCTCCACTTGCTTGCTGCAGAGACGCGTTCGCAAACCGAACAAAAGAAGATTTTTTTGAAACATTGTCTTTGGATAGCGGCGCTTTCAATGGTGATGTTACTCGCGTGGTCATTGGGCGTCCCAAAGTCCGCGTTGGCAATCCCGGTATTGGCAAATGGACAAGGCGGCGTTAACTGTGGCCTGTGCCACTCGGCCGTACCTCATCTCAATAGTTATGGCCGCTACGTTTTGATGACGAATTTTTCCAGAGGCCTCAACAAGCACCTACAGATGATGCAGAACCGGAGCCTTCCGGTGGCATTGGAAGTCACCGCCAACGTATCGAATCCGCCGGATCCGCTTCTTCCTGGCGTCCACAGCGCCATCGTGCAGTTCCTGTCCGGGGGTTTCATCGGGCCTAAGGTTTCGTATTTCGCGTCGGTGCCGGTCGTAAGCGGCGGCTTTCCCGCGAGTGCGGTCGATCAGGTGTGGTTTGCCTACAATGGATTCTCCCATGAAAATGGCAGTCTTCAGATCGGAAAGTTTCCGACGCCGATCTTTGCGCCATGGACGAGCCAGTCACTTTCACTCTCCGGGTATGGGCTCGCAGGCTTGCAAGTTGGATTGAACAATTCGACCATTGCCGACAACCGGTGGGGTGCATCATACACGCAGTTCGGCCATCTTGGTTTGATAGGCAACGTGTCATACGTGCGAGGCGCCGGTCCAATTGAGCATGCTTTTAGCAGCCTCGGCGAGGGCAGGGCCGTAACAGGCTCTATACAGTACTTGTCTCCCGAATCAAGGTGGTCCGGCGGCATAGCCGGACAAAGTGGTTCATATCCTCTGCCATCCGGTGCTACCGATGGTTACACACGCGCGACGGCGCTTGCCTCATACAATGGTGGACGATACGAACTCACGGTAATGGGGATCGTTGGCCACGACAATAATCCCAACGACGGTGCGTCGCCGTCGGCCAATAGCCGCGGTGTTTCGTTCGAGACGATCTATGGTCCACGGTCGTGGCTGCACCTCGACCTCCGGTACGAACATACCGACGACGGGCTCGGCACGTCGGCAGTCAACTACATAGTCGCTTCCGCCTTTAGCATAAGACCGACCATCATCTTGACGGTCGAGAATCGCGCAAGCGTTGGCAACCGACCCGTGCAAAACTATCAACTGCTTTGGGCCGGGCCATGGTTTCGCAATCGGTTCGCGCCTGGAGCAGTGCCACCCGCCATAGCGCCCAGAACGCCGATGCCGAAGTCCGCAACGCCAATGCCGATGTCCGCTACGCCGATGCCGACGGCCACGATCGTTGATCCAGGAACAATTGCCAATGGGCGCTCGATTTACTTTACTGGTGCGGACTTAAACGGCGTGCGAATCACGACGGCCACCCCGGCGCGATTTTATCAGAGTTGCGCAGTCTGCCACAGTCCCGACGGAGCCGGCGGCGTGCTTCTCGCGGACGGATCAATAAGCGCGAAACTTGGCTCTAACGCGCACATGTTGGATCAGATGGCCCCTATGAACGGGAAAATGAAACCCTGGACCCTCGCACTTTTCGAGCGTGCGATTTCCACTGGAGTCGATCAAAACGGAGATCGGCTAAGCCCGGTGATGCCGCGCTGGAAAATGTCGGAACGCGATCTCCACGATATTGCGGTGTACATCTCCACCCAAATACACTAAAGCCCCGTAATTACTGAAGGGCTCTTTGCAACCCAGCGCGCAAACGCTAGCGTCGCACGTACCGCAGATACGGAACGGCGGGTGCGACAAAGAGGGCATTGGCGCGTAGCAGCCGCAATCGCGGTCAGCAATTCACGACGGTTCACCTTTTTGGAGTACTCCTTATGTACTGGCGACGTACATCGCGCGGCACAAGACCTGTACGCGGTTCGCGTATTTGCTTAGCGCGGCCTGGTTCCACCACTCAAATACCGCACGCCGATCACGATAAGAATGACCAGCAACACGGTGATCAGAACGCCGAGAAAAATCATCCAGCCCATGCCTGCGTTTTGCCATCCCATCATTTCAAGTTCTCCTTATCGATCTGAGTGCTACGTTTCATGCAGGCGTTCTCTTTGCACTGTCCGAGGGGGGACATGTGGCGGACCTCGTCCTGGGCCAAGCACGCTTCGCCGGCAAACTCTTACGGCTTCATGTTATCGAGGACACGTTGCAATCTTGAGTTGGCATCGACGGCAATCTCGTGAAGCGCTGAATTGCCTACCACTTCAAGCATCTTCGATGCGTCGACGGCGGAAATGACAGTTTTGCCACCAATCTCCTGTACGACGACGTTGCAAGGTAGGAGCAACCCTAACTGTTCTTCTGCTTCAAGGGCACGATGCGCCAGATTCGGATTGCACGCGCCGAGGATGACGTACGGGCGGAACTCCGCGCCGATTTTGTCTTTCAACGTTTTCGCAACGTCGATCTCGCAAAGGATTCCGAACCCCTCGTTTTTTAGCAACTCCCTGACGCGCGCGACCGCTCTGGGAAAATTCATATCGCTTGGAACGGCGCGCCCGTACGATATCTGAGTTGGCATGTCGTGCTTCCTCCATTTGGTCGGTTCAATCGTTCGCCATTCGCGACGCGATCCCCGGAACGCGAGAGACAAAAGAGTCCCTCGCTTCATTTATGTACCACGATTCATCTACGATGTCCGAATGCCAAACGGGGGTCGCAACGCCCTGCGCCGAAGTAGAAACAGTGCAGCAGCTCCAGAGTCATCAGTCTTGAATCGCGGATTGGACGAGCGACGGCCGGTTATTCGCACCGATCAATCCACCGGAGGTTCCATAGGCTAAAACCGTTAGGACGTAGCTCCGTCGCTACGCACCAGGCGCAGGGGCGTCGTTTTGGATCGCCTTACCCCTATCGCCCCGCGCCGGGAGCGAGGCGAGCCAAGTCCGCCAGCAAGGCACGCAGACCCTTGTAGTAGCCTTCGCAGGCTGCATCAGGTTACGATAGGTCTGAGCAAATGACGAGCAGGCTCTTTGACTCTCTTAGCGCTGCAATTCTTAGCGCTGCAATTCTTATCGAGCGTTTGCGCCCGATTTCTCGCGTAAGCTGGCCTGCGAACCTGCGTAACTACAAAGGAGATAATACGGTGACACGTTCCAAACTCGTCTTTCTTTTTGGGCTCATCTTTGGTTTGACATCGGGAATAGCACCCCTGACGGGTGCGGCGCACCCCAGTATTGATATCGTTGCGTCAAATTGGAAATTCACGCCCGTGACAATCACGGTGGAGCTTGGGAAACCCACGACGCTCCGGCTTACCTCATCTCAGGGCGTGCACGGAATCGCTTCGAAGGAACTGGGCATTCCTGACACTACAATCATGCCGAAAAAATTCGTCACGGTTACCTTCACGCCGAGCAAGGCGGGAACGTACGTCGTTCACTGTGCCGTGATTTGTGGCGCGGGTCACCCAAATATGGCGTTGACCGTGAAGGTCGAGAAATAGCGATCTGACGGCACCTCGCAAACTCTTGCCCGTACTTGCCGTTACGGCGCTGGTGGCCTTCGGGCCGAGCAAAGCACAGGCCATGCCGATCTTCGCGAAGGCATACGGCGTGCAATGCAGCCTGTGCCATTCGGTCGTGCCGGCGCTGAACGCTTATGGCAGATACGTTCAAAGATCCGGATACTCGTCTTTGAATCGAGATGTCCTCGACACGGTGTTTCCCGTTTGGATCGGCGTGCAAGCCAATGGGGACAGCACTGGCGGTGTGAGCGACATCACGCCGACACATACGACCTCTTTCGGGAATCTAGCGCTCCATGGCGGTGGATACTTCGCGCCTGATTGGACGTACCACGTTCAACAGTGGCTGCTGCAGAACGATTCCGGGGGCGGATCTTTGGATACCGTTTGGGTGACCTACAATAATCTGCTCCATCGCGATGGTCATCTGTTTCTTGGCAAGATCGAGCCGCCCGGTCCATCGCCTTTTAGCCAGTGGTCGGACATCTCTAGCTTTGTTACCCCGGGAATAACGGTCGGCGAACACACTTATCAACTGGGCGCAAACCGGTGGGGCGCCAAATTTGCGTACACGCACGGTTCACTAGATGCCGAAGCGGGCTGGCTCGGCAGCGCAAATGGACTCATCTCAAAATTGGACTTCGCGACGAGTCCCGGGACGGACAAGACGTTCCAGTGGAAGGTCGCAAGCGCGCATGCGGATCAGCCGCTCGAGCTGGGAGCCTATGGCAGTGTCGGGAGCTACGTTGTTTCTGCGGGGGCGGTTGATCGCTATAGGTCGATCGCCGGTTACGCGCAACGCGATCCACAATCGAACGGCATCCCCGGCGTCCTTGGAATCTATCAGTTCGGAAACGACTCAAATCCTGGACTTGACGCAAGCGGCAACCAGCTGCCGTCTGCGCGAAGCCACGCCTTTACGGCGGAACTCTACGAGCCGATTTTCAATCACGGAGCTGTCCTCAGCTTTCGCGACGAGTTCACGGACGACGGCTTGGGGAACCCGGCTCACTACGCAAACATCGACTTCGCGTTCAACGTCCCGCACGTGCAATATGTGCACGGATATGTGGAAGCGGGACTCGGCGCGAATTCAGGGGCGCCCAATGGTCGTCCGGCTTGGCGCTGGCTGTTATGGTGGACCACACCGGTCGCTCAATGACACGAGTCTATGCGAAACGCGACGTGCATTGCCCGTTCAGCGCCACGATCGAGACGATCCAGCACCTTCATAGCAGTGGCGCGGAGCATCGCGTCGGCCCGTTCTCAAGCATTCGTGCGCGCGTCCAATTCGAAATCACAGAAGTCCGAGATCGCACCGACGAGACGCGTATTCACGACGCGCTCCTGCTGCAATGGAAATCACATTCCCGGATTCCGCTTCCGGTCATGAGTGGCCTGATAACGGTACGGCCCAATGGCCTCGCGACGGAGTTGCGGATGGAGGGCACCTATGTGCCGCCGCTTGGAGCCTTGGGACTGTTCTTCGACCGAATTATCGGCTACCATATTGCGCAGCGTACGGTCGGCCGCTTCTTGGATGAAGTGCGCGATTCTGTCGAGCACGAGTGGCGAAAAAGGACGACGACGACCCACCATTCTTAAAATGGTGCGCTAAACACTAATATAAAATGAAAGAGCGCTTATGACGGATACCATCAAGTGTGCTTGCGCCTGCTTGCTCTACGTTTAGACGCAACTAATGGCAGTTCAGTTCCGTTCCAGGGGGCAGGAGGAACTACCATGAAAAATTTGCTCGTTGCGGCGCTCGCAACGCTCTTTGGAGTCAGCGCGGCGTCCGGCATCGCCCTGACGCAGGCGCAACACCCGGCGCAGTCGTCCGGTCTCTTCGCCTCGACGGCCTTGCTTGCTGCGGCCGAAGGCGATAAAGGCAAACACGACAACCAGAATAACCAGTGCTATTCAAACAACAACACACGTGATCGCAACGGCGAGAACAACCAAACCGGCGAGAACAACCAAACCGGCGAAAACGAAAATGAAAATGAAAACGAAAACGAAAACGAAAACGAAAACGAAAACAGCCAAAACGGCCAAAACGGCCAATACGGCCAATACGGCCAATACGGCCAAAACAACGGCGGCTGCTACCGCAACGGCTCGAACTCCGCGATCCGCGGAACGGTCGTCGCCGTGAGCGGCAATCATGTTTCGCTGATGGAAGGCCTCGGCCACATCATTACGATCAACGATCAGCCGGCGCTCAATAATCAGAGGACCGGGCGGATCTCGATCGGCCGCTATGTCACGGCCTACGGTTACTATCAAAACGGAACCTTCTACGCAACTTCGTTGCAATAACATCCGTGTGTGTGCGAGCAAAACGCCCTTCTAAAGGAAGGGCGTTTTCGTTTCTTTCCGGTGTCCAGCGGCTTACGTCGTCATTCCGCGGGCGCGACGGAGACCCTCAGTTTAGACGGGTCGCGTAGAACGTGCCGTTTTGCCAGTATCCGTACGCAGTTACCGTGCGGCCGATATACACTTGACCGGTCGCCCGGTTGTTCAATGCCTGCTGGTCGTTGATCGTGATCGACTGCGTAAGGTTTTCGCGAATGGTCACGCGGCTGCCGTTCACGGCGGTCTCGCGGGCGACCTTGATCTACCTATTCGAGCACCTCTTGCGCGTGCGTTAAGCCCGTTGAGCGACTGCGAAATCGCTGTTCTCGATCTGTCTGACGAGCTATGCCGATTCAGAGCTGCTAAACGCTGTGGCAAAAATATTACGTGAGCGCCGAATGCGCTCTTGGAGCAAGTGTACGCTCCGTATCGCGGGCGCAAGCCCGTTTATGATCCGCCTTTTTCAAATTGGCCTTCTCGACGCGCTTGTGCGGTTTCATGATTCGGTGAACGATGCCGAGGCCGATATGACCGTATCCGGCGGATCGCCAAGGACCTTTGTCATGAATTCGCAATCGCTGCTGCACCCGTTATCTACCAAAGCAATGATTCGGGTCCGTCTGCCGAACGCGTGCGGGCTAAAGCGATTCTGTGGCCTGAACATACCGAATCGAAACTCCGGCCTCGCGGTCCAAGCGTTTTGCCTCATCCAATAGTCCACGGGAACGATCGAGCCCGGTGACCACCCAATCGCGAAGCGCCAACCCGCGCGCCAGCACGCCAGCCCCAGTCCCCAGATCCAACACGCGATCGCCTTTGCAGACTTTGCCGGTCTCAAAGAGCGCATCGAAGAAACGCGACGGGAAATCGGCCCGATGCCGTCCATAATCAACGGCGGTCTTGCCGAAATCAAGTTTCTTGCTAAACTCCGTCACGTTCACGCTGCTCAGGCGTACATCGCAATTCATTGGGGATAGCCCAGAGATCGTCGACAGACTGAGCCTCACCCAGTTAGTAGACCGGCGCGATCCGTGGAGAATCGGCCACACAAAACAAAGCGGACTGCGTGCGCGGCCCACTTTGTCTTATGGCTCCGGATGTTGGACTCGAACCAACGACCCGCTGATTAACAGTCAGCATTGTAAGCGTCCACTGCGTCCGATGCATCCACTGATCGTCCAGTAAATGCCGTAAAGTGTCGGTGAATAGTTGACACTCTAGTTGACACGTCGCGAATCTCAGAGCGCTAGCCGTGCGCCCGTGTCACATTTTGTCACGGACGGGTCGGAAGCGGCTGGGTTTGTCTAACAGAAATCTAACGGAGCGGGCGGGAATGGTCGGTATTGGCCGGGACCCCTGAGTTCGGGTTCGATTCCCGTTGGCGCTACCAATTTGGGCCTTTAAAATCAGGCCTTCTTCTTTGTTGGGATCGCATTGGTTGTCATTTTCGTTCCGTACAGTGGAACCGTGCCGCTCGGGCCCGGCAGGCAGATGCTTCGCGATGGCGTGCACGTGCCGATCTGGGCGGTTTGTTGGATGTACTGATTGAACAGGTTGGTCATGTACAAATCGAACGAGATGGTATCGACGTTATTGCCGGATCGGACGTCTCCACCCGAGCCCTAGGACGCCAGGACGCAAGCAGCGTGAAAACCGTTTGGCCATTGAATCGTTTCAAGAAGCTTTACGACAACTGGACGGTTAGGAACGTGCGGTATGGTAACGTGGGACTCCTTGTTCATCATTTCGATATGCCCGGCTTTCGGCATCGTATAGAGGCCTTTACAGCGTGCCCCTCTGCGAAGCCTGCGTTTTCGTTTTCACCGTCCTTCCCCGTTTATCCATACAAAAGCGACACACGCCGCGCGAAATATCGTAGCTCAGTGCCGCTCGTGCAACTCGAAGGCGCGACATAAGATCCACATTGAGGCGCTGGCGCGAGGTTTAATCGTCAGCGGTCGCACGCTGAAGCGCCCAAGGGCACGACGTCACGAATGAGCGACACCGCCTATCGCGAGCTCTTGGATCCTGAACTCCTTGATGCTGTTGAGATCTACGGCGCGAACCCGAAGCAGCCGCGGAAAAAGGCCGCTAAAACCAGGTAACACCGCGGGCCGTAAGGGTTAATATGTGCGGAATTAACCCCGGGCACTTGCGAAGCCGCCTGATACGACGGGTTCAAAAAGGCGGAATGAGATTCACTGACACGGAAGAGGTCATTGGTTCAATCCCAATACCGCCCACCATTACGGAAAGCTCGCAGCGTTTGTTGCGCGCTTTCTGCGTTTCAGTAAATCAATCGCCCGATACCATTACTGGAGCTTTCCGCTCGGCGTGGATCTGAAAGATCCGTTCGTCGTCGTTCCGTTGCCCGCGACGCCCGTTTCGGTCGCGCGAACACATTTTCCGGCGAAGGACCTTCTGGATAGTGCAGAGTCCAGCGGGTTTTGGTTGCCGCTAAAGATCGAGCTGCATGACGGGAAGCATTCGACCGCGCCCCGCAATGGATCTCTCAGATCCCACTTGACGCATGCCCATGCGTTTATAGAATCCGATCGCGTTCGGGTCGCCGTCCAATGTTAGCGATTCCGCGCCATGTGTTCGCGCGAATTCACAGGCGGCTCCGAAAAGCATCCTCCCGACGCCGCTGCGAAAGTGTTGTGGTTCGATGAAGAGGTCGCGCAGATAGGCAGTTTTTCCGCCAACGCGAACAATCGCGTAACCCACGAGATCTCCGCCTGAGCCTTCTGCGACGATCCCACGTTCGTTCTCCAGGTACGCGCGATGTACTATCATATCGGGCATGACGCGGCGCATGAACTCGTCATCATAGCCCCAAGCACGCTTGGACCGAATCGCAAGCTCCGTCAGACGTTCGACCTCCTCGGGGCGAGCATCACGGGTCCTGAACTGCGCCACATCAAACTCGTTCTCGAAACGATGCTCGCGGCCGCACTCAGCGTATACCGATTAACGCCAAGTCTAGCAAGGCGCTCCCGAACAGCACAACCTCGAACGGACAAAGTTTGTCATGGTGAGCCGCGTTCGCCCCCAAGGGCGAACGCGATGTCGAACCACGGCCGAGCGAAGCGCAGCGTAGTCGAGGCCCGCACGACAAAAGCCCGGCAAGTTCGAGGTCACCCCGGACAATTTCCCAAAGCCGGCTTGCCGGTCAACCGATCCGCAAGCCACGCGCTGACATGATCGTAGCTGAGCGGCATAACCGAATCGTGCGTGCCTCCTTGCACGGCGTCGAGTTCGGGATGCGAGCCGTTGCTGCACAAACTCAAACGCAGCGAAGTGGAGTCCTCATACGGAACGGTCAAATCGCTCGTTCCTTGTTCGATAAGCACCGGCGCTTGCAGATGCAGCAACCCCGGCTCATTGGCGATGAAGTCTTGCATCAACGGACTTGATCGCGCATCGGGTTGAAAGATGTCGGCCGGCGGTATGTTCTTCCAAGCCGGCGAGTTCATCAGCGTTCCGGCGCAATCGCTTTGCAGCGACGGCAGTAGTGCAAGGCCCTTCGGAGAGAACACGCTTTTTAAGTCCACGTGCGGATCCGTCGAAGCGATCCCTTCGACCATCATCGCAAGCAGCGGCAGTAACGTCGACGGGTACTTACTCACCGACATCTCTCCGAAGAAATCCGGAATATCCGAGCCTGGAGCATACGCGATCGCGCCCAAAAGATGCAGCTCGGGCGCCCACGATTTAGCCGTCGCAGCAACAAAAAGCGCTATCGTTCCGCCTTCTGAATGTCCCATCGCGATCCAACGATCGCTGATGTTCGGGTTGAGATGTCTGGCTGCGCGCACGAGGTCGATCGCGTCGTGCGCCCCGGAAAGGCCGGCGAAATACGGATGTATACCGGGCGTTCCTTCGCCCTCGTAATCGGTTTGCACGACGGCGAACCCCTGTGAAACCCAGCGTTCTAAAAAGCGCTGCTCGCTATTTTGCGTCGCGGATTTGGAGGGCGCACACTGTGGTGCGTTGCCCGTCGTGCCGTGTGCCCAGCTGATTACCGGCCAGCCTCCGGGCGGCGGAGACCCTTGGGGGATTGCTATTGTACCCGAAACGGCAACATCGCGGCCGCCTGCGGAAACGGTATGATACAGCACCAGCGTGTTCGACGCGGCGCTTTTTAACAGCGAGCCGCCGGTAAACGGCCGCGCCCAAATCACGCTGCCTGGCGCCGCACTCGGCAGAGGCGACGGTACGTCATAAAAATCGGAACGGGTTGCGGCGGCCAAACAGAAAATAGCGGCGAGTATCGCTCCTCCGGCCATGAGTTTCAACTGCATGTTAGCGATTTACCTAATACCATGAACGCTTAGCGCTTCGCCGCCCTTCCGCGTGACCCCGGCGCCCTTCAGACGGCGATAGCGTCCAGCGCCGTCGTTTGTAGGAACAGCGAATACCAGGAATATTTTTGCAACAGGTCGTCGTGCGCGACGCTCGTAAGCACGAAGGTGGGCGCGCGCGTTTGAAGTTGCGCCAGCGTCATCGAATCGGCCAGCCGCACGTAGAGATTCGGTGCGGGCGCTTGCACCTTGCCCATTAACGCCGCATTTCCCGTGCTCGTATCGCCGGTAAAAAGGCTCAGCAAATGGTGCTGCGGCGCTCTCGCCCAATCCGCGAACGCGTCAAAGTATCCGTACGCGGCGTCGAATAAGATAACGTCGGTAATCGAATCGTTCATGCCCCCGAGTGTCAGCACGCCGCCGGCGCCGCCGTAGCCTCCGCTGTGTGCGGTCAACACGATCCGTCCGACGCGATCCGTGTTTGAGAGCTGCATCTGCTTCAGCCGTGCCGCCACGTCGGTGATGAACCGCGCAAAACCGCCCGGATCGAGCTCGAGTTTTCCGAATCCCGAATCCGGGGCGTTCGTCGGTCCTTCGGGCACGACGAGGATCGCGTTGCGCCGGCTCGCTACCAGTTGCTCGCGCAGACGGTATGTCGAAAACGTGGCGGCGATATCGTGATTCCATCCGTAGAAGTGCACGATAAGATCGATCGCGCCGTTGCGAGGTTGCCACCCGTCGGGAATGAAAATGCCCACATCGGAGTTGCTGTAGTGCGTTGGCGCATCATACAAACGCCCCTGATAGCTGTGTCCCTGCGCACGGCTGGCGTGCGGATACGGCGCCGACGCAAACGGCACGATCAACGTCCGCCCGCCGGTCACCGGCGGCGTGGCAGCGGCGGCGATCGTCGCTGCGGTTGCCTGCAAGAACTCCGAGCGCGATAGTTCCGTGGCCGCCCTAGCTTCTGCGTCTGCCGCTTAGCAGCTGTAAGATCGCCAAGAAGATATTGATCGCGTCCAAGTATATTTGAACGGCGAGCTGCACGGGCGTCAGATTATCGCCGCCGGCGCGTATTCGGGCAAAATCGATCAACACCAGTCCCGAAAAGATTACCAGCACGATCCAAGAGTAGGTCGCCGGATGCACCCAATGCGTGAACGCCGAGATGATGCCTGCGATCACCAGCGCAATCAGCGCCAGATAAAAATAGCCTGCGAACCGCCGCAGATCGAGGCCCGTCGCGTAGACGATCGCGCCGAGCGCGAACATGCCGAGGCCGGTGGTCATCGCTGCCTGCGCAACGATGTCGGAGCCGACGGCATGGTTGTAGTATCCGATCGTCGGCGCGAGCCCGATGCCTTCGAGAAATGTGAACGCATAAAACAGTGTTAGCGATAATGCGCCGTTGGCGCGCGTCGCGTTGATCGCAAACAGCAGGGCGAAGCCCGCGATCAGCGCGATCAAACCGGCCAGGGGCGGAATATTTTGAAAGAGCGAAGCCGCCAGCGCCGTGATCACGAGGCCCAATGCGGTGATGCCGAGCACCTGGCCGAGCAAGTGCGGCACCGGAATGGCCGGCGCGTTCGCGCCGATTGGCAATGGATTGCGCGTCATGATTGTTGTAGAACCTCGTGTACGAATGCGATCGCAATTGATCCTTCGCCGACGGCCGATGCGACCCGCTTGATGTTCCCGCCGCGGACGTCGCCGACCGCAAAGATCCCCGGCACACTCGTTTCGAGCAGATAGGGCGCGCGCGCGAGCGGCCAATGCGCAGCGGCTAAATCTTCCGCCGAAAGCGCCGGGCCTGTTTTGATGAAGCCGTCCTCATCGAGCGCGACGCATCCGTCGAGCCACTTCGTATTCGGTGTTGCACCCGTCATAATGAAGACGTGACGAATTTTATGCGTTTCGACATCTTTCGACTCACCGTCACGCCAGCTCACGCTTTCCAGGTGATCCGCCCCCTGAAGCGCGGTGATTTCCGTGCGAGTTCTAAGCACGATCGAAGGAGTTTCCTCAATCCGCCGGATTAAATAGCGCGACATGCTCTTCTCCAGCCCGTCCGATCGGACGAGCAGATGGACTCGCCGCGAGCTCTGCGCGAGAAACACCGCGGCTTGGCCCGCCGAATTTCCCCCGCCGACGACGATCACGTCATCATCGCCGCATAACTGCGATTCGACAAATGTGGCCGCGTAATACACTCCGGAGCCTTCGAACTGCGCGAGATTGTCGACCGCGAGTTTGCGATAGTGCGCGCCCGACGCAATCACGACCGCGCGCGGAGATGCGCGAACCGTCGTCTACCTCAATCGCAACCGGCTTCCGATCGCAGATCAGCGATTTCGCACTTTTCGCAATCAAGATTTGCGCGCCGAATTTTTGCGCTTGCGCGTAACCGCTCGTTGCAAGGTCCTGGCCGGAGACGCCGGTCGGAAAACCGAGGTAGTTTTCAATCTTCGAGCTCGAACCGGCCTGACCGCCGGGCGCGTTGACCTCAAGCACCAGAACGTCCAGTCCTTCGGAAGCGCCATACACCGCCGCCGCAAGTCCCGCCGGCCTCGCGCCCACTACAACGACGTCGCGCGGGCGCACTTCGTCGATCGCCTCGTTAAAGCCGAGACATTCGGCGATTTGTTCGTTGGTAGGATTGCGAAACAGCCTGTCGCTGCGGATAATCACCGGTATGTCATTAATGGAGACATGAAAACGATCGAGTAACTCTTGCACGCCCGCATCGCTATCGAGATCGATGTAAGAATACGGGTAGCCGTTACGCGCCAAAAACTCTTTAATGCGCAGCGTGTCGGGCGAGTGAGCCGAGCCGAGAACTGCAAGGTCGCCGAAACTCTGCGAAACCAGTTCGATCCGCCGCAGGATGAACGCTCGCATGAAGATCTCGCTCAGCTCGCTGTCGGTTTGAACGAGGCCGAGCAAATCAGCGCGGTCGATCTCCACGACTTCGCCCGATTCTCGTCCTTGCATTCGGCCGAGCATGTGCCGTCCGGATAGGATGCCGATCTCGCCCGTGAATTGCCCCGGTGCAAACACCGCAAACGGCGTTTCAGCTTCGCCCGAACCCTTCACGAACTCCAACTGTCCGCTCTGCACCACGAACATTCGCGTGTTTTTTTCGCCCGTATCAGCCAGAATCTCACCGCGCTGAATTTTGCGGGCGTGCCCATGCGATGCGGCGCGCGCTATCTGCGCGGCTGTCAGGATTGGAAAAGCCTGGTCGACGCGCGGCGCTGGGTTCATCATTTGCCATGTGCCGTTTTGCGCTCGCCCTTGTCGGGTCCCCCAAAAACCGCCAGGCCTACCAGCGCAGCAAGCGCAACGCCTACCCGCCGCTAATCGCGCCGGCTTTCCATCAATTCGGCACGCCAAAATAATTGCGATACCACTCGCTCTCGTGGTGGTCTTGCAGATCGTCTCTGTGCGGAAGTTGCGACTGCAGCTTGCGCTTTATGTAGTACAACGTTTTGAAGTCTCGCTGGCTGATTACCGGAATCCCTGATTCAATCAGCAGCGCCGCGCAGACCCCTTGTGACGCTTGATAGCGCGCCTTCGGCCGGGCGCCCGCGGTCGGCGTGAATTCCCGCCAGCTCTCGATCGTTTCCCGCGAAGGAAGGTGGTTCATCGCTCTACTCGTCACTTCGAATTCCGCGCTTTGATCGAATATTCGTACTCCGATCGGATCATGCGGTACATGATGCCGTCATGAAGAGTACCCTCGCGATCGACGTAGCATGCGCTGAGTGTGGCCTCGCGCACAAAGCCTGCTTTTTCCAGCACGCGCGCTGACGCTAAGTTACCAGACATGACGGGCGCTTCCAACCGTCGCAGGTCCAGCGTTTCGAAGCCGTAGCGCACGACCGCGCGTACTGCCGATGTCGCGATCCCGCGACCCCAGTACGCGTGCCCCAGCCAGTATCCCAGATCGCCGACGCCGACGTGCTCCTGGGTTAGCCGTTCGATACCTACCGCGCCGGCGAGTGTGCCATCGACCTCGATCGCGAAGTGCGTTGCGTCAGGGCTGTCGGCTACGAGCGCGAGCCACCGCGCGGCGTCCTCACTCGTATACGGGTGCGGAAACCGATGCCGCAGGTAGCGCGCGACCCGCATGTCGTTCGCGACGATCGGCAGCCGCTCTACGTCGCGGTTTTCCCATGACCTGATTCGGCAGTTATCCGCCTCAATTATCACGATGCGCTATTGGACTTCTCGTGAGCCATCTCTTTGAATGCGACGCAGCCGGGAATTACGACCCGATGGGGGAACAATACCATATCATGGATGCGCTTTCGTACCGAGTTATCTTGGAGCCCCGATGAAGATGATGGCGGCTTCAACGTCATCATCCCAGCGTTCCCGGCCGCACATACGCAAGGCGATGATGTCGAAGATGCGTTGGGCAACGCGCGCGAAGTCATTTCGCTTGAACTTGGCTTTCTGCGCGATAAAGGTTTGCCGATTCCGCCAAGCGACGCCGAAAACGTCCGCCTGGAGCGCGTGACGGTCGCTTTACCAGCGGCATAGCAGCGGATATTTCCGTGCCGCTGCACAAACCATCTCCGCCGGCTCTTATGATCGCGCCCCGTGCCGGAGAGCGGTTAATAGCTCTTTTGGTAACGGTCAGATTGTCGCGTCGGAGCAACGGCGGCCGTGCGCGCCTGAACGGTATGCCTTTGCGTCCAAACTTTATGGCAATCCCGCGGGGTCGTAAACGAAATAACGCGATCGTTCCGGAACGTAACGGAATAGGCGTCACCCGGCCCGTCAAAATACTGCCACGTAGGTTCACGATCGAGTTCCGCGCGATCTCCGAGCTCGTTCGGGTAACCACGAAGCCACGCGACGTCAGTGCGCGTCATGCCAACCTCGAGCGAGTAGGGATCTTTCGGCGGAGGTCCACTCTTCACGGGCGGTGGCTGCACGCTGAGTATTCTGTCGATTTGAAAATCGGCAAGCTTGAGCGCTGGGCATGGCAACACATCGCTCGTCGGCTGATTCGATCCGCCTAGTCCGATCGCTTTTGCGCTCGGCATCTCCACGACCACCCGCAGCGGATCGATGGCAAAGAAGTGCAGCGCCGCGTCGTTGCCCCAGTGTATCGTCGAGCCGGTCCAAAGCTCGGCCACCTTGCCGTGCTCGCGCAGCACTTGGCTCACTTTGATCGTCACCGAGGCAGCGTGCATGTTGTGCCAGTGCGGGCAACCGATATCGATGCCGCCGTAGCCGTAAACATTTCTTCCGGTAAGTTTTTTACGAGCGTTCTCAACGCCCGGATCGCCGTTATCTTCGGGCGGCCACCAGAGATTGAACGACAGCGTAGCGTCCGATCTGCTCCAATCCCCGTATCCGAGATCGGTTCCCTCTGGGCTGCGAGCGAAGCCTGGCGCCGCTTCTAATTCGACGTGATACATTCCGGGCGGCTGTGACGGGCGAAACGTTACCGGCATCGCATACTCGACGAGCCGCCCGGTGAGCGGCGAGCCCTCGGGTGGCACATATACCGGCGAACCGATCGTAGCATCGAGGTGTTGTGCGGGCGCGTTTGGTTTGTCGTAGGGGCGGCCCTTGAACGAAACTTTGCTCGGATCGAGCGTGAACGCCACTCCCGGAAGTGCAAAAGCATGCAGCGTTGCTACGTCGTCCTGGGTTCGCAGATCGATGGCGACCGATTGTGCAGCGGACGCCACTGTCGTTATTTTTGGGCTCTGCCGTCCCCGATCGAGCAAGTAGAATCCGATGCTTCCGAACGCCAGCACGAGCACGACCGCGGCGATTTTCACCGCCGCCATCGCTTTGCAAAAGTTTTCATGAACTCGTCCTCAGCCACGTAATCGAAAAGATCACTTGCGGGATATCGCGCTAGGATAGGAAAGGCTTGGCGCCAAGGTTGGGCTCGTGCTTGAGCCGACAACCAAGCGCAATATGACGGCATCTGTCCCTGATAAGTTGTGACGGCATGATAGCCGAGAGCTGCCGCCGCTCGCATGTCCAGAACAAAAGGTTTCGGCACCGACCAAGGAGTCATCCCAACCGAGTCCCGTTCACGACCATGCGGTATGGGCACCAGACGCCATTGGTGGCCGACGGCGTCGGCGATCGTTTCTCCAATTTCAAAAACTGTGAGACACTCCGGATCGCCGGCGTTCAGTATCCCGTGAAACGAACGCTCGGCCGCAAGTCGGGCCAGTTCAGCGATATTCTTTGAAGATGAGGCGTGAAAACGACTCAGGCCTTCATAAGCTAAAGGCACGCTTTTGCGTCCATCGAGCGCGCGCTTCAAAAACCACCACTCCCTCGGATGGCGCGAGCCGATGCCATAGACGGCGCCAGGTCGCAGAACCGTGACCGGTATCGAGGCCTTATCGAGCAGCGTTTGCTCGAGTGCGACCTTTCGGGTTGAATAGGTTTCTGGTCCAGGCATCACCGTGCGTTGTGTTTCTGGGACGGGCACCGGAAGATCAGGATACTCATCGGGCGACTTGGCCTCATCGAGGGTTCTACCGTGCTCGTCCATATATACGCTCGCGGATGAGATGACGACCAAGGCACCGACCTGCGATTGGATCTCGAGCAACTGGTTTGCATGAGATTGGTCGTACGCGACGCAATCGATCACAACGTCGGCACCGTAAGGCAAAGCATGCTTTAGAGCGCCCGCTTCGTCGCGATCGAGCGCAACTGTATTGCATCGATCATCGCGCAAGTAGCGCGAGAGTGATCCTCCGCCGCGGTGGGCCGCCGTGACACTCCAGCCGACCGTTAGGAAACAATCTATCGCCGCCAGACCGATTTGACCCGTGCCGCCGATGATGAATACGTGCTTTGAAGCGATCATTCGTTCGCCCGTCAGATCCATGAGGGAAGCCACATGCGTTGCATCCAGGCTGCTGACGGTATCGTCATTCCCGACACAATTGGATAGAAATAGACGAACGCGATCGCTACAGCGGCGAAGTACCCTCCAGCTATAATTTGTGCGAGAGTACGATGTTCCGTGTCGCGCCAAGCCAACCACAAACGCTGCATGGCAATCGCCGTACACGCGCAGATCAGCGGAATATCCACGTAGAAATGATAGGCGAATGAGATGCGGAGCGATCCGATCCAAGGAAGCCACTGAGCAACGTACGTCAAGCCGATCAAAATGTAAGCTTTGTTTCGCTCCTTGACGCCGAGATACGCGATGAATGGCACAGTCACCAAGCCCATCCAAAGGATCAACGGGTTTGGCAGCGTGTAAATAACCGCGGCAGTTGAAGCAGCGCCCTGGCGCCCGTATTTGGCATAGTAGAGAATGGGACGCAGCTCGAACGGCCATTGCCACCACCTCGATTGGTACGGATGGGTCGCCCTAAGGTGTTCGTGATATTCGAAGGCGTTATACTGCAAGTTTACGACGTCGGTCAAGGTATAAACGCGAGGAGGGCTACCCGGAGTGTCGGACAGCCCGATGAACTGCGGGGTGTACGAGGCAAAGTAGACCGTGCCGGTTACGAAGACAACCGCGGCCAGCGTGATGTCCAATGCGAAGCTGCGCGGATAAGTCGGGCGCGCAAAACGTTGTCGCACCCATACATACAAAATGATCGCAAATGTAACCCCGCAGGCCATTACGCCGTACCACTTGCTCGCCACGAGCAGCGCAATCGAGAGCGCGAACAGAAACAGCCACAGCGCCTCGCTGCGGGAGTTTTCTCGCAGTTCCGTGCCAACGATTCGGGGTTCAAGCAGCACCCGATAAATGAGATAGCATCCCGCGTAGGCGTAGAGTATCGCAACGATTCTTGCCGCCGGTGATTCATGCGGGAAACGCAACGCGACTATGGCGATGGCCGCAGCGATGCAGGCGAGTGCGCCGCTCACGCGCAGCCAAAGCCATCTGCGAAGCAACCGCGGTTCGGGCTGCGCTTGCGCCGCGATCCAATAGCGGTAGAACGCATACAGTGTCGCAAGCGCAAAGCAGACCACGAAGCTTTCCGGCGTGGCGATTCGGGACTGCACGAAATGCATGCCGTCGAGCATAAAGAGCCCGGTGCCGTAGGAGGCAAATAGCGTCGACCCGGTGATCCGTTTCAATAACGCGTACAGCAACCACACCGCGACGGCGCCAAAGACGACGTCGAGAAAACGCCAGCCGTACGAATTATCGCCGAACATGAGAGTCGATAGCGTAATGAGCAGTTTTGCCACGGGCGGATGGGTATTTTCGTAGATGTAGCGTCGATGCAGATATTCCTCAGCCGCGCGAGCGAAGTAAACTTCGTCGAAAATCTTAGTCGGCGGAAACCAAAATCCGATGTAAAGAATCACGAAGGAGAGTCCGGCTAAGGCGAACGAGGCGATGTAATCGAGCGGCCACGCAAAACGGACCCTGGAGGTAACGTCGGCGCGCAAACTGGGTTAGGTGACCGTCGGAGCTGGCGCCGGCGCCGGCAGCGGAACGACGTAAGGCTGCCCGATCGGCCTCTGGACGCCATGTATTGAAAGAGTCAGCGCGACTGCTACTGCCAGGCCGAAGATAGCGCGCTGGAGGCGCGCACGAACCGCTCTGGCGCGGGCACGCGCATGAATCGCAAGTAACGGCACCGGCGGCGCAGCCAGGTGCAAGGCATTTCGCAACTGCGAGTCATCGTCACGCCACACCGGATTGGCTCGCTTTCTTTGAGGTTTCTTCCACCTGTTGTTTTAGAGCTTTTTCCAATGCTCGCTTCGCGCGCATCATGTGAAACCTAACGGAGCTGTCTGGAATGCCGAGCATCTCTGCGATTTCGCGGCTATTCATTTCCGCGTAGTAATAAAGTGCGATCGCCACGCGCTGCGCCGGAGTCAAGGTATTGAGCGCATGCAGTACGTCGATCCTGAGAACCGCGCAATTGGCGTCCCACGCACTGCTCGCACCCCCTGATATGGCGATGCTCGAGTTCCACCGCATGATGGCAACGGCCTGACGCACCACGATGCGATAGAACCAAACGCCGAATGCTTCGACTGACCGCAGGCGCCTTATCGACTTGAACAGGATCGCGCAAGCCTCTTGTGCAGCATCTTCTGCCAGTGAGGCGTCGTTTACGATCGAAGCAGCGATGCGGTACGCGCGCGGCCACACCGCGCGAATCAAGTCATCCGCTTCGGGTGCTCCACCCCTTCGGGCGCGCTCGACGAGGTGCGCTGGGACTTGGTCCTCCCGATTCACGATTTCTGCGTCACTCTACTATTATAGAGTGTCGCCGCACTCGAAACCGTTGGTGCCCGGCAAACATTCTGACGCATAGAAGGCTCTATCCTAATGGAGCGCCACGAAGGAGATGAATGTCCGCCTTTGCCCTGCCTGAACAGATCCGCGCCGCGCGGCAAGGCAATCGCGAAGCCATCGACGCGCTGGTTGAAGCCGTGTGGCCCCGCTGCTACCGCGTGGCATTCTGCGTTCTAGGCGAGGGGGCGCTAGCGGAGGATGCGGCGCAGGAAGCGTGCATCGCACTTTGCCGGGGTATCGGATCGCTTCGCGAGCTGGACGCATTCAACGGCTGGCTCTATCGTATCGTCGTGCGAGCAGCGGCCCGCGTGC
>Ga0102924_1002271_pt1 | contig 21150 bp, 25 predicted proteins | sample PaiPotPPM11metaG_FD_80116 | JGI IMG/M metagenome (GOLD analysis project Ga0102924, IMG submission 80116) | Iron sulfur acid spring bacterial and archeal communities from Banff, Canada, to study Microbial Dark Matter (Phase II) - Paint Pots PPM... ...
GAATGGAGGCCACCCCCCGCCCGATCGCCTCGGCCGTGCTGCGTGGGCGATAGGGTTTGCCGCCCAGGGCAAGCGTGCCGCCCTGCAGTCGGCGAAGCCCAAAAAACGCGGCGAAGAGAGCTTGCACCCCGGCGCCCTCCAGGCCGGCGAAGCCGACGATCTCGCCGTGGCGGACAAGGAATCTCACGTCCGTGAAGCCCGCGCCAGTGACGTTAGAGACATCCAGCCCCACCGGGGCGTCAGCGGGGATCGAACGACGCTCCGCAGTCCGGGCGTTCTGGGCGCTCCCGACCATCATGCGCACCGCCTCCGGGAGAGTCATCTTTGAAACCGGGGAGGACGCGACTCGGCGACCGTCCCGAAGGATCGTGATCTGGTCGGCGACCGAAAAGACCTCGTCGAGCCGGTGCGAGACGAGCAGAAAGCTTTGCCCCTGCGCCTGAAACCGGCGCATCATCTTGAACAGGGCCTGGGTCTCGGCATCGGTCAACGCGGAATTCGGCTCGTCCAGCAGGATCAGGTTGGCTTGCAGGTGGAACGCCCGCAGGATCTCCACCATCTGCCGCTCTGCCAACCGGAGCGCCTGGACCGGCTGGTCGAGATCGATCCACCACCCGACCAGGTTCATGATCTTCCTGAGCTCCGCGACCATCGCGGCCTGGCGGACGAACCCGAGCCGGTCGTGGAGCTCGTTCCCGGCGAAGACGTTTTGCACGACCGGCAGGTCGGGGAACAGGTTGAGCTCCTGATGTACCGCGGCGATCCCCAATCGGATGGCATCGCGGGGCGAGGTGATCCGGACTTCCTGCCTGGAGACGAGGATCGTGCCCGCGTCCGGACGAACCGCACCGGTCAGGATCTTCACAAGTGTGCTTTTGCCGGCGCCGTTTTCGCCGAGCAAGGCATGGATCGAGCCGGGAAAGATGTCCAGGCTCACGTCGTCGAGAGCCTGGACGCCTCCGAACCGCTTGAAGAGGCCCCGGACCGACACGCGCGGATCAGTCTCAGTTGCCGCCGCAGCCATCATCAGCCGGAGTCCCCTCCTCTGACCAATTGCTTATCCACCCGCCGCCTTCACGTCGGGACTGTTGCGGATCTCAGCGAGGTTGTTCTTGTCGCAGAAAATACTGGCTCCGTGAATGACGCCCGTGGGCAGCGCCGTGCCCTTTGCCACATGGTTGTAGAGCTGGGTGAAGGAGTAGGTGCCCTCGTTGTAGAGGCTGTTGCCCTGGGCCCAACCGACCCAGCCCTCTCCGATCAGGTCGAGGGTCGCGGGCAGCCAGTCGTAGCCGGCCACCAGGATGTTGTGATTGTTGTTGGCCTTAAGGACCTTGCCCCAGTTTTGTGTGTCGGGTCCGCACATCGTGTAGGCGAGCTGGATCTGGGAGCCTTTGGCCGTGTAGATGTTCTGCGTGTTGGCGAAGTTTTTGGCGGGATCGGTCGACGTGTCGTAGAACCCCACCTGGTTCAACTTGAAAGGACTCGTGGCATTCTCGACCTGGACCTCGGCCTCGAAGCCTGAGCGGCGATCCTGCTGGCCGGTCACGGTAGGTAGGCAGGAGGTGAGGACGTAGTTGATCGTCCCAGTGGCACCCTTGTTTTTGAAGTACTTGAATACGCGCTCGGCCGAGAGCTTGCCCTGGTCGATCGTCGATGAGCCGCCGATGTAGAAGAAGCTCCGATTCGACGTGGGCGCATCGATTTCGGTAGTGGCGACCGGGATCCCCGCAGTCACCATGCTGTTAATAGCGGGAACGAGGGCGGTCGAGTCGACCGGCAAGATAATCGTGCCGTCAACCTTCTGTTGCTGCAGATCCTGCATCAGGGAGATCTGCTGCTGCGCGGTCGCCGGTGACGGACCGACCACTTTCAACGTAAAGCCATACTTCGCCGCCATGTCCTCCGCGCCTTTGCGCAGGGGTAGCTCTACCGGGTTGGTGAGATCGTCGAGCACCAGCGCGAGCGTCAAGTGCTTGGACGCGCCGGGCGACGCGGACCCGCCGCACGCCGTGAGGACAAGCCCGGCGCCCAGCCCCACTGCCGCCGTACGAAACGAAGCAGACTGAAAATTCACGCTTCCCTCCTTTCGAATGGTGTTCCGCAAAAGGGGTCGCCGCCTCACGCCGCCTGCACACCACCCCCTCCCTGTCGCCGGCGCGTCACGAACCGGTCGATGGCGACGGCAAGGATGACGATGAGTCCGCTTACCATGATCAGGAGATAGATCGAGACGCCAACCAGCACCAGGCCGTTGCGAATCAGACCCAGTAGCAGCATTCCGAGGAGCGACGCCAGGACGGTGCCTGACCCGCCCGTCAGCTTGGCGCCGCCGATGATGACCGCTGCAATTACGTCCAGCTCATACCCGATCCCAATGTTCGGATCCGACGTAGCGGTCTGCGAAACTGCCATTAACCCGGCGAAGGCGGCAGCAAAGCCATTGAAGACAAGGACACCGATCCGGATTCGATTCGTTCGGATACCGGAGAGCTGGGCGGCTCGCTGGTTACTGCCCATGGCATAGATCCGATGGCCGATGACGGTCTGGCGCAGCACCACGGCACTGATGACTGCGAAGACCAGCAGGATTATGGCCGTGTACGGCACGACCCCGAAGAGCTTGTCCTGGCCGATGGCAAAGAAGGCGGACGTCTTCGGATAGTTCTCCACGGGATATCCATTGGAGATGAGATATGCGAAGCCTCGATAGGCGTTCAGCATGCCGAGCGTGATGATGATGGTGGGGACGCGGAGGGCCACGCTCAGGACACCGTTCAGCGCGCCCATCGAGCACCCCGCCAGCAGGCTGAGGACGACCGCGACCCACGGATTTGCCCCTTGTGTCATGAGCAGCCCGAAAACCACGCCCGTGACGCCCACCATCGACCCGATCGACAGGTCGATCTCACCGGAGATCAGGACAAACGTCATAGAAACGGCTAGGACTCCCTCGAACGAGATCTGCGACGCGATGTTGCCCAGGTTCCCGATCGCGATGAAGCGGGGATCGATTGCCGTGAAGATAGCCCCGGTTACGAGCACCGCCAGCAGAATTCCGCCCTCGCGGAATTGCTGGACCCGATCGAGCAGGGCACGACCACGCGAACGTGACGGTGGCGCGGCGGCCGGATCGGCCCCCGCCTGGTCCGGATCGACGACCGAGTTCACCGGATGCGCTGCTCCCTCTTCCGCAAAGAAAAAACCTGCCTATAGCCTATAGGCCATAGGGACGGGGGGCAGCGTACCCCCTGCCGCTCCCCGATGTCAAGGCCGCCGCCCAGAACACTGCCGTTGGCCGACAAAACCCCGATCTTGGGATCGGGTCATGACCGTCACTCAGGTAGACACGAAAAAGCCCGCCAGGACGCTGGCGGGCTCGGGATGAAGTGGCTGTTTAGCGGGACTCGGCGGCAGCCTCGGCGGCGATCTTTTCCTTGGCCTCGGCCGGATTCTGCGCCGGGATCGCCTGGACCTCGATCTCGACCTTGACGTCGTCACCGAGCAGGAAGCCGCCTGCCTCGAGTGCCTGGTTCCAGGTCAGGTTAAAGTCCTTGCGGTTCAACTTTGTCTCGGCAGAGAAGGCGACCCGCCGGTTGCCCCAGGGATCCTTGCCCTCGCCACCAAACTCGGCGTTGAGCGTGACTTCCTTGGTGATGCCATGCAGGGTCAGGTCACCGATCAGCTTGAAGTGCTTCGGGTCGCTGCCCTCCACCCTCGTGCTCTTGAAGGTCGCGACCGGATAGTTTTCGACGTCGAAATGGCCGTCTGCGCTACGCAGGTGGTTGTCACGCGCCTCAACACCGGTGTTGATGCTGGCGGCATCGAGAGTCACGTCGACCTTCGCCGAAGTGTGGTCGTTCTCGGCCTCGATCCAGCCTTCTTTGACCTTCATCTGGCCCCGCACCTTGGACATCATGTGTCGGATCGTAAAAGTCACGCTGCTGTGGTTCGCGTCAATAGCCCACTTCATCTATCTCATCCTCCTTGGATTCTCGTCTTGCTCGGCGATTGTTGCATTAGCAACATTACCTACGACAACAAATCGGTGCCACAATGTATTCCACATGGCCACGAGCATCAAACCTGAAGGCATGCGCGCCTGGCGCGCCTTCCTGGACGCCCAGGCGTCGATTCTCCGCCACCTGGAGGCTGAACTCGTGGCCGAGGAGGGGATGACGCTGGCCGAATACGATGTCCTCTTCCAGCTGGCCGTGGCCGGGGAGCACCGCCTCCGGATGACGGAGCTCTCCGAGCGGGTCCGGCTGAGCCGCAGTGGTCTGACCAGGCTGGTCGACCGCCTGGTCGAGGCCGGGCTCCTCACCCGCGGTCATTGTGAGTCGGATCGGCGTGGAACCTTCGCCGTGCTGACGCCGGCGGGCGTCGACCGGGTGCGGCGGGCGCGACCGGTGCACCTGCGGGGTGTCCGGCGGCACTTCGTCGAGCGACTCTCCCCGATCCAGTTGGGGGCCGTCGCTGAGGCCCTGGAGCCGCTCGGCGAGGACATGCCGCGGCCTCGGTTTGCGAAGCTGGTTGGAAATCAATGGGGTAAGCTCGGTAGATGAGTTTGGGTCGTACCCTGATGCGATTTGCCTTCCTGGCGGCCATCGGCCACCAGATCACCTACACCTTCGTCGAGGGCGGCATCTTCGAGGGAACCCGCGGCCGCCTCTCCGCGATCCATCCCAAGCTAGACGAGTTCGTCCACTGTCACCTTTGCGTCGGCACCTGGTCGGGGATCATGCTCGCAGGTGTGTATCGGCCGAATTTGCTTGCCGACGCCGCCATCCCACAAAGGTCTCCCGCCCGGCGTGTCGCGAACCTTGCCGGCGACGCATTTCTTATCGCGCTGGGCACACGGGTCTGGAACGAGATCCTGGGCCTGCTACGCCGCGAGGTTCAGCTCAAGCAGCAGACTGCCGAGGCGATCGACGAAGCGGATCGCATCACCATCGAGCGGCCGTCGATGCCCGGGATCTCGGTCCGCTCCTAGCCTGCATGGTTCGCCATGTCGCCCTCTTTTCCTGGAAGCCGGACACCACTGCCGCCGACGTGTCAAAGGTTGAGGAAGCGCTCCATCAGCTCCCGACCAAGATCGCCTGCATCCAGAGCTATCGCTTCGGGCGAGACCTCGGCGTGCAGGCGGGAAATGCCGACTTCGCCCTGGTCGCCGACTTTGTCGACGAGGAGGCATTGGAGACCTACGCCAACCACCCGGACCACCAGGAGGTCCTGAAGACGCTGATCCGGCCGATCACGCAGCAGCGGGTCGCGATCCAGTACGTGATAGACAGCGCCAGCTGACGGCGCGCCCGCTAGCCCTCCGGCTGGCCGAGCCACTCCCGTTGCTTGTAGGCCCAGTGGTGCCGCGCGGAGATCCGGCGCACCGTGCCTGACCGGCTTCGAGTCACAAGCGACTCGGTCTCCGCCCAGTTCATGTGGTACTTGACGCCGGCCAGTAGCTCGCCGTCGGTGATTCCAGTTGCGGCAAAGAAGACGTCGTCGCTTCGCACCAGGTCATCGATGCACAACACCTGGTCGAACCGGGCCCCGGCGGCCTCGGCGCTCTGGCGCTCCTCCGGACTGCGCGCATAGAGCTGACATTGGATCTCGCCACCAAGGCATTTCAGGGCACAGGCGGCCAGCACCGCCTCCGGCGATCCCCCGATTCCCATCAGGACGTCAAGGCCCGTACCGTCGATCGCCGTCATCACGGCGCCGGCGACGTCGCCGTCGCTGATCAGCTTGATTCGGGCCCCCGTTTCACGGACTTCGCGGATCAGATCCTCGTGACGCGGCCGGTCGAGAATGACGACGGTCAGGGCGCTGACGCGCATCCGTTTGGCGCGCGCGATGTGCTGGAGATTGACGGCCACCGGGTCGTTGATGTCAAAGGAGCCGGCTGCCTCCGCATCGGTGGCGATCTTCTTCATGTAGTGGACGTGCTTGGCGTCGTAGAGCGAGCCTCGACCAGCGGCCATGGCGACGACGGAGATGGCATTGGGCAGGCCCTTGGATAGGAGCGTCGTGCCATCGATCGGGTCGACGGCGATGTCGACCTGCGGCGGCTCGCCCGTTCCAATCCGCTCGCCGATGTAGAGCATGGGGGCCTCGTCTTTCTCGCCTTCGCCGATGACGACCACCCCGTCCATCTCGATCCGCCCGAGCGCCCGGCGCATTGCATCCACCGCTGCCCCATCGGCGGTGTTCTTGTCGCCACGGCCCATCCAGCGCGCGCTGGCCAGGGCTCCCGCTTCGGTCACCCGGACCAACTCCAGAGCCAGGTTCCGGCTGATCTCGGCCGACACAGTCTCGGGAGCCGTGACAGAGCTGGCCATCAGTTGGTACGCTGGCGGCATTCCGGCATGGCAGCCCTACTTTAGCTGGGCTGGCCGGCTGAGGGGTAGGGAATTGAGTACGGCAAGCCATCCGCCAGTTGATGCGCCCGGCTGGACCCAGGTCCGTCCGATTCGCGCGCTACGAGCCTTCCTCCAGACCTTCTTGATCTTTCCGCTCTTGAACCTGTTCTCCCCTCTCAGCCTCAGGGGCCGTGAGCGCTTGAAGCAGCTTCGAGGCGGCGCCATTTTCGTCTCCAACCACAGCAGCGCCTTCGACGCCGTGGCAATGCTCCAGGCGATGCCCAGGCGGTTTCGCTACCGGTCGTTCGTCGTCGCCGCGGCTGACTCGATCTACAAGCGCAAATGGGAAGGCGCCCTGACCGGCTTGCTGATCAACACCTTCCCGATCCCTCGGGGCGGGGGCGCCCGCCCGGCCCTCGACCGTCTCAAGGAGCATCTCAGCCACCGCTGGTCGGTCGTCATCTTCCCCGAGGGCACCCTCTCGCGCACCGGCAACATCGGCACCTTCAAGAAGGGCGCTGCGATCCTGGCGCTCGATGCCGGTGTCCCGATCGTCCCCGCCTATATCGAGGGGATGTTCGAGGTCTTCCCACGCTTCCGTCGCCTACCACGGTTTCACGACACGACGGTCACCTGGGGCGAGCCGATGCGCCCGCAGCCCGGCGAGGATTACGACACCTTTATCGCGCGGGTCGAGCAGGCCATCCGCAAACTGGCCGGCCCCAAAGGCGAGCTGCGCGATGCACCACCGCCGGAGGGCTCAGCCTCGGCGGAAGGCTCCAATTACTGGTACTAGATAAGGGCTAAATCCGAATACCGATCGGACGACTTGACGCCCGATCTGCGCCCATCACTCTTCGGGCGGGAGGTACACGCCGTAGTGCTCGACCAGGTCGTAGTACATCTTGATATAGCGGTCAGGGTGCACCTCTGGTGGACGGGACGGCCGACGCGCGTCGGGCGCCTGCATGCCCGGCCATTCCTTGGCCTTATTTTCTTGAAGATAGAGGGGGCGAAACCCCCACTCCGGGCTGCTATATCGCTGATAAGCTCGCCAGTTGCCTGCGCGGACCTCTAAGCCGATAATTCGGACGCCGGCCGTAGCGTTAACCTGGTGGACTCGCTGCTTGACCCACTCGAAAAGGGCAAGACCGAAGCCTCTTCCCCGCCGACTCCGTCCTCCATCCGAGATGGCAATGTAATCCATCATTACCGCTGGGATTTGCGGGCGACTCCGGCCAGCTTGGAGCCGGGATCGTGCTGACTCGCTCATTTTTATCGAGGTGGCACTGAGGGTAACGTAGGCATCGATTTCCTTGTCGTCCTCCGAAAAGACGACGAATGACGTGCTGAGCGCATGGGCATGCTCGGAAAGAGCCTCCGTTCGGATGAACTCGACCAGCTCGGCGGTGTAGTCGCCTATGCAAGTAAAGGAACGGATCTGATTGACGTGGTGCTCGCCGAGCACCTCAATCCGATAGTCGTCCCCCACGCGACCCGGCCCCCGTCGCGCGACGCTAGGCCGTCGTTGGTCGGCGCTGCGTCAGCTTGAACTTTGAGGCGAGGCGTCGCAGTTTGCTCTGGGCCTTTTCCTGCTCGGCCGCGGCCGGTGGGGTGACTTGTGCGAAATGCTCGTCGAGTTGCTTGAGCTGGCGGTCGTCCAGGTCGTGGAAGCCGCGCTCTCCCTTTTTCATTTGTTGCCCTCTACAAGTTATAGTCCGGTTGTAGCCTTTTCGTCAAGTCGAAAGCAACGGACGCCCAAGCGGTCCGTCAGCTTCAAAGTGTCGTGCGCCCATGTAACGCCAGAGGACCAATTTAGGTTCCGGTGGTGCCACGGCCCGGTAAAGCCGAGATGGAATTTGACCATACCTCACGCGAACTGACGATACCCTGATCCAGTCTTCGGTACTCCCACGAATACCGGTTTACTCTACTCAGATCCGGCCGCGTGTCAACCAAATACAACGGAGCGTCCAATGACGCAAGGTTAGAGTAGCCCAGCAGCCGCTCCAAGCCGTCTGCGGCATCTCGCCGGGCGGCGGGGATGACATGGGCGTAGAGGTCGAGGGTGGTGCCGATCCGGGCGTGGCCAAGGCTCTCCTGGACCACCTTCGGGGACACGCCGGCGGCCAGCTCAAGCGTGGCGTAGCTGTGCCTGAGATCGTGCGTCTTCAGCTTGCAGGACCAGCCCCATTCGCGGAAGTCGCCCGGAGACGCAACACCGGCGATCCGGTCCTACATCCCCGAGCTAGCGTCCCGAAGCCAGTCAAACAGGGGTTTGTGACAGGTGTATGTCGTAAGCCTGCCCTAAGGGGTCACTAAGAAGTTGATAAAGGAAACTCGTTGACTTTGATCACCATGAGTGATATCAACACGGCAGCCGTATAAGTCGTCGATTCAAGGAGGAGGGTGGAATTGCTTCAGTTAGTGGCACGCGCTCGCGTGCTCGGCATCTCCCTGGCACTGGCCACATCAGGAGTCGCGGTACCCACAGCGTCCAGCGCCCTGGCCAGTGAGCCCGGGTCGGGAACGACCTGGCACGTGCAGGCGGGCAATTTTGACAACGCTCCACCTAACCTGACCCAGGAGATCACGACCTTCTACCCGGCGCGCATCTCGGTCCACCCGGGAGATACGGTCCAGTTTTCGGCAGCGGGCGGCCACACCGTGACATTCAATCGCTTCCTGCCTTCGCCGGGACCGCCGGCGTTCTTCCTCGGAAATAACATGGTGACCGGCAACACCCTGACCGCCGCCAATCACACCCCGGGCGGAGCCATGCTCAATTCAGGCGGTTTCGGGCAGCCGAGCGGACCCGGCCCAATCATCGCCCCTGCGTTCACGCTTCAGATCGGAGCCGATGCCGCCGGCTCATCGCCTCGCGGCACAACCTATAAGTTCCTATGCGCCTTCCACCGCAACATGTCCGGCACCATCACCGTCCTGCCCGCCGCCAAACGGCTGCCCACCACCGATGCGCAGAACCAGGCGATTGCGGCCTGGGCCAGGGCGGCCGATCTCGCGCGCGGACAGAGAGCCCTGGCGCGGGCTAACCGTGACGTCGAGGACAACCAGGTTCTCGGCAGCATCGGCGTGAACAGCGTTCAGGGCCTGGGCGTCACCGACATTCTTCGCTTCGCGCCGCAAAGCATTCAGATCACCGCCGGCGAAAGCGTGACCTGGGTCAACAAGGATCCCAATGCGCCCCACACGGTTACCTTCGGCGAAGAGAAAGTCTTCCCGGCGCCTCCAGGGATCGTTCCCTACGGCGGGCCCGCGATCACGTCCACGTCGGACCAGGCCAACTCAGGCTTCCTGATCAGCCCCGAACTGGTCAGCTACCTCAACCTCGGAAGCTTGTTCCCGGCCGGCGTCCGGCAGTCAGTGACGTATTCGTTCCCGAACCCGGGCACGTACCACTACATCTGCGCCCTGCACGACCAGCTGGGTATGGTCGGCACGGTGGTCGTCCGGCCCTCGGATAGCGGCGGCGACGACTAGACAGGAACCAACCTCTGCAAGCGACTTGATGGGGCCGGGCACGTGCCTGGCCCTCTTCTTTAGGATGTGCTGATGGCGCAGGACATAACCCCGCAGGAAGTCGTTGTCCTCAGCGCCGGAAAACTGGTCGTGAAGCTGTCCGAGGAGCCCGACCCACGCTGGAGGAAGCTTTTCGCCGACTACATGCGCAAATCGGAGGGCTTCGGCGCCTCATCGAGAAAATCCCCATTCGAGGGGTGGAACACATCAGTGCCCGGCCCGGTCATCAACGTGGGCGTGGACGAGTTCACGGCGAATTATCGGGACGTGGTTCGAGAGGCGGCGAGGCACGCCAACCGGGAGAGCGAGCGAGATGACGCGGAGGTTGCCGGCAGGGCGAGCGCCGAGGATGAAGCGAAGGACCGCGACCAGCGCGAACTGGACCGCGAGCGCGAGAAGGCGAAGAAGATCAAGTTTGAATAGTAGGAACCGCCGGTCCCAGCCTGTACCGGACGGCTCCTCGCGCGGCTAGGGCCCCCAGAAACTCGCCGACCAGGTGGTCGCGGCGACGGCGTTCTGGCCCTGCAGGTTCGGATGGAAGTAATCGATCGTGCTCACGTCCGAGGCCGGGAACTTGAAGTTGTAGCCGGCATAGTTGTCCCAACGACAGTTCGCAAACTGCGCGCAGACGGTCGCCAGCGCCCGGTTATCCGCCGCTTCCTGCGCCACGACCGTTTGCCGATTCGCCTCCGTGTTGGCCGCGCTGAGCATGCTCTGGCAGATCTTGTAGTTTTTCCACGCCGACTGCGCCGAGGAGTTGGTGCGGAGGACATTCCAGAGTTGATAGATGTTCGGAAGGCTGGAAACGTAGACGTTGGCACCCGCGTCCTTGCCGAAGAAGTCCGTCAGCGCCTGCTTGAACTCTGATTGGAACGTCGCGGTCGGGGTCATGGCGGCGATGGTCGGAGTGCAGAGGTCGTTGGCGCCCATCAGGATGGTGAGGTACTGAACGCCCTGGCCCGCGGCGGTGGAAAGCTGGCCGTCGAGGCCCGACATGTTGGCCCCGGTTTTAGCATCGTTGAATGCATGGCCGGCAATGGCGGGATTCCGGGCAAGGATCCTTCGGTAGTGGCTGCTTACGCTCGTGCTGCCACCGGTTGACCAGGAGTAGGAGGGACAATCGCTCAGAAAGCACCAGGGCCAGAAGGACATGTCGAAGGCTCGTGTGATGGAGTCGCCGGCCGAGGCGATGGAGTTGGGCAGCGGCGGCGCCGCCCCAGCTGCCGACATCGGCACCAATCCCGAGGCGATCACCAGGATTCCGATCGACAGGCCAAGTTTGAGCTTCATGCGTACCCCCTTCATCGATCCCAAACGGCGACGGGGCCATCATCGCCGGTCCGTGTCGCAGATGCAAGCACGGCCGTTATGGGGGCCAGGGCCTAGAATTCGAACGTGAAAGCGACACGGACGGTCAAGGGAACCAAGGCCAAGCGGCGGCCCAAGAACAAGAGCCGGCACAAGGCCGCCAACAAGCCCAACGCCCAGTAGGCGACCTCAGGCCGCTTTCTTTCGTCGAGCCTTCCTGGCTTTCGGGGCGGCGACCTCCGCGCTGAGCAGGGCCAGCAGCCCCCGCTCTTCGGACGAGAGTTTGTAGGGGTCGTCGTCGTCCCTGGCGTCGATTGGCTTGAGCCCACCGGCGAGGTAGGCCGCGATCACGGCGGGGTGGATGTAGCACTTCTTGCAGACAGCCGGGGTGTTGCCCAGCTCCTCAGCCACCTTGGCGATCGCCCGGACCAGCTCCTTCTTGGCTCCCTGCGTCTCCGGGGTCGTTTCGACTTCGCGGAAGAAACGCGCCGCGAGGATCGTGCCTGCCCAGGTACGGAAGTCCTTGGCGGTGAAATCCTCGCCGGTGATCTCGCCGATGTAATCGTTGACGTCGGATGACTCGACGACACGCTTCTCTCCATCCTCGTCCACGTACTGGAAGAGTTCCTGCCCGGGCAGATCGAGGAAGCGCTTGACGATTTTGGCCAGGCGCCGGTCCTGCAGGTGGACGTCGTGGTGCTTGCCGCTTTTACCCTTGAACTTGAAGCGAACCTCCGAGCCCACGACGTTGACATGCCGGTTGCGCAGCGTCGTCAGGCCGAATGATCCGTTCTCCTTGGCATACTCCTCATTGCCCACCCGGATCCGCGTCTCCTCCAGCAGGCGGACGACCGTGGCCAGGACTTTTTCCCGCGGCATGCCGGGAAGCTCGAGGTCCTTGTCGGTGCGTTCCCGGATCTTCGGCAGAGCTTCCGCGAAGGCAAGCATCCGGTCGTATTTCACCGCATCCCGGACCAGCCGCCATTTCTCGTGGTACCGGTACTGCTTGCGCTTCCGGGCGTCGCGCCCGGTTGCCTGCAGGTGGCCGATCGGGTTGGAACAGATCCAGACGTCGGTCCAGGCAGGGGGGATTACCAGGGCCTTGATCCGCGCCAGGGTCTCGTCGTCCTTGACCGGATTGCCATCGGCGTCCTCGTAGGCAAACGAGTCCCCCGACTTCTTGCGGCGGATTCCCGGCATCAGGTCGGAGACGTAACGAAGCCCGGCCGCCTTTGCCGAGGCGATCGGATCGCTGAGCTCACCCGGATAGACGTTCGAGGGAGGCTGCCAGGACTCCGGGATCGCTACTGCCATCTCTGCACTTGACGCCTGCTCATCGTTGACCCATCATAGATGATAGTTCCGTTGTAAGCTGTTAGGCAATGGGAATCGACTATTTTGCACAGGAGGTGAACTTTGGCTGGTCTGATTTGGGCAATCATCGTCGTTTTGTTCGTTCTATGGCTTCTTGGCTTCTCCCTGCACATCGCAGGTAACCTGATCTTCCTGCTCCTCGTCCTGGCGATCATCGGGGTGATTTACAACCTGCTGGTCGGCGGCGGCAGGCGCCACGTCCACACGACCGAAGTTACAGAGGTAGAGCGTCACGACGTCTGAGTCCACGAAAAGGAAAGGCGGAAGCGGTCCTAAAAGGCCGCTTTTTCTTTTGCCCGAACGCGATTATCATTTGGGCAACCGTGGTCCCGTTCAGCGGTGAAGGAGGTGGGGCGAATCGACGATAGCGAGTTTCTGAAGCTGCTCACTCATATTCACGACGAGATGCTGGAAGTGGTCAAAGAGCAACACCCCACCCACGAGCAGTTCGCCGCATGGCTTCTCGGCCAGATCGAAGGCCGCCTTCGGATGCGGATCGGCACGGTCAAGACCTGAGCAGCGCTGCGCCCCCGGAGCGGCCCGGCTCCCCCGACGCCTGGTCGCTGAGCCAGCTGGCACGCGACCTGCCCATGACCCAGGCCACTCGCGACCTCGTCGAGCTGGCGCAGAGGATTGCCGGGGGAAGCGCCGAGGAGAGGACTCTACCGATTCACGTCCTGGCCGCAATGGTGCAGTCGCGCGATGATCCAGGTCATCGCGCCCTGCTGACGCTCAACGCGAACCTGGAGGCCCTCGCCAGATCTCTTCCAGGAGCCCCGGGTGCGACTCGTGGGCGGACGGCTCCGATCGGCACTGCGACCCGCTACCTCCTGCTCAACGGCCACCGCGAGGCGGAGTCTCTCGGGCACCATCAGATCGACAGCCTGCATCTTCTGCTGGCGCTCCTCTACAACGACTCCAGGGCGACCGCCGACCTGCTGCAGCAGGCGGGGCTCAGCATCTACGCCGTCCGTGCCTACCTGGCCGGACCGGCCCCCACAACGAGAGGCATGAGGCGACGTCCATTGCCCTCACTGCGCCGGGTCGTCGGAGTGAGCCCCGTGTTTGCCATCCCTCTTGGCTCGATGCTGGTAGGCGGAGCGGGTCTATTCCTCGGGGCGCCTTCGGAGCTGACACTGCCGCTCTCCATCCTGTTCGTCGCGGGAGGGTGGATTACATCACTATGCCTGCACGAGTTCAGCCATGCGATGGTCGCCTACCTGGGCGGTGACACCTCCGTGGCGCGGGCGGGATACCTCAGCCTGAACCCCCTCAAATACACCCACCCCGTGCTCAGCATCGTGCTGCCTGTGGTATTCCTCTTCCTGGGCGGTATCGGTCTCCCCGGTGGCGCCGTTTACCTCAACGAGAATGCCATCCGTAGCAACGGCTGGCGCTCGCTGGCCTCAGCGGCGGGCCCGCTTGCCAACCTGGCTTTCGCCATTCTCATCGGCTGGCCCTTCTTAATCCACCTGCCGGACGCGAGCACGGGTGACGGCCGGTTCTGGGCGGCACTGGCCTTTCTCATTTTTCTCCAGATCATGGCCGTTATCCTGAACCTGCTGCCCTTCCCGCCATTCGACGGCTTCGGCATCATCGCGCCGTGGCTGTCGCTCGAGGTGCGTATCCTGGCGCAGCGGGCGGGAATGCTTCCCTTGCTGCTCCTCTGGTTCTTGCTCTGGCAGGGCGGGCCAATCAGCACGGCGTTCTTTGGCGCGGTCCTCAACCTGACGGGAATCCTGCAGGTACCCGAGTTCCTGATCGCCCTTGGTCAGCAGCAGTTCCATCTCTAGGCTGCAGGCATGATCGGGCAGCGGGCTGAGGTGAGAGCGCTCGAGGCGCTCGACACGGATGCCTGCGTCCGGCTGGCTCAGGAACTCGTCCGCATACCGTCGGTGACCGGCGAAGAGCGCGCGGTCCAGGACCATGTCGCGGGCGCCCTGGGCGCTGCCGGGCTGGAGGTCGAGCGTTTCGAGGCCGATCTTCCCCGTCTGAAGCAGCATCCACGATTTCCCGGCATGGAGGTCGAGCGCACGGAGGCCGTGCTGGTCGCGGCCACCACGGGCACCAGGGGAGATCGGTCCCTCATCCTCAACGGCCACGTTGACGTCGTGCCGGTCGGCGACCGGCAACAGTGGCAGGCATCCCCCTGGTCCGGGCATGTACATGCCGGCCGCCTCTACGGACGCGGGGCAGCCGACATGAAGGCCGGATTGGCGGTCGGGATTGCTGCCGCGACGGCCATCAAGAAGAGTGGCATGCCGCTGCGTGGACGGCTGGTCGTTCACAGCGTGGTCGGCGAGGAGGACGGCGGCGTGGGAACCTTCGCCATGCTTGATCGCGGCTATCGAGCCGACGCCGCGATCATCCTCGAGCCCACGCGACTGCGCCTCATACCCGCGCAGGCCGGAGCTCTATCCTTTCGTTTGCGAATCCCGGGTCGGGCGGCACATGCCTCGGTGCGATACGAGGGCATCAGCGCCCTGGACAAATTCGAGTCGGTCCAGGTTCGGCTTCGTCAGCTAGAGCGGAGCCTCAATGCTTCGCCCCACGAGCTGTTCCGTCGCTACCCGATTCCCTATGCCCTTAGTGTCGGGCGGCTGAGCGCCGGGAGCTGGTCGTCGATGGTGCCCGATGACCTTCAGTGTGAGGGCCGCGTGGGGGTGCCGATCGGGATGTCGTCGGGCGATGTGCGCGGTCAGTTCGAGACAGCCATCGGGGACGCGGCGGTAAAGGACAGCTGGCTCAGCGAGCATCCACCGCTAGTCGAGTGGTACGGCGGCCAGTTCGATGCCGCGGAGGCGGACCCTGACCTGCCAGCTTTTCAAGCACTTCGCGAGGCCCACGCGCAGGAGTTCGGCGTGCCCCCTGAGATGGACGGCGCCCCTTACGGGTCGGACGTGCGCCTCTACATCCACGAAGCCGGCATCCCGGCTGTCCTCTACGGGCCGGGTGATATCCGGCAGGCGCACTCCGCCAACGAGAGCATCGCCGTCAGCGAGATCGTGCAGGCAGCCCGGGTGGTGACGGCGGCGGTCGCGAGGTACCTTTCCGCCTGAGGCTTTAGAAGTGCTCGAGCAGCCAGTCATGCACCTCGGGCAGACGGCGTTGGGTCAGCGTCAGGTGACCATCCTCATCTGAGAGGTGGGCTTCGACACCCGGAACGTGCTCGGCAAGCCACTCGCCGTGCCGGAAAGGTACGAAGCGATCCTGGCGACCCTGCCACAGCATCAGTGGGACGTGGATCGAGACAGCTCAAAACCCCACGGCTTGATCGTCGCCCAACCGTCCTCCCACCAACCCTCGATACCCGGCGCGAGCCCGTCGCGTATGTTTCGCGCCATGTGCTCCGCCAGGTCGCCGGTTAAAACTGCGGCATCGGTTGGCGAAAGGAGGGTCTGCATGAATTCGCGGATTCCGGCCGGCGTGGCTTCCATCATGGTCTCCCGGTCTTCGACCGTTTTGGCACGGGCTGCGTCCGGATCGTCCACCATCAACTTGATGTCGTCTGCGTTCAGTTGTCCCATGCCGGCGTAGTAATCCAACCCCGGTGCGTCGAATGGCGCTGGAGAGGCGAGAGAAGCTACGGCAACGGCTCGGTCCGAAAGCAGCGCGGCGCAGGCGAGGGCGTGCGGTCCGCCGCCCGAGATACCCCAGAGCGCAAAGCGTTCCAGCCCCAGCGAATCGGCGATGCAGCGGACATCCGCCGCGACGTCGGCAATCGTGCGACCCGGATTAGGGCTGGAGCCGCCGTAGCCCGGGCGGTCGTAGCCGATCAGCCGGATGCCCTGCCGCTGGGCAAGTTCGAGGTGTCCGCGGAAAAGGTGACGCGAGTTCGGCGAGCCGGCAACGACCAGGATAGGGCGCCCCGCCGAATCTCGCCCATCAGATTTCCTGGCCTGTCACGCGAAATGGCTCCAGCTTGAATGTGATGCGCTCCTCACCGGGTTCGAGCGCCCGAAAGTCCTTGCCCGTATAGCGGCGGGCAATCCGATCAATGTCTTCGTGCTTGTGATCGGGAATCACCTGCAGGAGCCTGCAGCGGATCTGCGCGAAACGATCCGGGTTGTCCGGATCGACCAGGAGCAGGAGTGCTCCCTTATCCCGCTGGACATTCCTGGGCCAGGTGCGCCGCGTGTTGCTGTTCAGCCAGAAGAAGCCCTCGCGAAACTCGAACCAGACCGGGTTCATCTGCACGTCGCCGTCTACACGTTTTGTTCCGACCACGACGAGGATCGGAAGCGCGGCGAGCCCCTCGACGGCAGGGGGGACCTGGATACGATGTTCAGCGCCAGCCATCGATGGAACCCGTGATCCGAGTGGGTTCGATCTGGATCTTTATGCGACCCTCTCGAGAATTCTGGTAATCGTTGCCCAGGTAGCGGTGGGACAGATTGTTGATGTGCTCACCGCCGGGGTCTTCCTCCCACTTCACCATGCGTCCCTCGACCTGCGCCCATCGAAACATGTCTTTTGGATCCAACAGCAGCAACGTGAGTCGCGGGTCGCGCTCAAGATGCTTGAACCAGCCTCGATTCGTGCCGCCGTTGACCCAGAATGACCCATCCCGGTACTCGAACCAGACGGGGTTGACCTGCACGCCGCCGTCTTTCCGAATCGTCCCCAATACCGCGGGATACACCTCGGCCGCGAAGTCCTCCAGCTTTTTACTTACCTGTGCTGCCGCCACCGACACCACCTCCGGTGCTGATTATGGTCGGCCGTAGTACTTTCTCGAAGATGACGAGAACGTCGCTGGGCTTGAAACCTAACTCGGTGTTGATCGCCAGCATGCCCTCGTTGTCCGAGCGATTGTCCGTGTAGACGTAATGAAAGCCAGCCTCCGCAGCGTACCGAGTCGCCATCAACTTCAGGGCGCGGCCGATGCCACGCCGCCGGTAGCGGCCGACGACTCCAGTGTCCCAGACCTCCGCGTCTCCACCTGGTCGGCGCACCAGGTGAGTTATGCCGACAACCTCTTCGCCGTCGCGAGCGACGAAGATCCCCGACGGAAGGCCGAGGGGGTTTTCGAAAATGAGCCTGATGTGCTTCTCCAGCGGAGAATCGTCCCAGTCGACATGTGGCTCGTGGGGCATGTCCCTGTGGAGCGCCATCGTGCAGCGATAAAGCGATTCGCGCGCACCTTCGGAATCGATGCTGGTGAAGCTTGTTATCTCGATGCCCTGCCGGCGCAGCCGTTCGCGCAGAGGCTCGAGCCCGCCCAGGTCGACCATCGCAGGTTCCTGTCGCGATGCTTGGTACCGTTCCAACTCGGTAAAACCGCGGCGCGTCACCAGCGCCAGGGCCGCCGAAAGCTCGCTTTCGCGAGCTTCACCCTCGAGCCACCGGACCCCGGCGCGGGCCGCGAAAGCCTCTACCTCGTCGAGCAGGCGCGCTCCGAGACCCTGGCGGCGATGGGCCGGGCCGACGGCAACGTAGCCGGCGGCACGGTCCTTCCACAGCTCGCCGTACTCGCCGAGTGCGGCCTCAGCCAGCCCGGCGATGCTGCCGGCCGGCGTGTAGGCGCCGAGCCGGTGCCTTGGCTGGTCGGCGGGACGCAAGCTTTCTTCGAACAGCAGGCCCTCCTGGCTCAGCTTCCAGTGCCTGCATTGGTTGGAGAGGCCGATCCAGGCGCTGAGATCCGCCTGCTGCAGCGGCCGAATCGCGAAGTCCGCTACGAGGCCACCCCAGCAAGTGCGTCTTCGATGATGTCAAGGCCGCGGTCCAGTTGCTCTTCTCGGATCGTGAGAGGAAACAAGAGCCGGATCACATTGTCGTGGAGGCCGGCCTTCAAGATGGCGAGACCGTTGGCGTGGCAGCGATGGAGAATCTCGTTCGTGAGTGAGGCGGCAGGCTCCCGAGTCGACGGATCGGTGACCAGTTCCATCGCCACCATGGCTCCCAGGCCGCGAACATCGCCGACGCATGGATTGCGTTCCTTCCAGCCGCGCATCCGGGAAAGCGCGCGCTCGCCCAGCCGGGCCCCACGCTCCGGCAGTTTCTCTTTCTCGAGAACGTCGATCACCGCCAGCGCTGCCGCGCAGGCCACCGGGTTTCCGCCATAGGTGCCTCCCAGGCCTCCTGGTTGGGTCGCGTCCATCAGATCGCTGCGGCCGACCACGGCGGCCAGCGGCAGGCCGCCCCCGAGCGACTTGGCGAGCACGATCAGGTCCGGCTCCAGGCCCGAATGCTCGCAGGCGAACATCTTTCCGGTCCGCCCGAAGCCGCTCTGCACCTCGTCCGCAATCAGCGGGATCTGGTGTTCGGTACAGAGCCGGCGCAGCGCAGGAAGGAAGTCGGGAGGGGGCACGATGAAGCCGCCTTCTCCCTGGACCGGCTCGACCAGGATGCCTGCGACACGGTCAGCGCTCACCGTCGTCTTGAACAGCTGCCGGATCGCCTCCACGCAGGCGCCGCCCAGGCTTTCAGCTGCCATCCCTGCCGGCCGGCGGTACTCGTAGGGGTAGGGGACCTGGTAGACCTCGGGAGCGTAAGGGCCGAAGTTCTGCCGGTATGGCGATACCTTTCCCGTTACCGACATCGTCATCAGAGTCCGCCCGTGGAAGGCGTTATGAAAGCTGATGATGGCCGGTCGACCGGTCGCCTGGCGCGCCACCTTGATTGCATTCTCAACCGCCTCCGCCCCACTGTTCACCAGCAGCGCCTTCTTGTCAAAGCGCCCCGGGGTGATCTCGCAAAGCCGGCGGACCAGTTTCACATAGACCGCCGGCATCATCACGGGCGCACCCGAATGAACCAGCCGCTGAGCTTGCTCGACGATGGCAGCGACCACCCGCGGGTGGTTGTGTCCGACGTTCATCACACTGATGCCGGTGGCGAAATCCAGGTAGGTTTTTCCGTCGACGTCCGTGATCGTCGCGCCCTCCGCGGATTCGGCAAATACCGGCATGGTCGATCCCATGCCCCTGGGAACGTACTTTTGGCGCTCCGCCTGCAGCGCTTTGGAGCGCGGGCCGATCCCCTCTCCCATCGGCGATATCCTAGTACCGGCGAGACCATCGCCGAGGTGCCCAAAGGCGCCCAGGAAGACGTCGACCAGGCGGTCAGGGCTGCCCGCAGCGCCTACACGGACTGGTTCGAGACCACTCCCCGCGAGCGTTCCGAGATGCTGCTCAAACTCGCCGACGCCATTCTTGCCGATGCCGACGAACTCGCCAACATCGAGTCGGCAAACGTGGGCAAGCCGCGCGCGCTCTTTTTGTCAGAAGAACTCTGGGTCTGCGCCGATAACCTCCGCTACTTCGCCGGAGCCGCCCGGATTCTCGAGGGCCGGGCCAGTGGCGAGTACATGCGCGGCTATACCAGCATGATCCGGCGGGAGCCAATCGGGGTGGTCGGCTCCATCGCCCCCTGGAACTACCTGTTGATGATGGCCATCTGGAAGATCGGGCCGGCGCTTGCGGCCGGAAATACGGTCATCCTGAAGCCCACGGTGGTTTCCGGCGGATCGCGGATCGAGGGTCGTGGATTCTTTTACAGGCCGAGCCTGATCGCGGACGTCAGCCAGGACTCTGAGATCGTGCGCAAAGAGGTGTTCGGTCCCGTGGTCACCGTTCAGCGCTTCAAGGACGATGACCAGGCGCTCGCCTGGGCGAACGACGTCGACTACGGGCTGGCCGCCTCGGTCTGGACGCGGGATATCAGTCGGGCGTTGAACGCCTCGCGCCGCCTGCAGTTCGGAACCGTCTGGATCAACACCCACATCCCGCTGGTCAGCGAGATGCCGCATGGCGGCTACAAGCAGAGCGGCTACGGCAAGGACCTGTCCATGTATTCACTCGAGGAGTACACGCAGATAAAGCACGTGATGGCAGCTATCGGCTGAGCCCATGCCTCCGCCACGACGACAGACGGTGGCATCAATTGGTCTTCGGGTGACTGACAGACACCTGTCGCAACCATGCTCCAGGATGGGAACATGGCCGTACTGGAGAAGAAAGGTGAGACTCCACTCGACCTGATTCGTCGAGGTATCGAGGCTCTACCGGCGTGGCTGGCGCGGCAGCGTGATGAGGGCCTGGGCCCTGTGGCAATCGAGCTGCGTGAGTTCGTCGATCGCTCCGAGGGTATTTCGGCTGATGTGGTTCGGCGTTTCGAGAAGTCAGGCGCCTGGGCGCAGGACGGCGCCCTCAGCATGGTCTCGTGGCTCAAGTCCAACGGCAAGCTCTCCGGCGGCGCCGCCATGGAGCGGGTCTCGATGGCCCGCCAGCTGGAGAAGCTGCCGGAGACGGCCCAGGCCTTCAGGCGCGGCGACCTCGGCTACCAGCACGTGGCGATCCTCACCCACGTGGCAGAGAAAGTCGGGACGGGTGCCCTGAAGAAAGAAGAGGCCAGCCTGTTGCAGGCGGCCCAGTGCATGGACCCCGGGCAGTTCGCCGGGGTGGCAAAGGCGTTCGAATTCCGGATTGACCAGGCGGCGGCCCTGGCGGAGGCCAACCGGGCATACAGCCGGCGTTACCTGCATCTCAGCGAGCCGAAAGACGGCCTGGTTTACCTGGAAGGTCGGCTGGATGCCGAGGGTGGCGCGGTGGTGAAGACGGCTCTGGATGCC
>Ga0102924_1002272_pt1 | contig 21135 bp, 24 predicted proteins | sample PaiPotPPM11metaG_FD_80116 | JGI IMG/M metagenome (GOLD analysis project Ga0102924, IMG submission 80116) | Iron sulfur acid spring bacterial and archeal communities from Banff, Canada, to study Microbial Dark Matter (Phase II) - Paint Pots PPM... ...
CCACCGACGTCGCGCAGCAGCCAGCTGATCCCCACCGCGTCGCCGAGGGCGCTACCCGCCATGTCCGCGGTCGGCTGCTGCATCCGCCCGAGGAGCTCTTCGCTCAGGATCCTCGTGCCGTCGACCGACGTGCCAGTGCCGAGATGGAAGCGGGCCCACCGCAGCTGGTCGGCGGCCGGTGCCGACATGCCGCCGGCGGGTGCCATGCTGCGCGGCATGGCCCATGGGCGGTTCACCGTGATCCGCCCGTCCTCGTGGCGGGTGTGGCCGACTGCGAAGCGCCGGGTCATCACGTCATTGGCGAAGAAGAACGTGTGGTCCATCCCGAGCGGCGTCAGCAACAGGTCCTTGATCGCCTGCTCGAAGGTCGATCCGGTCACCTTCTCGATGATCCGCCCGGCGAGGCTCAGCGAGGCGTTGTTGTAGGAGACTTCGGCGCCGGGGGGCGACACCTGATCGAAGCCGGCCATGAGCTCGACGTACTTGGCCAGGGCGTCGTCACCATCCCCGGTGCTGTCGAGGCGGTCACCGGTCCAGCCGGCGGTGTGGTTGAGCAACTGCAGGACCGTCACCCGCCGGGCGACATCGTCGTCTTTGAGCTTGAGCTCCGGGATGTAGGTCCGCGCCGGCGCGTCGAGGTCGACCTCACCTCGCTCGACGAGGCGCAGCACCGCCGTCGCGGTGTAGGTCTTCCCGGTCGAACCGAACTGGAACAGGGTCGACTCGTCGACGCTCAGCGGGTTCTCCGCGCTGGTGACACCGTGGAACCCATAGTGCTCCACGCCCTCGGCGATCACCCCAGCTGCGGCTCCCGGCACCTCGAGTTCGGACGCTGCCGCGCTCAGGGCTTCTTGCAGATCCTCTGACACGGGTTCCTCCCCAACTAAGTTGGTCAACTAAGTTGGTCAGTGTATGGGTCGATCCGCCGAACCGTCAAGGCCTTCCCTTCACCGGGACCGGATCCTGCAGGCGGCGATCAGCGTCGCCGATGCCGACGGCCTCGATGCCGTCACCATCCGGAGGGTGGCCGCCGAGCTGGGCGTGCACTTCAGCTCGCTCTACACCCACGTCGAGAGCAAAGAGGCGATCTTCGACGGGATGGTCGAGGCGTTGATCGCCGAAGCCGCGATCCCGCTGCACCACGAGGACTGGCAGAGCTGGATCCGCATGCTCGCCGGCGCCCTGCGCCGCCTCGCCCGGGCCCACCCCGGTGCCGTCTACGCGCTGACCCGGGCGCCCGCCACCAGCCCGCTGGCGATCCAACAAACGGAGAGCGCCCTCAGCGCGTTCCGCCGGGGCGGGTTCAGCGCGCCCGACGCGGGCGACGCCGTCGCCGGTACCTCGCTCGCTCTCCTGGGTCTGGCGCTCAACGAGTCCGCCACCGGACGGGGCCAGCCACCGCACCTGGCGGCGCTGTCGGCGGCCGAGTTCCCTAACCTCTATGAGGCAGCGTCGGCCAACACGGATTCATCCAGCGTGTGGAGGATGATCGTCGAGGGCCTGATCGTCGGTTTGGAACATCGGCGAGGATCCTGAGCAGGGTCGCACGCCGATGTCGCTGATCGGGCCGTTGGGCGGCCACCCAGCCGCCGTGATCGTCGCGATCGGCGCCGATCTTGGTGACGAGCACGAGGTCATCGGGATAGGGGTGCAGGGCGGCGTGAATGAGCTCGCTGGCCACGTCAGGACCGTAAAACCGGGCGGTGTCGAAGTGGTTCACGCCCAGCTCGGCGCAGGACGGCCAAGGCCACGGCGCGATCTGGTGGTGGCCCGAAGACCCCCGGCCCCGAGGGGGCTGTGCTCCACCCATTCTGCGAGCACGGCGGTGGGCCAACGGCTGTCGGGGCCGTTGCGGTGGTTGAAGTCGTCGACGAAGTACATGAGTACCCGACGGCGCTCTGCCGGATCGGTGATCACTGTGGCCACCGCCGCCAGATCGGCGATGACACCGTGCTTGATGTGGAACGCTCCGACGGCAAGGGCTTGTCGCAGGTCCTCACGCATCAGGATCCGGTCGAGCTCGACGGCATGGCTGCGGCGCCGAAGTAGTGGCCTTGGTCGAGATCATCGATGAGCCCCGGATGGGTGGGTTGCCAGCCGAGCAGCTCGCGGGTCGCCTCGCTGGAGGCGGGACTGTCAGTCGCGACGAAGTCGGCAAGCCACATGAAATGCCCGGCGGCCTCTTCGGGTGGGACGGCCACGACGGGCACCTTGAGATGGCGGCCGATCGCCTCGGCGATGTCGCGAGTGGCGACGCCTTCTTCTGCGACGCCGTGCAGCGTCGATCCGGCCGGAGCTTTCTCCACGGCGAGACGGAAGAGAGGCGCGGCGTCGAAGCGGTGCACCGCCGGCCAACGGCTGGAGCCCGTCCCGACGTAGCCCGCAACACCTTTGGTGCGGGCGATGCCGATCAGGACCGGGACAAACCCGGTGTCTCCGTCCCCGTGAACCGTCGGGGCGAGACGAACGACTGACGATCGGATGCCGCGAGACGCGAAGGACAGCGTCAGCTCCGCGTTAGCCAATCTGAGGTTGGGCCCCTCCGCCAACGGCGCCGCGTTGCGACCGGGACCGTGCCCGTCGCGCTCGGTCCCGACCCGCCCGGGTGCGAGCCCCAACACCCCCGACGCGATGACGAGCGGCCGATCAGATCCGGCGAGCACATCACCGAACGTCTCGATGGCCCGCCGATCAGCCTCAGCGGCACCTCCGAAGTCGCCGCTGAAGGCCAGATCATGCTTGAACGCGAGGTGGATCACGCCGTCGGAAGCGTCGGCCCCGCGCCGCACGGCGTCGAGGTCGTCGAGGTCACCGCGATGCACCTGTGCGCCGGCTGCGCCGAGGGCTGCGGCCGCGGCATCGCTGCGGGCCAGGGCCGTGACCTGATGTCCGGCGGCAATGAGCTCGGGGACGACAGCCGAGCCGATCCAGCCCGATCCCCCCGTGACAAAAACACGCATGAGAAGTGCCTCTCCATTGGAGACCGCCCCCGGCATAGGGACTGCCGATGTCATGTACTGCCATCACCGTACCACCGAATGTCAGCTGCTGACATCGGTCGCTACGATTCAGCGGATGGGTCGGTGGGAACCGGACAGCCGGGGCAGGCTCGAACAGGCTGCGCTGTCCCTGTTCGCCGAGCGCGGGTTCGATGACACCACGGTGGCCGAGATCGCGGCTCGCGCCGGGTTGACGGAACGGACCTTCTTTCGGTATTTCGCTGACAAGCGCGAGGTGCTGTTCTGGGGCGCAGGCGCTCTGCAGGAGCTGCTCGTGAGCGCCGTCGCCAGCGCGCCTGACTCCGCGCCGCCGATCCAAGCTGTCGGCGCCGCCCTCGTCGGCGCGGGCACCTTGCTGCAGGATCGCCGCGATGGTGCTCGCCAGCGCCAGAGCGTCATCGCCGCGAGCTCGGAGTTGCACGAGCGCGAGTTGATCAAGCTCGCGTCACTCGCCTCGGCCCTGGCCGGGGCGCTACGCGAGCGGGGCTGCACGGCCCCGGCGGCGAGCCTGGCCGCCGAGGCCGCGATCGCGGTGTTCAAGGTGGCAGTCGAACGCTGGGTCAATGAGGGCAACCAGCAGGACCTGCCCGAACTCATCCGGGCGTCGCTCGCCGAGTTGCGGGATGTGACCGCCGGTAGGTGGTGATGGGCTCGACGCTGATCGGGACGAGCACCACCGCCACATTGCTGGCCCGTTCAACAGCTGACCAAGGCCTGGGAGCCGAAGGCGTTGGTTGTGCTGACCGGATCACTCAGTGCGTGGCGGCTCGGATGATCGCGGGGATCCCGGCTGCGACCAGGTCGACAAGGCGGTCCTTGGGGACGTCGCGGCGGGTGAGCCATTCGAGGCAGGCCGCTTCAAGGGATCCGATCCACCCGCGCAACGCGATCCGGAGGAGCGGCGTCACGTCGTCGATCCCTGAGTCGTGGGCGATCCGGGCGACGACCTCGGCGCGAGATGACTCGACGATGGCTTGCACGTCCGGGTCGCCGCTGAGACCACCTTGGAGGACGGCCCGGTAGGCGAGGGCATGCTCGTCGATCCAGTCGAAGTGCGCGGCGAGCGCCCGCCTGAGTCGTAGCGGGGGCGCGAGGTTCGGGTCGGGCCGTGTTGCCTCCGAAAGCTGCGTCGCCGCGGCCCGGACTGCATGGAGGTACAGGTCCGGTTTGTCGGAGAAGTAGTGATACAGCAAGCCCTTGGACACGCGGGCCTCGGCGGCGACGTCCGCCATCGTGACGCTGTCCCAGGCGCGCGTGCCGATCAGGCGGACGCACACCTCGACCAGCTCATCGCGGCGGTCGTCGACGGCAAGACGACGCCGCACCCCCGGCTCACTGTTGACCATACGTGCAATAGCCTACTAGGGTCTATGGGCGGGACGGATGACGGTCCCCGGAGGGACTGGTGGGGATGTCGAACTTCGGCGCACAGACGGTTGCCGCCGCAGCCGAGGCACCCGATCGACCGGCGATCAGGCTGGATGACCAGACGCTGACCTACGGGGCGCTCGACGCCGCAGTGGCCCGCGCCGCCGGGATGTTGCGGGCCGAAGGCGTCGGTGCCGGCGACAGGGTCGGGGTCGTGCTGCCCAACGTTCCGTACTTCCCGCTCGTCTACTACGCGATCCTGCGCCTGGGCGCTGTCGTCGTCCCTATGAATCCCCTGTTGAAGGGAGGCGAGGTCGCCTACCACCTCTCCGACTCAGGTGCCGGGTTGCTGCTCGGCTGGCACGGTTTCGGCGCCGAATGCCAGGCGGGGTCCGGGGCGGCGGGCGCCCGCTGCGTGGTGGTGACGCCAGGCGACTTCGACGCTCGTCTCGAGCGTTCCGAGCCGGTCGAAGAGGTGACCGAGCGCGCCGACGACGACCCGGCAGTGATCATTTACACGTCGGGCACGACGGGCACGCCAAAGGGTGCGCTGTTGACGCACCGCAATCTGCGGTCCGGGGCCGAAGTAGCCGTCGAGCTCGTCCGTGCGGGGCCGGATTCGGTGGCGTTGGCCACGCTTCCGCTGTTCCACGTGTTCGGCATGAACTCGTTGATGAACACGACGATGCTCGGCCGGGGGCTGATGACGTTGGTGCCACGCTTCGACCCCGGAGCCGTCCTCGCGGTCATCGCCCGTGACCGGGTGACGACGTTCGCGGGCGTCCCGACGATGTACACCGCCTTGTTGCACCACCCGGAGCGGGATCGCTTCGACGTGTCCACCCTGGCGTTGTGCGTATCGGGCGGCTCGGCCATGCCCGTCGAAGTGCTGCGCGGCTTCGACGAGGCGTTCGGCGCGAAGATCCTCGAAGGCTACGGCCTGTCCGAGACGACCGGGATGGCGTCGTTCAACCTGCGGGACCGAGAACGCAAGCCGGGATCGATCGGCGTGCCGGTGGGCGGGACGGAGATGAAGGTCGTCGACGACGCGGGTGCCGAGGTCGAGCAGGGCCAACCGGGTGAGATCGTGATGCGCGGCCCGTTCGTCATGAAGGGCTACTGGGGGAACGATGCCGCCACCGCCGAGGCGATCCGTGACGGGTGGTTCCACACCGGCGACATCGCCACCGTCGACGCGGACGGCTACTTCTTCATCGTGGACCGCAAGAAGGATCTCATCATCCGCGGCGGCTACAACGTCTATCCCCGCGAGATCGAAGAGATCATCTACACCCACCCGGCCGTCCTGGAGGCCGCGGTGGTCGGCGTCGCCCACGACTCGCTCGGCGAAGAGGTCGGAGCGGCAGTGGTCCTCAAACCCGGGGAGTCGGCCACCCCCGAGGAGCTACGCGAGTTCGTTCGGGCCAAGGTCGCCGCCTACAAGTACCCGCGCGTCGTGTGGCTCGCCGACGCGCTCCCCAAGGGACCGACCGGAAAGATCCTCAAACGCGAACTCGACCCGCCGGACCCGACCGAATGATTGCCCCGCAGCACCCCACCCGATAGGAGAACCCCAATGGCTGAATTCGACATGAAACGGCTCGACATCACCAAACAGAACGTCGCGGTCGAGAAGGTGCTCGCCGCGACGGACAACCCGCGACACCGCTACCTGCTCGAGTCCTACCTGCGGCACCGCTATTTGGAGTCCGCGGGGAGGTGGGAGGAGATCCTCGACCCCGCCCTCACCGTTGCACATCCGTACTACCGGTTCAGTCTGATCGCCCAGGGCCGGTTCGCGTTGGACGGTCGCGACCAGGTCGCCGCCCTCTACGGGCATTGGACGTCGACCGATCAGTGCGTGTTCTACGTCGAAGACGAAACGGTCGCGGTCGGCGATCATCTGATCGTCGGGCGGGGTGTCAGCTATCAGCAGACGTTGGGTTCAGAGTTGGCCGCCGCCGGTGTCGACGCGGATCCCGGCGCCATGTATCTCACCAAGTCCCAGATCTGCATGGTCTGGTCCTACGACGACCGCTGCCGCCTCATCGGCGAAGACGTGTGGGAGTTCGACGACGCCGAGCATGCCTTCATCAAGCTCGACCCGGCCGATGTCCTGACAGCCGAGCAGGCCGGCAAACTCCTCGACCCGTTCATCAAACCGCTCACGCCGTTCGACGACAGCCTGCTGCCAGCATGAGGGCCGTCGTCTGCCACAACGCCACGCTCGAAGTCGTCGACCTTCCCGCTCCCGAGCCCGGGCACGGCCAGGTACTTCTCAATGTGACGGGCTGCGGGATATGCGGCTCCGACCTCCATGCCCGCCACCACGCGGACGCCCAAGCCGACGTGCTGGCCGAAGCCGGCTACGACGGCTTCATGCGAGCCGACCAACGAGTCGTGTTCGGCCACGAGTTCTGCGGTGAGATCGCCGACTACGGACCCGCAACCGCCAAGAAGATCACAACCGGCCGGGCGGTCGTGGCCATGCCGCTCATCAAACGAAACGACCACATGCACGCCATCGGGCTGTCCGAGGCCGCCCCTGGGGCTTACGCGGAACAGGTTGTGATCGAAGAGGCATTCATGTTCCCCGTGCCGAACGGCCTCGCCCCCGCGGTTGCCGTGCTCACCGAACCGATGGCGGTCGGATACCACGCGGTCCAACGATCAGAGATCACCAAGAAGGACGAGGCGATCGTCATCGGCTGCGGCCCGGTCGGGCTGGCCGTGATCTGCATGCTCAAAACGCAGGGAGTCGCCACGGTGGTGGCCAGCGACTTCTCGGCCGCCCGCCGGCAGCTGGCCAAAGCATGCGGCGCCGACATTCTCGTCGACCCGGCCGACAGCGACCCGTATGAGCCGCTCGGAAATCGCGGCTACTCCACTTCCATCTCCGGCGCTGCCCACCGGGGTCTTGCGGCGATGAAGAAGCTTCAGCGGCTCCCGGTGCCATCGCATCTGGTCCTTGGGGCGCTGGATAAGCTCGGCGCCCTCAAACCGAAACGGCCGGTCATCTTCGAATGCGTCGGGCTGCCGGGCATCATCGACAGCGTCATCACACACACCCCACTTGCCTCGCGGGTCGTGGTTGCCGGTGTGTGCATGACACCCGACCAGTTCCGCCCGGCAATGGCGATCAACAAAGAGATCGAGCTGCGCTTCGTCGTCGGCTACACGCCGCTCGAGTTTCGAAACACCCTCCACATGCTCGCCGAGGGCAAAGTCGACGCCACCCCCATCGTCACCGGGACCGTCGGGCTGTCCGGCGTCGACACCGCCTTCGAGCAGCTCATTAGCCCCGATCGGCATGCCAAGATCATCATCGACCCCAAGAGCTCGGCCTCAGCACCGGCATAGCCGTCGGGCGCCGGGCGCGCAGAGCGCTGTTCGCCCATCCGCGCCCCATGGATGGAGGACGAATGCACCGCAAGTTGCGAGGGGGGTATTCGTCGGTTCCAACGGAAGGCGGCTGTAGCTACGCTCGGACGGCAGCCGTAGGCGGGGAGGCAGGGACGGAAAGATCTGACGAGGACCCACGCCGAGGGTTGGGTCGACGGCGACGCCGCGTGGGGCGCGGTGACGCTCGACGTTGGATTCGGCGATGGACCGTCGACGAGCATGAGGTTCACGGCGACGTTGGTGCGTCGCGCCGGGGCGTGGAAGATCGTACAAGGTCACGCGTCGGTGGGCGCCCCCAATACCCAGGTGGTCGGCAAGGAGCTCACGGTTTGATCCGGGGGGCGACCGGTTCCCATCGGCGCGCCCTCCTTGATCACGTCGCGACCTGCGGACTGTGACGACGCCTCTCATCGCGGTACCGGATCCAAACCATCAGCTCTCCTGTCTCGCGGGGGGCCTCGGGCTCCATGAGCTCGATCCGTTCCAGGCTGAAGCCGAGCCGTCGTGGTATGGAGGCGCTCACCGTGTTGGCCGCATCGCAACGGATCTCCACTCGGTCGACGCCGGGTAAGTGCAGGGCTGCGTCGGTCAGCGCGGCGGCTGCGCTCGTGCCAAGTCCGGTGCCCGTGTGGTCCACGTGAACCCAGTAGCCGATCTCCAGGGCCCCCTGTCCGATCCGAGCGTGGAGACCGCAGCACCCGACGATGCCGGAGGTCCCGACAAGCCGCATGACGTAGGCAAATTCGCGTCGAGTGTCCCAACCCCCGTCTGCTGCTCCAAGGAATGCAGCCACCGAATCCGATGGGTCGTTCTTGGCCCAGGGCATCCAGGGTCTGAGGTGGTCGCGGCTGGTGTCGACTGCCTCCACGAGCTCGTCGAGGTCCGCAACGGAGGCCCGGATGAGCAGCAGTCGCCCGGCGCTCAGTCCGTCTGCGGGACACGCTGTCAGCCAACCATCCTCTGACATGTCGCAATACTCGTCGAGCGAGGTGCCGGACGGGGAGACGAAGGGCGGTCCACGCCGCCTCGGGGGGATGTAGCGGCTGAGGGGGAAACTGTGGAGATGGACGACGATTTGCTGCGGGAGCAGATCCGGCGACCGAGCGTTCATGATCGACAATCGAGCGGACCCGAATCCCCGCTCGCCCGGGAAGGACCCGTTCGTCATCGAATACCACCCTGATCCCACGTGCGTCGCATGCGCGACGGATCCCGGTATCGGGTCGTGAAGGTGACCTACGAGCCCGACGAGCTCCAGCACCTCCTCGAAGCTGAGGGGTGGGATGCAGAGATCGACGCTACGCAATCATTCATCTTCGGCTCAGCCCGACCTCGGTGACAAGGATGCCCGGCCAAGGGTCACGGCTGCCTCGCGGTGGAGCCGCCCGAAGTTGTAGTACGCAGCACATGCCCCCTCGGACGACACCATGCAGGTGCCGATCGGGGTCTCGGGCGTGCATGCGGTTCCGAACACCTTGCACTCCCAGGGCTTGATGACGCCTTTGAGGACCTCGCCACATTGGCAAGCCTTCGGGTCCGCGACCCGGACGCCTGGGATCTCGTAGCGCAGCTCGGCGTCCCAAGGGGCGAATTCGGACCGCAGCTTCAAGGCGCTCTGCGAGATGAACCCCAGGCCCCGCCACTCGAAATGTGGGCGCAATTCGAACACCTCGGCCAGCGTCTGAAGAGCCCGGGGGTTGCCGGCATCGCGCACAATCCGGGAGTACTGGTTCTCGACCTCACAGCGTCCCTCGCGAATCTGACTCAGCAGCATCACGATCGATTGCAGGATGTCGAGCGGCTCGAAACCTGCCGTCACAAGCGGCTTGCCGTACTGCTTCGGGACGAACCGATACGGATGGTTCCCGATCACCGTTGAGACGTGCCCGGGACCCAGAAACCCGTCGAGCCGCAGGTCCGGTGATTCGAGGATCGCCTTGATCGGCGGAATGATGGTCACGTGATTGCTGAAGACGGTGAAGTTCGGGACATTGTCGGCCCGCGCCTTGAGGAGGGTGACGGCCGTGGATGGGGCGGTCGTCTCGAATCCCACCGCGAAAAACACGACCTCACGCTCGGGGTGCTCGACCGCGATCCGGAGGGCGTCAAGGGGCGAGTACACAAAGCGGACGTCGGCTCCTCTCGCCTTGGCTTCGAGCAGGCTGCCATGACCCCCCGGGACACGCATCATGTCGCCGAAGGATGTGAAGATGACACCCGGGGTTTCTGCCACCGCAATCGCGTCGTCGATCCGGCCCATCGGAATGACGCAGACCGGGCAGCCAGGCCCGTGCACCAGCTCGACCGATCGAGGGAGCACATGCTCGATCCCGTGACGGTAGATGGTGTGGGTGTGGCCCCCGCACACCTCCATGAACTTGAAGGACCGGTCATCAGCGAGCTCAGTGATGCGGCCAATGAGCGCCCGCGCCGCGGCAGGGTCCCGGTACTCGTCGACGTATCTCATCGGCGGGCCTGCTCCCGGGCCTCGACGCGCGACGCGACCAGCGCTGAGATCTCGTCGTCATAGCCCTGCCCCATCATTCGCAGAGACGACAGCGCCATCGCCGCTTCCTCCTCGTCGATCTTCGACATCGCGAACCCGACGTGGATGAGCACCCAGTCACCGATGCCGATGCCCTCGTCTTCGAGGAGCCCGACGTTAATCGTGCGGCGCACCCCGCTGACCTCAGCCCGGGCCAGCTGGGCCTCCGCGTCGAGAAGCTCCACGATCCGCCCCGGTATGCCCAGGCACACTGCTCAGACCCCCTGATATTCGATGAGTTCCAGCGTGAGCTCGTCCCCGCCGGTCAGCTCTATGTCGACAGACCCGCACGCCGAACAGGCCAAGGTCTGCTCGAGATCCTCGTGCTCGGCTCCGCACCCGACACAGCGCGATCGCACCGGTAACAACACCAGTTCCGCAACCGCGTCCTCCGCCACTCCTCCCGCAGCAGCGATTGCGAATGACTGCTCGAAGGCCTCGGGGTGAACATGGTGGAGGCGCCCGACTTGGACGCGTACCCGGGCGACAGGACGACTTCCTGCCCGCGCTTCGACCCGCTGGATGATGGCCTCGCACAACCCGAGTTCGTGCACGTCACATCTTCCGGACGCGGAGGTAGCGGTTGATGTCAGGAATCGACCAGAGCAGGAGCACCAGCATCAGTAGGACGACGAGCGCGATGACAGCCAGGAAGATGACGCCGAGCACGGCCATCACATCGACCGGATCTTCAGGTACCGGGTGATGTCAGGCAACGTCGCCCTGACGGCGGCTCCGACCCCGGCCACCACGAGCAGGGGCAGCAGGAAACGGCGAATCATGTGGCCTCCTCTTCTGTGATCAGCTCCTCGACCATCGTCACCGCGGTACCGACGACGGCGGATACGCAAGGCGACAGACCGATCCCCTCTCCGAGTTCGGCGGGCTCGCAACCGACGAGCAAGAGGCGCCCGATGGCGCCCCCCATTCCGGTCACCATCCCGATTACGGCACGGGGGTCCATCTGATGACTGTCCAGCGCGGGGACCTCGTCGTCCTCCACCCGAGGCTCGAGGACGAACAGCGTCCCCGGCGGCTCCCCACGCGAAAGCGCGTCGACGAGCACGACCAGGTCGTACCCCTCGAGCAATTCATACGCGAGATGGACGCCACGGATGCCGTAGTCCTCAACATGGACGTCCGGACGACCGGGCCGCCGAGCGAGGATCTGAGCCACCTCACTTCCGAAGCCATCGTCGCAGTTGAAGATATTCCCGATACCCGCGACCAGAGTCTTCATCCCACCGGCTCCACCTCGTCGGGGTGGAAGTACAAGAAACGCCCGTGCGCGATGTGAAGCTCACCCGCCGGGTCGTCGTCAACGGAGACTGCGACGTGCTGGTCGCCGTCCACATCGCTGAACACCCCTTCCACCGTCGCGATCATCCCGGCGAGGAACAGGTCCTGCGCGTCGGCCCTGCGCCCGGGCCGGAGGATGACCTTGGACCCCTTCGCCACCTCGACGCCGCCGATACCGACGCGATCGCTCCACGGGTCGACAGCCGCCTCGGCCGCCGGCTCCCACCACGGCAGCGGCTGGCTTTGCGCTTTGCCCAGCGACCGAATCGTGCCGTGCAACCGTTCGAAGACCTCGGGCGTGAATTTGTCGATGCGATCGACGATGGCTGCGGCGCGCGGGTCCGTCGCCCGCGCACTCAGCTTCTCGTCATCTGTGAGCGTAAGCACCCGAAGGGCCAGGATCTCGTCGATCTCTGTCGCGTCGCACATGTCCCCCGGGCTTTCAACTGCCACCTCGGGACGGTCATAGAGGATGATCGGAGACGCAAGGACAGTCGTGTCGTCGCCTTCTTCGCCGATGAGGACGGGGAATGCCTGGCGATTTTCACAGTTCGCCACCGCGGCTCGAGCCGACGCCGGCGGGTCGAGTGAAGACAGGAACCGGCCGTGCTCGACGTGAAGTAGGGCATGAACGCCGATGAGCGAGTGGTGCATCACGATCTCGCGGCGCGGCTGCGACTGATCCCAGTCGGTCAGGTTCTCGACCACGACCCGCAGCCGGCGCAGCTCGTCGCCGGTCGCCTCCGACGTGACCAGCACCCGGCACGTGAGCGGCCAGCGTTCGCGGACCAGCCTGGAGGTGTCGTCGATCTCCTCAACCTCACGCCCTCCGGAAATCTGGCACAGGTGCTCATGGGCACCCGCGGTCACGTCGACACCACTGACGTCGATAGCGTGCTCGACCGCCTCCTCCCAAGTCGCCCATCGTCGCCCACCGATGTCGATCTGGGCCACCGGCTCGAACGATCCCGTCCCGCTGTCGACTTCCACCGTGCGGACCTGAGCCTGCAGGAACCGCACTCGCAGATCGACGCTTGCCTCTGCATCGCACTCGGCGATCAGCTCGGTTTGCATCGACCACGCTTCGGCGCCATCGGCCTCGGCGACCGGCCTGGGGACGAGAACCCCAAACTGCCATCGCAGTTGATTTTTCGCCGATGATGCTCGGTACGGATACAACACATAGCCCTCGTAGAGCACGGCCTCGGCGACCCGGGCGGCGCGCTCGAACGCTTCGGCCGCCGTCACCCCCCGGCCTCCTTGAGCAGCCGCTCGAACGTGTCCTCCCATGTCGGCAGTCCGCGACCGGCCTTGAAGCGGGTCAGCGCGTCAAGGGTCTCGCGTCGCAACCGGATCCACCCGCTGTTCGGGAAGTAGAACTCCACCACGTCCCGCCAGACCGCGACCGGTAGCCGGTACGCGGCCTCGACGTGCCACGGCACCGGTTGTACGACGAGCGTGCCCTCCCGACCGCTGAACACGGTGCCGCTGAAGAGCAGGTTCAGCGGGATGTCCCCATCCTCGAGGGCATGCAGGTACTTCCCGGCGGCCACCTCCAGGTCATAGCTGCACACCACGGGAAGGTCGACCTCGGTGCGAGCCGTGAATCCGGTCACGGTCGTGACGGCGTGGGTCCACAGAAAGGGCCGCACGGACTCGGACCACTGCGGAGTTTCGCCGAACACGTCAAGCAGGAGACCAGCTTCTCCTCCGCTGTAGCGGCGCCGTTGGGGCTCGATTCGGATCTGCGATTTGAGCACGATCGCGTGGACCGGTTCTCCGCTGGTCTCGGTCAGCGCCAGGCGCAGCTGAAGCGTTGGCACCGCGGCGTACTGCTCGGCCCGTGCGCCGACCACTTCGACGTCGATGGCGCTCATCGACACCGGGACCGGATCCCTTCGAAGAATCGGTCGAGCGCGTCCTTGGCCTCCCGCCCGCCGTCAAACCCCCGCCACAGGCTGCGGATGTGCCCGACGAGCTCATAGCACGCGTCGATCGGAACCAGGTACGCCTCCGCCCCGCCATCGGCGTTTCGCACCAACAGCGCCTCCACGTCTGGTTCGAGCGACTCGAGTTGTGGGTTTGACGCGACCAGTTCGTCCCAGGCGCCGAGATCGAGCAGTGATTCGGTCGCGCCCGCCGGCCCCGGGTAAAACGCGGTCACGCGCCCGAGACCGGAGTTGTGGAAGAAGAAGGAGACACCAACCGGGATCTGCAGCGACTCCCACGCTCCGGCTCCGACGCTGAGATCCTCCACCGCGACGTATCGGTCCGGAACCGCACGATAGCGACCTCCGCCAGCTCCGTCGGAGGTGAACAACATCCAGCACCCCCGGCAGGTGCACATCAGGCTGCGGCGTTCCAGATCGACGACGTGCTCATGGTCGTCGGCCACCAGTTCGGCGCACATGTCGCACCGCTCTCCGGGACGGGGCCGCGGCGGGGCCCTTCGGATCCGCTGGAGTACCTCGAACGGATCGGCGGCCGAGAGAGTCATCAGGCGAGGGCCGGCTTCTTCGCCAACGTGACCGGGGCGCTGCGGGGAGGTGACGCGTCGACCACCTCGATGGTCACGATCTCGGGCGCGGTGGCCTCGATCGCGCGGCGGACGGCGAGCTCCAAGGTCACCGCGGAGGACGGGCAGCCGTCACAGCTACCAAGCATCCGCAGCCGCAGGTTCCCCTCGTCCGCGTCCAAAGCGTCGATTTCGACATTGCCGCCATGCGATCCCATGTAGGGCCGCACCGATTCGAGCGCATCTCGCACCCGCTGCTCGAGATCCAGGGGATGGAGCCCATGGATGATCAGCAGGCTGGCTACGAGGTCGTCCCCGGCCAGGCGAGTCGCTACGTCGGGGGGAGCAAGCTCCATGATCCGGCCCAAGCCGCCTCCGTACAACTCGGTGACGAGCGCCATCGTCTCCTCGACGATCTCCCAGTCGCGCCGGGCCAGCGTCGCTCTGAGCTCGGTGAGGGCCAGTTCAATCCTGGCCCCCACCTCACGAAGATCGCTCGGCTCGTTCACCCGTCGATCTCGGGAAGACCAGTCGGTGAGTGAAGCTTCTTGAGTACGTTTCCCTTGCCGAGGTACATGTGGACCCCGCAGGGAAGGCAGGGGTCGAAGCTGCGGACGGTCCGCATGATGTCGATGCCCTTGAACTTTTCCACCGGGTTCTCCTCGAAGATCGGCGTGTTGATCACGGCATCCTCGTATGGGCCAGGAGTGCCGTACACGTCTCGAGGGTTGGCGTTCCACGGCGTCGGCGGGTACGGATGATAGTTGGCGATTTTGCCGCCCTTGATCACCATGTGATGCGACAGCACGCCACGGACCGCCTCCGTGAAGCCGCACCCGATCCCCTCATCGGGGACCTCGAACGCCTCCCACGTCTTGGTGTGCCCCGCCCGGACCTCGGCCAGCGCCTTTTCGGCGAAGTGCAGCGCGCACGCTGCCGCGTAGGCCTGAAAATAGGTTCGGGCTCGGTTGCGCTCGATCGCGTTCGACCACCGCGGGATCTTCCACTCGAAGCTGACCTCGGGTTTGAGCGCCGTCTTCGGGAGGTTGATCTCTACGCTGTGACCGGTGGCCTTGACGTAGCCGATGTCGACCAGGCCCGACAGGGCGGTGGACCACAACCGGGCGATCGGGCCACCACCGGTGTCGAGGGCCAGGTGGTCAGTCCCGTCGAACCACCGCGGGGACATGACCCAGCTGTATTTGTCATCGAAATCCCGCTTCTGGGGCTGCGGGTTGGTGTGCTGGTTCCAGGGATGGCGACGGTCAACCGGGTTCCCCAACGGGTCTCGCGACACAAACATCTCCTGGCCCTCCCAGTCGTCGTAGAACGACGAGCCGAGCAGGATCCGGATCCCGAGGTTGATGTTGACCAGATCGTTGGTGACAAGCTTCCCGTCCACGACCACACCAGGCGTCACGTACATGGCCTTGCCCCAGCGCGACATGTCCTTGTACTCAAAGTTGCACACCGAGGGATCCTGGAACGCTCCCCAGCAACCCAGCAGCACCCGACGCCGGCCGACCTCTTCGTAGCCCGGCATGGCCTCGTAGAAGAAGTCGAACAGGTCATCGTGCATTGGCACGACCCGCTTCATGAACTCGACGTAGCGCATCAAGCGGGTGAGGTAATCGGTGAAGAGTTGGATCGTGGCTGTCGTGCCGACACCGCCCGGGTACAGGGTGGAGGGGTGCACGTGGCGGCCCTCCATCAGGCAGAACATCTCCCGGGTGTAGCGGCTCACCTGGAGCGCCTCGCGGTAGAACTCACCCGAGAAGGGATTTAGCGATCGCATGATGTCGCCGATGGTCCGGTAGCCGTGGGCTTCGGCCTGAGGGGCCTCGGTACGGTTTGCCTGCTCGAGAACGCCTGGATTGGTCTCAGCCACCATCTTCTCGCAGTAGTCGACGCCGACGAGGTTCTCCTGGAAGATGTTGTGGTCGAACATGTACTCGGCGGCCTCGCCGAGGTTCACGATCCACTCACCGAGGTGGGGCGGGCGCACCCCATAGGCCATGTTCTGCGCGTAGCACGAGCAGGTCGCGTGGTTGTCACCGCAAATCCCGCAGATTCGGCTGGTGATGAAGTGAGCGTCGCGCGGATCCTTGCCCTTCATGAAGATGCTGTAGCCGCGGAAAATGGACGAGGTGCTGTGGCACTCGGCCACCTTCCCGAGCCCGAAGTCGATCTTGGTGTAGATCCCGAGGCTCCCGACGATCCGAGTGATCGGGTCCCATGCCATTTCCACCAAGCCGCTGCTCTTGCCCTCCGGAGCTCTCGTCTGACGCTCGGTTATGGCCATGGTTCTACCTCCAAGTCTTCTCGGCGCCGGTGCGCAGTTCTGAACCCCGGGTGCGCCACTTCGGCTCTTTGTCGATGGTCTTGATCGTGATGCCCCGCAGGCCGCGGATTGCCGCGCCGTACAGGCCGATCGCGGTCGACGACACGCGGGCGCCGGGTGGTTCGTCCATGAAGGGCATGAACTTGTCGGGGAAGCCCGGCATGGTGCAACCGATGCAGATGCCTCCGACATTTGGGCAGCCACCCACCCCATTCACCCAGCCTCGCTTGGGCACGTTGCACTTGACCACCGGCCCCCAGCACCCGAGTTTCACGATGCACTTCGGTGAGCCGTATTCAGTTGCGAAGTCGCCCTGCTCGTAGTAGCCAGCCCGGTCACAGCCCTCGTGCACGGTCGCACCGAACAACCATTGCGGCCGCAGCGCGTCGTCAAGTGGGATCATCGGTGCCTGCCCGGTGGCCTGGTACAGCAGGTACAGCAACGTCTCCGACATGTTGTCGGGATGAGCGGGACATCCCGGAATGCACACGATCGGGATCCCGGCCTTGGACTTCCAGTTCCAGCCAAGGTAGTCCGGTACGCCCATCGCGCCGGTGGGATTCCCCGCCATGGCATGGATCCCGCCGTAGGTCGCGCACGTGCCGACCGCGACGACGGCGAGCGCCTTCGGGGTGAGGCGGTCGAGCCACTCGCTCGTCGTCATCGGCTGATCGGTGACCGGATCATTGCCGAATCCACACCAGTAACCTTCCCGCTTTATCGCTTCGTTCGGGATCGACCCTTCGACGACCAGCACGAACGGCTCTAGTTCGCCCCGGTCAGCTTTGAAGAACCATTCGAGGAAGTCATCGGCCCCTCCCGTCGGTCCACACTCGAAATCGATCAACGGCCAGTGCACCGCGATCTTGGGCAGGCCCGGCAGCGCGCTGAGTGCGATCTCCTCAATGCTGGGCTGGGTGGCTGAGGTCAGCGCGACAGAGTCGCCATCGCAGCTGAGCCCGGCGTTGATCCACAGCACGTGAACGACGAGTTCATCCTGCGGCGCCTCGGTCACGGACACGGCCCACCTCCACAACGGATGGCGCATTCGCGCGCTACGGAGATGGTGACCCGATCAGGCCATGTCGTAAATGGGTGGATTTCCCACCCATCGGTTGCGCGCCGCGTCGCTCAGCCGCGCGCAGCCGCGATCGCGGCCTGCCCGAGGCTGATCCCGCCGTCGTTGGGCGGGATTCGAGCGTGGGCCAACACGGTGAGACCGAGGGCTTGGAGGCGGCTCGTCACGATCTCACTCAGCCGGGCGTTCTGGAACACCCCCCCGCTCAACGCCACGGTGTCCATGCCGCGTTCGGTGGCCAGCGTCCACGCCAGGTCCGCCGTTGCCCGCCCGATCCCCTCATGAATCCCGGCAGCGACGATGTCGATAGCCGCGCCGGCGCGCCGATCGGAGACGGCGGCGGCGATCAGTTGCCGGGGATCGAGGACACGGACACTGGCGTCGCCGGCCACTCGCACGGGGTACACCGGGGCGCGATCGCGCGGAACGTGGCGGGCCGCGGCCTCGAGGGCAACGGCGGCCTGGGCCTCATGGGACACGGTGGATCTCAGGCCGATCAAGGCCGCTAGGGCGTCGAAGAGGCGGCCAACGCTAGTGGTCATCGGTCCTCGACCCGCCTCGACGAGACTGATCACTGCCGCCAGCCGACCGTCGTCGAACACCGGGGCGACGTCGGATTGAAGCCCCCACGACACAGCCATCCGCCAGGGCTCGCGGATCGCCGCAGTACCACCCGGCATGACGACCGGGGCCAGATGGCCGAGTCGCTCGAAACCGTGGAGGTCGGCCAGCAGGAACTCGCCACCCCACATCGTGCCGTCGGGGCCGTAGCCCAGCCCATCGAAGGCGACGCCGATCACTGGGTCCGTGCGTTGATGTTCGACCAGGCAGGAGGCGACGTGGGCGTGGTGATGTTGGACCGCGACCGCATCGAGGTCCAGGTCCACGGCGAACTTGGTCGAGAGATACTCCGGATGGAGATCGTGGGCAACAACCTCGGGCTCTACGCCGTAGAGGCGGCACAGGTGGTCCACGGCCTGGATGAACGACCGGTACGTGGCGAGGTGCTCCAGGTCCCCGATGTGGTGGCTGGGAACGACGTGGGACCGGGTCGCCACCGCCACCGTGCTCTTGAGCTCCGCCCCGACCGCGAGAATCGGTCGGCTCGCGTCGAGCGGCAGCGGGAGGGGTTCAGGGGCGTACCCGCGCGACCGGCGCAAAAGCTGGATGCCATCTCGGCGGGCGCGGCCCACCGAGTCGTCGCAGCGGATGTGGATGGGCCGGTTGTGGAGGAGGAACCCGTCGACCAACGCACCAAGGCGGGTGATCGCATCCTCGTCGTCATGGGCAATCGGCTCGTCGCTGAGGTTGCCACTCGTCATCACGAGAGGGCGGCCAACCCCTCGGGCCAGAAGGTGGTGGATGGGCGAGTACGGCAGGAACACGCCCACCTCATCGAGTCCGGGGGCCACCCCGGTCGCGAGCGAGGTTGGACCGCGACGCGGCGCGATCACGATCGGTCGACGTATCGAGATCAGGCTCGCCATCGCAGCGACGTTGAGCTCGCACAGCGCCGAGGCTGCGCTGAGGTCGGCGACCATCACTGCGAACGGCTTGTCGTCACGCGCTTTTCGCCGGCGCAGCTCGGCCACCGAGTGCTCGTCGGTGGCGTCGGTCGCTAGGTGGTAACCGCCGACCCCTTTTACACCCAGAATTCGACCCTCCCGCAGTGCCCGGACCGCCGCGTCCAACGCAGCGCTGCCCTCATCGCGGCGCGCGCCGTCGGGATCGGCCCACGTCAGCGCGGGTCCACACTCCGGGCACGCGTTAGGTTGAGCATGGAATCGTCGATCCCCAGGATCGTGGTACTCCGCCGCACACTGCGAGCACATCACGAACCGAGCCATCGTCGTGGACGGGCGGTCGTATGGGACCGCGACCACGATTGTGTACCGAGGCCCACAATCGGTGCAGTTGATGAACGGGTACCGGTAGCGGCGGTTTGCCGGGTCGTCCATCTCTTCCAGGCACGAAGCACACGGTGGGGTGTCAACGCTCACCGGAACCCGCGGTGCCCCACCGGGCGCGGTGGCGATGATCTCGAACGCGTCATCGCCAATCGGGTCGATCGCGGCGACGTCGACCCCCGACACGATCGCAAGGGGTGGTGGCTCCGCCGCCACCCGCTGGCACAGCTCCTCGACTGCGGAGGATGTCCCTTCAGCTTCGATCACAACCCCGGAGCTGTCGTTCCGGACGAACCCGGTGATCGAGAGCTCGATCGCCTGGCGGTACACGAACGGCCGGAAGCCGACCCCCTGCACGGTCCCGCGCACCACGATGCGGCGCCGAATCTTGGCTGCGATCAACAGATGCGGGGCAGCGGATCCCCCACCAGCATGTCCACAATGCGAGTGCCCCCGAAGGAGGTGAGCAGCACCACGATCCGGGGGGGATCGGCCCGGATCTCCCCGATGACCGTCGCGTCCCGGCCCAGAGGATCGGATCGCAGAGCAGCCAGTGCGGTGTCGGCGTCGGCCGGCGGCACCACGGCGATGAGCTTGCCCTCGTTCGCGACGTAGAGCGGGTCGATGCCCAGCAGGTCACAGGCGCCGTTGACCGCCGGCGCCACGGGCAGCGCAGCCTCGTCCAGCACCACGCCGAATCCGGTCGCCTGGGCCAGCTCGTTGCACACCGTTCCCACACCGCCCCGAGTCGGATCGCGCAACCAGCGGGTCGAGGGAGCGGCCCCGAGCAGCGCCTCGACCAGTCCGCCCAGCGGCGCCGAGTCGGACCTGATGTCGGCCTCGAACGACAGATCGCCGCGCGCGAGCATCACCGCCATGCCGTGATCGGCGATCGTGCCGGAGACGATGACGACATCTCCCGGCTGAACCAGCTCCGGACCGAGATGCCGGCCCGCAGGGATGATCCCCACCCCGGCGGTGGTGATGTAGACACCATCTGCGGCCCCTCGGTTCACGACCTTGGTATCCCCGGTCACAATGGCGACGCCAGCCTCTGCGGCCGCGGCGGCCATATCCGCCACGACGTCACGAAGCTCTGTGACCGCGAATCCCTCTTCCAGCACAAACGCGGCCGACAACCAACTCGGTCGGGCGCCGACCATCGCCAGGTCGTTCACCGTCCCATGCACTGCAAGTCGGCCTATTGACCCACCCGGGAATCGCCGCGGCTGCACAACGAAGGAATCCGTGCTCATGGCCACGCGATCGCCGGCCGGCATCGTGAGCGTCGCGGCGTCAGCCAAGCCTGCCAGGTGGTCGTTGGAAAACGCGTTGAGGAAGACGGCGTCGATCAGTGCGGCCGATGCCTTGCCCCCCGCTCCATGAGCCAGCGTGATGACCTCGTCGGTGAGACGGGGCCGCCTCCTCCGGAATGCCTCGATCCTCTCGAGAACCTCGGCCTCCCTGCCTTCGGGCATCGCCGTCATCGGGTGCGTTCCGAACCGCCGGCGAGGATGCTGTGTACCTGCTGCCAGAGCACAACCCCCACCGCGGCCTGCGTCTCCTGGATCCGGTGCACGCTGGCGCCACGCACGACGATGCAGTGGTCGATGTCGCTCGACGCCGCCATCCGCCCACCATCAAATCCGGCCAGACCGACGGTGAGCAGGCCGAGCCGGCG
>Ga0102924_1002273_pt1 | contig 21135 bp, 20 predicted proteins | sample PaiPotPPM11metaG_FD_80116 | JGI IMG/M metagenome (GOLD analysis project Ga0102924, IMG submission 80116) | Iron sulfur acid spring bacterial and archeal communities from Banff, Canada, to study Microbial Dark Matter (Phase II) - Paint Pots PPM... ...
AGCAGCTCGAGCGTGGCGTCGTTGTCGACGCTGCCATCCGGGCGCACGACGCCGCAATGCCCGTGGCTCGTGTATTCGCACAGACACAGGTCCGTGATCACGACCAGCTCCGGATAGGCCTCCTTGATCGCGCGCGTCGCGAGCTGGACGATGCCCTCCTCGTCCCAGGCGCCGGAGCCCTCCTCGTCCTTGGCGGCGGGGAGCCCGAACAGCAGCACCGCGGGGATCCCGAGCTCGGCTGCCTCGCCCGCTTCGCCCACCGCATGGGCAATCGACAGATGATCGACGCCCGGCATCGCCGGGATCGGCTCACGCCGGTCGATCCCGTGGGCGACGAACATCGGGTAGACGAAGTCGGCCGGTGTCAGCCGGGTCTCGCGGACGAGGCCACGCAGCGCGTGCGTGGCGCGTAGCCGACGCAGGCGGGTTTGGGGAAACGCCATCGCTTTCGAGGATACCGTCGCGATCCCGCCGCGACGGGGATTACGCCACGGTCCAGCGCTCAACGCGCCAGGCGGTCACAAGCCCGGCCTGCACGTACGGATCCGCGTTGGCGAACGCTTCGACCTGATCGGGCTCGACCGCGCGAAAGACGATCGCCGCACCGTGGGGCGGATCGCCCAGCGGGCCCGACATCACGATCCGTCCGGCCTCGCGCTCGACGCGAATTCGCTCGAGGTGGGCTTCGCGGTACGGGACCCGGCGTTCGAGCATGCCGTCGACGTAGTCGTAGAGCAGGAGCTGGTGGACCTCCACGTCCAGTACCCTAGGGCCTATGGCCGACCTGCAGAAGCGCGGTAGCTACACCCCCCGGCGGACGCGGGAGCAACGCGCCTACCGCCTCGCCGTCACCGGCAGCGCCGCCGGAGCGGTCGGCGTCGTCAGCCTGGTGCTGGCGAGCGCCGGGGTGATCGGTGCCGGACTGCCGATCATCGCGCTGATCATCGCGGCATTATGCGCGTACGGGTTCACGCGCATGACCGGCGCTCGCTAGGCGATCAGCCCCACCGTCGCTGGAACGGCCGGCGAGTCGACCGGGGTGGCCGTGAGGGATTGAGGGCGCCGGCCGGCGAGGCCCGGTATGCGATCAGGTACGCCCCCGAACCCGTGGCCGGCGCGCCGCTCGTCCCAGCGCTGACAGACCCAGCGCCGCTCGCGGTGGAGCTGGCCGCAACGAGGACCATGTGCTCGGCGATCGCGACGCCGTTGCTCGTCAGGCTCGCGCCGGTGGGCGCGCCGGTATCGGCGGTCAGCTGCCGGCGCACCAGCGGGGTTCCCGTGGCCCCACCGAAGGCATCGAGGAAGCCGTTGCCGTCAACCGTGTAGACGACGCCGTCGGCGACGCTGATCGACTCGTAGTGGAAGCCATCGGCGACCGGGCTCAACCAGTTGACCGCTCCGCCGTCACGGGCCAGTGAGAACATCGAGCCGCCCGGGGTTGATACGCCGACGATCGCGCGTCCGTCAAACGCGGTCGAGGCGGCGTTGCAGAGCTGGCATGGGCCGCCGACGTTGCGCGTCCACGCCGGAGCCATCGTGTCGGCCCGGGCGACGTGGTAGACGCCGGCCTTCTGGAGATCGCCCACGAGCTCGGTCCCGGCGCTGTTCGTGAACAGGTTCGCTGCCGCGCCGAAGTCGAGATCGAGCTGGCCGCAGACTGGGTCATCGACCGGATAGGGCACGCTCGCGTTGTCGGAGACCGCACACGCGGGAGTCTGGCTGATCGTCTGGAGCGTGCTCGCGTACTGGTCGACATTGCCCGGATAGGCGGCGACGATCTGTCCGAAGGTCGCGCTGGAGCGGTTCAGGTCGATCTTCAGGATCGCGTCGGTGTTGGGGTCCTGCTTGGTCTTGGAGTTGGGGTTCCCCGAGCCCCAGTACAGATAGCCGCTGATTGGGTCATAGGCCGGGGTGCTCCACAGACCACCGCCCGCGAAGCCCTTCGCCTGATCCGCCGGCGAAACGGTGCGCGTCAGCTTCACGACCTGTCCAGTGGCGGCGCTCAGCAGCGCGAAACCGCCCTCCCCGCTCGGGTCCCCCTCCGCCGGGGAGAAGCCGAACGCGACCAGCCCATTCGCCACGACTGGACTCGCGTTCGTGTAGTAGCCGGCCTCGCTGACGACTGCCGGGCTCTGCCACAGAAGCGTGCCCGTGGAGCGCTCGAGCGCGACCGCATAGGGGCCGCCGCTCTCGTTCACGAGCCAGATCACGGCGCTGCCGCTGACCGCAGCGGCACCGACGATTGCGCCTCCGAGACCTGGATTGGGCACGGCCAGCCGCCGCTTCCACGCAAGCCCGCCGGTTGCGGCATCGACCGCGTACACGGTCCCTGCGCCCGAGCCGATGAACGCGCACCCGCCGTCGAGCACCGGCGTCGTCTCAAACGCCGAGCCATCGCCATAGCGAGCGGTCGAGAAGACCCATGCCGCGGAGAGCCGGGCGGCGGTCCCGGTGCCGAGGCCATGCTCGTCGGGCTGGCTACGGGTGTTGGCCAAGTCGTGTCCGTACATCGGCCATTCACCGCCGGACGAGTTCGGTGCGGCGCAGGCGAGCTTGGCGCTCGCCGCGGGAGCCAGAATCAGGCTCGCGATCAGCAGCGACAGCAGCCCGGTGAGCGCTGCGGCGGGACGGACGGCATGGGCACGCGTGGGCGTCAAGGTCTGGCTCCTCCGATCCCACCCTCTCGGCCGTCTGTGGCCGGGGTGGAAAAGGTTGTTTCGGAGAGCCTTTCCCTGCCGTCCGCGGCGCGCAGCATACCGGCCTCCCGCGGTCGCGCGGACCGGTTCTCGGCGTGTCCCTAGCCGAAGCGCCTGACCGCTATGCGCGCCAGCGCGCCGAATACGACCGTCAGGACGACGAGGTGGAGCAGTGGCCCGAGCATCCCCGGGGCGGTCCCGCTGAAAGCGTTGCTCGCGGCCTGCAGCGCCGCCTTGAACGGGAAGATGAACGCGACCACGTCGAGCAGTGACCTCACGCCTCCCGAGACGGCGCTCGCGGGGACCAGCGCGACGAACGCCACCGGCAGCGACAACAGCAGCGCCATCAGCGAGGCCGCGCTGACCTCCCGCGCAAACCCCCCGATCGCCACCCCGAGTGCGCCGAACGCGAGGCCGCCGAACGCGATCGCGACCACCCACAGCTCGAACCGAGACCAGTCGAGGTGCACGAACAGCGAGACGAGTCCCGCCATCAGCAGCGCCACGATTCCGGCACAGGCCGCCGACACCGTGATCTTCTCCGACAGCAACCGCCCCGGCGTGATCAGCCCGCGCACGAGCCGCGAGTAGGCGTTCTCGGAGCGCTCGAGCGCCAGCAGCCCCGCCGCCAGCAGCAAGGTCAGCATCATCAGCGAGACGACGACCGCGATCGCGACTGCATAGGAGTCGGTCGGCGTGGTTCTGCCCGCCAGCTCCGTCTGATCGATCGTCAGCGGCGTCCCGATCGATCCGAGCACCGGACTGGCGAAGCCAAGGCCCGCGATCGCGAGGTTGGCAAACGCGACCACGTGTCGAAGCGCCGGGCGCAGCGGCGAGTTCGGGGGCAGCGCCGCGATCGACCCCTGCACGATCGACCGCGAGACCCGCAGCCCGAGCAGCTGGAAGTTCTGACCCGCGAAGTTGATCGTCCCGCCGCCGAGCACCTGCTGCAGGTCGGTGATCGCGATCCGCAGCACCTGCTTGGAGACGGCCTGGTCGACCTCGCTCAGCCGGGCGCTGATCGCCTGCTGGACGAACTGACGCTCGAGCGGGTCTTTGGAGTTGAGGATCACCTCGACCGTCGGGCTGCCAACGCCCGTTGTCACCAAGCTCTGGATCTGACCGACGATGTCGGAGGGGACGATCAGCGCGGCGAGCGCCTCCCCGTTCTTGACCTTGGCGATCGCCTCCGCCCGGGAACGGACCTTGATCGGCTGGATCGACTTGAACAGCTGGCTCGCGTAGCTCGAGACGTTGATCTGCTGGCTGCCGAGGTTGATCTTCCCCGTCCCCGGCGTGACTTCGCTGTAGAAGGCGACCTTCGGCTTGCCGGGCGGACTCGAGAGCGCAAAGCCGATCATCAGCGCGAGCACGATCGGGTAGACGATCAGCACTCCGACGAGCAGCGGCGAGCGCCGCAGGATCTGGAGGTCCTTGACGAACAGCCAGCGCATCGATCGGATCAGTGACCGCGCTCGTGAAGGAAGCGCACGAACGCCGCTTCGAGGTCACGCGGGTCGCCACCGACCGCCCGCTCGAGCTCGGCGGGGGTCCCGCCGAACAGCAACTCCCCGTCTACGAGCACGAGCACCCTGGTCGCGTAGCGCTCGACCTCGGCGACGTTGTGGGTGGAGAAGGCCACCGCCGTGCCGGCCCCGGCGAGTCCACCGATGAAGTCCCACAGCCGCTCGCGCTGACGCGGATCAAGCGAGGCGGACGGCTCATCCAGCAACAGCACCGAGGGCTCGCTGAGCAGCCCGATCGCGATGTTCACACGCTGCTGGTTGCCGCCCGAGAGCCGGCTGACCTCCTCGTCGGCGCGGTCGCGTAGGCCGGTCTGCTCCAGCATCCGCGCGACTGTCCCCTCCGGATCGCCGAGTTTCTCCAGCCGGGCGAACAGCCGCAGGTTCTGGGCGACCGACAGCTTCGAGTAGAGCGCGGGCTGCTGGGGAACCCAGCCCACCTCGCCGGCGGAGCGCGTGAGCTCGCCCTCGCTCGGCGCGATGATCCCCGCGAGGATCGACAGCAGTGTGGTCTTACCGGCGCCGTTGGGTCCGATGATCCCGACGATCTCACCGGCTCCGAGCTCGAAGCTGACTGAGTCGAGCGCTGTCCGCCGGCCGAAGCGCTTGGTCAGCGAGCGCGCCGCGAGGGTTGCGACAGGGTCGCCGGCTGGCGCCGTGGTGGGCACCGCGCGGAGGCTAGTGCCTCAGCTGTCCTCCCGCCTGGGCAGCCGGTAGGCAGGCTCGAGATCGCGCTCGGTGTGCGGCTCCGAGGAAGCATCCGGCTCCGGCGGTGGCTGCGGCTCGGGGGCCGGTGTCGGCTCCGAGCTGGAGCCTGGCTCTGGTGGGGAGTCCGGCTCCGGCGGTGGCTCGCGCGCGGGTCCGAGCAACCCGATCCCGGGGCCGGCGGTGCTCCACGGCTCGAACTCGAGGTGGCGGCGCAGGTACATGACCGTCTCGCGGATCACCGCGGCGACCGGCAACGCGACGAGCGCGCCGGCGATGCCGTAGAGCTGGTTGCCGATCAGTAGCGAGAGGATGATCAGGATCGGGTTGATACGCAACGAGATCCTGAAAACCTGAGGAGCGACGAAATGGCCCTCGAGCTGCTGCAGCGCGACAAACAGAATCGCCACCCAGAGCGCGCTGATCGGGTCGTTGAACAGCGCGATCAGCACGGCCGGAAGTGCACCGAGGATCGGACCCACGTACGGGACCAGCTCCATCAGCCCGTAGAAGCCACCGAAGAACACCGCGTAATGGGCGCCGGACGGAAAGATCCCAATCGTCCCGATGATCCACAGCGAGACTCCGGCGCTCGTCCCCATGATCGCGCTGAACAGCAACTGCCCGCGCACGTAGCCGAAGACCGCGCGCTGGACCAGCAGCGGGAAGTCGTCCTCGGGCGTCCCGTCGCCCGGAGGCATGATCCGCCTGACGAGGTCGCCGATCTCGCGGCCGTAGACGAGCAGGTAGACCGACAGCACAAGTACGAGCACGAGCGCAAAGGAGATCGTCACCACCTGCGCGAGCAGATCGCGCGAGAAGCTGACGATGTTCCCCGAGCTCTTGAGGACGTTCTTCTCGAGCGTCTGCAGCGCGGTCTGCCCCTGCTGCTGGATCTGGACCTTGATCCCCTGCGCGTTGAGCCAGTGCTGGACGTTGGCAAGATCGCGGTTGGCTCGCCTGACCAGGGTGGGAACGTCGTGCGCGAAATGGTTCACCTGCGTGCTGACCGGGGACGACAGCAGCACGCCCACGCCGCCGAGCGCGGCGAACAGCGCGACGTACACGGTCAGGATCGCCAACCCGCGCGGGAATCCCGTCCGCTGCAGCACCTTCACCAGCGGATTGAGGATCAACGCGGCGGTGCTGGCGGCAATCAGGATCAGCAGCACGGGTCCAGCGGCACGCGCCAGCGCCCACAGTCCCAACAGCGCGAGTGGGAGCAGCACGAGCTGCACCCAGCGGGGCACGACGACCGGGGGGACCGCTGGGTGGGTCGGGACGGCCGGCGTGGGGGTTACGGCCGGCCCGGCGTGCTCCTCGCCCACGGGCTCCGGCGCGGGCTCGGGCTGCTGCGGTGGCGCCCCCGAGGACGATCGCCGGGCGCGGAAGAAATTCCTGGAAGCCCTGAAACGCATGCAGATGGAAGTATGCGCATCGAGAAGACGTGACCAAACCCATCAGCATCTTGTTCGTCGGCGACCTCGTCGGCGGAATCGGTAAGCGGACCTTGCTGACGCTGCTCCCGACGCTGCGCGAGCGTTACGCGCCTGACTTCGTCGTCGTCAATGGCGAGAACGCGGCCGGCGGCCTCGGGATCACGCCGAAGATCGCCCGCGAGCTCTTCTCCTCGGGAGTCGACGTGATCACGCTCGGTAACCACAGCTATCGCCACCGCGAGGTGTATGCCTACCTGGACGAGGAGGAGCGGATCCTGCGCCCGGCCAACTTCCTGCGCAGCCAGCCGGGGCACGGCTCGTGCGTCGTGAGCCGCGACGGCGTGCGCCTGGGCGTGGTGTCGCTGTCGGGAAACCTGTTCATGGACGCCGCGCGGCCGGCATTCCCGGAAGCCGACGCCGCGCTCTACGCGCTCGAGGGAAAAGTCGACCACGTACTCGTCGACATGCACGCCGAGGCGACCAGCGAGAAAGTCGGCATGGGCTGGTATCTCGACGGCAGGGCGACCGCGGTCGTCGGCACCCACACGCACGTGCCGACAGCCGATGCGCGGATCCTCCCCGGCGGGACGGCCTACATCACCGACGTCGGGATGACGGGTCCGCGGGGCGGCGTGATCGGAGTCAAGCGTGAGCTGGCGATCGAGTCGATGGCGACGCGGATGCCGATCAGGTTCGAGACCTCCGTCGAGGACCCGTGGCTCAACGGGGTGCTGATCACGGCGTCCGAGCCGATGCGAGCGAAGGGGATCGAGCAGGTGCTGGAGCCCTGGCCCAGTGCGGGTTAGCCTCCTCCTGCTCATCCTGTCGGGGCGGGAAGCTCCCGAACAGCGCCACGATCACGAGCGGGAAGAACCACACGATATAGGAGTAGAGCCAGTAGTTGGCGGCTAGCTGCAGCGCGATCAGGACGGCGGCTCCAAGCGCCGCGACCTGGATCACGTCGCGCTGGCGAGGCACGAACGCGACCGCGACCGCGAGCGCCACCGCCGCACCCTCGACGAGGTGCTGTTCGAGGCTCAGACCGCCCCACAGGCCCCAGACCGAAAACGGCGAGACGCGGTTGGCCTGATACGCGATCGAGTCGTGCCAGAACGCGGACAGGTTGTTGTCCAGTAACACCGGCAGCATCGCGGCGAGCACGATCGCGCCGTAGGCGAGCACGTAACCCGCGAGCGAGCGCTTCGCCGGCCACGCCGGTCTCCTGCCGCGCAGCAGCAGCGGCCCCAATGCCAGGGGCGCGAACTTGGTCAGCCCGGCGAGTGCGGCGAGGGCGCCCCGGGCCGGCGCAGAGCTGATCACGAGCAGCGCCAGCACGACCAGCAGCGCAACCAGCGTGTCGTTGGTATTCGAGCTCAACGTCCACAACGTGAACGGATACGCGGCCCACGCGTAGGCGAGCACGACACCGAGTGTCGGCCCGCGGATTCGCCTGCCGAGGAAGAACAGCCCGACGAGCGTCAGCAGATCGAACGCGATCGCGGCCGCGTGGGCGGCGGGCAGCGTGTCCCAGCTCCCACTCCAGCCGAAGACCGCGCGGAACGGGACGTACGCGTAGTAGGCCACGGGCCCGTAGGTGTCACCTTGCGCGTTGTCCTTGGGCCAGTGCCCGTACAGCGGCTTACCGTGCACGAGCTTGTCGGCACCGATCACGCCCGCATAGCCCACGTCGATCACGTTCGAGTTGGTGACGTTCAGCCCGACGCGGAAGCCCACCAGGAAGATCACGGCGACCGCCAGCCACGACACCGGCACCACCAGCCGCAGCGGCTGCCGCGACCGTCCGCGTCCGAAGGCCAGCAGCAGCATCCTCGCCAGCAGGTAGAGCAGGAACGGATACACGAGCGGCACCGACAGGCCGATCGTGCCGTGGTTGAAGAGCGCCAGCGAGATCGAGAACCCGAGCAGCATCAGCAGATCGAGATGCAGCAAAGATGGGCGCCGACGCCAGGGGAGGAACGGTGCCACGAACAGCAGGCACAGCGGGATCCACACATACCACGCGTTGACCCTGCGCCCGAACGCGCCCGGGTAGCCACGGGCCATCGACCACGCCACCTGGAAGCCGGTCCACGCTTGCGTCACCTTGCCCGATGCGTCGTCGACGTAGACCTGCGCGAGCTCGACCTGATGGCGCCCGCGTGAGAACCAGCTGACCTGCCAGGCGCCGGCCCCCTTCGTGTACTCGTATGGGATCGCGCGCGGATGGCGCCGAAGCTCGGCGCGGATCGTCGGGTTGGCGGCGGCGATCCGCTTCACCTTGGCGGCGGTCAGCCGGTATCCCGCGGGCGGCGTGTTCTTGGAGGTGACGAGTACCGGCGCGTTGGGGTCGGCGACGGCCGTCTTGACGGTTGCGATGTGCGAGCGCGTCACCACGCCGGAGCGGGTTATGTCCGTCGCCGCGGCCGCGCTCGCCGCGTGGGCACTGCTCGCTGCGCCCAGCGTCAAAAGCGCGGCGAGCGGGACCGCGAGCAGGGCGAGCGTGCGGAGCCGGCTTGCTAGGCCCTGAAGCTCCAAAGCTTCTGCCCGACGAAGTTCAAAGGCGTGCCGGCAGCGATCGCGATCGCCTGCGCCAAGACCTTCGTCAGCCCCGCTCCGTCCACCAGCGCGATCAGCGCCACGTACGTGAAGCCGAACGTCAGTAACGAGACGGCGAAGAAGCGGGCGCCCTGGACGGCCGCGTGCGCCTGCTTGGCGCCGAAGGTCCAGTGGCGGTTGAGCCAGAAGTTGTTGACCACCGAGATCACGAACGCGATCACCGCCGCGATCCGGTAGTCGAGCGTGAGCAGGTGCACGCAGGCGGCGAACACCGCCAGGTTGACCGCATATCCGCTCGCGCCGACCGCCCCGAAGCGCACCAGCTGCAGCCAGTTGTGCGGACGGCGCACACCATGGCGAACCCGAATGTGAAACGGGAGCCGGATAACTGGAGCGGAGAACTCGAGAGTGGTGGGCGGGAGCTCGAGAGTGGTGGTCGCCTCTTCGGGCATCCGCCATAAATCTACACGGGCGCAATAAGACGGGGCTAAGGTCGGCGCGCCGTCCTAACCCCGCGCTAATCGACGGCGACCGGGGTCACGCCGAAGTGCTCGCGCACCATCGGCACGATGTCGAGCAGCGACCACTGGTCGCGAACCTCCCGCGACTCGGGGCCCGTGCCGCACCACATCAACACCCCGAGCGAGTCCGAGCGGTGAAGCGATCCGTGGCTGCCGCCGCCGACGTGATCGGCGCCGCCCCAGTCAACAAACTCGTAGCCGGGGGCCGCCGACAAGAGCACGTCGCCGGCGGTCGGGCACTTCAGGGCCGACCAGATCCGGGCCAGCGCGGCCGGATACTCGGAGCTCGTTACGCGGCCGCTCTCAGCGCGTAGACCCAGCGCCGCCAGATCGCCGTCGACGCTCCAGAGAAACCCGCGCTCGTCTTCCAGCTCCCCGCCGGACGTGAACCGCAGCTCGCCGCGGCTCGAGCGCACGACCGCCTCGTCGCGATCCGCTCCAGCCAGCGACAGCACCAGATCGACCCCCTCGACTTCGCTCACCGCCGCGGTCGCGCGCGCGATCACATCCTCGGCGTGATCCCCGTCGAGCGCGTAGACCATCGCCGAGCGCTGCGCCGGGCTGAGCGCCACCTCCGCGCCGATCGAGCTCGCGGCGCTCTGCGTGGCGACGTCGAAGTCGGCAAACGCGCGGTCGAGCTTGATCCGCTCCTCGACCGCGGCCTGGGAGTGGTCGGAGGCGACGATCACCGCGTACTGCTCCAGAAACGCGTCCGGCCCGCCGGCGGCGTGCATCAGCCGCTCGAGCTGGCGGTCGGCGGCGGCGATCGAGGTGACCTGGGCGTGGGGGCCGTTCTTGTGCGACCAGGCGTCGTTGTCGGGCAGCGAGAACAGCATGAAGTCGAACAGGTCGTGCTCCACCAGGTACGCCCCGACGCAGCCGGTGTGCTGGTCGCGGATCCCGGGCATCCCCAGCTGGCCCCGGCACCCGGTCTTGCGACTCGCGTAGAGGTCGGCGTAGAACAGCTCCTGGGGGCCGTCGATCGTGCGCCGAAACAGTGTCGAGGTGACGATCCGCGCGAGCGCGGTCTCGTTGGAGACCTCGTGCTGGTGGCGCCCACGGTAGATCAGGTAGGTCGTCCCCGCGGTGCGCACGCCGGCGTCATCGAGCGTCTCGAAGACCGTCTCCACGTCGTGGGAGAGGTGTTCGGCGTTCATCCGGTAAACGGTGTCGGTGAGCGAGCGCAGGACGCCGAACTGGCGGCTTGCGGAGAAGCTCGAGCCGTACTCGACGTAGCGCCCCTCCTCGCGGTGGTACCAGTTCATGCTCGGGATCAGGTGCTGATCAGGTCCGACCCCGGTCGTGATCGTGGACGCGCACACCGGCGTCACCGAGGGAAACGCCGCTACGCAATCGTCGACGTAGACGCCCTGCTCGCTGATCCGCTTCAGCGCCGGAGCGCGACCCGAAGCGATCGCGCGCTCGAGCATCGAGGGCTTGAGCGCGTCGATCACGACGAGAACGAGCTTCTTCGGGGATGGGTGCCCCGCACTCACCTCAGGATCCGCAGACCTGCGTACTTCTGAGGGTCGCGGCGGCGGTCGGCGAGCAGCAGCCACCCCAGCAGCACGAGCATGACCAGGCCGAACGGCGGTGCCAGCACGGAGAGCGCGGCGACCGCGAGCGCCGCCCCCTCGGCGTACACCGGCACCGCCGAGGCACCGTCACGCTCGAGTCGCGCGCGCACGCGGGCGATCAGCGGGCGGGTGGCCAGCGCGGCGAGAGCCGCGCACACGACGCCGCCGATCACGCCCGGCCAGGCCGCGTAGTGATCCTGGGCCAGCGCACCCGCGAACAGCAGCGCGCCGAGCGCCAGCGCGAGAGCGCCGATCACCACGGGCAACGCGCCGCGTCCGACTGCCCGGGGGCCCAACCGCCGTTCGATCAGCGCGACGGCAACCGCCGCGATCAGCACTCCGAGCAGAAATGGCGCGCTTTGCAGGAAGGAGAAGTCCGTGCCCTTGAATTCGATCTGCACGTCACCGGCAGCCAGAGCGCCGACCGCGAGCGCGGGCAGGAACGGCCGGATCCCCACCGCTACGGCGATGCCGACCCCTTGGAAGATGTCGAGGACCAGGTGCACTGTGCTGTACCGTGAAGAGGCGTGACGATAGACGAGACGGCAGCTTGAGCGGGGTCGGCCCCCACTCCGGGAGGCCACGCTCCGCAGCCCGGGACATCGAGCGTTACGCGGCACTGTTCGCCGAGCGAACCAAGGTGATGAAGTCATCGGCGATGCGTGACCTGATGGCGCTTACCGAGCGCCCCGAAGTGATCTCGCTCGCCGGCGGCTGGCCGGACACCTCGACCTTCCCGCCGGACTCCTACGCGGCGCTGATGAGCACGGTCGCGAGCGATTCGTGTGCGCGTGCGCTGCAGTACGGCCCGACCGAGGGCCTGTCGGTGGTCAAGCGCTGCATCGCCCAGGTGATGCAGGCGGAGGGGATCGAGATCGACACCGACGAGCTGCTCGTCACCACCGGCGGACAGCAGGTGATCGACCTCGTCTGCAAGACGCTGCTCAACCCCGGCGACGTGGTCGTCTGTGAAGCGCCCACCTACCCCGGCGCGGTTCCGACCTTCTGCGCATACGAAGCACAGGTCGTCCAGGTTGAGATGGACCGCGACGGAATGCGCATCGACGCGCTCGAGGCGACGCTCGCGGAGCTCGACCGCACGGGACGGCGCCCGAAGTTCATCTACACGGTTCCCACCTTCCACAACCCCGCCGGCGTGACGATGTCGCTGGAGCGCCGGCGTGAGCTCGTGCGGATCGCCTCCGAACGCGAGCTGCTGGTGCTCGAAGACAACCCGTATGGGCTGCTTCGCTACGAGGGCACTCCACTGCCGACCCTGCGCTCGCTCGACGGCGGCGAGTTCGTGCTCTACGCCGGCACGTTCTCGAAGATCCTCTCGCCGGGGGTACGGCTCGGCTGGGCCGCGGCGCCCGGCCCGGTGCTCGAGAAGATGAACATCGGCAAGCAGTCCTCAGACCTGTGCTCGTCCTCGATCTCGCAGTACTTCGTCAGCGCGTACTTCGACTCCGGTCCGTGGGAGGACTACGTACGGTCGCTGACCGAGATCTACCGCCGCCGCCGCGACGTGATGCTCGACGCCCTCGCCGAGCAGTTCCCGCGCGAGGCGGAATGGACTCACCCCGAGGGCGGCCTGTTCATCTGGGCGACGCTGCCGGACTACATCGACACCACCGATCTGCTCGCCCGGGCACTCGACGAGCACGTGGCGTTCGTCCCCGGACGCGCGGCCTTCCTCGACGGCCGCGGCGGGTCCTCGATGCGGCTGAACTTCTCCGGCGTGGACGAGGATCGGATCCGCGAGGGAATCCAGCGCCTCGGCGAGGTGGTCCGTGAGCAGGTGGCCCTGTACGGAACGCTGACGGGCGTCCAGCCGGCCGGCAGGCAGAGCAGGCCTGTGCCCGAGCCACGGGTACCCGACGAGCAGCTGGCGAACGTGTTGCGGCTTCCGCGCAAGCGGGCCTGATGCGCGTAGCGGTACTCAAGGGCGGGCGCTCGCTCGAGCGCCAGGTGTCACTGCGATCGGGAGCGCGGGTTCAGGACGCGCTCGAGCGACTCGGCCATGAGACGGTTCCGATCGACGTCGGCGCCGACCTCGTGGACCGGCTCACAGAGGCCGCCCCGGAGGTGGCCTTCATCGCGCTGCACGGCCGTGACGGCGAGGATGGAACCGTCCAAGAGCTGCTTGAGGCGATGGGGATTCCGTACACGGGATCTGGCGTCTCGGCCTGCATCCGCGCCGCCGACAAGGTGCTCACCAAGCACGCGATGCGTGACCGCGGGATCCCGACGCCTGACTTCTACTCGTTCAGCGACGCCGCATTCCAAGCACTCGGGGCGGCGCAGGCGCTACCGGCGGTCGAGCAGCGGCTCAAGTTCCCGATCGTGGTCAAGCCCGCCACCCAGGGCTCGGCGCTCGGGATCAAGTTCGCGCGGACATCGGCTGATCTCCCGCAGGCATTGGTGGCCGCTTTCTCCTATGACCGCAAGGTGCTGCTCGAACGCCACGTCGAAGGTCGCGACCTCGCAGTCTCGGTCCTCGACGAGGACGGCGCCGCGCGGGCGCTGCCGATCGTCGAAGCGGTCCCCCAGCACGAGGACTTCTATGACTTCGAGTCGCGCTACGAGATCGGCCGCACGAAGTTCGTCTGCCCGGCCGATCTCGATCAGGGGGTGGCGGCGCGAGCAAGCGAGATCGCGCTCGCGGTCTACGCGCTGCTCGGCTGCCGCGGCTTCGGCCGCGTCGATCTGATGCTCGACTCCGCCGGCCAGGAGCTCTACGTGCTCGAGGCCGACCCGATCCCCGGCCTCACGGAGACGAGCCTGCTGCCGCAGGCCGCCGATGCGGCCGGGATCGGCTTTGACGAGCTGATCGCCCGGATCCTCGGCGCGGCGAACTCCGGGTGAGAGCCCCCCGGATCGCGCTCGCGGTGCTCGCCGGGCTCGCGACTGCGGGTGCCGGCGCAGCCGCTGCGATCACGCAGGCGGCGCCGAGCCGCTCATCGCAGACCCAGCTTCCAGTGACCGTCCCGCTGACGCTCAACGGCGCCCAGGGAGCGGCCTCCGGCGCGCATCCGTTGATCAAGGTCAAGGTCGGCAACGGTCCGGCGGTCCCGGTCGTGCTGGACACGGGCTCCGTCGGGCTCCACATCTACGCACCCGGCGTCAAGACCGGGCGAGGGGGCGGCGTCACCCGCACCCAGCAGCCGGATTCGATCACCTACGTGGACGGCACCGTCCAATCTGGAGTTATCGCGACGGCGAAGATCACGATCGGCGGCGTCAGCACGGCCAAGCCGATCGAGTTCGGGCTGATCACAAAGGTCGGCTGCGTTTCCGCGACCCCCAACTGCCCGACTTCGGGCGGGATCGGGGCGGCCGTCAAGCGCGGGTCCTATGGCGTGATGGGGGTCCGCTTCGAATCCGTCAAGACGGGAATGCCGCCGAGCCCGCTCGTCAACCTGCCGCGCCCATACTCGAGCTCGTGGAGCATCGCCGTGTCAGGCTCGGGCGGCAGGCTTGTGCTCGCTGCGCGCGCTCCGAGCAAGCCCACCGCGACCCTCGGCCTGATGAGCAACGGCGATGTTCCCGTGTGCTGGACGGTCGGTCCGCTCGCGCAGGTGTGTGAGCAGACGCTGTTTGACTCGGGCGAGCCCGGGATGGTGCTGTACGGAGGCAAGCTCGCGCAGGCGCCAACGACGTCCGGGTCGAGGGAGGTGCAACCCGGGACGCGGGTGTCAGCCGCGGCCGCCGGCTCCCAGACCCCGTTCTGGAGCTTCAGCGCCGGGACAACCACCTCCAAGAACGCGGTTCACGTCCACGCGGTGCGGTCAGCGCCCTCCGTGAACGCGTCGGTCGAGGCGTTCTTTGCGTTCACCCTGACCTGGAACGCCGCGCGCCGGACGATCTCGCTTTCCGTCAGCAGCTGACCGCCCCGGAGCGCTGGCTGCGCCCGGCGCCGGCGAGTGACTGCTACTCGCTCCCGCCGGCGAAGTCCTCGGGGGTGACGTGATCGAGGAAGTCCTTGAACTTCTCGACCACCTCTTCGGTGTCCTCGACCTCGTGCTCGAACTCGATCGCCGACTCGGCGATCACCTCATCGGCGGCGAAGATCGGCGCGCCCGCCCGGACCGCCAGCGCGAGCGCGTCGCTCGGTCGTGAGTCGATCTCGAGCTCGCGCCCATTGACCTTGAGACTGATCGACGCGTAGAAGGTGTTCTCGCGCAGCTCGGTCACCGACACCCGCGTGCACTCCACCTCGAGCTCCCCGAGCACGTCGGAGAGCAGGTCGTGTGTCATCGGACGCGGTGTCGAAGCACCCTGGAGCTTCATCAGGATCGCGGCCGCTTCGGGGTGCCCGATCCAGATCGGCAGGAACTTGTTGCTCTCGACGGCTTTGAGCAACACGATCGGCTGCTTGCCGACCATGTCGAAGCTCACGCCGTAGATCACCATTTCCTGCACGTGCTGCTCCTCGCGCTGGGGACGGCAAGTATAGGCCGCCGCTATGCCACCGCTTCTCCGTTTGCGGTCAGCTGAACGTCGATGTTGCCGCGGGTCGCGTTCGAGTACGGACACACCTTGTGCGCCGCCTCCACGATCCGTTTCGCCTGCTCAGGATCGCTCACCTGCGGCAGGCTCACGTCGAGCTCGACCGCCAGTTTGCAGCCCCGTTCCTCGGTCGGCAGCAGCCTCACCCGGCTGTCGATCGAGACGTCTCCCACCTCGGCGTGCTCGCGCCGCCCGACAACGCCGATCGCGCCCTCGAAGCAGGCGGCGAACCCGACCGCAAACAGCTCCTCGGGGTTGGTGCCCGCCTCCTCACCGCCCATCTCCTTGGGCAGTCGCAGCTGGACGTCAAGGGCGCCATCCGTCGTGCGCCCGTGGCCTTCGGCCCGACCCCCGGTCACGTTTGCCTCCGCCGTGTAGATCGCCTTCGCCATGGTGGGCCCCTTAGCTCGATGGTTTCGCGCAAGCCTACCGGCGGCGGTGGCTCGGCCGGGAGCGGGGCTTACCCATCCCGCGTAGTTCAGGAAACATACAAATTGCTGATTTGCAGGACTTTCTGGTGCGGCCACCGCCGATTGAAGAGTCGCCCACGCGGGTAGCCATTAGTTATGCAATCGACGCCAACTGACTATTCACGGTCTCCGCTCGAGCGCACAGGGGCGGAGAACAACGAGCTGTTCCTGCGCTGGCAGCAGTCCGGCGACCAGCGCGCCAGGGCAGAGCTGGTCGATCGGTTTTTGCCGCTCGCGCGTAACCTCGCGCGCCGCTATGCGGGCGCCCGCGAGCCGTTCGACGACCTGCTGCAGGTCGCGAGCCTCGGGCTCGTGAAGGCAATCGACCGCTTCGACGTCGAGCGCGGCGCTGCGTTCTCGTCGTTCGCCGTGCCGACGATTCTGGGCGAGCTGAAGCGCTACTTCCGCGACCTGGGCTGGTCGGTCCATGTTCCCCGCGGAGCCCAGGAGCAGGCGCTGAAGGTCCAGGATGCCCACGACCGGCTGATGACCAAGACGGGGCGACCCCCTGCGGTCAGCGACCTGGCCGAGTACTTGGAGCTGAGCGTCGAGGACGTACTCGACGCCCTCGAGACCTCGGCTGCTCATCACTCGACGTCGCTCGACGCCCCGCGCGAGGATCGCGACGACGAGTCAGGCTCGCTGGTCGATCTGTTCGGCGAGGAGGACCGGCGCTATGAGCTGGTCGACCAGACCGCCACGATCTCCGTGGCCGCGCGTGAGCTGGCGCCACGGGAGCGCCGAGTACTCGCTCTGCGGTTCATCCACGACATGACTCAGACGCAGATCGCACAGGAGATCGGCGTCTCGCAGATGCAGGTCTCGCGGATCCTGCGCCGCGCGCTCAATCGCCTGCGCGAGCTGACAGACGACGAACAGTCCTAGCGGGCCCGGGCCGCCTGCGGACGGCGCCCTCTTCCCCAACTCTTAGTCGGCTCCTACGGCTCTCAGACCGACGGCCGCGATCGTCGAGCGCCAACCCGACTTCCGAGAGGAGGTGAAGCATGGCCCGACTGAAGCCTCTGATGACGGCGCTCCTCGTCACGGGAGCGCTGGCAGGAGGCGGCGCGGCGATCGCAAACGCGGCGAGCAGCACCACCACCAGCGCCACTACCACGAGCACGCCGGCGTCGACGACCTCGGCGCCCGGTGCCCCAGGCAAGACGGCCCCGACGCAGGGTTGGCACCCTGGTGCCGGTGCCGCGGGCAGAAGCTCGCAGAACTGCCCGAACATGTGAGGCCCATCCACAGCGGATGAGCCCCGATCCACTCGCGCTCAGCACGACCCGGCCAGGGCCCAGGCCGGGTCGTGCTCGTTCTGGCGAGTAGAGCACCGCAGTCCAGCCCACGCGTACGCTGACGGATCGTGAGACCTTCGATTCGCCGCGATGGCGCACGAGATCCGCTGCGCGTGCTCCGGCTCGCACCGGGATGGGTGTCGCTCGGGCTGGCCGGCGCCTTACTGGTCACGATCACCGGCTCGCGCCTCGGGGGCGGGACGGTGAGCTGGTGGTTTCACCCCAAGATCCTCGGCGGCGGCACCAGCAGCAAGCTCGTCTTCTACGCCGGCATGGTTGCTGTGGCGGCGGCCTGGATCGGGCTCGGTCACCTCGCAAGCTCGCGCTTCTGCAAGCCCTACCAGCTCATGACCGTGGCGATCCTGTGGTGCCTGCCGCTCGCGCTGGGCGCCCCGCTGTTCAGCCGCGACGTCTACTCGTACATCGCCCAGGGAACGATCGCGCATCTGGGCTTGAACCCTTATCACGAGGCGCCGCTCGTCCTCGGTCAGCTCGGCCACGCGCACGTCCTGAGTGCCGTCGACCCGTTCTGGCGACGGGCCACGGCACCCTACGGGCCGCTGTTCCTGGCGCTCGTCAGCCTGATCGTCGGCGTCACCGGATCGAACCTCGTGCTGGGCGCCCTCGTACTGAGAGGATTCGACCTCGTTGGCCTCGCGCTGCTCGCGATCTTCGTCCCGCGGCTAGCACGCCGTGCGGGTGCCGACCCCTCTCGCGCGGTGTGGCTCGCCGTGCTCAGCCCGCTGATGCTGTTTCAGCTCGTAGCGCCGGCCCACAACGACCTGCTGATGGTCGGATTGATGGTGGCGGGGGTGACGCTGGCGCTGGAGCGCGGGCCGCTGCTCGGCATCGCGGTGTGCATGGTGGCGGCGACGATCAAGGTCCCCGCCGCGCTGGCGGCGATGTTCATCGCCGCGGCCTGGATCGGCGATCAGCCGACGGCGCGCGCCAGGCTCGCGAGCACGGGCAAGGCGGCGGCCGCCGCGATCGCGCCGGCGGCCGCTGTCACGCTCATCACCGGCTTCGGGCTCGCCTGGGTCTCGACGGCGCTGTTCTCGACTCCCGCACGCGTCCGGCTCGCGATCACCCCTGCCACCGACATCAGCTGGACCGCCGCCCGGCTACTCAACGACGTGGGCCTGGCGGTGAGCTTCAGGGGACTCGAGTCGGTGTTGCGAGCGGTCGCGTTCGGGGCCTGCGCGATCGTCGCGCTGGCGCTGCTGCGCAAGGCGCGCCCCCAGACCGCGGCGCTGTTCCTTGGTGTGGCGCTGGTCGTGTTCGCGCTCGGCGGTCCGGCGGTGTGGCCGTGGTACTTCAGCTGGGGACTCGTGCTGCTGGCCGCGTCGGCGGCAACCCAGGCTTCCCGCGTTACGGCAGCCGCTGTGTTGGTCGCTTCGTTCCTGGTGAAGCCCGGCGGCATCCTCGCGCTGCCACTCGGCAGCTCTCCGTTCGTCGCGGGTGTGTGGCTGCTGCTCGCCGCAGTCACCTGGTACGTGTGGAGGCGCCGAGCACACGCACGCGAGATCACTGAGCCCGTCGACAATCTGCGCCCGGGTCGTTCGGCGCTCGCCGAGCATTGAGTCAGCTGAGGAGCACAGTCGCTGCCCGCTGCCCGCGGCTATCCGACGCGCTCATCGTCGGGCTCCCAGCGGTGCTCGCGGCGGCGCTCTGCCTCTACGACATATCCACTCGCAGCCTGTGGCTCGACGAAGCGGCGAGCGTCGCGATCGCCAGCCAGCATGGAGTCGCATTCGGCGCCGCACTGGCCCACGACGGCGGCAACATGCTCGGCTACTACGCGCTCCTGCACGTACTGATCGGGGCGTTCGGAAGCGGCGCCTTCGTGATTCGGCTGCCATCCGCACTGGCGGCGGCCGCCACGGTCGCGATCGTGGACGTGCTCGCACTGCGGCTGTTCGACCGCCGCACGGCGCTGATGGCGGGGCTGCTCGCGTCGCTCAGCCTCTCGCTCGTGTACTGGGGTCAGGACGCCCGCGGGTACGCGTTGATGGTCGCGCTGATCGCCGGCTCGTTCCTCGCGTTCCTCGCGCTGCTCGAGGAGCGCGCGGGGTGGCCCGCCTGGTTCGCGTACGCGCTGCTCACGACGGCTGCCGTGTACGCCGGGCTCGAGGCGGTACTTGTGGTACCCGCACAGCTGGTGATGCTCCTGTGGTATCGCGACCGCGTACGTCCGGTGCTCTCGGCGGTCGCCGTGGCGGCGATCTGCTGCGTCCCGCTGGCGGTGCTGGCGGCCAACCGTGGATCGGGCCAGCTCTTCTGGGTTCCGCCGCCGAGCCTCCGGATCGCCAAGCAGGTCATCCAGGCGCTCACGTCCTCCGCGCTGCAGCCGAGCTTCTACACCTCGACGGGCACGGCGCTGGTCGTTCTCACGGCGCTCGTCCTCGGCGCCGGGGCGTGGTGGACCTGGCGCCTCGTGCACGCGAGCGGCGTGCGGGCCGCGTGCGGGCCGGCGCTGATGGTCTCGTGGGTGCTGGTACCCGTGGTCCTGGCGTTGATCGAATCGGCCGTCGGCCAATCGATCTTCCAGCCGCGCTACATACTCGTCTCGCTCCCGGCCGTCGCGCTGCTGCTGGCCTGGACGCTCACCGACCGGCGCCTAGCTCCCGTGCTCGTGCTCGTCGTGCTGAGCGCGCTGATCGCGCTGCGGGGCCTGCAGCTGGTCCCGGCCTACGGCAAGTCGCCAGAGGACTGGCGCGCGGCCGCCTCGTACGTCGTCACTCGCGCGCGGGCAGGCGATTGCGCGGCGTTCTACCCACTCGACGCGCGGATGCCGTTCGCGTACTACCTCGGCAACCGAGCGGGGGTGCTGGCGCCGATCCTGCCGACGACGCCCTTAAGCGAGGTGCGCCCGTACGTCGAGCAATACGCCTCGCTCTCGCCACGCCAACTGTCACAGCTCCCGGCGCGCTGCCGGAGGGTGTGGCTGGTCTCAAGCCACGAGGGGCGGGTCGGCGGGCCGCCCGTATCCGCGGGCAACTACGCGCGCTTCCGCCGGCTCGAGGCCGGACTTCGCGTCGAGTACCCCCGCTCCAGCAGCGCCACGTTCGGCTACGCCGGCACGGTGGTCGTCACCCTGTATTCGCGCTGAGCGCCGTCAGGGACGCAGCGTGACCCCGACGAACGTCAGCGCGCTCAGTCCGATCAGCAGCGCTCCATTCGCCACCAGCAGCAACGCGAAAGCCCTCTTCTTGAGGTAATACGCGAGCACGATCACGACCGGAAATGCGGTGATCAGGAGCCTCGGATTGGGCGGCGTGTACTCGGAGGTGATCGCCAGGAAGCTGATCCCGAGCGTCCACATGATCGCCTCGACGGAGATCGTGCGACGCACCTTGAAGAGCAGCACCAGCATCACGACCAGGAAGATTGCCCCGGCGAGCCCGAGGACGAGGTTCAGATTGATCGTCGGGTGATTGAAGTGGCTGAATGAGATCTGCTTCGCGAGCGTCTTCGTGAGGTCGAGCAGCGCGAGCGGGTTGGTGCGCTCATGCCATCCATAGTGCTGGGCGGTCAGGTTCGCGAACGGGCTTCCGGTCCACGCCCAGAAGAACGCCGCCACCGCCGAGACTCCCGTGATCGAGAGCACCGGCGCCACCAGGCTCCGGCTGGGGCCTGGCAAGCGCCAGCCGGAGCGGCGCAGCTCGCGTGCGGCCGATACCGCGCAGCAGAGGACGAGGATCAGCGCCTCCGGCTCGCTGGCCGTCGCAAACGCGGCCAGGATTCCGGCGAGCAGCCATCGGCGCCGTTGCAGCGCCAGCAGGCACCCGATTGCCAGCGGGATCAGGATCCCCTCCGCGTAGACCATCGAGAACACGACCGA
>Ga0102924_1002279_pt1 | contig 21084 bp, 16 predicted proteins | sample PaiPotPPM11metaG_FD_80116 | JGI IMG/M metagenome (GOLD analysis project Ga0102924, IMG submission 80116) | Iron sulfur acid spring bacterial and archeal communities from Banff, Canada, to study Microbial Dark Matter (Phase II) - Paint Pots PPM... ...
CAGAGGCACCCGCCTACATCGCCGCAGCCGACGTCGGCATCACGCCCTACCGGGACATCCCGTTCAACCGAGCGTCGTTCCCGCTGAAGACGCTGGACTACCTCAGCGCCGGCCGGCCGGCCGTGAGCACGAGGCTGCCCGCGGCCCAGTGGCTCCTCGATGACCTGGCCGCCAGCAAGCCAGGTATCCCGCCGGGCCAGATCCTGCGGGTGGCCGATGACCGGGCGGGATTCGTCGGCGCGGTGCGCCAGCTGGCCGGCGAGCCCGGTCGGCCGCGTCACCTTCGCGGGGACAGCGAGCCCGCCCCTGCCGCGTGGTGCCGGACCTTCGCCGCACGGCATTCCTGGTCCTGCCGCGCGGACGCGCTGGCCGCCGCGATCGGGCTTCCGCTATGACGACGGTCGTGATCCCGGCGCATAACGAAGGCCGCGTGCTGGGCCGCCTGCTGAGCCAGATCGTGACGGCCGCGGCCGACGGCCAGCTGAAGGTGCTGGTCGTCGCCAACGGGTGCACCGACGATACGGCGGACGTGGCTGCCTCGTTCGGGCCATCGGTTCAGGTCATGTCCATCCCAGTCGCCTCCAAGCACCTGGCGCTGACCGCCGCGTACGGTGCCGCCGGCGATTTCCCGCGGGTCTACGCGGACGCCGACGTCGAGTTCGATGCGGAGGCCGTGTGCGCTCTGGCGGCCGCGCTGCGCCGGCCCGGCGTGCTGGCCGCCGCGCCTGAGCGGGTGCTGAACCTGGCCGGGAGGCCCTGGCCCGTCCGCTGGTTCTACGATGTGTGGTCGCGGCTGCCCGAGGCCAGCAGCGCGCTGTGGGGACGGGGGGTCATCGCGGTGAACGAGCCGGGCCAGCAGCGCATGTCCCGCCTGCCGGAGCTCCTGGGAGATGACCTGGCCGCGTCCCTCGTGTTCGCGGCGCACGAGCGGGTGGTCGTCCCCGGCGCCCGCGTGATCGTGCACACACCGCGGACATTCGCCGACCTGCTGCGCCTTCGGGTCCGCTCGGTCACCTCCAACGCGCAGATCGGCGTGGCGGAGGGCGCACCGCAATCCACCGAGCGAACCCGGCTGTCCGACCTGGTCTCGCTGGTCAGGTCCGAGCCTGCGCTGGCCCCGCGGGTGGCCCATTTCCTGCTGGTGGCCTGTCTGGCCCGGGCCGCCGCGCGACGCGCGGTGGCCCGAGGCGATTTCAAGACGTGGCTACGGGACGAGAGCAGCCGGACAAGCTAAGCCCGAGGGCGGCGGTGAGAGTATCGGCCACCCGCTGCTGCTGCTGCGAGCTGATGCCCGGGTACAGCGGCAGGCTGAGCAGTCCTGCGGCGTTCCGCTCGGCAACCGGGAATGCGCCGGCCCGGTAGCCAAGGCTGGCGAAGGCCGGGGTGCGATGAACGGCCGCCGGGTAGTGGATGCCGGCGCCGATACCGGCCGCGCGGAGCTCGGCCAGGACCCGATCCCGGTCCGGCACCCGGATCACGTACAGATGCCAGACGTGCTCGTTGCCGGTCAGCGTACGCGGCCGGATGACGTCCGCCAGCGGTGCCAGCAGGTCGTGATAGCGGGCGGCGGCCCGCCGCCTGGCCTCGTTCCAGGCGTCGAGGCGGCGCAGCTTCGCCGTCAGCACCGCCGCCTGCAGGCTGTCCATCCGGCTGTTGAAGCCGAGTACGTCATGTTCGTACTTGCGGACGCCGCCGTGGTCGCGGATCATCCGGGCCAGCCGCGCGACCTCGTCGGAGCTGGTCAGCAGCGCGCCGGCGTCGCCATAGGCACCGAGGTTCTTGCCCGGGTAGAAGCTGGTCGCCGCGGCGTGGCCGAGCGTCGCGGCGCCCTGGCCGTTGCGGCGGGCGCCCTGCGCCTGGGCTGCGTCTGATACGACAAAGGCGCCCGCCCGCTCGGCCAGCGGCTGCAATCGCTCGACCGCGGCGGCCTGGCCGTAGAGGTGCACTGGGATGATCGCCCTGGTGCGGCTGCTGACGGCCGCGGCGACACCATCCGGGTCGACCAGATACGTATCGTCGTCAGCGCAGTCGGCCAGGACCGGCGTGGCACCGGCCCGGCAGACGGCCTCGGCCGTCGCGATGAAGGTATTCGCCGGCACGATGCACTCATCTCCGCGGCCCACGCCGAGCGCACGCAGGGCGATCTCGATGGCGTCAGTGCCGTTCGCGACGCCGACGCAGTGCGGGGTTCCGCTGAACGCGGCGTAGTCACGCTCGAAGGCCGCCACGTGCGGGCCGCCGATGTAGGCGGTTCTGGCCAGCACCTCCGTCCAGGCCTGTGCTACGTCGTCGGCCACCTCCGCATGCTGCGCGGCGAGGTCGACCAGCGGTATCTCGCGGGCATCGCGCACTTCGCGTCCTCCCGATATCGAATCCTGAATTGCATAGAGAGAGATCTCGCATTCTGGATATTCTGCCGAGATCAGCCGGAATCCGACGGCCGGCGCATATGACGACCGTTGTTCTCGAGCTCAAATTAATAGTAGCAAGCGGCAACGCTCCATGTCCGTGTCGCGTTCATGGCCGCCATTGATGTAATAGCCTTGCCTCGTGACTTCCTCAGTGAGCGTGGTTATTCCGTGCTACAACTACGGCCATTTCCTGGGCGCCGCCGTCGCCAGTGCCCTGGATGACCAGCCCGGCATGGAAGTCCGGGTCCTGGTTATTGACGACGCGTCCACCGACGACAGCGCGGAGGTGGCCAGGGCCATCGCCGCCCGCGACCCGCGCGTGCAGGTCCTGGCGCACGCGACCAACCGGGGGCACATCGCGACGTACAACGAGGGGCTGCTCGACTGGGCGGACGGCGATTACACCGTCCTGTTGTCGGCCGATGACCGGCTGGCCCCCGGAGCACTGCGACGGGCCGCCGAACTGCTGGATGCCCACCCGGAGGTCGGCTTCGCTTACGGGCATCCGATCCGGTTCCGCGACGGCGCACCGCCCCCGGCGGCCAGGACCACCGTGCGCGGCTGGTCAGTCTGGCCCGGCCTGTGGTGGGCGGAGCGGCGCTGCCGCTCCGGCGTCTCGTGCATTTCCTCACCCGAGGTCGTCGTGCGCACGTCAGTGCAGAAAATGGTGGGTGGATACGATCCGCTGCTCCCGCATACCGGGGACACCGAAATGTGGCTCCGGCTGGCCGCCCATGCGGACGTAGGCTACATACGCGGTGCCGATCAGGCGTATTACCGAATGCATGAGAGCAATATGACCAAGGCCCGCACGACGCTGGTGGACCTGCGCCAGCGGCGGCTCGCCTTCGAGACATTCCTCGATCGGTGCGCCACCGGGCTGCCCGAGGCCGCCCGGCTGTCGGGCATCGTGCACCGCAAGCTCTGCCGGGAGGCGCTCTGGTCCGCCTCCCGTGCCTATGACCGGGGGCGTACCGAGCAGACGCCGGTGGACGAGCTGATCGCATTCGCCCTTGACTGCTGGCCTCAGGCGCGGCGAATGGGCGTCTATCGCGGCCTGCGACTGCGGACCTGGCTCGGGCCGCGCGTCGTGCCCTGCCTCCAGCCCTTTGTCCTGTCGGCGGTCGGCCGGAAGGTGCAGAGCCGGCTGTGGTGGTGGTCATGGGCGCGGCGCGGGCTGTGAGGGAAGGCTGAGGACCAGCGCCCTGATCCGGGCCGTCGCCCCGTTCAGGTCGGCACCACCGGCGGCGAATTCCGCCAGGGACCTGTGCAGCAGCCGCTCATTCTGTCGCGTCTGCAGGTACTCGTCGCCGTCGCGGCTCACCGAGATGGCCGACTCACAGGCACTGGCGGCCTCCGCGAAGCTGCGCAGCGCCCCGGCATACCGGCCCTGCTGGGGAACATCCGGAAAGGGCGCGCTGGCCTTCGCGGCGGTCACCGCGGTCGTGACCTGCTCGCACGCCAGCCGCATGTCGGCGTACTGCGCCAGCCCGGCCTCCTGGGTCGCGCCGGCCACGGCACCGGTCAGGCTGGCCAGCAGCCTGCCCCCGCGCCCGGAGTTCCACTGCAGCAGCGCGCTGGCCAGCCGCCGGCTCATGGACGGTCGCCGCGGTGCCGCGCGGGCGATGAGCTTTCCAGCGGTACTGGGCGGAGTGGTCTGCGCGCCGGCCGGCGGCCGCGAGGCCGCCGCGGGCCGCCGTGCGCCCAGGGCGGGCGGCAGCCAGCCGTGGCCTCCGGCCAGGTAGACAGCCGCCAGGCTGGCTATCATCAGGGCGGCGCAGATCGTCATCCATCGCCAGCGCGGCGTTTCGAGCGGGCTCATGATGGCTTCTCCTAGGGGTGGTCACGCGGGCGGCCGGCACGCGCGGCGACGGCTGTACTAGTGCTGAAGACAACGTCCACCCAGTAGTTGCTGGCGTTGTAGGTCACGCTGGGGAACGCGGGCGAGTTCTTGTAGAGGTACACGCCGTTGCCGCTGCTGGACGTCGACTGCGGCGCGTGCAGCGGGGCGTTGTTCACGCCCGCGCTCGCGAACGCGCCGGGGGTGTCGGCGTAGCCGCCGTTGGGTGCGAAGTAGGACGCGATGTAGGTGGTGCCGGCCGTCACGGCGATGGGCGTCGCGAAGTTCGCCTGCTCCCAGCCTTCGGTGGACTCGCCGGTGAAGGTCACCCGCCCCAGCAGCGAGCCGCTGGCGGTCCACAGGCTGCCGACATGAGTGCCGGTATTGGCCAGGCCCTTGAAGAAGCGGATGCCAGTGATCCAGCCGTTGCTGTCCGCGGTGAACTTGACGCCCAGGTTGACCGGGTTGTGGTCGGTGACCGACGGCACCGTCGGCTGCGTCGAGTCCGGCCAGATCGAGCACGGGCACTGACCCGACGGCGGGGTCGCCTGGGCGGTGGTGAAGCTCCACGAGTACGGGCTTGGCATCGCGGTTCCCGAGAGATTCTCGGCGCCGGACACCGTAGCGGTGTAGGTGGTGTCCGAGGCCAGCCCCGGGTTGCCGACCGCCGTACTGGTCGGGACGAACGTGGCGGTGTTACTGCTCGCGTTGTAGTTCAGCATTCCCGGCACCGGGATGCCGCCCGGCCCCGCGAGCGTGAACTGGATCGTCGTGCCGATCACCGGCTTGCTGAACGTTACCGAGACCGTGCTGCCGACGGGAACGCTGCTCTGGCCGTTCACCGGGGCGGTAGTCGACACGGTCGGCGGCACCCCGTCGGCCGCCGGGGTGTACACGACGTCGACCCAGTAGTTCGACCCGGCATAGGTCTGGGCGGGGAATGTGGCCGCGCTCCCGTAGGCATACACGCCGCCGTTGGCGGGCACCGTCAGGGCCCCGCTGGTCACGGCGGAGGAAAGGCCGCCTTTAGTGTCGGCGTAGTGACCGCCGCTGCTGAAGTACGAGGCGACGTAGGTCGTGCCCGCGGTCACCGGCACCGGCGTGCTGAAGTCAAGCTCCTGCCAGCCTTCGGTGGACTCGTTGGCGAAGGTACCCGTGGCCAGCAGGGTTCCCGAAGACGTCCACAGGCTGCCGACGTGGGTGGAGGTGTTGTCCGGCTCCTTGTAGAAGCGGACGCCGGAGATGGTCCCGCTGACGGCGGCCTGGAACTTGACGCCCACCTGAGTGCCGGCCGTGTCGGCTGCCTCCGACGCCCCGGGCGGCGGGACGTCCGGCCAGATCGAGCACGGGCACTGCCCGGGCACCGAGACCTTGCCGGTCGTGAACGTGTAGGTGTAACTGCTCGGCACCATGCCCTGCCCGAAGGTGTCCTGCGCGCCGCTGATCGTGGCGGTGTAGGTGGTGCTGGGAGCCAGCTGGATCGTCGGCGTGAACGTGGCCACCTTGGCGGCGGTGTTGAAGCTCGTCGTGCCGGGGACCGAGTTGCCGCTCGGGTCGGTGACCGTGAAGGTCGCCGTGCCGGGGGCCATGGGCTTGGAGAAGGTCGCCGTCGGGTCGGCCGACACCGGGTTGCTTGACGAGCCAGGGTAGGGGGTGACGCTGGTCAGCATCGGGGCGGCCCCGGAGGGCTGGGTCGTGTCGAAGATCACGTCAACGCCGTAGCTGGAGCCGTGGTAGGTGTTCGAGGGAAAGGCCTGGCCGCCAACGTTGAAGACGCCGTTGCCGCCGCCAGCAGCGGTGTAAACCGCGCTCGGCGCGGTCAGGGGGGCGGTATTCAACGGCCAGTCCAGCAGGTCGATGTCGTCCGCGTAGTGACCGTCCGGGTCCCAGTAGGAGACGACATAGGTGGTATCGGCGCTGATCTGCACGGGGCTGGCGAAGGTCATCGTCTGCCAGCCGCTCGCCGACTCGCTGGTGAAGGTTCCGGTGGCCAGCAGTGCCCCGGCGGACGTCCACAGCGAGCCGGTGTGGGTTCCGTTGTTCCCGGCGCCCTTGTAGAACCGCACGCCGGCCACCCAGCCGGGCACGGTCGACTGGAACTTCATCCCAAGCTCGAGCCCGGTCGAGTCGTTCGCCGATGTGACCGCCGGAGTGTCGTCGTCACCGAAGAGCCCGCACGGGCACGTGACGGTGACCGAGATGCCAGGGCCCGGGCTCTCGATGTTGCCGCTGTCATCGGTCGCGCGAGACATGATCGTCACGGGCCCGCTGCCCGCCGCCGACCAGGTGTAACTCCAGGTGACACTGGTGTCGTCCGGCGACATGCTGGTCACTGGGTGCCAGGTCGCGCCGCCGTCGGTGGATACCTCCACGCCCGCTACGACACCGCCGCCGGAATCGGTCGCGGTGCCGCTGATCGTGACGGTGGTGCCGTTGCCCGCCGTGGTGCCGGCTGCGGGCGAGGTAATGGTCGAGGTCGGCGGGGTAGTGTCGGTCGACGCCTGCGTCGCGACCAGGTCGGAGTCCAAGGTCGCGGCCTGGGCGCCCATGTCGGCGAGGATGTTGACGGTCGCCTGCTGCATGTCCTGGCTGGGCGGGTCCTTCAGGTCCCCGTCGTGGTCGGAATCCAGGCCCCACGCCCACTGGACGGTGCCCGCGTCGAAGACCAGCGCGCCGCTGGCCGCCTTGTACAGCGTGAGGCTGCTGGTCGCGGTGCCGGGGCCGAGCTGCTCGTCGGGGGTCAGCAGGAGCTGCGAGACGGACTCGGTCGTGTTCGACATGTCGATCTCGCCGGGCGGCCGGAAGCCGTTATCGACGTCGGAGTCCCACTCATAGCCGAGCGTCTGGTCCGGCATCGTGGCCACCTGACCGGGCTGCAGGCTGGCCACGCTGGTATCGCGCCAGAACCGCAGCCTGGCGTACGCGGCCGGGATCTGCAGGGCATAGGAGCAGCAGTTGACCATCCAGAGCTGCCCGGTTAACGCGTTCTCCGGCTGCCCCCCGTCGGCCGGCGGGCTGAACCGGGGATCTCGCCACGCGCCGGTCCAGGTGGGCGGGTCGTCCGGATCGGTCTGCGCGCTGTCCAGGCTCTCCTTATAGGTGATGAGCGTGCGGTCGGGCTCGTTGCCGTACTGGCTCGGCGCCCAGCGGGTCTTCCACCACATCAGGTTGCCGGCGAAGAAGGCCAGGTTCACCCCGGCATTGCGGGCCGCGGTCACGCTGGCCCGGTCGCCGGCGTCCCAGTACTCCGAGTGCCCGGCGTTCAGGAAGACCTTGTGCTGTTCCAGCAGCGCCGCGCCGCCGGGACCGTCGATATCGGACTGGCTGATGTAGGAGACGTCATAGCCGTTCTTCTCCAGGAACTCGATCATCGGGAACTCGGCGTAGAAGAAGTAGTCCTGCCCGTACGGGGTGTCAAAACGGGTCGAGAACGGGCGGTTGTAGCTGACCTGCTCGGCGCGGCCGGGGTCGAGCGGGCTCTTGGCGGTGGCGGTGGCGGTGCCGGTGTACAGGCTGTAGCCGCCCCAGTCGTTGTAGGCCTGCCAGGTCTCGTCGGAGGTCATGAAGACGATGTCGGAGTGGCTGGCGTCGTTGGTCACCACGAACGGGATCTGGTTCTCGTCGCTGGTGCCGTCGGTCCGGTAGATGTGCGCGAAGTAGACGCCTGAGACCGCGGTGGCGGGCACGTTCCAGGTCGCCGACACGCCCCAGTCGCCGCAGTCGACCAGCCCGCTCGTGGTGTTGGTGTTGCAGGCGGGCTGATTCTGCGACACCGTGATGCTCGGCGTGAGAGAGGTCACCAGCCGGGCGCCGTCGCCGCCGTAGTAGCCCATCCGGTAGATGTCGATCGCGTACGCGGTGGCCGGCGAGGAGATCTTGAAGCTGATCGACTGCCCGACGTTGACGCTGAACGGGTCGGCGAACCCCTGGATGGTCGTGCCTTCGCCCTTCCCCACGTCCCACTGGGACTGCGGCGTGCCGGGCAGCTCGTTCTCGCACGCGACGGGATTGGCGCAGGCGGCGTGGGCCGCCTGCGACCTAGGTGCGGCGATGGCGGTCAGGGTGGCCGCCGCGATCGTGGCCGCCGCCACCATCAGCCAGCGCGTCCGGCCGCGAGGTCGCCGCCGCGCCCCCGCAGTGCCGCGTCCGCTGTCACTAGCCCTCCCGACCTGCCGCCTCATGGCGCTCCGCCCCGAGTGGATCCGTTGCTCGTACGCTGCTAGTCGCCGTCGCTGGTGAGCTCGACCGCGGCCATGTTCCACCGGTCTGCCGTCGGCGCCGTGTCCCTGGCCTGGACCAGCGTGCCGGCCGCGGGAACCGGCACGTTGGTGTACTGGGACCAGTAGGTATCCCCGGTGCGGGTATCCGGCCACTGGTCCAGGGGCACCCAGCCGGGCGGCATCGTGCGCGCGGTGGCGGTGTCCCAGTCGTCGCCGACGGCGAAGACCAGCGAGTTGGTGCCGGTCGTGGTCAGGCTCACGCTCGGCGCGCCGGACGGCCCGGAGGCGGCGGCCGACGCTCCCACGCCGTCGGTGCCCTCCATCGCGATGACGGTCAGGTCCAGGTCGTAGCCCGGCACGGCCGGCGTGGCGGTGACGGTGGCGCTGGTCAGCACGGCCGGGGCAGTCGCCTGCCAGATTTCCGCGTCGCCCGCCTGCCCGTTGGCCCGCCGGACCAGGGTCCAGGTCAGGCCGGCGCCGCTGACCGTGACGTGCTGGGCGGCTGCCGCGTCCGGTCCGTCGCTGCCGGCGAAGGCCAGCAGCGTCTCGCCGGCGGCGGCGGTGTGGAAGGCCGGCGTAGTAACAGTGCCGTGGCCGTGCACGCTCTCCTGCGCCTGCATCACGAAGCACGTCATCGGCGGGGCCGGGTTCTGCACCGTCACCTCGACGGCCGCCGACTTGCCGACGTTGCCGCTGGTGTCCGTGGCCCGCGCGGTCAGGACATGGGCGCCGCCACTGGCCAGGGTGGTGTCCCAGGTGATGGCGTAGGGCGGCTTGGTCACCGGGCCGCCCAGCGCCGTCCCGTCGAGGTAGAACTGCACCGCGGCCACGCCGACGTTGTCGCTGGCATCCGCAGTCACGGGAATCTTTCCCGACACGACCTGGCCGCCGGCGGGGTTGGTGATGCTCACCGTCGGCGGGGTCTTGTCCGGCCCGGTGGCCGGCGTTACCTCGACGGCGGCCAGGTTCCACTGGTCGCCGGCGGGCGCGGTATCGCCGAGGGTGAGGTGCTGTCCGGCGGCCACGGCGGCCGCGCTGGTGCCCTGGACCCAGTAGGTATCGCCCGTGGCGGTGTCGATCCACTGGCTGATGAGCTGCTGCCCGGTGTCGACGGTGCGACCGATGGCGTTGTCGTAATCGTTGCCAACCGCGTAAGACAGTGATCCCGCGGCCGTGGTGGTCAGGCCGACGCTCGGGGCGCCCGAGGCCGCGGACCCGGCGGCCGAGGCGCCGACGCCACCGGCGTTCTCGAACGTCAGCACGTTGAGCTGCTCGTCGTAACCGCCGACCGACGGCGTGGCCGTCACGGTGGCGCCGGTCAGCTGGCCGGAAGCGGTCGCCGTCCAGATCTCGGCATCGCCCGACCGGCCGTTGGCCCGCTGCACCAGCTTCCAGGTCAGGCCCGCCCCGCTGACGGTCAGCGTCTGCTTCCCGGCGCCGGCCGGGCCGTCGCTGCCGGCCAGGGCGACCAGGGTCTCGCCGGCGCTGGCGGTGGAGAAGGCCGGCGAGGTGACGGCACCCACGCCAGTCCTGGTCACGGACTGGTCGACCACCGGCTGGGCGGGGCCGCTGGGACTGACCACGGTGACGCTGTCCACGGGGGCGGTTCCCATGCTGCCGTCGGTATCGGTCACCCTGGCGCTGAGCTGGTGCGTCCCCAGCGGGGTGCTGCCCACGGCCCACGAGAAGCTGTAGGGGGCGGCGGTAACGGGCGCGCCGAGTGGCTCCCCGTCCAGCAGGTACTGGACCGATGCCACCCGCGCGGGCGCCGTCGCCGCCGCCGTGGCCTGCAAGGTGACCGTGCCAGATACGCTCGATCCGCTGGCCGGGCTGGTCAGTGCCACCGTCGGCGGAGTGACGACCGGGCTGGTCTGGGAGAGCACCGTCACCGAGTGGCCGGAGATCGTCAGCTTGGTGTCGACGACGTTGTTATCCGGATCGCTCTCGGTCAGCACGTGATCGGGATCGGCGATGCCCTGCAGGATGTAGGTGCCGTCGGGCACCCCGGCCAGGCTGATCGGCTGGCCGTTGTCGGTCTGGTCGTACTCGTCGCCCCAGCCCACCGACCAGCCCAGCGGCTTGCTGGGGCGGTCGCAGTTGTCCTGCGGGATGAAGGTCTGGGCCGGAGCGTTCGGGACGCCGCCGACGTAAGTGTCGCCGGTGATGCAGAAGTCGGCCTTCGGGCTCGCGGCCATGACGCCGCCGGCGGATCCGTCGGCGTTGACCTTGTTGAGCGTGAAGCTGCTCAGCGGGAACCGGTAGTCGAACGGCGGGTCAAAGGTGCCCGTGACGGCCAGCGGCACCGAGTGGTCAAACTGCCAGACGCCCGGGCTCGGGCTGTTGTAGATCGCCTGGGTGAAACTGGCCTGACCCGTGACGGAATCATAGTCCGGATCTATCTCGAACGGTCCGGCGCCGGCGTCCCAGGTGACGTGGGTGAACTGGAGTTGCCTGACGCCGGTCTGCGCATTGGTGCCGATCGAGATCTGGCTCTCCGGCACCAGGATCTTCATGTCCGGCAAGGTCACGCTGGCCGCTTGCGCCGGTGCCACCGGGGATCGCACCGCCGCGGCCGCCTGCGGCGCCACCCCGGCCGCCGTCAGCGCGATGACCGCCCCGGCCAGCATGCCGCGGTGCCCTGGCCAGCGAGCGGGCGGACGCTGCCGGTCGGGCGAGGTAAGCGCAATCCTCACCGAGATCACTTCTTTCCTGGTCGACCGACTTCGACGGGGGCATCCTCATGGCCGGAATGAGCTCGGCCCGGCCCGTCATCGGCCGTGATGCGGACGCTGGCGGCCCGAAGCCGGCGTGCGGGTACGCCCGCCCATACCTCACGGCCCGGCACGTCGCCGGTGACGACCGCGCCCATGCCCACCAGGGCGCACGCGCCGACCGAGAGGTTCTCACCGATCACTGCCCGAGCCCCGATGTAGGCGGCCTGGCCAATGGTGACCCTGCCGCCGAGGCAGGCCCCGGACGCGATGGTGGCGAAGTCATCGATGACGTCGTCGTGGGTGAGCGTCACGTGCGGCATCACGGCCACGTGCGCGCCCACGCGCACGGCCGCGGTCAGCACGGCGTGGGCCAGCAGGACGCTGCCTGGTCCCACCCACGACGACGCGGAGAGGGCGGCGCTGGGGTGGACGATCGTGGCATAGCGCTGCCACGGCAGGCCCAGTTCCCTGACGATGCGCACCCGGCTGGTGTAGTCGCCTGGCCGGCCGGTGCAGACCACGACGCGGGCCTGCGGGGCCTGGCCCAGGACCTCGCGGCCGCCGAGGACCGCCACGCCGTCGACTAGCGCGCCGTGCCGCTGCGGGTCGTCATCGACATAGCCGAGGAGCCGCCAGGCCGGCCCGGCCTGGTTGAGCGCGCTCACCGCCTGCGCGGTCTCCCGGCCGAATCCGCCCGCGCCGATGATGAGCAGGTCTCGTCCGGCCGCGTCGGCCCCGGCCGGGCGCCCGGCGCCCGGCCCGGTCACCGGTGCCCGCCGGGCGACTGGGCCGGGATGGTGGGCCGCGCCGGCCCGGTGGGCGGAGCGGCCCGCCGGGCGGCGGCGCCAATGACCGCCACGACGTGGTCCTGCTCGGCCTCGGTCATCTCGTGAAACAGCGGCAGGATCACCGATGAGCTGGACAGCCGTTCGGTCACCGGCAGGCGCGCGTGGCCGTGGCCGGCGTAGGCCGGCTCGGCGTGTGCGGCCATGATGCCGCGCCGGGCGGCGACTCCCGCACTGCCCAGCAGGCCCAGCAACTCGTAGCGCGAGACCGGGAAGCCCGGCGGCAGGAGGATCCAGAACGACTGGAAGTTGGTGCGGCCGTAGTCCGGATCGGTGATGGTCGTCAGGCCGGGGATGTCGGCTAGTGCCTGCTGGTAACGGCGGCCCAGCGCCCGCCGCCTGGCCACAATCTGGTCCAGCTTGGCCAGCTGCACCAGGCCGATCGCGGCCTGCACGTCGGTCATCCGGTAGTTGAATCCCGGCTCGGTATAGTGCTCGATCACCGGCTGCCGGCTGGCGTGGCGCTGCGTGGCGCTGACATCCATGCCGTGCTCGCGCAGCCGGCGCAGCCGGTCAGCCAGCGTGGCGTCCGGGGTGACGAGCATGCCGCCTTCGCCCGTCGTGATGACCTTGCGCGGGTGCAGGGAGAAGGCCGCGAGGCGGGCACCCGCCCCGGCGGGCTGGCCACGATAGGTCGATCCGATGGCGCAGGCCGCGTCCTCGATGACGGCGATGCCGCGCGGGTCGCACATCGCCACCATGCGGTCCAGGTCGGCGGGGACCCCCGCCTGGTCGACGAGGATGACGGCGCGCGTCCTGGCCGTCAGGCATGGCGCTACGGTCGCGGGAGTCAGGTTCAGCGTCCGGGCGTCGACGTCGGCGAAGACGGGCTGCGCGCCGACGTAGGTGACCGCGTTGGCGGTGGCGATGAAGGACAGGGAGGGCACGATGACCTCGTCGCCTGGCCTGATCGCCGCCGCGATCAGCGCCAGGTGCAGGGCCGCCGTGCAGGAGGACAGCGCGACCGCGTGCCGCGCGCCGACCGCGGTGGCGAATGCCTGCTCAAAGGCGGCCACGCGCGGGCCCTGGGCCACCCACCCGGAGGCCACCGTCGTGGCCGCCGCCGTCGCCTCCTCGGCTCCGAACCAGGGTCGCATTACCGGGATCGTCACTGCGCGCCTCCGCCGGTATTCGCGGCCCGCCGCTCCTGCTGCCACCAGGCGACCAGTCGCCGCAGACCGTCCTCCAGGCTGGTCTCCGCCTTCCAGCCGAGAGTCGTGGCCGCCAGGCGGACATCGGCCAGCCGACGGGTGACACCGTTCACCCCGCGGGCCGGGCCGAACTCGAGCGGCAGGTCACTGTCCATCGCCCGGAGCAGTGCCTGGGCCAGCTCAGTCAGGCTGGTCTCGGTTCCGCTGCCGACGTTGAGCACCTGGCCGGTCGCCTCGCTCTGGGCGGCGAGCAGGTTGGCCCTGGCGATGTCCTCGGTGAAGACAAAGTCCATGGTCTGGGTGCCATCACCGAGGATCAGCGGCGGCCGGCCCGCGGCGATCCGCTCCATCCACCGGATCAGGACCTCGGTGTACAGCCCGTGAATGTCCATCCGCGGGCCGTAGACGTTGAAGTAGCGCAGGGCGAGGTAGTCGAGGCCGCGCATGGCGTGAAAGCTGCGCAGCAGACCCTCATTAAACGTCTTGGCGGCACCATAGAGAGTGTCGTTGGCGTACGGATGATGATCCTCGGCGGTCGGGAAGCTCTGCGCGAGCCCGTAGACGGACGCCGAGGACGCGGCAATCACCTTGCGAACGCCCGCGACGGCGGCCGCCTCGACAACGTTATAGGTACCCTCGGCGAGTACCTCCAGCGCTAGCCGGGGCTCGGCGGCGCACTGGGTGATCCGGATCGCGGCCTGGTGGAAGACCAGGTCCACCCCGGCCGTGACCTGGGCCATCTGCCGCCGGTCGCGAATGTCGCCTTCGATCAGCCGGAGGCGCTCGCTGGCCAGCGCGCCGGCGAGGTTGCGCCGGCGGCCCCTGGTGAAGTTGTCCAGGACCGTGACCTGCGCCGCTCCGTCAGCAAGCAACTGGTCGGCGATGGTCGAGCCGATGGTGCCGGCCCCGCCGGTGATCAGGCAACGCTGGCCCCTGACTGGCAGCCCGCTCATCCCGGGCCCGGGCCCGAGTCCGTGGCTAGCTGGCGAGGTCACACGTGCTCCTCGGTGCCGACGCTGATCCGCGCCCCGCCGCATTCGGCGCTGCGCGACGCCGCTTCGAGCAGCCCGAGCACTCGCAGCCCGGCCCGGCCGTCGGTCAGCGGCTGGCGGCCGTCGGCGATGGCGCCGGCGAACTCGGCCATGACCGACAGCAGCGCCTCGCGCTCGGCTAGGGCCGGCACCCGGATATCGCCGATGCGGTACGAGATGAGCGCCTGCCGGCGCGCATCGCGCCCGACAGGATCGGCCGGGAGCCGGTCTACGCCGCGGTCGTGGACCATGAGCCGCGCCGCCGGGTTCATGTCATCCCACACGATGGTCTTCCTAGAGCCGCCGAAGACCGTGGTCCGGATCTTGGTCGGGCTCAGCCAGTTGACGTGAAGGTGGGCCAGCGCGCCGTTGGACAGCCACAGCGACACGTAGGCCATGCAGGCCCGGCCGGCGCCGATCGGGTCGGCGGCATGCGCGGCGACGGCCACCGGTACCAGGTCCTCGGGCAGCACGAAATCCAGGACTGACAGGTCATGAGGTGCGAGATCCCAGAGCACATCCACGTCGGGCTGGACCAGGCCCAGGTTGATCCGGACCGAGTCGACGAACTGGATCTCGCCGACCTGCCCGGTCCTGATGAGCTGCCTGACCTGCCGCACCGCAGGGGTGTAGCAGTAGGTGTGATCGCACATCAGCACCAGCTGCGACTCCCTGGCCAGCGTGACCAGCTTGTCGGCCTCCGCCATGGCCGGCGTCAGTGGCTTCTCGACCAGGACGTGCTTGCCCGCCGCGAGGGCGGCGCGCACCAGGTCGAAGTGCGTTCCGGCCGGCGTCGCGATGACGACGGCGGCGACCTCGCGGTCGTCGAGGGCGTCCTCGAAGCTGGCGGTGGCCCGGACCGTCGTCTGGTAGCCCAGAACCGCCTGCGCGCGCTCGACATCCAGATCGCAGAGCCAGCGCAGCCGGATGGCTGGCGTGGCCAGCGCGGCCCTGACCAGGTTCGGCCCCCAGTAGCCAGCGCCGACCACGGCCAGTCCGATTGGGGACCCATGCTTGCGCTCGTTAATTGTTTCCTCCGCACATATTTTTAACTAATTACTGGGCGGGCATCGCCGCGAGCCGCGCGCTCAGAATATTAACGTCAGCAACGGCCAGCCGCGGTCCTAGCTCGGCAATCAGGTAATGTTAGAAGACTAGAGGTGTAATGGCGGACGACTAGACGAGTTACTTTTTCGCGGCAGATACTCAGATCGTGAGGGAATCTGTAGAGTGCCAATTCAGGAACTGCAGCATTACGCAATCCTGGCCAAGTGGCTAATGATCCTGGATTTCCGGCAAGAAGGAGTCTGTTATGGACAGCATCCGGATCGAGTCGTCGGCGGACGTCGACCCCCGGGCCAGCCTGGGCCCGGGCACGGCGGTCTGGCACCTGGCTCAGATCCGGGAGCACGCGCGGCTTGGCCGCGGGTGCATAGTGGGCCGGGGCGCGTACGTAGGCCCTGGCGTGCACTTGGGCGACAACGTCAAGCTGCAGAACTATGCGCTCGTCTATGAGCCGGCCTGGCTCGAGGACGGGGTGTTCATCGGCCCGGCGGCCGTGCTCACTAACGACACCTACCCGCGGTCAACTGATCCGTCCGGGCGGCTCAAGAGACCCGAGGACTGGAGCGCGGCGGGCGTGGTGGTGCGGGAGGGGGCTTCGCTTGGCGCCCGCGCCGTCGTGCTGGCCGGCTGCGTCATCGGCCGCTGGGCGCTGGTCGCGGCCGGCGCGGTGGTGACCGCGGACGTGCCCGATCATGCGCTCGTGGCCGGGATGCCCGCCCGGCGGCGGGGCTGGGTCGGGCGGGCCGGGGTACCGCTCACATCATCCGGTGAGCAGCAGTGGCGCTGCCCGCGGACCGGCGAGCAGTACGCCGAGACGGAGGGCACGCTGCGTCCGGCCTGGTAGACGGTCCGGACGACATGGCGCCTGACCCGTGGCTGGCGATCCGCCCGTCAGCGCACCGCGAGCGCAGCGGTCTTGCGCAGGCGCTCCAGCCCGCGCAGAGCCAGGCCACCGGGGCCGCGAGTGAAGAGCGCCAGGGGAAGGCCAAAGACCTGCGGAGAGAATGCGCCGGCGTCAAGCGCCGCGCGGACGGCGGCCTGCGACCTCGCGCCCTCCAGCCGCAGGCTGAGGCTCAGCGGGAACAACTGACGGCGGGTGTGAAAGTCAAGCGCTACGGCAGCCCGCAGCCTCTCCCGGCGGGCGAGCGCGAGGGCGTCCCGGCTCGGGGCCATTCCGTCGTACTTCCGGTTCCATACTTCCACCGCGGCGAGCTGGTCAAGCCAGCCCGGGTCGAAGCGGCGCCACGCTTCGCGCCGCCAGGGATGCGCCCAGATCGCGGTCCCGCCCGCGGCGCTGACCTCATTCAGGAGCCGTCCTGTCGCCAGCCCGTCGCCAAAGAACGGCAGATCGCCCCAGACCGGGATGTGCACGACGTCGTCGGGGTCTCCGTATTCGATCCCCGGCACCAGCGTCAGCCGGTCATTGCTCGCCTCGCGGCACGCCTGCACGTACTCCTGCCACTTGGCGTCGGTGAAGCCGCGGCTGTGCTCGGACATCAGAACCACCTGGTAGCGGCGCCTGGCGAAGGTGGCTGCTATCTCCGTCAGGGTCTGCGATCCGTCATCCGACCAATCAGAATGCACGTGAGCCACCGCCCGGGCGGAGGTCACCGTGGCTTCCGCCCGATCGCGGGCATGACCCGGCTTATCCCCGAAGCGGCCTGAGCGCGGACGGTGGCCCAGGTGTCCGCGGCAAAGACGCCGATCTCGCCGGCCCGGTAGTTATACCAGCGCTCACCCCGCCGCATCGCCACGACTCCGCGGACGGCCGCGAGCCGCGGTGCTCCGCCGCGGGCCAGCACGGTGCCCAGATGAACGATCTCCCGGCCCAGATGGCGCGCCGTGACCTCCGGCGGCGCGGCCGGCTCCGCGGGCCGGAACCGCGGGTCGAGTGCGGCCTGGACCGCCCAGCTTGGATACCGATAGCCGCGGTGCCGGGCCAGTGCCATGCTCCCCCAGGCCCGGCCATTCAGCTCCATGAACCAGGGCTGGCCGGCGTCATCGCGGAGCAGCTCGATCATGAACAGTCCATCCCAGCCGGACTGGCCGATCATGTCCGCGACCGGGCCGGCGACGTCGCTCGCCACCGGCATGGACCGGCAGGCGCTAGAGCCCGATCCGCGCGGGTTCATCATGCGAATCCGCCGGTGCCCGCTCGGCACGGTCGCGGTGCCGCGGATGCCCAGCCCGAAGACGCCCTCGCCCACGCCGGCGATCAGCCGCTGGACGATGACGGGCCCGCCGATGCCCGCGGTGATTACGGGAACCTGCTCCAGCCTGGCTGCTATCTGGCCCCGGTCCCGATGCAGCCGCCCGTCCCTCAGCTGCACGGCGAGGGCTGGCTTTACCATCCAGGGCCCCGGTCCGGGCAGCTGGGCGGGACGGCCCAAGCCGGGCGGCACGGCTAGGCCTGCCGACCGGGCCATGTTCAGCTGCAGGCGCTTGTCCAGCGCCAGCGTGGCAAGCCGCCCGGTCGGGCCGGCGACCGTCACGCGCGTATCCAGCGCCGCGGCGCGGTCGCACAGCCAGACCGCGTGATCGTCGAGCGGCAGCACGGCCACCGTGCCCAGCTGGCGGGCGGCTGCCGCTACCTCGGCCGCGCACTGGTGCGCGTCATCCTCCGGAGAGGTGACCTCGATAATCCGCACGCGCCGGCTGCCGGCGACCGGCGGCCGGCTGCCATGCCGCGCGAAGGCGTGCACCTCGAATCCGTCATCGGCCAGGCACCAGGCCGACTCGATGCCCGCCAGCGCGTCGGCAAAGCCCACCAGGACCGGCGGCCTCACCGCCATGCCTTCAGCCGGCCCGCTAGCGCGCCCAGCGCCTGCTGGCGGGCGGGCGGCTCCGTGAGGATCTGTTCGCGCACTGTCTGCAGGGTGTCGCCGCGCCGCACGCTATAGCGGGGCTGCAGCCAGGAACCGCGACGCGCCCGGCGCCGGTCGCTGGTGAAGACCATGCCGTAATGCTGCTCACGAAGCGCCTTGAGCGAACCGCGGTCGTATGCGCCAAACGGGCACGCCGCCGCATCTACCGGGGTGCCCGCGGCCTCGGCCAGCATCTGCCGGGCCACGATCAGCTCCTCCCGGCACGTCCGGGCATCCATGCCGCGCCAGGGGCGGTGCCACATCCCGTGCGAGCCGACGGTCATCCCGGCGCGGATGAGCTCGCGCAGTCCGTCGGCGTCGGCCCGGCCCGCCTTCCCGAGCTGGCCCGCCAGCGGAAAGAACCGGGCGGAGATGCCTCGCTCCCGGAGGGCCGGAAGAGCCACGTTCACGTCAGAGTCGTATCCGTCGTCGAAGCTGACTTCCCGGAGCGGGTCATCACGTAACTCGTCGAGAACGGCCAGCATCAGGTCCCGGCTGACGAAGTAGGGCTCGTCCTCAGCTGCCACACCCGGTCCCGGGCGGCCTATACCGTGGAATAACACGTGTACCGTCGTGGTACTGCTCTGGCTGGCCGCAATCATGCCCTGAACCCCCCTGTGCAGAGAACAATCTCCGGCCGGAATTATCGTCGCGAGCGGCCCCATGTTAGCGGTGGCGCGGCCGACCGCGCCGTTAAACATTCCAGCCGGGCATCTGGAATGATAAACCTGCCCGGAAGGCGGCCAGGCGAAAGGCACATGGCCCGGTAGAAACCTCTAGTCATATAGACTATTTCGCTGGTCAGTTTATATTCCGCAGCCGCCCATAGCGTGCGTTTCGCGACCACCCCCGGAAAGGTTCCGCAGCGGCCGGCCGCCCGCCTGACTACGGTGTTGCTTAGTGTAGTCAGATCATTACATTAAGTAACGACCGGAGGCGGCGGCTCATGAGATCACGTGAGAGGGTGACTGCCCCGATACCCCCGACCGCCGCCTCCGCGTCCGGGCCGTGGGACGGCCTGGTCGTGCTCTGCGCGTCGAACGGCTTCGACGGCGTCAGGATGAGCGACTGGCACCTGGCCGTCCAGCTGGCCAAGCTGACCCCGGTGCTCTACGTCGATCCGCCCATGTCACGGCTCACCCCACTGCGGAGCCCGGCCAAGGGCGGCGCCCTGCACGGCCCGCGGCTCCGGCTGGAGGGACCCGCACTGGCCAGGCTGACGCCACTGGTGCAGCCTTTCCCCGCCCGGCCTGGTGCGACCTCCCTGACCAGTGCCCTTACCCGGCGGCACCTTCGCTGCGCCACCGCCCGGCTGGGTGGCCGGGTCCAGGCCCTCGTATCTTGCTGGGCGCTGTACCCGGTGTTCGACAGCTGCGGGGAACAAGTCAGGATCTACTGGGCCAAAGACGATTTCGTCGGAGGCGCCGAGTTGCTGCGCCTGAACGCCAAGGCGCTTGACCGGTACGAACGGAAAGTCGCGGCGGCTGCTCACCATGTAATGGCAGCCAATCCGACCGTGGCCGATACCTGGCGCAGTCGCGGCCTCGACCCGTACCTCGTCCCGTTCGGTGTCGACGCGGCCGCCTACGCCGGGATCGAGCATGCTCCGCTGCCATCCGATGTCGGCCTCCCGGCGCCCGTCGTGGGCTTCGTCGGGCGCATCAACGATCGCACCGATCTGCGCCTGCTGGAGGCCATCGCCGACCGCGGTCGGTCGCTCCTCCTGGTTGGTCCCAAGAGTCCAGGGTTTGAGCCCCGGCGGTTCGACGCTCTGCTCCGGCGGCGCCATGTGCGCTGGGTCGGCCTGAAGCGCGCCGAGGAACTGCCCGGTTATCTCCGCGTCATGGACGTCGGGATAGTGCCCTACCGGGATAGCCGCTTCAATCGCGGAAGCTTTCCCCTCAAGACACTTGAGTACCTGGCCGCGGGCCGACCGGTGGTCGCCACCGACCTGCCCGGTATCCGGAGCCTGGCGACTGACCTGATCTGCATCGCCGGGCCCGCGTACTTCGCCGACGCGGTCGACCGTCAGCTGGCGCTGCCGAGAACCACTGGCCTGCTGGCCAGCCGCCAGGCGTTCGCGGCCAGGCACAGCTGGGCCCGCCGGGCGGCCGACATTCTCGAAGTTATCACTGATGACGCTGGCCTCGGCCGCAGAATTACGCGGCTCAGCCCCGACGGTTCTCTAGACGATTGATCGTCTTAGTAGTGTCTAGCTTGCGGCCGTGGCGGCAATTGCGCAGCGCCCCATAAATTCGTGATTCGCGGCCAGGCCGAGCAGGATTCTGCCGACTCGCCGTTTTCCCCGCTGGCTTCCGCTAGTCGAGTAGTAGTCTTCCCGGCATCGCTATCACCGATGAAAGGACGCCAGCTATGGCGGCTTGGACATTAACGAAGGAACGGACGGTTCCGCGCAGGCGGGCCAGGGCGGTGACGCTGCTCTCGGTTACCGCCACGATCGCATTTCTGGCGGCTATACCCCAGATAGCGGTCGCAAGCCCGCGTCAGGCGCCCACTGGCCCGATCATATCGGGTTACAAGAGCGCCAAGTGCATCGATGACCTGCGAGATTCGGCGAAGAACGATACGCCCGCGGTGATAGCGGACTGCAATGGCTCCGCCCAGCAGGACTGGACGATCAAGACGGACGGGACCATCCACATCAACGGCAAATGCCTGGACATCTACCGGGAGAAGAAGACCAACAAGGCCCCGGTCGAGATATGGACCTGCACCCGCCGCGCCAACCAGCAATGGCGGGCACTTAACGGCACCCTAGTTAATCCGGTATCAGGAAAATGCCTGGACGACCCGCGATTCAACACGACCAACGGCACCCAGCTGATGCTCTACACCTGCAACGGAGGCGTCAACCAGCAGTGGGAGCTCCCGTCTGGGGCTGCTTCATACTCTGGCTAGCTGGCGGGAATGGCTGTACCCGCC